>Ga0163210_1000185_pt1 | contig 23951 bp, 14 predicted proteins | sample Kivu_220m_FD_113536 | JGI IMG/M metagenome (GOLD analysis project Ga0163210, IMG submission 113536) | Freshwater microbial communities from Lake Kivu, Western Province, Rwanda to study Microbial Dark Matter (Phase II) - Kivu_220m | ecosystem: Environmental > Aquatic > Freshwater > Lake ...
GCGCCCCGCGCGTGGGCCGCCTGCCGGGCGCGCGCGACGGCGCCCTCGGGGGTCGTGAAGTCGACGACGACGTCGATCGTCTCCGGCGTCACGCTCAACGCGGCGGCGAGCGTCACCCCCTCGATCGCCGTCCCCAGCGCCGGATGATCCGGCCGCTCGACGGCGGCCGCCAGCTGCATGCCCGGCTCGGCGGCGATCGCCGCCGCCATGGACCGCCCCATCCGGCCCGCCGCGCCGCATAGGGCGACGCGGATCGTCTCCGCGCTCATCGCCCCAGTTCCACCGGCGCCCGCAGGCCGTATTCAGCCAGCGCCCGCTTGAGCTTCTCGATCGTCTCCGGCCGCGGCGAGACCAGCGGCAGGCGCGGATCGCCCACATGCATGCCGAGGAGGTTCATCGCCGCCTTGACGGGGGTCGGGTTCGTCTCGAGGAAGAGCGCCTCGGCCAGCGGCAGGAGCCGCAGGTGCCAGCGCCGCGCCTCGGCCGCGTCGCCTTCACGGTGGGCGGCAATCATGGCGCGCATGTCGCGCGGCACGAGGTTCCCGAGCACGGAGACCACCCCGGCCGCACCGATGCAGAGCGATGGATAGGTCAGCGCGTCCTCGCCGCACAGCACCGTCAACCGGTCCCCACAGAGCCGCAGGATCTGCGAGGCCTGCTCCAGGCTGCCGCTCGACTCCTTGATCCCGACGATGCGCGGCTCGGCCTCCGCCAGCCGGGCCAGCGTCGCGGGCAGCAGGTTGACGCCGGTGCGGCTGGGCACGTTGTAGAGGACGAGCGGCACCGGGCTGGCCTGGGCCGCGGCGCGGAAGTGCGCGAACAGCCCCTCCTGCGTCGGCTTGTTGTAGTAGGGAGTGATGACCAGCGCCCCGTCGACGCCCGAGCCCTCCAGCGCCCTCAGGTTCTCCACCGTCTCGGCGGTCGAATTCGTGCCCGCACCCGCCACCACGCGCAGCTTGCCGCGCGCCTCGGCGGCGACGATTCGTAGAATGCGCTGGCGCTCCTCGGAGCGCAGGGTCGCGCTCTCGCCGGTCGAGCCGCAGGGCACCAGGCCGTCGGTGCCCGCCTCGATGTGCCCACGAACCAGTTCGCGCAGCTTCGCCTCATCCACCGAGCCGTCCGTCAGGAACGGAGTCACCAGGGCCACGTAGAGTCCCGCGAACATAGACCCTCCTCGCCTGATCGCGCGCCCGTCAACCCATGGCTAACATCCTTGCATCCGGGACGATAGCGCGCCGGTCGGCCCCCCTCAAGCGCGATTGCCGCGCGCGATCGTTGCTGGCGAGGGCCCGCGTATGGCAAAATGGAATAGTCTATGAGGCGGGAAGCACGCTGCCCCACCGGCATCGCGGGACCACCTGCAGCGTGGGTTGCACCATCAGGCTGGAGGATCGGATGTCAAGAACCGCACTCTTCATTCTCGCCATCCTGGCGCTCTCGCCGGCCGTCGTGACGCCGGCCGCCGGGACGCCGGCGTATCTGCTGCCGCGTCTCGCACCGGTCGAGTCGGCCGACCCGAAGCCCTGGGAGCTCGACCCGGCGCCGGACGAGGCGGCCGCCAAGATCGCTTTCTACGGCGCCGCCCCGCGCTGGGCGACCGAGCCGACCGCGGCTCAGCTCGCGCTCGACGCGATCGACTACGACCTGGCGCTGGCGCTCGATCCGACGACGGAGACGGTCACCGGGACGGTCCGCGCCCGCTTCGCCGTGACCGCCGCCGCGGTCTCGGTCGCCGATCTGAACCTGGCCGAAGAGCTGACCGTGACCGGGGTCACGTCGGCCGGGACACCCGTCGCCTGGACGCTCGCCGACGAGATCCTCGCCATCACGCTGGAGCGCACCTACGTGCAGGGCGAGACCGTTGATCTGGTCGTCTCCTACCACGGTACCCCGCCCAGCTCCTACGGCGCCTTCGGCTTCGACAGCGAGGGCGGCCAGCCGCTGATCTGGACGCTCAGCGAGCCTTTCGGCGCCCGCTCCTGGTGGCCCTGTGACGACTGGTCGGACGATAAGGCGGACTCGGTCAACCTGCACATCACGATTCCGGCGGGCCTGATCGTCGCCTCCAACGGCACTCTGCGCGGCGTGGACCAGAACGGCGCGACGGACACGTACCACTGGCACGAGGGCTACCCGATCGCGACCTACCTGGTCTCCCTCGCCATCCATACCTACACCGTCTGGTCGGACTACTATCACTACGCGCCCGACGACTCGATGGAGATCCGCTTCCACGTCTACCCCGCCCACTACGAGTCGACGTACGAGGCGAACCTGATGACCGCCGACATGATCGGCTACTACGCCAGCGTCTACGGCGAGTATCCGTTCCTGACCGAGAAGTACGGGCACGCCGAGTTCCCCTGGGGCGGGGCGATGGAGCACCAGACCTGCACCTCGACCGGCGCCTTCTACGAGACGATCATCGCTCACGAGCTCTCGCACCAGTGGTGGGGCGACATGGTGACCTGCGCCGACTTCCACCATGTCTGGCTCAATGAGGGCTTCGCGACTTACTCCGAGGCGCTCTGGCTGGAGCACAACTACGGCCCCAGCGGCTACTGGGGCAAGATGAACTCGACCCGTTACTACGGCGACGGCACGATCTACGTTTCGGACTTGAACGACTGGGGCCGCATCTTCGACACGTACCTCTCCTACTACAAGGCCTCCTGGGTCTGCCACATGCTGCGGCACGTGCTCGGCGACGACAGCTTCTTCGCGACCCTGGCCGCCTACCGGCAGGCGTACGAGTACGGCGCGGCGCGCACCGAGGACCTCCAGGCGATCGCCGAGAGCCTCTCGGGGCAGGACCTGACCGACTTCTTCCAGCAGTGGATCTACGGGGAGTACTACCCGAGCTATGCGTACGCCTGGGCCTGTGTCCCTGCGGGTGAGGCGTACGAGCTGCAGCTCACCATCGATCAGGTGCAGACGAACACCGGCCTCTTCCACATGCCGATCGACATCCGCGTCGAGCTGGAAGGCGGCGGCACGGCGGACTTCGTTGTCGACAACGCCGCGGCCCATCAGGTCTACGCGCTGCCCCTCGCGGCCCCGGCCGAGGTGGTGCTGCTCGATCCGGACGAGTGGATCCTGAAGCGCGTGCAAGAGCCGGTCATCGAGCCGAGCCTGGACCAGGGCGTCCTGCTGGTGAACGGCGTCGACTGGAGCACGTACGGGAACGAGGTGCGCGCCAGCTACGAGGCGCGTGCGTTCTGGGGCACGCTGCCGATCGCCTTCTGGGATTGCTTCGACACGCCGAGCGGCGGCTACCCCTCCACCCTGCCGGAACCGCTGGGCCACGGGCGCGTGCCGAGCTCCATCCTGGGACGGTACGGCACGGTTATCTGGGTCGGCAACAACTATGGCGGCGACACGCACTGCTGGCTCGACACCTCGATCCTGGGGTACGTGCAAGCGGGCGGCAACGTGCTGCTGATGACTCGCAACGGAGACGTTTTCCTCGACGACGCGATGCGCGCCTACCTGGGGATCACGATCACCCACAGCAGCAACACGCTCTATGACTGCATCTCGGTCTACCCGCCGCTGACCTCGATCGCGCGCACCGGCTCGCAGACCAGTTGCTCGCTCTTCAGCCCGCTCCTGTCGCAGCCGACGAGCTCGCTGCTCTACGTCGCGGATTCCGGGTACAACCCGAACGCCGGGATCGGCGTCTGGCGGCATCCGACCGGGGGGGGGCCCTACAATCCGCGCGGCGCCCATTTCGCCTTCCTGAGCGGGCGGCCCTACCGGTGGAGCGCCGCGGACCTGAGCGCCAACGTCGAGCGGATCGTGCGGCAGCTCTTCGGCGAGGGCGCGTCGGTCGAGGAGGCGGAAGGGCCGGCCGAGGGGGTCCGTCTGCGGGCGGCGAGCCCGGCGTTGAACGGCACGCAGGTCGCTTTCACGCTGCCCGAGGCAGCAACGGTCGAGCTCGTCGTCTGCGACGTGCAAGGCCGCGTGCTGCGGCGCCTGCTCGACGGACCGGCGCGCGCTGGTCAACAGGGTGCCTACTGGGACGGACGCTCGGCCTCTGGGGAGCGGCTGCCGACCGGCCTCTACTACGCGATTCTCCGCCACGAACGGGGGTCGGCGAGCGCGCCGATCCTGCTGGTTCGATAGGTTGGACTTGACTTCGGGGCTAACAGCCAATAAGATAAAGTAGTTAGCTTAGGAAACCGTGCCGCCGCCCCGCGCCGGGGCGGCGGCGTCTGACACCGGCGGGCGGGCCTGACCGATCGGCCGTGTCGAAACCCGCTTGCCTCGGCATCCGGCTCAAGGACTGAAAGGCGGTGTGCCATGCGGCGGGTTTCTCTTCTGGTTCTGATGACCCTGCTCGGCCTCATCCTCCTCGCGGCGTTGCCACGCCCGGCGTCGGGCGCAGTGATCCACGAGGGGCTCGAGCGACACATGATCTCCCTGCAGGACTCCGACATGGTCCCGGTCATGATCTTCCTCCGGGACCAGGCGGACGTCGCGAGCCTTAACGCGCAGCTGAAGAACGAGCGCGCCACGCTGGTGGAGCGCCACGCCCGCGTGATCGGGGCGCTGCAGGCGGCGGCGGAGCGCTCGCAGCCGGAGCTGCTGGCGGAGCTCGAGGCGGCCAAGCAGCGCGGCGAGGTGGTCGGCTACACCAGCTACTGGATCGCCAACCTGGTCGTGGCCCAGGCGACCAAGGCGTACGTGCGGCAGCTGGCGGCGCGCGATGACATCGAGCAGATCGAGATCAACTGCCGGCCCGAGCTGATCAAGCCGGTCGGGTCGGAAGCGATCGGCGAGGAACCGGAACGCGGCATCGGCGTCACCCCGGGGCTCCGCGCCATCCATGCGCCCGAGGTCTGGTACGGGCTCGGCATCACCGGCACGGGCACGATCATCGGCGGACTGGACACCGGCGTGGACGGCACGCACCCGGCGCTCTCTGCGCGCTGGCGCGGCAACTTCGCCCCGGCGAGCGAGTGCTGGCTGAACCTGATCGGCGGCCACCCGAGCTTCCCCTACGACGGGTATGGCCACGGCACGCATACGATGGGCACGATGACCGGCCTCGGGGCGGCGACGCAGGACACAATCGGGGTCGCCTGGGGTGCGCTCTGGATCGCGACCGACCCGATCAACCAGGGCGCCAGCCCGGGTGGCGAGTTCGACAACGACATCACCGCCGCCTTCCAGTGGTTCACCGACCCGGACGGCAACCCGAACACGACCGAAGAGGTCCCGGACGTGGTGCAGAACTCCTGGGGCATCAACGAGTCCTTCGGCTATCCGGACTGCGACACGCGCTGGTGGACGGTGATCGACAACTGCGAGGCCGCCGGCGTGTGCGTCACCTGGTCGGCGGGCAACGAAGGCTCGGGCGCGGGCACGCTGCGCTCTCCCGCGGACCGGGCGACCACGCTGACGAACTGCTTCTCAGTGGGCGCGGTCGACGCCACGAACTACAGCTGGCCCTACCCGATCGCCAGCTGGTCGAGCCGGGGTCCCAGCGGCTGCACCGCCCCGCCCGAGAACCGGATCAAGCCGGAAGTCGTGGCCCCGGGCGTCCAGGTCTACTCCTGCGTGCCGGGGGGCGGCTACCAGCAGAGCCAGTGGAGCGGCACCTCGATGGCCGGGCCGCATGTCGCGGGCACCGTCGCCTTGATGCGTGAGGCGAGCCCCGATCTGGACGTTGACACCATCAAGGAGATCCTGATGGCGACGGCCCGTGACGAGGGCACCGCCGGAGAGGAAAACACCTACGGGTGGGGCTTCATCGATGCGTACCAGGCGGTGCTCCAGGCGATGTCCGGCTACGGGACGATCGAGGGCACGGTCCGCAACCTCACGAACGGCAACACGCCGATCCCCGGCGTGACCGTGACGGCCCTGGAGACGGAGACCTCGACCCTGACCAACAGCTCCGGCCAGTACGTGCTGCACCTGCCCGCGGGCACCTACACGGCCCAGGCGACGCACTGGAGCTTCACGACCGGCACCCAGGGCGGGATCGTGGTGACCGAGGGGAACGCGACCATCGTCAACTTCTCCCTGACCGACATCGGCGCGCCGATGATCACCAACACGACCCAGTGCAACTCGACCGACGACCAGACCGGGCCTTACGTGATCGAATCGACCGTGACCGACTACTCGATGTTCGACCACGTAAGCCTGATCTATCGGGTGAACGGGGGCGCGCCCCAGACCCTGGCGATGTCCCCGATCGGGGGCAGTGTCTACCGGGCCGGCATCCCGGGCCAGGTCTACACGTCGCACATCGAGTACTACATCGAGGCCGAGGACATCGCGGGCAACCTGTCGACCGACCCGCTGGGCGCGCCGGTCACGAGCTACGACTTCTACGTCGCCCCGATCACCGAGCTCTTCGCCGACGCGATGGAGGGCGGCCAGGGCGACTGGACCCACTCCAACGTGAGCGGCGGGTACACTGACCAGTGGCACCTGAGCATTACGCGCAACCATACCAGCGACGGCACCACGAGCTGGAAGTGCGGCGACACCGGCACCGGGACCTATGCCAACCTGCTCGACGCCGGCCTGGTGTCACCCAGTATCGATCTGGGTCTCGATTCCTACCTCCACTACTGGCAGTGGATGGCCGCCGAGACCAGTTCCGCCTACTCCGGCCGGGCGTATGACGGCGGCATTGTCGAGATCAGCGTGAACGGCGGGGCGTGGACGCAGATCACGCCGGACGGCGGCTATCCGTTCCTGGCGCGGGCCGGCAGCCAGCCGGGACCGTTCCCGGCCGACACGCCGATGTTCTCCGGCAACCGAAACTGGCACGAGGCGCACTTCAACCTGGGAGCCTACGAGGGCAGCGCGCGGATCCGCTTCCGCTTCGGCAGCGACGGCGCGACCGGCCGCGAGGGCTGGTACGTCGACGACGTCGTGGTCGACGGCTTCAACATCAGCGGCGCGCTCGTCCCCGAGACCTTCGGGCCGGTCACGCTGCGGCTCCTGCCGGCGGACCCGAACCCGTTCTCCGGAGAGACGCGGCTGCGCTATGCGCTGGGCGCCGCATCCGACGTGCTGGTGCAGATCTTCGACGCGTCGGGCCGGCTGATCCGCACGCTTGAGGCAACGCACCGGCCCGCGGGCCAGTACGAGGTCAGCTGGGACGGCCGGGACGCCGGTGCGCGTCCGGTGCCGACGGGCTTCTACCTGGGCCGCCTGCAGGCGGGCGGCGAGGTGGCGACGCACAAGCTGATCCTGACGCGGTAGCGCGCGGGTCGCGCGCCGCTCTACCGCAACGACGGCCGGCGGGGTGCTCCCCCGCTGGCCGTCTCTCTTCGATCCCTGGGCGCGACGCCGCGCGTCACAACCCAAGCCCGCGCCGGACCAGCGTCGCGATGTCGAGCACCTGCATCCGCTCCTCCAGGTTCTTCGCCTTTACCGCGTCGACCAGCATCTGCTGGCAGAAGGCGCAGGCGACCGCGATCGTCTCGGCCCCGGCGGCGGCCGCCTCGTCGACGCGCACCGTGCCGGGGCGTTCGGCGCCGGTGTCGAGGTCCATGAAGTAGTGCCCGCCGCCGGCCCCGCAGCAGAAGCTCTCGTCGCGCCGGTGGCGCATCTCCCGCAGCTCCAGGCCCTCCAGCGAGCGCAACACCTGCCGCGGCGGATCGAAGATCCCCTGGTAGCGGCCGAGGTAGCACGGATCGTGGAACGTCACGCGACCCGGGACCGGCGCCCGCAGCGCCAGCCGGCCCTCGGCCATCCACTGCGCCAGGAGCTGGCTGTGGTGCAGCACGCGGTACCGCCCGCCGAACTGTGGGTACTCGTGGGCGAAGACGTTGTAGCCGTGCGGGCAGGTGACGAGCAGGGTCGTGAAGCGCCGCGCGTTCAGCGCCGCAACCGTCTGCTTGGCGATCGTCTGGAAGAGGTTCTCATCGCCCATCACGCGCGCCGGGTCGCCGCAGCAGGTCTCGTCGCGCCCCAGGTGGCCGAAGCGCACGCCGGCATGCCGCAGGATCGCGACCAAGTCCTCGGCGAGCCGCTGCTTCTCCGGATCGAAGGTGGTGGCGCAGCCGATCCAGTAGAGGATCTCCGTCTCCTCGCCGGGACCGATGATCGGGATTCCCAGGCGCTCGACGAAGTCGAGACGGTCCGCCTGGGCCCCGAAGGGATTGCCCTGCGCCTCAAGGGTTTTCAGCGCGCGGCCCGCCTCGGCCGGCAGACGGCCCTCCATCATGACCTCGGCACGGCGCAACTCGAAGAAGAGGTCCACGTGCCGGATCGCCGCCGGGCAGATGCTCTGACAGGCGTGGCAGGTGCGGCAGTGCCAGATGAAGTTCGGGTCCTCGAAGACCGTGCCGGCAGTCCCGAGAATCGTCACCGGATCGCTCCCCGCCGCCCGCTGCGTGAGCGGCTTCAGGTCATCGATCAGGCGCCGCGGGCTGAGCGGCTGACCGGCAGCGCGCGCCGGGCAGACCGCGTCGCAGCGACCGCAGAGGATGCAGGCGTCGAGGTCGAGCCGCTGCTTCCAGGTGAGCTGGTCCGTCGCGGCGATCCCGAGCGTCACGTCGGTGTCGGTGTCGGCGCTGAGCAGCTTCTCGATGTCCACCCGCGCCAGCGCTCCCTTGGGCGCCTGCTTCGAGAGCAGCTGGTTCGTCGGGATCGCGAGCATGTGGAAGAACTTCGTGTGCGGGACGAGCGCAATCATGGTGAACGTGCCCAAGGCGTGGATCCACCAGGTCGCGAAGTGGATGCCGCGCCCGGTCTCGGGCGAGATCCCGGCCAGCAGGCCGCCAAAGATGCGGCCGACGGGGGAGTATGCCTGCCACCGGTCCCCCGCCGGATGGAAGCGGATGCGCGCGCCTTCCGCCAGCAGCCCGGTCAGCACCAGCAGGGCCAGGATGAGCAGGATCACCGCGTCGGCCGGCCGCCGCTCGGGCAGGAACTCGGGCGGCGCCAGGTAGCGCCGCACCGCCGCGATCGCCAGGCCGAGGAGCAGCAGCAAGCCTGCCACATCCGACAGCACCGTGAAGGCGAGGTAGAGATCTCCGTGATAGATGTGGATCCCGAAATCCATGTCGACCATCACGACCAGGGTGGTCGCGAAGAGGGCAAGGAAGCTGTAGAAGACGAGGGAGTGGAAGAGCCCGGGAAGGAAGCGCTGGCGGGTCTGACGCTGCAACAACGTCTCCCGCACCAGGACCCAGGCGCGCCCGCCCCAGTCGGCAAACGTCTCGTCGCTAACGCGCCCCTTCCGCCACTCCCACACCCGCCGGCGCAGGCCCCAGGCGCAAATCGCGAAGGCCACGACCATGAGGACATACATGAGCACGTGGCTCGTCGTCCCCAGGTTCCACATAAGCTCCCGGCCGGCCACCGCCGGAGCCGCCACCCCCGCCGCCGCTTCGAGCCCTGCGTGCATCTCCACCCTCCCGCGCGCCCTGAGACTCGGAACGAAGAGGCAACAGTACGGCATGCGGACGGGCGGTGCATCAAGGGAAAGCAAAGCGGCGGCCCTCGCGAGGAGGACCGCCGCACGCGACTAACGAAGCGAGTGGATCCCGCCGAGCGGGAGGGTCGCCTACTCGAACAAAGCCTTGATCGAACCCCAGGTCGAGTGGTCGGCCGGCGAGGCCCCACCGCTGAAGCTGATCATGTTCCGTCCGGACTCGTCGAACACGATGCTGCCGCAGCCACCCGCCACCTGGTTCGTCTCGTAGTAGCGCAGCTCGAAGGGCGGCGTCTTGTCAGCGAAGTCGAACGACGCGTTGATCGGCCCGAGACCGTGCTCGGGGAGGATCCGGAAGCTGCCCACCGTCGTGCCGGCAATGCGGAAGTCGATGTCGACGAAGCCGCAGCCCGACGTCAGGGAATTGGTGACCAGGTAGACGGTCAGATCGGCATGGTTGACGGTGCCCAGCGCGACCGAGTGCGTCCCGTAGACCGTGTCCCCGACGTGCCACCAGTACGGATAGTAGTAGATGGTCCACGTGTCGGCACTGGTCGGGAAGTAGACGATCTCGTCCCGATCCGGATTGCCCACGAACGTGCCCGGATCAATCGGGAACTCATCATCGGTCAGATTGCCGTTGTTGTTCACGTCGACCGCCGATGCGGCAACCGTGGAGCCCAGGAGCAGAACCAGCAGGAATGCCCAATTGCGCATTGCCACTCCCCCTTTCACGAAGCAAACCACCCTTGGTGCGCCAAACCGTTGCACTGCAAGCGAGGATATGATACCTCCCTTGCCTGCCAGGGTCAAGTCGTAACCATGAGCGTCGAGACCCCGACCGGAGGGGCGGATGCAGCCAGGCACACGAGAGCCCCCCCAGGCGCCGCTCTGGGCGCTCTTCTTCCTTTCCGGCGTGAGCGCCCTCGCCTACGAGGTCATCTGGACCCGCATCCTCTCCCTCGTCTTCGGGGTCACCGCCTACGCGGTCGCCACGGTCCTCGCTGCTTACATGGGCGGGCTGGCGCTCGGGAGCTATCTGGCTGGCCGGTGGGCAGATCGACGGATCCGTCCCCTGCGGGACTACGGCGTGCTGGAGGTGGCGATCGGGGCGGCCGGAGCCCTGACACCCCTGCTGCTGGCCGCGCTCCATCATCTGACGCCCGGTATGCAGCGGGCGGCGGGAGGATCGGCGACCCCCTCGGCGGCGCTCGCCTTCGCGACCAGCTTCGCCGCGCTGCTCGTGCCGACGACGCTCATGGGCGCGACCCTGCCGGTCCTGGCGAAGCACGTGGCGCGGCGCGCCGAGAGCCTCGGCCGGCGGGTGGGCCTGCTCTACGCCGTCAACACGCTGGGCGGCGTGGCCGGCTCCTTCCTCTGCGGCTTCGTGATGATCGAGCTGCTCGGCGTCTCGGGCGCCAACGCGGTCGCGATTGGCGTGAACCTGGCGATCGGGATCGCCGCGCTCGTTCTGGACCGCTGGGGCGGGGCCGGCGTGCCCGCCCTGCCCGGCGCCCGCGCCGCGGCTCCCGAGCCGGGCCCCGCCACGATCGACGCCCCCTCCCGGAACCGGCTCCGCGGCGTCACCCTCGGCTTCGCGCTGGCCGGCGCCACGTCCTTGGCGTACGAAGTCCTGCTGACACGGCTGGGCATCTTCTTCCTGTGGGATACGACGATCTACTCCTTCGCCACCATGCTGACCACCTTCCTGGCCGGCCTCGCCCTCGGCAGCCTGCTCCTCTCGCTCGGCGTCGACCGCTGGCGGCCCCTCTTCGCCGTCTTCGGCCTGCTCGAGATCGGCATCGGGACTATCTGCCTCGCGCTCCTGCTGGGCCTGGGCCCGGTGGCGCACCTGCGCGAGGCGCTGATGCAGAGCTTCTATCGCTCGGGAGAGCTCGCCGTCTGGCGCTACCTGGGGCTGAAGTTCATCGTCTCCTTCCTGCTGTTCCTGCCGCCCACGGTACTCATGGGTGGCACGTTCCCGATCGTGAACCGGATCGTCGCGCGCCATCCGGCGCACCTCGGGCGGAGCCTGGGGCGGATCTACGCCGCCAACACGATCGGCTCGATCGTGGGCGCCCTGGTCGCCGGCTTCGCGTTGGTCCCGGGGCTGGGCCTGATGCGCGGCATCCTGGCGGTCGCCATCGTCAACCTGCTGCTGGGTGTCGCGCTCATCGCCGCCGAGCCGGCCTGGCGGCACAGCGCGCGTCTCCTCGCCACGGGGGCGGCGGCACTCGCCTTCGCCCTCGTCGCCCTCGCCGCCCCGACCGGACGCCCCGCGGTGAGCTACTCGGACCTCCTCAGCAATCCCCAATTCCGCCGCGAGCTGCTCTTCTCCCGCGAAGGCCGCGAAGCGACGCTGGCGGTGCTGCGCGACCCGACGACGCGGATCCTGGAGCTGAACATCAACGGGCAGTCGACCGCCTTCACCAGCTACATGGATCTGCAGGTGCACCGCGCACTGGGGCACCTGCCCGCGCTCTGCCATCCGGAGCCGCGCTCCGCCCTGGTGATCGGGTTCGGCTTCGGCCTCACCTGCCGCTCGATCCTGGCGCACGGCGTCCGCACGCTCGACTGCGTCGAGCTGGTGCCGGAGGAACGCGAGAGCGCAACCTTCTTCGACGAGGTGAACCAGGGGGTGCTGGCGGACCCGCGCTTCCGCTTCGTGGAAGGCGATGGCCGGAACTTCGTGCTCGTCACCGACCGCCGCTACGATCTGATCTCCTTCAACGCGATCCATCCGAAGCTGAGCGCCAGTCTCTACACCCTCGACTTCTACCGCCTCTGCCGGGAACGGCTCACGCCGGAGGGCGTCATCGCGGCCTGGCTGCCGATCAACTTCCTCTCGACGGCCGAGTTCACGATGCTGATCCGGACCTTCCGCGCGGTCTTTCCGGAGGCGACCCTCTGGTACCTGGGCCCCGGACACGCGATCCTGATCGGCACCCTGAAGCCGCACATGCTCGACCATGCCGCGCTCGCGGACCGACTGGAGCGTCCCGCGGTACGCGCCGATCTGGCCGAGTCGAACCTGGACGATCCGGACGAGATCCTGAGCTTGCTGGTGCTGGACGCGGCGGGCGTCGCGGCGTTGGCGGGGGACGGGCCCCTGAACACCGACAACCACCCGCGGGTCGAGTTCGGCATCTCCTTCGGCACGGCCGAGTGGTATGCGAGCCTGCAGGCGATCTACCGGCTCGCCTTGCGCGAGCCTCCGCCGCTGACCGGCCTGGCGGAGCCGGCCGCCCGCGCCCGGCTGGAGCGCTTCGTGGCGGCCCGCCGGCACTGGCTCTACGGCAGCATCGTCCAGGGCGTCGGGGTCGCCTCCCGGAATGCCGAGATGGTCCGCCTCGGCATCGACCGGTACCGCAAGGCGGTGGAGCTGGTGCCGGAGAGCCGCAACCTGAAGCGCCTGCTGGAGGACAAGGTGCGGCTGCACGGGGGTGGCGACTCCCCGCCATTCGGTGGCTCGCCCTGACGGCCCCTGCCTCAAGGTCCAGTGGAGCTGCCACTTGCGTCGACAATTCGAGGTTGACCCGGCGGGGCCCTTGGTGTAGACTACTACTCAGCAGTAGGGCGTTCTGTATCAGGGATGAAAGGCTACGAGTTACGCATCTATGGAGGTGATCATGAAGAAGGTTTTGCTAGCGGCGTGTGTGCTCGCGATGTGCGGCGTCGCCTTCGCCGACGGCCCCCAGATTAGCTTCGGGCCGGCAGGCGACAGCGGTACGCTTCCGCAGCGTGAGAACTACTGCCAGTACGGGTTCACGGACTACCAGCCCGGCTCCGGTTACACCTGGGGTCTCGGCCAGCAGCTCGGGATCTCCTGCCCCGGCCCCATGACGATCACTCGGGTGGGTGTGTTCTCCGAGTTCGTCGTCACGGCGGGAACCTGCGACGTCGTCGTGTATGACAACGGCGTCGAAGTCGCCCGTACGCCGATCCAGCCGGTTGCGGGATCGCAGGAGTATGACATCCCGGACGTTCCGGTGAGCGGCACGGCCTGCGTCATGTTCTGCGAGGTCGGCAGCTTCTGGGCGGTCATGGGTGAGGACACCAGCTACCCGGTCGACGGCATGACCTACTGGTCGAACGCTTGCCAGTGCACGAACGCCTTCACGGATATCGACCTGACCTGCTGGGTCGTCTCCGACGGTGGCGTGCCGGCTGAGCCGATGACCTGGGGCGCGCTCCAGAACCTGTTCCGGTAGTCGCGGGTCCGGTCAGACTGAGCTCTTGAAAAGCGTCCCGCGGGGCCGCTCGTAGCGGATCCCGCGGGACGTTCTACATCCTAGCTTCCAGACTTTGTCCCCGACGGGATTCGAACCCGTGTTGCCGCCGTGAAAGGGCGGTGTCCTAGGCCGGGCTAGACGACGGGGACTTCTCGCAAGCGGCCCGGGAGTCTGCGGGACGACGGGGCCGAGGGTCAAGCATCTTCGCCGGTCTCCGTCGGCCGCGGAACGCGGCCCGGGGCCTGGGCCTCGCGCGCGCGACGGATGCGCTCGACGTGCTGCGCCCATAGCCTCGGCTCGCGGCCCTGGTCCGACGGTGCATAATAGCGCGCCGCGGGCAGACCTTCGGGGAAGTAGCTCTCCTCCACCCAGCGCCCCGGGAAATCGTGCGGATAGCGGTACTCCCGCGCGTAGCCGAGATCCTTCATGAGGGCAGTCGGCGCGTTCCGCAGATGCAGGGGCACCGGGAGGCTGCCGGTCTCGCGAGCCGCCTCGGATGCCTTTTCGTAGGCGCCATAGAGCGTGTTGCTCTTCGGCGCCAGCGCCAGGTAGACCGTCGCCTCGGCCAGCGCCAGCGCCCCTTCCGGCAGGCCCATGAAGTGCACCGCGTCCTTCGCCGCGTTCGCGACCATCAGGGCGACCGGGTCGGCCAGACCGACGTCCTCGGTTGCCATGCGCACCAGCCGCCGCGCCAGGTAGAGCGGGTCCTGACCGCCTTCGAGCAGGCGCGCCAGCCAGTAGAGGGATGCGTCCGGATCGCTGCCCCGGACGCTCTTGTGGAGCGCCGAAATCAGGTTGAAGTGCTCCTCCCCCTCCCGGTCGCCCCGCAGGAAGATGCGACCTTTGAGGCGCCCGAGCGCCTCCAAGGTGACGTGGCGGCGGCCGGCGCGGTCGGCCGGGGCCAGCAGCGACAGCGCCTCCAGCGCGTTCAGGAGCTGCCGGGCGTCGCCGTCGGCGATAGCGACCAGGCTCTCCTGCGCCGCCGCATCGATCGCGAGCCCGCTCGCCCCCAGGCCGCGCTCCGCGTCCGCCAGCGTGCGCTCCAGCAGTGTCCGCAGGTGCTCCGGCCGTAGCGCACGGAGCACGAAGACGTGGCAGCGCGAGAGGAGCGCGCTGTTCACCTCGAACGAGGGATTCTCGGTCGTCGCGCCGACCAGCACGATCGTGCCCGCCTCGACGTGCGGCAGCAGCGCATCCTGCTGCGCCTTGTTGAAGCGGTGCACCTCATCCAGGAAGAGGAGCGTGCGCACGCCGCGCGCGCGATGGGTTTGACGCGCCTGCTGGGCGACGCGGCGCACATCGGCGACGCCGGCCATCACCGCGCTGAACGCCTCGCCGCGATAGCCGGAGACGGTGGCGAGGATCCGCGCCAGGGTCGTCTTGCCCGAGCCGGGCGGGCCCCAGAGGATCATCGAGGGGATCTCCCCCGACTCGACCGCCCGCCGCAGCATGCCCTCAGGCCCGGTCAGATGCTCCTGGCCGAGGACCTCGTCGAGGCGGCGGGGTCGCATCCGCTCGGCCAGGGGCACGCGCCCGTCCGACGCGGCTCCTGCCGGCTCGGGTTTCGCGAAGAGGTCGGTCATCGCCGTCCCACGCGTCGCGGCGCGTCACCTCCGCTGCGCCGCTCCATCGTCTAGTCGCCGTAGCCGTGCGGGTGGCGCTGCATCCAGCTCCAGGCGTCCGCCACGATCGTCTCCAGTTGGGGCCTCGCCGGCGACCAGCCGAGGCGGCGCTGCGCGCGATCCGCGGAGGCCACCAGGCGCGCCGGGTCGCCCGGGCGGCGCGGCGCCTCCCGAACGGGCACGGGACTACCGGTCACGCGCTCCACCGTCTTGACGACTTCGAGGACCGAGTAGCCCTCGCCGTTGCCCAGATTGAACGTGTGCTCCTCCAGGGTCTCCAGCCGTTCCAGCGCGCGAATGTGAGCGTCGGCGAGATCCAGCACATGGATGTAGTCCCGGATGCAGGTCCCGTCAGGCGTCAGATAGTCGCGTCCGAAGATCGGGAGCGGCGCGCCCGTGCCCGCCGCCGCCGCCAACGCGAGCGGGATCAGGTGGGTTTCGGGCGTGTGGTCCTCACCCAGCCGCTCGGCCGCGCCCGCGGCGTTGAAGTAGCGGAGCGCCGCGTAGCGCACCCCGTGGACGCGATGGAACCAGCTGAGCAGCGTCTCGGAGATGACCTTGCTCTCCCCGTACGGGTTCGTCGGGCGAACCGGGTGCTCCTCGGGGATCGGGATCCGCTCGGGCTCGCCATAGGTCGCCGCGCTCGAGGAGAAGATGATCCCAGCCGTCCCGGCATCGACCATCGCCTGAAGCAGTTGAATCATGCCGATGACGTTGTTGTCGAAATAGACACCCGGCTTCTCCATCGACTCGCCGACCAGGCTGGCGGCACAGAAGTGCATCACACAGTCGATCCGTTCCCGGCGGAGCACATCCGCAACCCCTTCCCGGTCTCTGACATCAGCCTGCAGCAGCGGCGACCCGGGCGGGACCGCCGATCGATGGCCGCGACTCAGGTTGTCCAAGATCCAGACTTCGTGGCCGGCGGCCTGCAGCGCTTCGGCGGTGACGCTGCCGATATAACCCGCCCCGCCCGTGACCAGTACCCGCATGACTGGACCTCCCTCACCGCCGAGACCCCTAGCAACTGCGTGGAGTGTACGCGTTGGACAGAGGCCGTGTAAGGCCTGCAGGCGGGAAAATCACGGTGCCGCGCTCCGAAATCACGCGGAGCCTTGACACCGTTTGAGCATTGGGTCTAGTGTGATGGGTACAGAAGCGAAGCGAGGTTCCCTGCCATTTACGGGAACCTCCGGCCTTGCGGCCCAACCTTCAAAATGGCGGGTTTCACCGGATCGTTGGGGCCCGAAGGTCCGGAGTCGTTCTTGGCGGGGAACCTTCTCTTTCCTCCGCCAGCTTCCCTCAATCGAGTCCCCCCGGGAGAGCTGCGGCCTTCAAGCACCACGCTCCCCCGGGGAGATCCCGCCGGTTGATGCGCCCGCGTTCGATTCTTCGAAGAACCGCACGCGCCCTGCACGCTAGCAGGTCTTGCAGGGCTCCATCTTCTTCGCCTTCTTGGCGACTTTCCGTCTGGCCTTTTTCTTGGCTACCTTTTTCTTGGCCTTCTTGGCAGCACGCTTCTTGCCGGCCTTCTTCTTCTTCGCGACCTTCTTCTTCGCCTTCTTCTTCGCTGGCATCGTGTTTTCCCCCTCCGTTAGGGTCTGACGGACCACCATGGACGGAGCACTATGTCTCCGCCCCCTTCTCCAACAACTCATCGGCCTGACTCAGGAGCGAGACCAGGTCGAATGGCTTGCGCAGATAGAGATCGACCTCCAACTTCACGCTGCGGCGATGGGTCTCTTCCGTGTCGTACGCCGTCATGAGTGCCACGCGCGTCTGGGGCAGCGGCCCGAGGGCCTCGCGAAAGTCGAGCCCGGACTTGCCGGGCAGCTTGTTGTCGAGCAGCAAAAGATCGAACGGCGCGTTCGCCTTGTAGGCAACCGCCGCCTCTTCTGCTGATCCCGCTGTGACCACCACATACCCTGCATCGCGAAATGCCTGGGAGAGCGTCCTCACGAGGAGGGCCTCGTCATCAACGATGAGGACCTTCCGTTGCACTGCTCGACCTCCCCCAAGTGCAAATGGGGCAGGATGCGTGCCAGAATGGCCTGCGAGATGACAGATCGTAAGTGCTTGTCATAAAAGCGATTAGGAGCAGGACTGCCGCACGCATGAACGAGGCTCGGGCGACCTAACTGCAAAACTAGTTTGCAGGAACCGGCCGGAGACACGCAAGTGAATGGGGCGTAATGTGATAGCAAAGCGCCAAGAAACCTTACAGCGGAAGGTTTATTACTCCCCTGAAGAGCCGCGATCATCGACCGCCGGCGCGGTCGCTTCCGTCGCGTGAACGATCCCGCGCCGGCGGATGCGCTCGAGCAGTCCCTGGCGCGACAGGCCGAGCGCGCGCGCCGCGCGGCTGCGATTCCCGTCGCATTCGTGAAGGACCAGATCGATGTAGGCGTCGGTGATCTCGCGCAGCTCCGGCAGCCGTCCGCCCTCCGGGGCGCCGAGGCGTTCGCAGAACGAGCGCACCAGCTCCTGGCCGCCCGGGATGCCCTCGGACGCCGCCGAGCGCGGCCCGATCGCCGCGGCGCGTATGTCGGGAGGCAGGTGCGCCGCCCGCAGCTCCTCACCCTCCTCGAGCAGCACGACGCGTTCGATCAGGTTCTCCAGCTCGCGCACGTTCCCCGGCCAGGCGTGGCGTTGCAGGCAGGCCGCCGCGTCCGGAGCGACGCGCCGGAAGTCCTTCCGGAACTCCCGGCTGAAACGCTCCAGGAACGCCTGGGCCAGCAGCAGGATGTCATCGCCCCGCTCCCGCAGCGGCGGCAGATGGATCGAGACGACCTTCAGGCGGAAGTAGAGGTCGGCGCGAAACGCCCCGGCAGCGATCCGCCGGTCCAGGTCCGCGTTCGTCGCCGCGATCAGGCGCAGGTCGACGTTCAGGTCGACGGTGCCGCCCACGCGCTTGAAGGCCTGATTGTCGAGGAAGCGCAGCAGCTTCGCCTGGACGCGCGGCGTCATCTCCGAGACCTCGTCCAGGAAGAGCGTCCCGCCGTCGCACAGCTCCACCAAGCCCCGCTTCAGGTAGTTGGCCCCGGTATACGCGCCCTTCTCGTGACCGAAGAGCTCGTTCTCCAGCAGGTTCTCCTGAAAGGTCGAGCAGTTGACCTCCATCAGGGGACCCTCGCGCCGGCTCGACTGAAAGTGGATGGCGCGTGCGACCAGCTCCTTGCCCGTGCCGCTCTCGCCCGTCACGAGCACCGTCGTCGTGCCCGAGGCCGCGACCTTGCGCACCAGCTCCCGGATCTCCAGCATCGCCGGGGAGGCGCCGATCATCTGCGACCGCGCCTTGCGCGCCTCGTCCTGCCGCCGGTAGACCCGCAGCCGGCGGTCACGCTGCAGGCTCTTCGCCGCGCTGCGGACCGCGTGGAGCAGCTCCTGGAGGTCGTAGGGCTTCTTGAGGAAGTCAGCGGCGCCCAGCTTCATCGCCTGGACCACCTGGGCGGTCTCGCCGAAGGCCGTGACCATCACCACCTTGACCGCGGGATCGATCCGGCGCAGGCGCGGGAGCATCTCCAGGCCCGAGCCGTCGGGCAGGCGCACGTCCAGCACCACGACCTGGGGGCGCAGCGTCTCGAAGGCGGTGAAGCCGTCGCTCACGCAGGCCGCGGTCCGCACCTCGAAGCCCTGATCGGTCAGGGCGTGCTCCATGCTGCGCCGGACCAGCGGCTCGTCGTCGACCACCAGCACCCGGGTCCGCATCAGGCGACCTCGCTCTCCTCCGGGACCGGGAAGGAGAGACGGAAGATGACGCCGCCCTGCGGCCGGTTACGGACGTAGATGCGGCCGTTGTGCTCCTTGACGATCTGGAGCGTGATCGAGAGGCCCAACCCGGTGCCGGCCGGCCCCCGGGTGGTGAAGAACGGATCGAAGATCTTCTCCGTGATCTCCTCCGGGATCCCGGTCCCGGTGTCGGCCACCGCCACTTCCACCGCCCGGCGGCTGCGGTAGCGGCGGGTCGAGGTCGAGACGCGCAGCGTGCCCCCCTCGGGCATCGCGTCCAGGGCGTTCAGGACGATGTTGAGCAGCGCCTGGTGGACCGCGTCGCGGTCGATCGGGATCGCCGGCAGCTCCCCGCTCAGCTCACGCTTGACCTGCACCTCCATCTCCTCGCAGCGCAGCGCGACGTGACCCAGCACCTTCTCGACGACCTCATTGATGTTGCTCTCGCGCACCTCGGCGATCTTGGGCCGGACGAACTGGAGGAGGTCGGTCGTGAACTGCTCGATCCGGTCCAGCTCCTTGATCGCGTCATCCAGGTCCTGGCGCAGCGGCGAGCCGGCGGCGAGCTTCGTCTCCACGAACTGGATCGTGGTGCGGATCCCGGTGAGGGGATTGCGGATCTCGTGCGCCATCACCGCCGAAATGTTGCCGACCGAGCTGAAGCGGTCGATGTTGCGCTGGAATTCGCGCTCCTCCGCTGATTCCGACGCATCCTCGAAGATCAGCAGCCCCGCCTCGGGCCGGTTACGACGGCCCAGCGGGATCATGCGGCACTCGAGCGTGAGCTCCTTCTCGCCGCGCTGCCCCAGGATCTGCATCGTCGGGAGGGCGCACTTCTTCCACTCCGGGCCGCCCACGCCCATCGGGCCGTCGGTCGCGATGCCGAGCAGCTCCGCGGCCGGATGCCCGATGGCGTCTTCGCTGCGCACCTCGAGCAACTCCTCGGCGCGCGGGTTCAGGTAGCGCACCGTTCCGTCCGGATCGACGACGAAGAGACCCAGGTCGAAGACATCGCAGCACTGCTGCGCCGTCTCCGGTTCGAGCTGCCTCGACGAGGTGGCCCGCGTCATCCCTGTCTTCCTCCACGTCCCCAGTCGCCGCAGCGTTGCCCATCACGCTCGGGGTATACATCGCACCGTTCGCCCGCGCGTGTCAAGGAACGCTCGCGCGATCGAGCAGATTCCACTCGAGCCCCACCCAACGTCGCAGCACCGGCGCATACGGCTCGTCACACACCGCGGCGTCGCCAAGGTTCTCGCCGACCAGACGCAGCTCGCTCGCACCCCACGCGAGTCCCACGTGCGCGGTGACGACCAGCGTCGCCGGCAGTGCCCGCGTTCCGGAGGCCGCCGGCGCGCGCCCGCGCGCCTCGGTCCGCAGACCCCAGCGCCAGCGCGGGCCCGCGCGCTCGAGCCGCACCTGGAGCCGGTGCTCGGGGAGCGCGTGGAGGGCCCGCTGCGGGTCCCCGGCCCGCGCGTCGCGAATGCCGCGGTAGCGCGCCGTCAGGACCAGATCGGAACGGAGGCGGCGCTCGGCGGTGAACGTGACCCGCGCGACCACGCGGGACGTCGCCGTGACCGCTCGCAGGAGCTGCGTTCCCTCCGCCAGGGAGTCCGGGCGCCAGTCGAGCGCGCCGCGCAGCCGCGCGATGCTCAGGGCGAGGTCCCACCAGCCGGCGTCGTTCTCGCGGAGGACCTCCCCGGTCAGCGCCGGCCAGGCGCGCTGCGGCGCCAGCCGCGGATCGTAGACGACCGGGGTCCGGAGCCCGATCGGCGGGGGCGTCACCTCCCGGATCAGCGCGACCTCGGGCAACCGCTCCGGCAGTGCGACCACCGCCTCGGCCGAGCGCAGATCGGGCGCGAGCTCGAGCGCGGCGCAGGTGCGCGACGCGACCCAGACCCGCCGCAGGCCCAGGATCGGCCCGATGCAGGTTTGCTCGCCTTCTCCGAGCGCGGCCCAGCCGGCGGCGAGGTGCCAAGTGTCGCGGGGCAGGCCCCAGACGGCCCGGGCACGCCAGCGTCCGACGGACTGCCCCATCCCCTCCGGGCTGCGCCGATGCGCCACGCCCCCCCAGAGCTCAAGGTCACCCAGCGCCGAGCCCGCCATCGCCGACCCGGCGTACCGGCGCAGATCGCGAGCCGTTCCGGCCGTCCGCACGCCGACGCCGATCGAGCGCCAGCGGCCGGTGCGCGCGACCTCGGCGCCGGCCGCGCAGGTCCCCAGCGGACACGCATGGGTGCGCACCTGGGCCCCGGCGGCGTCCAAGCCAAACACGAAGCGCGTCAGGCTCGTGCTGACAGCGCGCTGCAGCCCGCCGGTCACGACCGTCGCGCGCATCGCGCCGGGATGCGCGCGATGCGCGGCGGGGTAGGCGTCCCACCCTTCCCGCAGCAGGGCCAGGTCCACCCACCCGCGCCAGTCGGGGACGTGAGCCGCTTCGCGGGCGGAGAGCTGCGCGTCGATCCGCCAGTGGTTGCGCTCGGGGATGCGCTCGCCCCACGCGTCACCCTCGGCGCGCAGCCGCAGCGCGTCTCGCAGCGCGCGGTCGAGCCCGGCGGAGCCGCTGGGGCCGGTGCCGAGACCGAGCCACCAGCGGCCGCGTTCCGGCTGCGCCCGCACCGGCTCGGGAAAGAGCGGCGGAAGCTGATGCGTCCAGCGCGACGCGGGGCCGCCCGAGAGGCGCGAGGAGTCCGTCGCCCCGGTCGCTGCGAGCAGCTCCACGTCCAGGCCGTCCGGACCGATCAGCGATGGAGCATCGAGCGGCGGCAACGCGAAGACCGGGCGCCGGTCAAGCGGCAACGGCGGCATCGCAGGCGCCCGCGCGGGTGACTTCGCGTGCGCCGCCGCGGCGATGAGGGTGACGCCGATCAGGGCGAGCCCGATAGGGCCGCCTGCCTGCCGCACCCGTCGACCCGAGCGGCGAGACGGCGCGGTCATCAGCGCGGCTCCGGCGAAGGCGCGGCGCCCAGCGACTTCAGCAGCGCGTCCACCTGGCGGCGGAGGCCCTCGCTTGTCCCGGCCAGCCGCAGCGCGGCCTGCCATGTCTCCCGCGCCTCCTCCACGCGCCCCTGGCTCCGGTAGCACTCGCCCAGCCGCAGGCGCGCCCGGGCCTCCCACTCCGCCTCCGGTGCGTCGCGGGCGAGGAAACGCTCCAGCCAGCCGATCGCGCGCTCGCACGCGCCGAGCTGCGCCGCCGATTCGCCCGCCCAGTACCGGGCCCGCGCCTCCGCGTCCCGGGCGCCGAGGCTGTCGGCGGCCGCGAAGGCGTCGTAGGCGGCGCCCCACTCGCCCGCGGTGAAAGCGCGACGGCCCAGGTGGAGCTGCCCGATGGCCCGCAGCGAGTCGGGCGATCCGGCCCCGGCGTGCGCCACCTTCTCCCACTCGTTCGCCGCCGCCTTCTCCTCCCCCAGCGCCTCGAACGCCTGCGCGGCGAGGGCGTGGGTCCGGGTCGCCTCGGCCGGATCGAGGGGCAGGGCGTAGCGGCCCTCGAGCTGGCCCAGGGCGCGGCGCGGCTCGCCGGCCCGCAGCCAGAGCGCGGCAGCGCGCAGCAGCGCCTCGCCCCGCAGCGCGAATCCAGTTTGCGCGCCGAGGGCGGCGTACTCCTGCGCCGCGGCCCGCAGGTCGCCGAGCGCCGCGCGGCAACCGGCGATCTGGAAGCGCGCCTCCCCGCGGCGCGGATCGTCAGGACGCAACCGATCCAGCCACGCCTGGTACGCGGCCTGCGCGTCCCGGAACCGGCCCGCCTGCAGCAGCGCGCGGGCGCGCGCCTCATCCGAGCCGGCGGCCGCATCGGGCAGCGTCGCCGCGGCCGCCTCGCGGTCGCGTCCCAGCCGGCGCAGGCAGTCGACGTGACAGAGCGCGAGATCGGCGTCCAGGGGTCCGACGCCCCCGAGCGCGCGGGCGCGCTCGAAGTTGTGCAACGCCGCCTCCCACTGACCCTCCTGGTAGTCGCACCAGCCGAGCGCGTAGGCGCAGCGCGCCCCGTCGGCCCCCAGGCGCTCGGCCCGCGTGAAGTGGGTGCGCGCCTCGGCCAGCCGGCCGAGCCGGTAGAGCGCCTCCCCGCGCCAGAGATGGAACTCCGGCGTCCGCGGCGCGCCGGGGAACCGGGTCAGCAAATCGTCAAGCACGCGCGCCGCCGCGCCCCACTGCTCCGAGGCGAGCGCCGCCCGCGCCTGGCGCCAGAGGAGCTCTTCGGTCGCCGGCACCGTGCGCGACGCGGCGCGGACGTATCCGGCGTACGCCTCCGCGGTCCGGCCCAGCGCAAGATCCGCGTCCGCACGCAGGATCGCCATCCCTTGATCGAGCCGGTCGGCCGGCGGGCGATCCGGGGACGGTCCCAGGATCTCGACGGCTTCCGCGTGGCGGCCGCGCCGCGCCTGGGCATAGGCGCGGGCATAGGTCCAGGGACGGATGAGCGCATCGTCGGCCGCCGGGGTCGGCCCGCGCGTGAGCACGCTATCCGCCGCCTCGAGCCCGCCGAGCTGCAGCTGCGCCAGCGCCGTCGCATAGCGGACCAGGAGGCGCTGGGACGGCGAGGGTCGTGCGACGCGGCGCAGGGAGGCCAGGGCGCGCCCGGGGCTCTCGCGCTCCAGCGCGATCCACGCGCGCAGGAGGAGGGCCCCATCGGACGCGCCTCCGGTCGCGCGGCCCTCGGTGATCCCGGCGAGGACGGAGTCAGCCCCACCGGCGTCACCCCGCACGTAGCGCGCATAGCCGAGGAGAAGCCGCCCGCGATCCGTGGCGGGCACCGGGGCGAGGACCGTGATGACGCTGTCCCACGCGGATTGGGCAAACCAGCACTCCGCCAGATCGAGCGCCAGCGACTCCGCCGCCGCGCTGCCCCGCGGCTCCGCCCGGTAACCGGCCTGCCACAGGCTCTGCGCCCGCGCCGGCTCGCCCGCCGACCAGGCGAGCCACCCCGCCCAGCGCCGCGCCAGCAGCCGCGCGGCGGGGTCGGGGCCC
>Ga0163210_1000186_pt1 | contig 23929 bp, 18 predicted proteins | sample Kivu_220m_FD_113536 | JGI IMG/M metagenome (GOLD analysis project Ga0163210, IMG submission 113536) | Freshwater microbial communities from Lake Kivu, Western Province, Rwanda to study Microbial Dark Matter (Phase II) - Kivu_220m | ecosystem: Environmental > Aquatic > Freshwater > Lake ...
AGGCGGTAAAAAATGCCAAGCTGTCACTGAAAAGCGGTGAACTGGAGACCCTCGATGCCGAGCTGGAACTGAGTGCCACCCTTCGCAAGTTATTCAACCAGTACTATATGAACCTGGAGATCATCCGGATGCAGGAGATCAATGTGAAGGTGGCCCAGGAAAACGTGGATGTGGCATTTGAAAAATACAAACTCGGCAGTCTCGACGATATCGGCCTGCGGGAGATCCAGAACAAGCTGATCGATGCCCAGTCCCAACTGATCCTGTCCCAGTTTGAAGCAAAGAAAGCCGAAACAGAGATCCTCCGGTTGACAGGAGCGCTCTTTTCCTCCTTGAAATAGCCCTTGCATTTTCCCTTTTTTCTTCATATATTTGAGGAAAGTAGCAACACGGGGGATGGGTCTATGGAAAACGATTTCCTACATTATTTTGATCAGCAGCTCAAGATCAAGATGAATCCCTCCGGATTCATGGAGGGGCCTTTGGTGACCATTTCCAGGGAATTCGGCTGTCCTTCCTATCCCATCGGGAAGATGCTGACCCATGTGCTGAACAAACACATGCCCCGGGATGCAAAGTTGCATAAGCCTGAATGGCGTTTGGTCAACAAAGAGATCCTTGAACAGGCCGCCCGTGAACTGCAACTTAAACCGATTGAGTTTGACCACATCGTGAACAGCGGAGAGAAGGGGTTCATGGAAGATTTCATCATCTCCTTTTCCAAACCATACGTCAATCAGCACCGGATCAAACATACCATGATCCGTGTCGTCACCACGATAACCCGACCCGGGTACGTGGTATTGGTGGGGCGTGGCAGTTCTGCCATTTTGCAGGATCGTGGTCGTTCTTTCCATATCCGCCTCATGGCCCCCTTCGGGTGGAGAGTGGAGGAGACACAAAAGCGCCGGGGGATTTCCAGGTCGGAAGCAGAGGTTCTGGTCAGTGAAGTGGACCAAAGAAGAATTGCTCTGTTTGAACTGTTACTCGGAAGGAAGTTTGATCTCTCCCTGTTTGACATCCTCTTCAATTGCCAGCGCCTCTCCAACGAAGGGATTGTACAGACGGTCTTTGACCTGATGAAGGAGAAAAAGATGGTGTGATCTTCCCTGAGTCTCCTTCTTAAAGATCAGAGAACCAATTCCCCAGACGCTCCATTCCCTTAACGATGGAGGGACAATACTCCCTGATAAAATCCTCATGCAGGCCATTTTCGTGCAAATTCTGCATGGCCGCCTCCAATGCCGGCTGGCCGTTGAAATCCACATAAGCCAGTCGTGCGGTCAACTCTTCACCGCTCCGGCCGAAATCGCTTCCGGGCAATACCGCCACGCCTGTCTCTTCCAGCAGCCGGTTCGCCAGCTCGAGGGAACTCATGATCCCTTTGGAGGTAAGTTTCTCCCTGAAGGGGGAGAAATTTGGAAAGAGGTAAAACCCACCGTGAGGGAGCGGAATCTCAAGGCCTATTTCATGAAACCTGTCGACCAGGTACCGGGCGATCGATTTCAGTATCCTGCGGGAGGACTGAAGATATAGCTCAAGTTCGGGATGGTCTTCAAAGGCGGTGACGGCGGCATGCTGGATTGGTGCGGAGGTAGCGGTAAAGGTCTCGCTGGCAACCACCGCCATGGCATCCAGCAGCCATACCAGGTTCGGGGGAAAGGAGAAGGTTCCGAGCCGCCAGCCGCCGGCGCCGCACCATTTGCTCAGACCGCTGCTGATGATGGTTCCTTCGGGATAATAGCGGGCAATGGAGACATGCTGACCCTGGTGATGGATCCCGCCGTAGATTTCGTCAGAGACAAGGATCACCTTGTATTTGCGGGCCACCTGCGCCAGGAGCTTCAGCCGTTCGATCGGATAGCTGTAACCGGTTGGATTGGAAGGGTAATTCAGGATCACGATCCGCGGACGGTCCGGATCCTCCCGGCAGATCCTCTCCAGATCTTCATAACTGAGCCGCCAGAAATTGTCTTCCCGTGTCGGTACCCACCGCACATGCCTCCCGATGATATGAGCCTGAGGAGAGTATGAGACCCAGCTTGGGGTGGGGATGATCAGATCTCCATAGTAGACAAGCTGGAGCAGAAAAATCAGCTCCTTGGATCCCGGGCCTATCAGGACATTTTCGGGATGGGTTTTCACCTTCTGTGTCCTTAAATTGTAGGCAGCCACCGCTTCCTGCAGTGCCCCGAGCCCTTTGACAGGCAGGTAGTCTTTCTGGTGGGCATTCCGTTTCAAGGCCTCCACCACGATCTCAGGAACAGGAAAAGGAGATTGGCCGAGTCCGAACCTAAAAACCTCTTTTCCCCCAATCTGGAGCCGGTGACTTTTTTCGTTGATGGCCAGGGTGGCGGAGGTCTTGAGTCCCCTGACATTGAGATTCAGGTTGATGTGAAGATGCTCCCGTTTGGTGCGCATGAAAACCGGTTTAACAGCAAATTTAAGTATTATATTTGGAACCGGAAGAGAACTTCCGGCTTAACCTTGCCGCAATGATGAAGAGACAAAAGAGTTCCCTGGGGATATTCACCCTTTCAATGATCAGCGTAGCCGCCGTGTTGTCGGTGAGAAACTATCCCAGCATGGCTGAAGAGGGATGGTCCATGATCTTCTGGTATTTCATCGGTTCTTTCTTTTTCCTTCTGCCGCTGGCGCTTGTCTCGGCCGAACTGGCATCCGCCTGGCCTCAGGAGGGAGGTGTCTATGCCTGGGTGAAAGAGGCTTTCGGGATCAAGTCGGGATTCATGTCGATCTGGGCCGTGTTCGTCGAGAACATTCCATGGTACCCCACCGTGCTCTCCTTTATGGCCGTCACCATCGCCTATATCTTCAATCCTGACCTGGCCAACAACCATCTGTTTGTAGGGATCGTCATGCTCATGCTGTGGTGGGGTCTCACTCTGCTGAATTTCCTCGGGCCTGATCTGGCGGCGCGTTTCAGCTCATCAGGGACCATCCTTGGGGCCATTGTGCCGTCGTTTGTCCTGATCGCGCTGGGCATCGCCTGGCTTATCATGGGGAAGCCCTCCCAGCTTCCCTCTTTCGGGGCGAAGGAGATCCTTCCGGGCAGCTTTAACACCGGGGTGCTTGTCTATGCCTCCTCCATCATCCTGATGTTCGCAGGGGTTGAGATGTCGGGCTACTATGCCAATCACGTGGACCACCCGCAACGAAAGTATCCCAAAGCCATGTTCCTGGCTACCCTTCTGATCTTCCTGCTGAGCGTTTTCGGGACCCTGCCCATTGCGATGGTGGTACCAGCGGGGAAGATCAGCCTGACCGGTGGGGTGATCCAGGTAATGGAGGATATCTTCACTTCGCTGGGAATCCGGTGGGTCACCCCGGTGATGGCCCTGTTCCTGGTCATCGGCGGCATCGCCCTGATGAGTACCTGGATGCTGGGGCCCCTGATCAGTATGGCTCCCATCTCACGGGCCGGGTTCCTGCCTCCGGTATTCCGGAAGCAAAACAGGCATCATTCTCCCGTAGGGCCTCTGTTGATCCAGGGAGTGCTCGCCACCCTCCTGATCCTCGCCATGATGCTGATCCCCAACATCAACACGGCTTACTGGATCCTCACCTCCTTCACCACCCTGCTGCTGACAATCTACTACCTGCCGGTGTTTGCCGCAGTGATCAAACTCCGGTACAGCCAGCCTGACACCCCAAGGCCTTTCAGGATATGGGGAGGGACTGCCGGCGTCTGGATCCTCTCGGGCACCGGTTTTCTTGCCACCGCGTTTGCCGGATTTATGGCCTTAACCAAACCGGATGGGGTCACCATGCTTACGGGAACGGAATACCTCCTGGTGATGGTGAGCGGAACCCTCATCTGGATGATCCCCTACCTGCTCTTCAGGTGGTTCAGAAAATCTTCCTGAAAAGTGGAGGAAACAGGATAAAAATAGCTCTTTTTGCCGAAAGAGTTCAATTTGTCATTATATTTGACATACGTAACATATGTATGATCATCTAACTCTTACCTTAAACAAGATGAAATCGGAATACATTTGCCCGCATTGCCAGTCGTACCTGGTTTGCTGCAACCACTTGATCCTGACCTTGAAATCGGAGAACGGGGAGAAGCAAGGCCTGCTGTTAATGAATGTCAACCTGGGGGATTATTCTCATGTAAATCACCCGACATTGACTTTCGATACCGGTGAAGCGGTGGATTTCTTCTGTCCCGTTTGCCATGCCAATCTCAAGGTTCCGGAGATCAATGACAAGCTGATCCGGCTGATCATGCTGGATGATGACGGAAAACGGTACGATGTCTTCTTCTCCCGGGTTGCCGGAGAGCATTCCACATTCAGAATTGACCAGGAAAATATCATTGAGCAATACGGAAAGGATGCATCCGGTTACCACTCCTATTTTACTACGGAGCTGAAAAAACAGATGAACCTGGACAAATAACAGGGTCAGAGCGAACGCAGCTTTTTTTCAAGTTCTTCTACCGTAACATCCGGCTGAATGACCAGCTTTGGTTTCAGGCTGAAAAGTTCAGGATGTTCACGTTTCAGATGTTCTTCTCCGCCTCCGGTAATATTCAGCATGACCACCTCGTCGGGATGAAGGGTTCCCTTCTCCGCTGCCTGGATTAGGGAGGCAGTAGCCACGGCCGCTGCCGGATGCAGGTCGATCCCTTCTGTCTCTTCATAGAGCCTGGATGCGTTTGCCACATCCCGGTTGGTGACAAAGACGATGTCTCCCTGTGTGTCGGTCATGGCATCGAACAACCCCCCGATGACTCCCCAGGGAGGGCGACGGTTCGATAACACTTTGGCATCGATTTCCTTGACCAGGTCACGGGCCTTCTGATCGTCCTGGAAGAAAAGTTCCCTCGACCGTGCCTGCCAGGCATCCACCATGGGGTGAAAGGGGAAATTCTGGGAGAGGTGCATTTTCATCTTGTGCTGACCGAACCGTCCATCAGCAATCAACCGCTTGTTGGCCTCCCAGGCTGCAATGGCTCCGGTACCGCTGCCAACAGCCTGAAAATAGATATCGGGAGTCCGGCCGATGGTAGTGGCCGCCGACAGCACGGTGGTGGCCATCCCATCCCTTCGGGCGATATTCTTGGCACCCCCTTCCGGTATGTATCCGTCGATCTGGCAAACCAGGTTGGAGAGGTGGATGGCATCGTAATAATCACTCCCCGGGGGGGTGGAGATCAGAGTGACACAATCGTCGATGGGCTTATCGAACCAAAGTGCACACAGGGTGTCGGAGGGAACCGAGAGCAGCAGGGGGATATGGTTGTCAGAACAAACACGTGCAAACGAGCGGGCGGTGTTTCCGGCCGAAGCCACCACCAGTGTTTGGTGCTGTTCGGGCCGCATGCGGGCACACACAGAATAGGCCTCCGTCTCCTTGAAGGAGCAGGTTCTCATCATGGCGCCCTTTTCAGGCCAGTACCCACTGAAGGTGATATAAAGGTTGCTGAGTCCCAGCCGGGCTGCCAGACCGTTGCTCCGGTAGGTCACCGGAGCGGAGGAGCCTTCAAGGATCTGGTACAATGGCATCCAGTCACCGAATTTATAAATCCCGTAACGGTCGTCGTTCAATTCAATCCGGACTTTTTCGTATACGCTTTGGAGCAGGGATGGCTTGGGTTCATCGGGTGCGTCAAGGATCCATCTTTTATCCTCATAGCTCTTCCCGGTGACAAGCGAGGAAAGATGGTAACGGGTAGGGAGTTGAATCGTGCTCATATCAGGCTGAATGTATCCCGGCAAAAGTAAGGAAAAAAAGAGGAATTGGGTACTTTTGTGATTTGGGGATGAAAGTGATGAAAGGATGTTCATAAAATGAAAGAGGATTGATTACGCACAGAAAAGAAACGATACCTGGCAGGAACAGAAATCCTGTGATGCGTTGGATATTGATGGGGTTGGGCGGGGTATTTCTGGTCCTGGCCTTCATAGGAGTGTTTCTTCCGTTGATCCCCACCACCCCATTTCTGTTAGCTGCTGCCGCCAGTTTCTCAAGAAGCTCTGACCGATTCCATAACTGGCTGCTGAACAACCGGCTGTTCGGTCATTACATAAGTGATTATCAAGATAAAAAAGGGGTCCCTCTCCGGATCAAGATCAGCACATTGGTTTTCCTTTGGGTATCCATACTGGTTTCTGTCATTCTTTTCACGGATGAACTATGGTTGAGGATTCTTCTTTTCATCATTGCAGCGGGCGTAACAATCCACATTTTATTGATCCGAACGAAACGGCAATAATGTCAGGAAGATGTAGGACCGAATCATTTCAGCAAGACATATTGATAAGTTCCCGGTTGTACACCCAGTTCCCTGCTCCGTTCACCGGGAAGCGCCCCTCCCAGGAAGATGTTCAGTTTCCCCGGCAGGTAGACGATGGTCCCTTCCAAATTGACTAGCAGCAACTCCTCGAATGGGACAGTAAAAACAATGGTTTTTGTCTCTCCGGGATAGAGAAAGATCCGCCGGAACCCTTTCAGATCATAGAACGGCATCCGGAAGGGAACATCCTCCCGGGAGAGATAAAGCTGCATGACTTCGTCAGATGCCATGGCCCCTGTGTTGGTGATATCACAGGATACAGTGAACCCGTCACCTTCGGCCAGTTCCCTTTTGCTGACGACCGGATCAGCGTACCGGAACGTGGTGTAGCTCAGACCAAACCCGAAGGGGAACAACGGCTCCTCCTTCATGTACCTGTATGTTCGTCCCACCATAGAGTAATCGTCGAAAGGAGGGAGCTGGTCCACCGATTTCGGGAAGGTCACCGGCAGCCGGCCGGCCGGGGAGATCTCCCCGAAAAGCACTTCGGCCACGGCATTCCCTCCCTGTTCGCCGGGGTACCAGACGAAAAGCAGGGCGTCGACCAGTTCATATACCTCCGAAAGGTCGAGGGGGCTGCCGCCGGTGACAATCGCAATGACCGGTTTGGTATGGTCTTTCACCAATGTCCTCAGGTAGGGGACCTGATTCTCCGGCAGGCGGATATCTTCTTTATCAGCACCCATGGTGGTCGCCAGCGCCTCCCCGTCTTCCCCTTCAAACAGGGGGTTGATCCCCATCACTACGATGGTGGCATCCGCATGGTTCACGTCAAACAGGGTCCACCGGGGCTCTTCCGGGTTCTCACCGGTAAGCAGGAATCCGGAATGGTATGAGATGCGTGATCCGGGATCCACGGCTGCCGCGATCCCTTCCAGGATTGTCAGCGCTTCGGCCGGAACGCCATTGTAGTTGCCGAGGAGCACGTTGACGTCGGCCGCCAGCGGACCGGTGACAATGTACCGGTTCAGGTTCTTCTTAAGCGGCAGAACGCCATTGTTTTTCAACAATACGATCGATTCAGCGGCCACTTTCCGGGCAATCTCGCGGTGCTTTTCACAGTTGATGACGGAATCCGGGATCCGCTCCCAGGGATTCAGTCCGGGAGGATCGAAAAGGCCAAGACGGAAGCGTGTCTTCAGCAGGTAGGCAAGGTTCCGGTCGATGTCTGCCTCGGTGATGAGCCCATTCCTGACAGCGGGCACCAGCTCGCGGAAAGCCACCCCGCAGTTGAGGTCAACACCGGCTAACAGGGCCTTGGCTGCCGACTCCTCATTGGTTGCCGTCACCTTATGGAACTGGTTGAAATCGGTCAGCGCCCAGCAATCGCTTACGATGTGGCCGTTAAAACCCCATTCGATCCGGAGGATATCCTCCAGCAGGTAAGGGCTCCCACAGCAAGGTTCATTGTAGGTCCGGTTGTAGGCACACATGACCGACTCCACGAAGCCCTCCTGCACCACCCGCTGGAAAGCCGGCAGGTAAGTCTCTCTGAAATCCTTTTCCGGCGGCCTGGCATTGAATTCATGCCGGAGCTTTTCCGGGCCGCTGTGCACCACAAAATGCTTGGCGCAAGCGGCCGTCTTCAGGTAGCGCGGGTCATCTCCCTGCATCCCCCTGACGAAGGCAACACCCAGTTTCCCGGTCAGGTAAGGATCCTCCCCCCAGGTTTCCATTCCACGCCCCCACCGGGGATCCCGAAAAATATTGATGTTGGGCGACCAGAAGCTGAGCCCCCCGTACTGGGTGATATTCCCGATGCGCAGAGCCGCATTGAATTTGGCCCTCGCCTCATCGGAGATGGCGGAAGCCACCTGATAAATCAGCGCCGTATCGAAGGTGGCGGCCATCCCGATCGGCTGGGGGAACACCGTCGCCCGTCCCATCCTTGCTACACCGTGCAATGCCTCACTCCACCAATTGTAGGCAGGCACGCCCAGCCGCTCAATGGCCGGACTGTTGTAAACCATCTGTGAGGATTTCTCCTCAAGGGTCATCCGGGAAAGCAGGTCCTGTACCCGTACCTCAACCGGGAGAGAGGGATCTTTCCAAGGGGGAGGCTGGGTGGATTGGGCGCGGAGGGATGAGGAATGAGGAATGAGGAATGAGGAGATAGCGAATAGCGAAATAGCGAAATAGCGAAATAGCGAAAAACGAAAAACGAAAAGCGAACGACGGATCATCTTGGGGAATATTTCTCACAAAGATGCATAAGATTTCCTGCAATGTAGTATCTTGCCGGAAAGAATATGCCGAAATTCCAATCAACCAGATGAACGCACAGGAACTGATACGCGAGATCCGTCTCTTCTGCCAGTCTCATGCCGATCCGGTCATCGTCAAGAAATATTCCCGCTATTTCAAAGAGGGGTACAGGGGATATGGCATCCCCACAGAAACCTTTACCAACAAGCTGAAAGAGCTACTGGATTCCAACACGTTAGCGTACGACACAGTGGTGGAGGCCAGCCGGGGACTCATAGCCAGCGAACCCTTTGAAGAGGGCAGTTTCGCTATTCTCCTGTTGAAAGGATTCCGGAAGCAATTTTCCAGGGAAACCTTTATCACCATTGAAGAATGGTTCCCCATCGGCATCACGAACTGGGCGCATGCCGATACTGTAGCGGGAGAGCTTCTGGGTCCCATGATCCTGAAGGGTATCATCAGCCTGAACGACTTCTCTTCCTGGAGAGATTCGCCTTATCCGTTTCAGCGGAGAGTGGCCCCGGTAGCCCAGATCAAGCCGATGAAGAGGCATCCCGTGATCCGACCCTACCTGGATTTCATCGATCCCATGATGATGGACCCTGAACGGGTGGTTCACCAGGGGCTGGGCTGGTTTCTCCGGGAGATGTGGAAAAAGGATCCTGCCCCGGTGGAGGAGTTTCTTCTGAAATGGAAGAACGACGCCGCCCGGTTGATCTTTCAGTATGCTACCGAGAAGATGGCTAAAGAGGAACGACTGAAATACAGGCGGACAGGCGGACAGGCGGACAGGCGGACAGGTAAAATAGGAAATTAGGACATTAGGATATCTCGCATCGCATATCGCACATCCCGCATCCGGCATCCGGCATCCGGCATCGGGCATCTGCCTACTGTTCGTTCTCCAGCAGCTCTTTCGCCTTCTCAATCTCCTGATGCTGTTCCGTACTGACAACCGGGTAGCTCAGGTTGAGGGATTCGAGGGTTTGCACCAGGATATCGCAGACAGCGATCCGGCTGATCCATTTCTTATCGGCCGGGATCACAAACCAGGGAGAATCGTCCGTTGAGGTGTGCCGCAGCATCTTCTCAAAAGCCTCCTGATACTGCTCCCAGTATCCCCGTTCTTTGATATCAGCCATGGAAAGCTTCCAGTTCTTATCCGGGTTCTCGATCCGGGAGAGGAATCGTTTCCGCTGCTCCTCCCTGGAGAGATGGAGGAAGAATTTCAATACGATGGTACCGTTCCGGGTCAGGTGCTGCTCAAAGGCATTGATATCTTCATAACGGTGTTTCCAGAAATCATGCAGGTCATGCTTCAGAGAAAATCCCGGAAGCTGCTGCTTGTTCAGGATCTCCGGATGAACCTGGGTGATCAGCACCTCTTCGTAGTAGGATCGGTTGAAGATGCCGATCATTCCCCTGGCCGGCAGCTCCCTGTAGCAACGCCAGAGAAAATCGTGATCCAGTTCCCTGACGGATGGCGCTTTGAACGAAACCACCCGGCATCCCTGCGGATTGACCCCCGACATCACATGCTTGATGATCCCGTCTTTTCCTGCGGCATCCATGGCCTGGAGGATGATCAGGATAGAATACCTGTCAAACGCGTACAGCTTATCCTGCAGGGATACCAGTTTCCCGATCCCCGATTTAAGGTCTTTTTTGGCCTCTTTTTTATCTTTGTAGTGAAACTGGTCGCCGGGATCAAATTCCCCCAACCCATCCTTATTCTTCCCGGCAGGAAACATCAGACTTTTACTGAACATCCTGATCGCACTTTTCTATTTAACTTCTAACCTCTACCTTCTAACTTTTAGTTCTACCTTCTGACTTCTGACTTCTAACTTATCCCTTGATACACATAGTCCTGAAGTATTTCTTCCCGTTTCGTTCAGTCCGTTCCACGCCATGGATGTCGCTTTCATACCCAGGAAAGGCATTTTCGAAGTCCTGGCGCAGTTTCAGGTAGGTAAATACAGGTTTTGCCTTGTCGTTCATGATCTCCCCGCCCATCATGATGGGGATGCCGGGAGGATAGGGGACCACCATCACAGCCGGGATGCGTCCCATCATATGGTCAAGCTCCACGTATTCCACATTCTTCTTTACGACGGCATGGTAGGCATCGGCCGGTTTTATGGCCTGATCGGGGATCACCTGGAAGGCCTCCTGCATTTTATCTAGAATATGGTGCTCCCTGAACCAACGGTGGATGGCATTGGCATGCTCCTTCAGTCCCACCTTGGCATAGTGCTCGGGGTAGGCGGCCACCAATTCGGGGAAGACCTCGGCCATCGGGGCATTCCGGTCATACATCTCCTTGAACTTGAACAATTCCGCCAGGAGAGATCCCTGTTTCCCCCGGGTGGTTCCCAGCGAATGGAGCATCAGGAAGGAATAGTAATCGGTTTTCTCACAAACGATTCCCTTGTCTATCAGATAATTGGTGACAATTGATGCCGGAATCCCCTCTTCCGCCATCACCCCTTCATCGTCGATACCGGGGGTGGTAAAGGTGAGCTTGATCGGATCGAGCATGGCATAGTTGTCTTCGATATCCTTGAATCCATGCCAGGGATTCTCCTTGCTCATCACCCAGGCCGACTGGGCGCGGGCCAGCACCTCGGCCTCCACATCTTCAATATTTTCCCATTTCCCACCGATCAGCACCTGGTGGGGCTGCCACATCCCGAAGAACCAATCGCGGGCATTCGCTTTCTGCAGGTCTTTCAGGATGGTGACCATCTTCTTCCGCAAGCGGATCGCCTCTACAATGGTATCATTCCAGATGATCTCCCCGCTGTCGTCCATCATCTTGGTGGCCACGTCCAATGAAGCGACCATGCTGTACTGGGGAGAGGTGGAGCCATGCATCATGTAGGATTCGTTGAACATGTCGGGATCGATTGACACATGGCTGCCATTGCGGATATGAAGCATGGAGGCCTGGGAGAATGCGGTCAGGAGTTTGTGGGTGGACTGGGAAACGAAGATTGGCGGATGCTCCTGGTTTCGGTCGTCATCGGCCATTCCGAAGTGATCTTTGTATACGGGATGGAACCGTGCATAAGCATACCAGGCTTCGTCGAAGTGGAGGTTCTCGACACTGCGGGTGAGCAGTTCCTTGATCCGGATCACACTGTAGCAAACCCCGTCGTAGGTGGAGTTGGTCAGGGCCGACATCTTCGGTGTTTCTCCTTTCCGGTTTGACGGGATCAGGGCGGAAGACTGGATCTTTGTCTTAATGGATTCCGGCGAAAACTCCGATAGTTTTACCGGACCGATGATCCCCCGTTTATTCCGGCGGGGGATCATGTACACCGGGATCGCCTCGGTGATGACCATGGCATAGTTCAGCGATTTATGGCAGTTGCGGTCCACAAAGGCAATGTCATCACAAACCAGCTGGCTTCTCCAGATGATCTGGTTCACGTTGGAGGTTCCGTTGAGGACGTAATAAGTGTAGTCGGCCCCGAAAACCCTTGCCGAATTCTTCTCGGCATCGCCGGTCACCCCGCTGTGGTCGAGCAGGGAGCCCAGTTCGGGCACGGAGATGGAGAGGTCGGATCGCAGGGTGTTTTCTCCGAAAAACTTATGGAATACCACGCCGGCCGGACTTCGCAGGAACCCCTCCCCTCCCATGTGCCCGGGCGTGTGCCAGGCATATTTGTATTCCTGGGCATACTTCACCATCTCACCGAAGAAGGCAGGGTAGATGGAAGCGGTGTACCTGTCGAGGTGCATGACGATCCTTCCGGCCAGGAATTCGATCGTGTCCGCCGTCTTCCACAGGTATCCGTCGATGCATTGCAACACTTCCACCGGGATGTCTTCTGTTTCCAACCGACTGGCAAGCAGGAGGATAGGCAGTGTGGCATTCCTGTCACGGATCTTTCTCACAAGCTCACATGCCGTCGACTTTTCCGTTGCATCCTCTTCAGGGATGTTCCAGTCCACCACAACTGCCCCGAGATCGGCCCGTGATCGCTTGACCTCCATGGCATCTTCATAGGTAAAGGAGGGAATGACGCTACAATCCTGAACCTCTTCCAGCTCTTCCACCAGTTCGGACAAACGGAAGCCTTCGTCGGTTTTTTCATGGAACTGGCCGGAAACGATCAGTACCGGCCACTGATGTCTGGTAATTTTCATAGGTATACTATTGTTTTGGTTATCCATTCTTTTTCTGCACTAACTTCAGGCTGTAGACGGCCAGGATGATCAGCACCAGGGCGATCACCATCCACAGTTCATCCAGGTTGGCCGAGAAGAAAGCCGAAATGATGAAGACGGAGGAGATCGCCACGATGATCCAGGTGCTGACCTTTCTGTTTCCCGTCTCCCTCTCCTTTTTCAGCAAAGCGATCCCCGACCAGAAATAGGGGAAGAGCAGCAGCAGCACTGAAAGTGTCACGGTGATGTTGAAGGCGGCGGCGACATTGCTGCCAAGCAACATCAGGATCACCTGCAGGATCGTCATGATGATCCCGTTGATCACCAACCCCTTGCTGTTGATCCCGTGTTTGTTGGTGTAGGAATAGGCTTTGGGCAGGAAACCGTTGTCGGCGCTGGTTTTAGCTGCCGATGCGGATGAAAGGTTCCACACCAGGAAGCTGGCAATGCAGGCGATGGCCATGACCAGGGAGACCGCGTCGGCGACATAGACCGATCCGGTGATCTTTTGCATCGAAAGGGCAAAGGAGGCCGGGGCATCCTGGATATCCTTGGCGGAGAACATCCCTTCGATCACGGTGGTGGAGGCGATGTAGATGATGGCTACAATGATGAATCCCACAATGGTGGCGACAGGGACGATCTTTTTCGGATCGCGGATGTACATGTTGTTGTTGGCCACGCTCTCCACTCCGACAAAAGCAAAGATCAGTACAGCGAATCCGGAGAGAATGGCCATTCCGCCGCTTTTGCCGCTGACATTCCAGTTCTGTTCAAACTGTTCAGGGTGAAAATCAAACCAACCTGCTACGGCAGTGGCCACCACGGAGATAAGCAACAGGGTAACGGTGATGGAGACGATCTTGGTGATGATCCCCGCCCCGCGGAGGGAAAGGATCACAAACACCCAGATCAGCGCGATCACAGTGATTCCCAGGATCACGGGATGTTTCAGCTGGGGAAGGAATACCTCCAGGTATCCAAGTCCGGCGATCAGGATGGAGACGTTGGAGATGAGGTTCCCGTAAACATAGAAGAAACCGCTTTTCGCCCCCAGGATAGGATTCACATATGTGGCCAGCGCCGTGGGACTGGGATCGTCAAACTGTGATCCTGCCCTGACATAGACCAGGGTGAGGAATAATGCGCCGATGGTCACCAGGATAAAGGAGACCAGGGTAATGGAACCTGTAAAGGCCAGTTGCTGGGGCAGGGCGATGACACCGCTGCCGGCCAGGCTAGAGACGATCAGTGCGACCGCACCGATCATGCCCAGTTTTTTCTTGTCACTCATAAAATTCGATTGAATTTGCTGCGATTATTCTTTGTAAATGTAAAAAAAAATTCACTCAGTGCCATTTGAACAACTTCAGTCCGACGGTAAAAAAGAGCACGCCGGTCACGCTCAGGACCAGGGAAGGGATGAGAACCTGTTGCAGGCCTGCTCCTTCAATGAAGATGCTCCGGATGCCGTCGGCCAGCATGGTCAGCGGCAGGGGTTTGATGAAAGGAAGGGCCCAGTCGGGGAAGTTGTGATAGCTGAAGAAAATTCCGGAAAGGACCATCATCGGCATGGTGATGATGTTGATGAAGGCATTGCCAATCTCAGTTTTTGAGGTATGGCAGGCCATGAAGATGCCAATTCCGGAGAAAGCGATGTTCCCGGCAAAGAAGAGGAGGACCAGGGTGGCCATGTTTCCCTGGATGGTGATGCCGAACGCAATCCAGGCGAAAAGGATCAAAAGGGCCGCTTCAACTATATTCATGGCCATTCGAACCGTGATCATTGCCACCAGGTAGTTTGACCGCTTCATCGGTGTGGCGATCATCCTCCTGAGCAGCTTTTTCGAGCGGTTGTCGATGATATTGTACCCCAGTCCCCACAGGCAGGAGAACATCACTCCCATGGCCACCATGCCGGGGATCAGAAAATCGATGTACCGGGTGCCGGTTACCGTGAGCGCTTTCACTTCGGCGGAGGTCAATTCGCTTCGGTCCTCAGTAATCGTCTGATTCGCGATACGCGATACGGGATGCGCGATGTGTGATGCTGAATCCTGTATTGGTTCCGCCGGGCTTCGCTTTGTCTCAGTTTCAAAACTCCCTTCCCGTATCCCGTATCCCGCATCCCGCATCGTTGAGATGGGAATTTGCTTCAGAACCGGGGAAAGTTTCAAATAGGTCAGCTGCGCATCCGGATTGGCCGGATCGAAATGGTATTGTTATCCGGAATCGTGAGGAGTGACAATCACGTTGATGGTACCCCGTTTTAGGCTGATGATGGCCTGATCCCAGGGGATCATCTCCATAAGGAATGTATTGTCACCCAGTTTGTCATCGCGGATTGTGATGGCAAAACTGCCGGTATCCGGAGAGATCAGGGCGACATGCCTGACGGTTTCCGGCTTCCGTGAAAAGGCGATCCCCAGTCCGATTGCCATCAGGATGGGAAATCCGATCCCCCAGAACAACACGCCAGGTTCCCGGATTTTCTCCAGGAGGTTGGCCACGGTCAGCTGCCAGAGTTGGTTGTTTCGGATCCGGTCAATCATGGAGATGCTTTCCTGTTAATGAAGTGAAGAGATCATCCAGGTTTTTCAACGAAGGATCTTCGCTCAGCAGGTGTCCCACGGTTCCCTCCCGCAGGATCTTCCCCTCATCGATGATCACGATCTGTTCACAGAGCTGCTGGGCCTCCTCCATGTAGTGGGTCGTCAGGATCATGGAGGTGTCGGAAGTATTTCTCAGGTTCCGGAGGATCTCCCATATCTCCCTGCGGGCATTGGGATCAAGGCCTGTGGTCGGTTCATCGAGCAACAGCACTTTCGGATGGTTGATCAGTGCGATGCCCAGCGCCAGGCGTTGCCGCTGGCCTCCTGAAAGGTTAACTGTATAGGCTTTGCGTTTCTCCTCCAGCCCGATCAACGATAGCATCTCCTCACAGCGGTCGATGCCCAGGTTGAAAAAGGAGGCAAAGAGCCGCAGGGTTTCCCAGGTTGTTAGCTTCTCGATATACCTGGTCTCCTGGAGCGACAATCCGATGATCCTCCTAAGCTCTTTTTCATGCCCTTTCCAGCTCATCCCCAGGATCCGGATCTCTCCCCGGTCGGGCTTCTGGATCCCCTCGATCATCTCCACCAGGGTGGTCTTTCCGGCACCGTTCGGCCCTAACAGTGCGACGAACTGCCCCGGCAGGATGGTCAAACTCACCCCCCTTACGGCATGGACCGCTTTGAAGGATTTATACACGTTGACAACTTCGATGGCGGGAGTTGGAGGCATGGGAACAAATATACGATAAGTTGATGGAGGAAGGACATAAGAAGTAAGAGGTAAGACATTACATTTTACATTTGGCATTTCGCATTTAACTGGTAACTTGCTCCATTATTCCTGCACCATGAAAAAGCTGTTTCTCTTCGCTCAGATCGTTCTCTTCAGTGTTCCCTTAATTGCTCAGTCCTGGCACCCGGCCGGCGACCGGATCCGGACCGTCTGGGTCAACGAGGTGGATCCATCCCAAAGGAGATGCCATTCCTGATTCGTATGAGGGGAAGATTGCCAGCGCCGGGGAGGCTGTCCCGGGGGAAACGGCCCTGGTCTCCCTGCCCAACGCGAAGCTATGGAGCCCGGAAGCCCCTTTTCTGTACGACCTTGAAATAACCCTGTGGCGAAACGGAACGGCCATCGACCGGGTGAAAAGCTACGCCGGTATGCGGAAGATCTCGGTGAAAGCCGACTTCCTGGGGGTGGTGAGGATGCAGCTCAACAACCAGGACTATTTTCACTTTGGCCTCCTCGATCAGGGATGGTGGCCCGACGGGCTCTATACCGCGCCAACCGATGAAGCGCTCCGGTTCGATATCGTCACCACGAAATCACTGGGTTACAACCTGATCCGGAAACATGTCAAGGTGGAACCGGCCCGCTGGTACTACCACTGCGACCGGGAGGGCATCCTCGTCTGGCAGGACATGCCCAGCGGCGACCGGGGACCGCAATGGCAGCCCGGCCAGTACTTCACCGGCCAGGAGAAGGTACGTTCGCCTGAATCGGCGGAAGAATACATGGCCGAATGGAAAGCGATCATCGACCGGCTGGTCAACCCGGCCAGCGGTGGGAATTTTTACGCCGTGGGGGATATCCTCGACGTTCACAATTATCCCGATCCCCAACTCACCCTTTACGAAGGCAGCCGGGTCTGTGTGCTGGGAGAGTTCGGCGGACTGGGACTGGCCCTGGAGGGGCACCTGTGGGAAACCGGCCGGAACTGGGGCTATGTCCAGTATAAAAGCCAGGAGGAGGTCACCGATGCCTATATCAGCCTGCTTGAAAAACTGAAGAGCCTTGTATTTCCTGGCTTCTCGGCAGCCATCTACACCCAGACCACCGACGTGGAGATCGAGGTCAACGGCATCATGACCTACGACCGGGAGGTGATCAAGTTGGACCCCGACCGGATCAGGGAAGCGAACCGTAAAGTTTGCGGTTTATTCATGCGAAAATAGGGACGATGGAATATGTATCGCGCATCTCACATCGTGTATCGTCAAACTAATTCACAACCACAACCTCTTTCCTGAACGTGTCTGGTCCGCTGGAGATTAAAAGGATATAATATCCCGCTTGCCATCCGTCGAGTTGCAGAACCTCCGAATTCAATTCCAGAGCCTCTCTGGCCAGGACCGTCTGACCAACCGCATTGATCATCCTGATGGTTGTTTTTCCCAATAGGTCGGATGATGCAATGGTCAGCTGATCCGTGGCCGGATTCGGAAAGATGTGGATTACGGGGGTAACCGGCTCATGCTGGCCCGTTGTGGCATCTTTGACACACCGGATGGAGTAGTTCAGGCTTTTATACCAGTCATAGATGTCGCAGGAAACCCTGTTGTAAGAGAGGTACCGCTCCTTTGCTTTTGTGGAACTTATCTGCGTGGATGTCCAGAAGACCGCGTATTGCATCATCAGCTGAAACACTCCGTTCGGGGCGTCGTATTCGCCCGCTGCCAATGCTGTAAAGCCACTGCTGTTGGTTGCTCCCGTATTGGGTGGATCCCAGTGGTCATTGCCTGTCTCTTTCATCGCGCCGCCGGCGACAGCCGAACCGCCCAGGTAGCTCTCCAGCAGGGACCATTCTATCTTTCCCGGCAACCCCTATACTTATTGCGGTTTTTGGCAGATAAACGGGGTATTCGTCCCGGCGTTTTCATTCATATATGGAATTGACGTGTTGATCCAATCCTGATCAGGGCAGAATGCGAAACTATCGGCCAGCAAGACCTCTGTTCTGCCTGGTGCAACGGATCTTTTTTTTGTATTTTGTACTTTGAATTATACAGTTTACCTTTACCGTATTGAGATTGTCAGTTCAGGTTAAATGTATCCATGTATGGAAAAGCTTTATAAATTTTGCCAGAGTTGCGGGATGCCGTTCAGTAAAGACGAAAATGGAGGAGGTACGGAAGCCGATGGGTCGAAAAGCATCAGATACTGTTCCCACTGTTATAAAAAAGGCCAGTTTACCCTTCCTGATATTACGGTTCAGGTTATGAAAGCCAGGGTTAAGGAGAAAATGGCCGAATTAGGATTTTCACCAATAATGGCGTGGTTTTTCACGCTGAATATTCCGAAACTTGAAAGGTGGAAGAAGGTGAAAAATGTGAAATCTTAAAATAGACCGGTGACTCCCCTTCATCAATTACTATCCGCATGCTACTAAACGAATCCCCCGTCATCACCCGCCAGCATTACCGCATCCTCGGCCTGAGCTGGGCGGGCTGGGTCTTTGACTTCTATGACCTGATCCTGTTTACCTTCCTCCTTATCATGATCCGGCAGGATTTTCACATGACCGACATGGAGATCTCCTATCTCCTCGGAGCATCGCTGGCTGCCACGGCGGTCGGCGGGATCCTTTTCGGGGTGCTGGCTGATAAATTCGGACGGAGACCTGTTCTGCAGTGGACCATCCTCACCTACTCCATCGGCACATTCTTCTGCGGTTTTGCCTCCAGTTTCTGGTTTCTGATGATTTTTCGTGTGATGACCGGACTGGGGGTCGGAGGGGAGTGGGCTACCGGGCAAACCTATGTGGGAGAGACCTTCCCGGCCAAGGTGCGGGGCCGTTATTGCGCCTTCATGCAAACGGGGGCTCCGCTTGGGATCGCCCTTGCAGCCATTGTGGGTGGTTTGATCGCCCCGCATATCGGGTGGCGGGCCAGCTTCTTCATCTCGATCCTCCCGGCCCTGATGATCGTCTATATCCGGAAACGGTTGCCTGAATCGGATCTCTGGATGGCCCAAAAGGACAAGCGGACAAGCGGGCCAGCGGACAGGCGGACAGGTGGACAAGCGGACAAGCGGACAAGCGGACAAGGGATCAGGAATATCCTGTTCGGGAATAAGAACAAACTTCTGCAACTCTTTTCAAGAGAGCACCGGAAATACTTTATCCTGGCACTGATCCTGGCCACCTTTGACATGACCGCCTATTGGTTCACGTACTCCTGGATGCCGAGTTACCTGCATGCCGAACGGGAATTCACCCTCACCAAATCGGCTTTGTGGATGCTGGTCACGCAGGCCGGCGGCTTCCTTGGCTATTTCTCCTTCGGTTTTATATCGGACCACTGGGGACGACGCCCGGCCTATACCTTCTACTCGTTCATCATGGCCGCCGGCCTCCTTATGATCACCATTTTCTGGAACACCGTGGTTGTGTACCCCGTCGCCATCCTGGGATTCATGTTCCTGGTGGGATTTGGCACAGGGATGTTCGGAGGGTACGGAGCCCTGTTCTCTGAACTCTTCCCCACCTCCATCCGCAGTACGGCGATGGGAACGGCATTCAACCTAGCCAGGGGAGTGCAGTTCGTGACCCCGGTGATCATCTCGGTGATCGCTGTCCATTACGGATTAGCCGGGGGGATCTCCCTTGCAGCGCTCTTCGCCCTCCTCACCGGTCTCTGGATCTGGACATTCCCCGAAACCCGGGGAAAAAAGCTGGAAGAATAGCCGTTTCTACGTGATTCCCGTAGAGTAAATTCGGTATTCCCCCTATTGTTCACCCTTTCCATACGGTCTACTTTTGTTCTGTTAACAAATAAACAGATCCGCATGAAAAGACGTTGTATCCCTTTTTTAACTTTTATCCTGTTCCTCTTTTCAGTATGGAACCAGGCAAACGCCCAGTCAACCCTCTCATTCGGGGCCGACCTGATGAGCCGGTATATCTGGCGCGGATTGGATTTAGGGGGGGCCTCCCCAAGCATCCAGCCTTCATTAGCCTATAATTTCACTTCCAAAAACGGGATCCACTCCCTGTCGGTGGGAGCCTGGGGGGCTTATACCTTTTCATCCACCGCGAACGAAGAGATTGACCTGTTTGTCAGTTACACCCTGTTCGACATGGTTTCGCTCACGGTAACCGACTATTTCTTTCCCGGACTAAATACAGGTGTGAAGGACGATTATTTTATCTACTCACCCGACAGCACCGGTCATGTCTTTGAAGGGATGATCAGTTTCAACGGAACGAAAAAGATCCCTGTGACCTTTCTCTTTGCTATGAATTTCTATGGAAACGACGCCCGGAAGATGGTCAACGACAGCGTTGAGGGGAACATCGTTATGTCGAAATACATTGAGCTCGGGTTCATTCACAGCTTTAAGTTTTTTGATTTCAAAGCCTTTATCGGCGCCGCACTGGACAATCCCGATACACGGTTTGCTCCCGTAGGCTATTACGGCAACAGGGAGGCAGGGATCATCAACATCGGGATCAAGGTCTCCAAAGAGATCCCCATCACGGAGAAATATTCCCTGCCGGTACAGTGTCAGCTGATCACCAATCCCATGCTGCAGAAAGTCTTCCTGGTTTTCGGGATCACGATTTAATGCACTACCGGTGCAGGATTGGACCTTTTTTTATGGGAACTTGTTTATGTGTCCTGCGGGAAAAAGGAAAGATGATTGTCTGATCCGTTTGATTGACGATCTTCCCTTTTTAGAAAAAATCAACTGGTTCAATGAACTTCCTGAAGAGGAACAACAGAGAATAGTAAAGTATCATGAGGCATGTTCTGCCACAAGATGGAAGAATAAAAAAGACAAGTAATTTCTAAACACTATCAACTTATCAAACACAACAAATTATGGTACTTGACGCAATTCTACTACAAACCGTGACTGCCGGCCTGGAGACCGGATCTACCGGCTTCATGCTGCTGGCAACGAGCCTCGTGATGCTGATGACTCCCGGGTTGGCCCTCTTTTACGGTGGGCTTGCCACCCGCAGGAATATTTTAGGGATCATGATCCAGAGTTTCGTATCCCTGGGATGGACCACCGTACTATGGATCTTTTTCGGGTACTCCCTGTGCTTTTCAGGGGGAGAGGGCGGGATCATCGGAAACTTCGACAAGGCTTTTCTTAACGGGGTCAGTCCCTACGACCTCTGGTCGGGCAACGGGAAGATCCCCGAAATGGTCTTCGTGGCCTACCAGATGATGTTTGCCATCATCACACCTGCCCTGATTACCGGTGCTTTCGTAAACCGGGTCTCGTTCAAGGCCTATATGATCTTTCTAACCGTTTGGCAGATCATGGTCTATTACCCCTTTGTCCATATGATCTGGGGCGGCGGGCTGCTTGCCGAGTGGGGCGTCCTTGACTTTGCCGGAGGGATTGTCGTACATGCTACGGCAGGGTTTGCTGCCCTCGCCTCCGTTTTCTATATTGGGGCCAGGGTTAACAAGCACTCCGTCCCCAACAGCATTCCGCTGGTGGCAATCGGGAGCGGCCTGCTTTGGTTCGGCTGGTACGGGTTCAACGCCGGAAGCGAGGTGCAGGTCGATTTCATCACCTCCACCGCTTTCATCAACACCGATATTGCCGCCTCATTTGCCACTATTGCCTGGCTGGTAGTCGAGTGGATCCGTGAACGAAAACCGAAATTTGTCGGCCTGCTGACCGGCAGCATCGCCGGCCTTGCCACCATCACCCCCTGTGCCGGCTTTGTCCCCGTTTGGGCGTCTCCCATCATCGGGACGGCTGCCGGACTGGTCTGTTATGTCGCCGTACAATGGAAAAACAGGATGAAATGGGATGATGCCATGGATGTATGGGGTGTTCACGGTGTAGGTGGCGTTCTTGGGACCATTCTCCTTGGGGTGTTCGCCTCTGTCAGTGTCAATCCGGCCGGAGCCGACGGATGGCTGTTCGGCGGCGGGACCTTTTTCCTGAAACAATTGGTGGCTGTTGTCTCCGCGGCTGCCTACGCCTTCATCTTTACTTACGTGATGCTGGTGATCATTAACCTGATCACAAAGGTCAAGGTCAAACCGGAAGAGGAAGATGCCGGTCTGGATGAGGCCCTGCACGGGGAGCGGGCTTACGACGAAGGAGTAATTTAATTCTATCCTGACCACTGAGAGAGGCTGTTCCCACGAAACAGCCTCTCTCTTCTTTTTTCATTTACGTATCTTTGTTCCCGTGAACTTTTTCAACCGATCGATCGTCAGAAAGCTGATGCTTCTCTTTTTCGTGGTAGGCATCTCTTCGCTTTCACTTATCGGAATCTACTCCTACTACAAAGCCAAACGGGCAATCCTGCAGCGTACACTTGATCAACTGACCTCCATCCGTGTGATGAAAAAATCACAGATGGAGTTCTTTTTCAGCGAACGGATGAAAACACTTGACCTGATCAGCCGTTCAGGAGCAGTCAGGGAAGCCATGGCCCGGCTTAAAACAAGAGATACTTTCCCTTTCCCGGCTACGATTGAATTGGGTAAATCAACCATCCCGATGGACACCCTGGTTTTCAGTTTCGGCACCCTGTATTCCATTGTGAAGTGCGGGACTCGACACCACTGTTACCAGCTGACCGATTCCTGCTGGCTCTCATCAGAGAATCGTCAGGTGACCGATCAGCTGGCGCTTTTATCCGGAATTATCGACAGCCTGCACCGGGAATATATAACCGATCTCTCTGCCAGGTACCCGGGGGATGCGCTGCCCGTGTGTTTCATTGGCATTCCAATGTCAGGTGAAGAGGGGGAGGCACTTGGCATGCTGGCGCTGGAGATCTCCGTGCAGAACATCGACAACATCATGCTGGAGAAGAGCAGCGAAAACGGGTTGGGGGAATCCGGCGAAGCTTACCTGGTGGGTGACGACCTGCTAATGCGCAGCAATTCCCGCTTCATTCCCCATTCGGTATTGCTGATCCCCGTCAACACCCTCAGCGTCAGAAATGCCTTCGGGAATCAGACCGGATCGGCCATCATTGACGATTACCGTACCATTCCCTGTCTCAGCTCTTATTCAAAGCTGGATGTACCAGGTCTCAACTGGGTCATCCTGGCGGAGATCGATTACCGGGAGGCGATGATCCCGATCATATCCATCCGGAATGACCTGTTGCTGATCGCCCTCATCGTTTCGGTCTTTATCTTCTCCGTGGCACAGATCATCACGCTGATGATCACCCAGCCCATCATCCGGCTGAAACAGGCGGCCCTGCAGATCGGACAGGGGAAATTCGACGTGGAGGTCAAGATCAGCGGGAAAGATGAGATCAGCCTGCTGTCACAAACCTTCAATGATATGACCCGGCAACTTGAACTGGAACGGAACAGCCGCATGTCATCCCTTTATGACGGTCAGGAGCTCGAACGGCACAGGATCTCCCGTGAGTTGCACGACGGACTGGGCCAGCTGCTCGTGGCGCTGAAGATCCGCTTCGAAAATTATATCGGCCTTTGCCATGATCAGCATTCCGAAGACCTTGAGGAGCTCCGGAAGGATTTTACCAAAATCCTGGAGGAGGTCCGCCGGGTCTCCTATGATCTCGCTCCTGCGGGTATCCGTGAATTCGGGCTGGATGGATCGCTCAGGCTGTGTAGCAAAGAGATCCAAGCCGCCACAGGGCTGGATGTCGATTTTACCTCCTTCGGTAACTTCGGGGGAATGAACATGAAAACGCGGAACTACCTCTTCCGGATCACGCAGGAGGCGATCACCAACGCCATCAGACACGGGAAGGCCGAGAAGATCGAGATCAACCTGAATGAAGGAGCGGAACATTTCATCCTCATGATCGAAGATAATGGGTGTGGGTTTGACCCTACGCAGGTGGCGACCGGAACGGGGTTGTTCAATATCCGTGAACGGACCAGGCTGATGGGAGGAACCTTCACGATAGAATCCACTAAAGGGACG
>Ga0163210_1000188_pt1 | contig 23890 bp, 20 predicted proteins | sample Kivu_220m_FD_113536 | JGI IMG/M metagenome (GOLD analysis project Ga0163210, IMG submission 113536) | Freshwater microbial communities from Lake Kivu, Western Province, Rwanda to study Microbial Dark Matter (Phase II) - Kivu_220m | ecosystem: Environmental > Aquatic > Freshwater > Lake ...
CAAGAACTTGCGGCGGGTGAAATAGGCGTTGTCGATTCTCATTTTGTCCGTCCAAAGGGGTGTTTGATTCTGTCCACGACCATCCTCCGCCGGAGGCCTTCGATGCCGTCGGCGGGCCGGACGTCCTTGGGGCAGACATCATTGCAGCGGAAGACCGTGTCGCAGCCCCAGACGCCGTTCGGGGTATCGACGCGGGCCAAGGCCGGCCAGGGCCGCTTGTCGCGCGGGTCGATGGCGAAGCGATAGAGCTTGGCCAGGGCGGCGGGGCCGATGTAGCGGCCGTCCCGCGTCGCGACCGGGCAGGCCGCGTAGCAGCTCCCGCAGAGGATGCAGGTGATGAACTGAAAGACCTCGGTCATGTCCTTTTCATCGATGCAGTGCCCCTTTTCCGGGATGGCTTCGCTTTTGGGTTGCAAGTAGGGCTGAATGAACTTGTACGCCTCCCAGAAGGGCTTGAAATCGACGATCAGGTCCTTGATGATCTCCATGTTGGGCAGAGGCTCGATGACGACGACGTCGGACTTGAGGGCTTCGAATTGCGTCTTGCACGCCAGGCAGATCGTGCCGTTGACCGTCATGGCGCACGAGCCGCAGACGGCTTCCCGGCAGCTGTAGCGGAAGGAGATCGAGGGATCCTGCTCGTCGCGGATCTCCTTGAGGACTTCGAGCACGGTGTCCCCGGGCCTCGGCGTGTGGATGTATTCCTGGAAGTGGGGCCGGGCGTCTTTCGGAGGGTCGTAGCGGAGGATTTTGAATGTGGTGCTCATGTTCGGCTCCCTCCTCAATACTTTCGTTCCTGGGGCTTGTACTTGTCCACGTTGACCGTCCGGTAGGACAGGGCGGGGCCTTTGTCCGTATACGCGGCGAGCGTGTGCTTCAGCCAGTTGGCGTCATCGCGCTTGGGGAAGTCGGTCCGAAAGTGAGATCCGCGCGTCTCGGTCCGCTTCAGGGCTCCGAGGAGGATGGTCTCGGCCAGGTCCATCATGTAGGTGAATTCGACGAGGGTGATGAATTCCTGGCAGAAGCGCGTGCAGCTTCCGTAGATATAGGCGTCCTTGTAGGCCTCGTGGAGGCCGGCCAGGCCGTCCAGGCCTTCCTGGAGCTGTTTCCCGTCGCGGAAGATGCCGGCCTTCTCGCTCATCAGGATCTTGAGCTCGTTGAGGAGCTGATAGACGTTGTGGCCCTTGTCCCGCTTGCGGATCGTCTCGAACTGGTCGGTGAGCTTCGCGGCCTCGGCTGTGATCTCGGCGTCCTTGGGGCCGGCGAACCCGCCCTGGTTGATGAACTTGGAGGCCGAGACGCCGGCGATCTTGCCGAAGACGATGGCGTCGAGGAGCGAATTTCCGCCGAGCCGGTTGGCGCCGTGGACGCTGACGCAGGCGCATTCGCCCGCGGCGTAGAATCCTTTGACGGGCGAGGCGCAGTCCTTATCCACGTCGATCCCGCCCATGGAATAGTGCTGGGCCGGCTGGATCGGGATGGGCGTGTCGACGGGGTCGATCCCGTACGATTGGATGCAGATTTCCTGGATGCCGGGGAGCCGGCTTTCGATCTTTTCGCGGCCGAGATGCCGGAGGTCGAGGTGGACGTAGGCGTTCTCGAAGCCGTTGCCCTTGAGGATTTCCGTCGTGATGGCCCGGGCGACGATGTCTCGGGGGGCCAGCTCCATGGCCGTCGCGGCGTAGTCTTCCATGAACCGCTTGCCCTTGTTGTTGACGAGGTAGCCGCCCTCGCCCCGAGCGCCCTCGGTGATCAGGATGTTCTTGTTGTACAGGGCCGTGGGGTGGAACTGGACGAACTCCAGGTCCTTGATGGGAATGCCGGCCCGGTAGGCCATGCCGATGCCGCTGCCGAAGTTGATGTAGGCGTTCGTCGACAGCTTGTAGATCCGGCCGTAGCCGCCCGTGCCGAAAATGACCGCTTTGGCCGAGAAGGGGATGATCTCCCCCGAGCCCATGTCGTAGGCGACGAGGCCGACGCACCGGCCGTCGCGGACGACGAGGTTGGTCACCAGGATCTCTTCATAGACCTTGACGCCTTTTTTGACGCACTGCTCGTAGAGCGTGTGGAGCAGCACCTGGCCGGTCCGGTCCTGGGCGTAGCATGTCCGCGGATAGCCGGCGCCGCCGAACGGCCGCTGGGCGATGACGCCGCCGGGGAACCGGCTGAAGGGCACGCCCATGTGGTCGAGCTCGTACATGGTCGGGATGGCCAATTGGCACATGAGCTCGGCCGCGTCCTGGTCGGCCAGGTAGTCGCTGCCCTTGATCGTATCGAAGGCGTGCTTTTCCCAGGTGTCGTCCTTCCCGTTCGGATTGTTGGCCAGGGCGGCGTTGATGCCTCCCTGGGCCGCGACCGAATGGGAGCGGACGGGGTGGACCTTGGAGAGGACCGCTATATCGAGCTTGGGGTCTGAGGTCAAGGCGGCCGCCAGCCCCGCCAGACCCCCACCGACGATGAGGATGTCGTGGCTGACCATAGCTCAGTAGTTCCTGGTGAAGTAGATGATGAGCAGGGCGGCGGCGAGGACGGTCCCGAGGATGGTGAAGATCCAGAAGAGGAGCTTCTCCTTGCGCACGCCGCAGTCGATGATGAAGGTCCGCAGCCCGTAAAGGGCGTGATAGACGCCGGCCACGATGAGGAACGTGTCGGTGAGAGGGTTGGTGTGGAGGACGAGGGCCCAGTCGGGCTTGGTCCCCTTGGTCATGAGGAAAAAGGACGTGAAGAATTTGATCCCGATGAGAAGGATCAGTAAAAGACCGCTGATGCGATGAACGACCCAGATAAACATGTTTCCCTTCCCTTACCGTATTATTATCATGCGGAGCATGATCGGACCTACCTTAAAGGTTGTAAGCATATCAAAATAAAAAATCCAAAACAATAGCGCAAAAAGAATATTTTCGGCTGATAAAAAGGCGGGAAGGGCGCGTTTTCGATGTGTTATACTAGGCCGGGCGACACATCGTTGACTCCTTATTTCCTTATCGCCCGGCCAGTACTCGGGGAGCAGTAAGGATAATGCAAAGTGTATTCTGCTCCCCGCAGTAATTCGGCCACAACGAGTTTTTTTCGGTTGAGCGACGGCTCCTTTTCAGGTTTAAATTCCTTTAAGATAACTTTAATTAACTTTTTCTTGATTTTGTTAAGTTGACACGGCATAATGGGGGGAGCCATGAAAAATCAAAAAACCACACTCGCCGTAAAAATGGATTACGCTGTCGCCGAGCGATTCAAGAGATTCTGCCGGGAGCGAGGCGTCAAGTACGGCTTTTTCGTCGAGAAAGCCGTCGTCGAACAGATGGCGCGCGAAGAAATGAAGGAGGATCTGCTCGATTTGAAGACCCTGCGGGACGCCGAGCCTCAGGCCGTTTCCCTCGAAGAATATCTGTCGAAACGCCGTGGTTGAGATTTTCCTGCTCCCCGCGGCTCAGAAGGATTTGGATGGACTCGAATCCAAGATTTTTAAACAGGTCATGGAAAAGATCCGCTCGCTTGCAGAAGATCCCCGTCCCTGGGGATGCTTGAAACTGACGGCCGAAGAGGGGCATCGAATACGCTCCGGCGATTATCGGATCCTCTATAGGATTGACGATGCAGCCAAGCGTGTTTTCATATATCGGGTCAAGCATCGCAAAGATGCCTATCTTTAAAATGAATAAAACGATGAGACGCATCTTCTATTGCTCGCTTCTCTGCCTAGGGCTGGCGGCCGCGCCAGCCTGCGGCCGAAGAGACGCCGCAGAGCAAAAGCTGCCCTATAAAGATCCCTCGCTTCCGGTCGAACGAAGGGCCGCCGACCTTCTCTCGCGCATGACGCTCGAGGAGAAGTTCTGGCAGATGTTCATGATCCCGGGCGATCTGTCGCTCGGCAAAGAGAAGCTCAAAAACGGCATCTTCGGCCTGCAGACGGCGACGCGGGCCAAGGCCGCGGGCGCGGCCGGGCAGATGCTCGACTACGCGCCCGGGGAAGAGGCGCGGGAGGCGGCCCTCAAGATCAACGAGATCCAGAAGTTCCTGGTCGAGGAAACGAGGCTCGGCATCCCGGCGATCTTTTTCGACGAGACGCTCCACGGCCTGGTGCGCGCTGGGGCGACGAGCTTCCCCCAGTCCGTAGCCCTCGCCGCAACGTGGGACACCGCGCTCATGGAACGGGTGGCCGGGGCCATCGCCCGCGAGACGAAAAGCCGCGGCATCCACCAGGCGCTCTCGCCGATGCTCGAAGTCGTCCGCGACGTCCGGTGGGGCCGCGTCGAAGAGGTCTACGGCGAAGATCCTTATCTGGCCGCGAAGATGGGCGTCGCCTATGTCGGGCCGGACGAGAGGATGGGCGTCATCACCACGCCCAAGGTGCTGATCGCCAACGCGGGCGACGGCGGCCGCGACAGCTATCCGATCCAGGCGAGCGAGCGGCTCCTCGAAGAGGTCTACTTCCCGCCGTTCCGGGACTGCGTCCTCGAAGGGGGCTCGACCTCGATCATGACCGCCTACAACTCGCTCGACGGGACGCCCTGCACCGCGAATCCCTGGCTTCTGAAAACGGTTCTCAAGGAGCGCTGGAAATTTCGGGGATTCGTCATCTCGGACGCCAGCGCCGTCGGCGGCCTCCTGGACCTTCATCACACCGTCCGAAGCCGCGAGGAGTCGGCCAAGAGCGCCGTCGAGGGCGGCCTGGACGTGATTTTCCAATCCGATTACGATCACCACATCCCCCTGCTCAAGGCGTTCCGAGAGGGAATGGTGGACCCGAAGGCGATTGATGGAGCTGTGCGCCGCGTCCTCCTGGCCAAATTCAGGCTGGGACTTTTCGAGCATCCCTATGCCGACCCGGCCGAGGCCGAGAAATGGAACGGCCATCCCGACCACCGGGCGCTGGCCCTCGAGGCGGCGCGCGAATCCATCGTCCTGTTGAAAAACGATATGGAAACGCTCCCGCTGAAAAAAAGCCTCAAGCGGCTGGCCGTCATCGGGCCGGACGCCGTCGAGGCCAGGCTGGGCGGATACAGCGGTCCGGGAAACCGGAAGGTGAGCATCCTCGACGGCCTCGAGGAAATCCTCGGCCCCGGAACGCGCGTCGAATACGCCGAAGGATGCGGCCGCGGCGCCCCGCGGTTCGTCGCCGTCCCGTCCGATTGTCTCCGCGCTCCGGATGGGGAAATCGGGCTCAAAGGCGAATATTTCAACACCATCGACCTCTCCGGGCCTCCGGCCGTGACGAGGATCGACCCGAAGCTGGATTTCTGGTGGACGCTCTTCGGACCGCATCCGTCGGTCGACGCGGACTGGTTCTCGGTCCGCTGGACGGGGCGTCTCGTCGCTCCGGCGTCGGGGCGCTATCGCCTCGGCATCGAAGCCGACGACGGATATCGGCTCTATATCGACGGCCGCCTCGTCATCGACGATTGGAAGAAGGAGAGCTTCCGGACGATCACGGCCCCGATCGAGATGGTGGCGGGCCGGGCTTACGATCTCAAGGTCGAATTCTACGAGAACGCCGGCAACGTCAAGTTCCGCCTCGTTTGGGACGTCGGCGTCCCGGACTTGGGCGGCCGCATCGAACAGGCCGTCGCGCTCGCCCGCGGCTCCGATGCCGCCGTTATCGTTGCCGGCATCGAGGAAGGGGAGTTCCGCGACCGCGCCGACATTTCCCTCCCGGGCCGCCAGGGCGAGATGATCCGGCGCGTCGCGGCGACGGGGACGCCGACGGTCGTCGTCCTTGTCGGCGGGAGCGCGGTCACGATGTCCGATTGGATCGAGTATGTCCCCGCTGTCGTCGAGGCCTGGTATCCGGGAGAGGCGGGAGGCCGGGCCGTGGCCGAAGCCTTGTTCGGCGACGTCAATCCAGGCGGGCGCCTGCCCATCACGTTTCCCCAGTCGGTGGCCCAGCTTCCGCTCTTTTACAATCACAAACCGACGGGCCGGGGGGATGATTACCTGGACCTGACGGGCAAGCCCCTTTTTCCTTTCGGCCACGGCTTGAGCTATACGAACTTCGAATACGGCGGCCTTAAAATAGAACCGTCCGAGATCAGGCCGGACGGAAAAGGCGTGGCGACGTTCACTGTCAGGAACACGGGGGAGAGGGCCGGCGATGAGGTCGTCCAGCTCTATATCAAGGATCTCGTTTCGAGCGTCGTCCGGCCCGTCATGGAGCTCAAGGGTTTCCGGCGGATTTCGCTCCGGCCGGGAGAGTCGAAGGACGTGGCCTTCGAGCTCGGCCGCGGCGAGCTCTCGATGCTCGACGCCGAAATGAGAAAGTTCGTCGAGCCGGGAGACGTCAAGATCATGATCGGCGCCTCCTCGCGCGACATCCGGCTGCGGGGATTCCTCAAGATCGTCCGCTGAATAGGAAGGAGGGCCTTTTAAAAGCGATATGCATCGGTCTCGTGCTTGGATCTGGATCCTCCTCGGCGTTGCGGCGTTTGTCCTCCATCTCTGCCTCGGCCGGGACTCTGCGCTCGTCGAGAAGGTCTATTCCCGCGGCCTTTTTGTCGGTCTGCGCTGGGCCTGGGATTTCACCCTGGGACTTTCGCCGGTCCCTCTTCTATATATCTTTCTCGCGGCCGCCGCGATCCTGCTCATTATTAAAGCGGCCCGTCGTATCTTCCGGCCCCGCCGCGGTCCGGCTCCGCCCCTCCGCACGAGGGTCGGCCGCGCCGCTCTCGGGGCGGCGGGCTGGGCCGGCGGGCTCGTGTTCTTCTTCTATCTCCTTTGGGGATTCAACTACGACCGGATCGGGGTCGAAAAGCAGCTGGGGCTCGAGACGCCGTCTCTGACGGCCTCCGACTTCGCGGCTGAAGCGGAATGGGCCTCAAAGATGGCTACTGAGGCCCGGGCCGCGATCCAGGGCTCCCCATCGTCGCCCCTCGCCGCCGGAGCACTGCCGGCCGATCTCGAATCGCATTTGCGGGCCGAGATGTCGCGGGCCTTGAGCCGGCTCGGCTATCCGGCTCCGGGCCGCGTCCGCGTCCGGCCGTTCGTTCCCGGCAGCTGGATGATGCGCTTTTCCGGGACGGGGATCTATATGCCCTTCTTCGGCGAAGGATACGCGGCGGCGAATCTCCTTCCTTACGAAAAACCGTTCACCCTGGCCCACGAGATGGCCCACGGCTTCGGCTTCACGGACGAGGGCGAGGCGAGCTTCCTGGCTTTTTTGGCCTGTCAGGAGTCGCCCCTTCCCGCGGTCAGGTATTCCGGATACGCCTCGTATTGGAGCTACGCAGGCGGCGAGCTGGCCCGGGCCGCGCCCTCCGAATTCAAGGCCTTGTGGGCCGCGCTTCCGGAGGGGATGAAAGCCGATTTCCGGGAAAGCCAGAAGAACTGGGCCCGGTTTCAAGGCCGGCTGGCCGACGTCAGCCGAAAGGTGTATGACCGTTACCTGAAGACCCAGAGGATTTCCGAGGGAGCCAGGAACTATTCCCGAGTCATCGATCTTGTCGCGGCCTGGAAGAAAAAGACGGGCGCCGCGTGACGCCGCGCCGCCCGAAAAATCGAGGGCCCTCGATTCTGCCCTTTGCGCTCCTGTGGTATAATCCGGCCACGATGATCGGGCGAATCGACGCCGGTCGGGATGTCGTCCGCGAGAACGATGCCTTCGGGAGGAACACATGCGCGCTTTGAAAAAATCCGCTTTCGTCTTTTTAGCGATCATGTTCATCGGCGCGGGCTTATCCGGCCAGGCGCTCAATCCGAGAGATTATACGGCCCGCCTCGTCGGCCACGCCCACATCGACCTGAGCTGGCTGTGGCGCTGGGAGGAGACCGTCCACGACATCGCCGTCCAGACGTTCAAGGGGACTCTAGCCCAGATGGCCAAAATGCCCGGGCTGACATTCGCCCAGAGCCAAGCCGCGATCTACGAGGCCGTCGAAAAGGACTATCCTGAGCTCTTCCAGGCGATCAGGGATAAAATCAAGGCCGGGACCTGGGTTCCCGTAGGAGGGATGTGGGTCGAGCCCGACCTCAACATGCCCGACGGGGAAGCCCTGGCCCGCCAGCTCCTCTACGGCAAACGGTATTTTCTGGAGAAGTTCGGCGTGGACGTCAAGGTCGGCTGGAACCCGGATTCGTTCGGCCACAACTGGCAGCTGCCCCAGATCCTGGCCAAGGCCGGCCTCAAATATTACATCTTCGGCCGATGCGCCCCCGACAAGTCGCCCGCTTTCGTCTGGCGCGGCAAGGACGGGTCGGAGCTGCTGTCGTACGTCCCCCAGGGCTGGTACAACGTCGGCCTGAAGGACGGCGTCAAGGACGTCATCCTCGAGGCGGCCAAGGTCTCGCCCCTCAAGGACTTTATGATTCTGTATGGGGAAGGGGACCACGGCGGCGGGCCTCGGGACGAAGACGTGGAGGCGATCAAGCGCTTCCAGAAGGACAAGACGCATCCGCGGCTGGAATTTACGACCCCCGATGCTTACTTCCGGATCTTGGAGGAGCAAAGAGCGGGCCTCCCGTCGTTCGGGAACGAATTGAATTTTACCTTCCCCGCCTGCTACACGACCCAGGCCGAGACCAAGATGAACAACCGCAAGGGCGAGGCCTTGCTCGCTTCCGCCGAGAAGTTTTCCGCCCTGGCCGTGACCATGGGGCTCAGGGACTATTATCCCGAGCGCGACATCGACGAAGCGTGGAAGATCGTCCTCCGCAACCAGTTCCATGACATCCTCGACGGCTCGAGCATCGGGCCGGTCTATGACGAGGTCCGGGGCTTCTACCGGACGGCCATGGAGCGCGGGCAGAGGGCCCTCGATTTTTCCCTGGAGACGCTCACGAACGACATCGATACGCGCGGCGAGGGAATCCCCGTGGTCGTGTACAACTCCCTGGCCTGGGAGCGGAGCGAGCCCGTGATCTGCCGTGTGCCGGGGATGGGAAAGGGTAGGGCGTTCAGGGTCGTCGAGGCGGACGGGACCGAGATTCCGTATCAGATCCTTCCCGCGGCGCCAGCACGGGCCGCTGGTACTCCGGCGGCCGCTCCTGGCGGAGAGAGGGTCGTCTTTATCGCCGGCCGCGTTCCTTCCCTCGGATACAAGCTGTTCAGGATTCTCCCGACCGAGCAGGCGCCTTCGTATAAGACCGCTCTCGCGGCCGCTGCGGACAGCCTGGAAAACGAATTTTTCAAGGTGCGGATCGATCCCAAGACGGGCTGGGTCGCCGCAATCTACGACAAGACGAATGGCCGGGACGTCCTCCAGGGGCCGGGCAACGTCCTCCAAGCCATCCGGGACGAGCCCAAGGACATGTCCGCCTGGGAACTGGACCTCAAAGAATCGGCCGGCTCGGTCGGCCGGGACGGAGCGAAGGTCGAGCTCGTCGAATCCGGACCGGTCCGGGCCGTCGTCCGCGCTCAGAGCCGGTTCCGCGCTTCCTCCTTCACCCAGGACATCGTCCTCTACGCGGGAGTCGCGCGGGTCGATTTCCGGACTGCTGTGAACTGGCAGGAGCGGAACCTGATGATCAAAGCGGCTTTCCCGCTGAGCTTCAAGAGCGACCAGGCGGAGTTCGAGATCCCCTACGGCTCGATCTCCCGGAAGACGGACGGGACCGAGGTCCCGGCGATCCGCTGGGTGGACACGGCGGACGCGGCGGGAGCCTTCGGCGTCGCGCTCCTCAACGACAGGAAATACGGCTTCGACGTGAAGGACGGCGTCCTGCGGATGTCGGTCATCCATGGCGCCACGGCTCCCGACCCCGAAGCCGACCGCGGTCCCAACGAAGTTTACTATTCGCTCTATCCCCATCGCGGCGATTGGAAGGAAGCGCAGACGGCCCGCCGCGGCTACGAGTTCAACAATCCGCTCCTGCCGAGGCCGGCCATGGCCCACCCCGGGAAAATGCCGGCGAGCCGGGCGTTCGTCACTGCCGGGCCGGAGAACGTGTTCCTCTCGGCGCTGAAGAAGGAGACGGGCTATTACAACCGGGCGATGATCCTGCGCCTTTATGAAGCCTACGGAAAGAAAACCGAAGCCCGGGTCGAGTTCCCCTGGCCCGTGACGTTCGCCGAAACGGACCTGATCGAGCGCCCCATGGGCAAGTCCGTGGACGGCGGGACGACGGTGGCGTTGACCTTGAATCCCTACGAGATCAAGACCGTCCGCGTCGTCAAAAAATAGATTAGGTACACACACCGTGTGTGTACCTAATTGCGCGGTTCACCAAATCTTTTACTAAGTCGCAGAAGACGCGCAAAATCGGGGTGAGCTTGCAGGATACTAGGTACACACACGGTGTGTGTACCTAATCAATGTGTACCTAATCAAATTTTGACCCAGCGGCCGGAGCGGGACGACTCGACGGCGGCGTCGATCACGCGCATCTCCTCGTGGCCGGTCCGGAAATCCGGGAAACGGGCCTCGAAGGGGCGGCCCTCCCGCTTGGCCGCCAGAGCGGCGTAGTAATCCCGGAAGAAGTTGTAAACGGCGTCGTGGTATCCCATCGGATGCCCCGTCGGCAGCGCGGCGTATTTCTGCGTCTCCTCAACCTGCAGCTGGGACGACTCGTAGAAAAGCTCGTTCCCTTTTTCCCGGTGCCCGACCCAGAGGGCGTTGGGGTGGACGTGGCTCCAGGCGTAGGATTCCTTCGACCCGAAGACCTGCAGCTCGAGGTCGACCTTGCGGCCGGCACAGACCTGGCAGGTCGTGAAATTCCCCCGCGCCCCGTTGTCCAACCGGAGGAACATTGCCGCGTAGTCGTCGAGCGTCACCTCGACCTCGTCGTAGGGGACATTCTTCTGCGTGCTGAAGGACAAGGGGCCCGCCTTGGGCTTTTTCCGCTTCGGGATGCAGGTGTGGAGGTCGGCCATGACTTCGACGATCTTGCGTCCCGTGATGAACTGGACCAGGTCGCACCAGTGGCTGCCCAGGTCGGCGATGACGTTGGCCCGGCCGGCGGCGCGCGGGTCCAGGCGCCAGGAATAGTCCGTGTCGTAGAAGAGCCAGTCCTGGAGGAAATGGCCGACGAACGCCCGGACCTCTCCGAGGTCGCCCCGCCGGACGCGGGCCGCGGCCTCCTGCACGACCGGATAATATCGGTAGCAGAAGTCGATCGCGGTCAGGGTCTTGTGCTCGGCGGCGAGCTTGACCAGCTCGGCCGATTCCTTGGAATCGAGGGCCAGCGGTTTTTCGGAGAGGACGTCCTTGCCGGCGAGGATGGCCTTCTTGTTGAACTCGAAATGGACGTCGTTCGGGGCGCAGTTGTGGACGACGTCGACCCGCGGGTCCTCGAGCAGGGCGGAAGCGTCAAGATAGACTTCGGGGATCTCCAGAGCTTCCGCGACGCTTCGGGCCAGGCCCTGGTCGGAGTCGGCCACGCCGGCGATCTCGACTCCGGGGATCCGGCGCAGGATTTCGAGGTGGACCTTGCCGATATAGCCGGTACCGATCAAGCCGACCTTGATTTTTTTCACGGCGTCCTCCTTGGGATGTTCCGTCGGCCGACGGTCATCCCCGTCATTTTAGCACGTCCGGGGACGCCGGCCCAGGCCGCCTATGGAACCCTCGGCGCCTGCGGGCCGCGGCCTCCCGTTCGACCGGAAAATAGCCGCTATTTATTTATCACGAATGCTTGCTTTTTCTTATCGATTTACCGTAATATAAAGCAAATTTTTTCTTGGAGAACGGATATGGATCGTACAACGATGATCAAAAGAGCGGTCAGCGTCTCGGCCGTCATGGTTCTACTCCTCGTCGCGGGAGGGGCTGCTTCGCCTGTTTTATCTGTTGCGAAAGAAACGACCGCGTCCCAGGATGGGGTCCAAGCCCCCCTGGTCGAGATCACTAAGCTCACGCCGGGCGGCGGCGATTGGCGCTGTCCCGCCGTCGCCGAAGACTCCAAAGGAAACCGTTTGGTCATTTTCAGGAGCGCCGAAGGCACCAAATATTCTTATGTTTACTGCCCGAAAGGCGGGACATGGACCTCCCCGAGACTCATCGCCGACGGCAACCAACCCCCGATTTTTAGATGGTTGTATGCCAATATTGTGGTCGACAGCACGGACCGCTTTCATTGCGAGTGGGAAGACGCATACGGCGCCGTTTACGCCTCGTTCAAAGACGGGGTCTGGACAACGCCCGTCAAGCCGTCCTTGGCCGGCGGAAGCCGCTACGATTTTACGAGCACTTTGGCCGTGCGCTCCACCGACGAGGTGATCACCGTCGACTGCGAGATCATCGGCCTGAGCAAGGACCTGTGGGCCCACACCAAGAAGAAGAACGACACGCAATTCAGCGCCCCGTTTAACCTGACACGAGATGCCCTGGCCTCGACCCAGCCTTCTGCCGCCGTCGATGACATTGACAATCTTTGGGTGGCCTGGAAAAGCGACTACCCCATCCCCGGTAAGGGAGCCAACGAAAGCTTCGCCGGGATCATCCCCGAAGATGAGATCGTCCCCGATAACCTGGTCATCCTTTTGGGACAATTTAATACGAACAACGAGACCGTAGGCGAGTGGAAGGCCGTTTCCCAGAATCCGGGCTGGGCTTTCCTCCCTCAGGTGGCCGTCAACAACGAGGGCAAAGTGATGGTCGAATGGGCCCAATCCACGGCCCGTCAACAAATGTCCAGGCTCTACGACCCGAAAACCGGGCAGATGGGGCCCATCGTCTCCCTGAATATGGGATTATTCATAAATCCGTGGCATAACTTCTTTTCGAGGCTTGTCGCGCACGGCAAGGATTTTTACGCGGCGATCAAGGATCCCGGAGGGGTCCTTTACCTTATGAAATTCGACGAAGCGGCGTCCTCATGGAGCCAAGTAGCTAAGGTCTCGGATCGATCCGCCTACATCATGTCCTTGTATTCCGGATACACTCGGATGCTCATCGCCTGGGAATCGACGGACGATCCCGCCGATATCTACCTGACGGCCGTGGAGGTCCCCCCCCCCGTCCCATCGACGCAGCAGCTGACCCTGCAGGCCACTCCGGGCGGGACGACAACCCCCGCGCCCGGAACTTATACGCACCCGCGGCGGGCCGTCGTCAATATCACGGCCGTCCCCGACCTGGCCTTCAAGCTCGCCTCCTGGTCGGGAGACGCCTCCGGGAACGCACCGTCCATCGCCGTCACCATGGACGCCGACAAGACGGTCAAAGCCAACTTCCAGTTCGTCATCCAGCCTCCCCTGAATTTCCAGGTCGAAAAGAAGGTCGAACGCGGTCTCTTCAATGCGTTCTATCTCAATCTCCTGACCTGGGAGGCCAATATCCTGAACACGCAACAGGGGGATGTCGTGGCGGCCTACCGGATTTATCGGAAACCGAGGACCGACGCCGCCGCGCCGTGGACCCGCCTGGCCGAGGTCGCGCCCACGATATTCTCTTACGTGGACTCCAAGCTGCTCAAGACGGCCGACTACATCTATACGATCACGACCGTTCACAGGAACGGAGACGAAAGCGCGTATTACTGAAAGTAACCTGACGCCATGAAAACTCCCGCCTCAACCATCGTTCGCTCGTGCCTCCTGGCCGCGCTCCTGGCCTTCGGATCCTCGCTGGCGGTTGCCGCCCCTTCGCCCCAGCCCCAGGATGAGCAGCCGAGATTCCGCGTCGGCCTCTTCTGGGAAGGGTTCCAGATCAACGACAAGAACATCTCGGACTTCTACGGTCATTTCCAGAAGAACCTCCCGGGCATCGAAGCTTCGGTCCATACGGTGCACAATCTCGACGCTTGGGCGGCCTATCGCGCGTACACGGACGAGGCGAAGACGACCTTTTACGGCTTCACGAGCAAGTTCCGCATGGACATGTTCTCCCTGGGCATGATCTATCGTTACCCGGTCAGCCTCTTCGAGCCGTTTATCGGCGTCGGATTCGATTTCTACGCCTACTCCGAAAAGATCGAGGGGACCAACGACCTCGCCGGGGCGAACGGCAGCGCCCTCGGCTTCCACGGCCAGCTCGGGTCCTACATCAACATCGTCAAGTTTCTGGCGGCCAAGCTGTACTTCCGGCTGAGCGTCGTGAACGAAGGACTGGACAATCCGCTGCCCGACGACGCGACGCGATTGAATCTGGGAGGCAAGGAGTTCGGCTTCAGCCTCGTCGCGCGATTCTGACCGTCTTGCCCCGCCCAAAAGGCGAGGAACCACCTTGTGACGAAACCGAAAGGGGGGAGGACTGCGCTTATTTATACAGGAGCGCCACGGCGACGGTGCCGGGGCCGGCATGGACGCCGATGACGGGGGCGACGTCCGTGATGAAGCCCGGCTCCCGGCCGAGCATCTCGGTGAGGCGTTTCCCGTAGAGGGCGGCCCGCTCCTCGTTCAGGACATGGACGACGGCGTACCCTTCGAGCTCCTGTTCGGACGTTCTTTTCCGGATCAGGGCCAGGATCTTGGCCATGTTCGCGTCCCGGGTCAGGGATTTTCCGGCGTCGGTAGCCTTCCCGGTCTCGTCGATGGTGATGATCGGCTTGACCTTGAGGAGCCGTCCGATCAGCCCCTTGATCGGGCTGACGCGGCCGCTGCGGACGAAGTACTTCATCGTCGCGACGTCGACGAGGAGCTGCGATTTCGGGACGGCCGCTTCGACAGCCCGAACGATCTCGTCGTGCGGCGCGCCCGCCTCGGCCATCGCGCAGGCCTTGAGCACGAGCAGGCCGGAGCCGGCGGAGATGTTCCGCGAGTTGATCACGCTGACCTTCTTTCCCTGAATCTGGGAGGCCGCGCTGACGAACATATTGTATACGCCGCTGAGCTTATCGGAGAGGGAGAGGACGATGATCGAATCGTAGTGGCCGGCCAGGAACGCGAGCTGATTCTGCGCGGCCGTTACGGGCGGAACGGCGGTCTTGGGCTGGACGGAGCTCGTCTTCAGCAGGCGGTAGAACTGGTCCGGCCGGATGGTGACCTTGTCCAGGAACTGCTGGTCGCCGAAGGATAGGATGACGGGAACCATGTGGATCTGGTGCTCGTCGAAGACGGCGGCGGGGAGGTCGCAGGCCGAGTCGACGACGACGGCGATCCCGGATTTCCGTTGATGGGCCGCTTCGTACTGGCGGCGCATGTCGTCGACCTTGATCTGCGACGTGACGCCGTGGTCCTTGAGCTCGAAGAAGAGCTCGTCCGGCCGGTTGGTGTGGACGTGGACGCGGGTCTTCTCTTCGGACCCGGCCACCACGGCCGACTCCCCGAACCTCCGGACGACCGAGCGGATCATGTCGGGATCGAGGTTCGTGCCGGTCAGGAGAGCTTCGGAGCAATAGCGGAACTCCAGGGACTTGTCCTTGGACGGAGTCTTGATCTCGTCCTGGGCCCATAGGACTTCGGCTTTCTTGGGGTGGTCGAGCCGGCCTTTTTTGATGTATTGGAGGATGCCTTCGAGGAAATCGACGAAGCCTTTGGCCCCCGCGTCGACGACGCCGGCCTTGGCCAGGACTTGGAGCTTCTGCGTCGTCTCCTTGAGCGAGATCCGCGCCGCTTGGAGGGATTCGGTCATGAGCTCGACGAAATCCGAGGTCTTGGTCCGCCATTGATACACCGATTCCGCCCAGTCGCGGATGACCGTGATCATCGTTCCCTCGGCGGGGTGGACGATGGCCTTGTGGGCGTAATGGACGGCGGCCTTGACGGACTCGGCGAAGGAATGGGTCGTCAGCGTCGGCTCGAGCCCGATCTCCTTGCTGACCCCGTGGATGAACTGGGCGAAGATGAGGCCGGAATTGCCGCGGGCGCCGCTCAGGGCGGCGTTGGCGATCGATTTCAGGGTGGCCTTGATCGAGAGGTGGGCCTCAGCTCCGTCGGCGATGGCCCGCATGGTCGTGGCCAGGTTGGTTCCGGTGTCCGCGTCGGGGACGGGGAAGACGTTGATCTTGTTCAGATAGGACTGGTCCTCGATGACGGCGTTGCCGCCGGCCAGGATGGCGAAATAGAGCCTGCGGCCGTTGAGGTAGCGGATCTTCACTTTCCTATTTTTCCTATCTTTATTGTACAGTATGACACGCGTCCCGTCAACGCCCGGCGCGTTCACCCGCTCCGGACGAATCGTTAAGGCGATATCCTAGCACAAACCGGGGAAAAAGTGGACAGGTACTTTTGGGACATGTCCCCAATTTCCTTGAAAAGAGCGGGTACACCCACGGTAGGTGTACCCGGACATTACGAGAACGTTTTTTTCCGGGACACAAGGCAATTTTATTGTACTTAGGCATGCCAATCATGTTCCCTTTGGTACACCTACCGTGGGTGTACCCGCTAGATACCCGCTAGAAGAAAAGAAACAGGATGCGTCGTCCCCCTTTATCACTTGACGATGAATCGCCGGCCTTCGTGGCGGAGGATGCTCATCTTGATCTCATAGACCGATTCGAGCAGGGCCTCGTCGAGAATGTCGTCCGGCGCTCCGGCGGCGACCACCCCGCCGTTCTTCATAAAGACGATGGCGTCCGCGTGCTTGACGGCCATGTCCAGGTTGTGGAGGGTCAGCAGGACGGTCTTTTTCTTTTCGACGGCGAGCCGCCGGACGAGGTCCATGAGCTCGGTCTCGTGCTTCGGGTCGAGGAACGTGGTCGGCTCGTCCAGGACGAGGATGTCGGATTTCTGGGCCAGGGCCCGGGCGATGAGGACGAGCCGGCGCTCGCCGCTGCTCAGCTCGAAATAGGGGCGGGAGGCGTAGCGGCGCAGCCCGACGTAGGCCAGCGCTTCGAGGGCGATCTCGACGTCGGCGGCCGCGGGCGTGGACAAGAGGGGGATGTAAGCCGCCCGGCCCATCAGCACGAAATCCTGGACGGCGTAATTGAACGCCGAACCGTGCTCCTGCGGCACGTAGGCGATGAGGCGGGCCCGCTCCTCGGCCGAGAGGAGGGCGATGTCGCGCCGGCCGAGGAAGAGCGAATCCTTGGCCACGGGCAGGAGGGCGCAAAGGCACTTGAGCAGCGTCGTCTTGCCCGCCCCGTTGGGGCCGACGATCGCTGTCAGGCGGGCTTCCTCGATCCGCAGGTCCCGGACGCGAAGCGAGAAGCTCCGGTAGTCGAAGCGCAGATCCTTGACCCAGAGGCTCACAGCCAGATCCTCTTGGACTTGCGGAGGAGAAGGATGAAGAAGGGGATTCCGATGAGGCTGGTGAAGATGCCGACCGGGATCTCGAACGACGCGGCCAAGCCGCGGGCGAGATCGTCGGCCAGGATGAGATAGCCGGCGCCCAGGGCGGCCGATAGCGGCACAACCCGGCGGTTGTCGACACCGGCCATCATCCGGACGAGGTGGGGCACGATCAGCCCGACCCAGCCGATGATCCCGGCCACGGACGTGACGGCCGAGGTGACGAGCGTCGCCAGGATGACGACGATGAGCTTTTCCCGGCCGAGGTTGACGCCCAGGGCGCGCGCCTCTTCGTCGCTCATCGACAGGACGTTCATCCGCCAGCGCATGAGGATGAGGCCGGCCGTCCCGGCGGCCATCAGCGGAAGGGAGATCGAAAGCGCCCCCCAGCCGGGCCAGCCGAGGTTTCCCATGAGCCAGTAGAACAGGCCCTGGAGGGCGTAGGGGCTGGCGAAGAATTCGACGAGAGAGAGCAGGGCCGAGAAGAAAGCCGAGACGATGATGCCGGTCAGGAGGAGGGAGACGATCGGCGAGTCCGATTTGCGGGAGATGGCGAGGACGATGACGACGGCGACGACGGCGAAGAGAAAGGCCGAGACCTGGGGCGGAAAGCTCTGGCGGAAAATGACGATGGAGAGCGAGGCGCCGAACGCCGCGCCCGAGGAGATCCCCAGGATGTATTCGTTGACCAGAGGATTCCTGGAGAGGGCCTGGAGCGAAGCGCCCGAGACGGACAGACCCGCTCCGGCCAGGAAGGCCAGGAGGAGGCGGGGCAGGCGGACGCCGAGGACGATGCCGAGGACATTTTCGGGCAAGCCCTCCTTCATCGCCGGAAAGACGGGGGACAGGAGAGCCTTGAACACGTCCCCGAGCGGAATGCGGACGACGCCGACGGAGAGGGAAATAAAAAACACGACGAAGGGGAACAGGATGACGAGCCAACCGAGAACGCGCTGTTTTCTAGTCATGGGTCCATTCGTCGCAGCCGAGGGCGGCCGAGAGCTTGGCGAAGCCGCCGTCCAATCCGTAGAACATCTTGTGGATCTCATCGCATCGCCGGCCCAGGTCGAAGGCGGGGAATCTCTCCGGATAAAACAGGGCGGCCAGATACTCGGTCTCCAGCAGGACCTCGGCCATGTCCCACCAGTTCCAGAAGCCGAAGGTGTAGCGGACCTTCCTCGATTTGACCGCTTTCAGGGAGGCGAAACGAGAATCCCCGAGGATCCCTTCGACGGTCACCGTCCGCTCGGCGGGGAGGTAGTTGCCGTGGACCAGGATAACGTCCGGATTCCAGGCGATGATCCGCTCGACGTTGACCGTGGTCCCGGCGGAGCCGAGGACGTCGGGCACGGCCTTCTCGGCCAGATTGAGGCCGCCGGCGATCGCGACGGGGTCGTAACGGATCGGCGTCCGGGTCAGCGAACCCCAGAATGACATGTACACGCGGGGCTTGCGGCCGGCGGGGACGTCCTTGAGCCGGTCCCTAACGCGGCCGAGGCCGCCGCTGAAATACGCGGCCAGCTCTTCGGCGCGGCGCTCCCTGGCGAGGATCCGCCCGACGAGCTTCAATTCATCGGCCAGCTTGGCCGTATCTCCGAGGGAGGCCAGGGCGACGACGGGGATTTTTGTCTTGCGCTGGATGGCTTCGACGATCTGCTTCTCGAAGGGCGAGGCGAAGATGATATCGGGCTTGAGGCTGACGAGCGTCTCCAGATTGACGTTGTTTTCGGCCATGGAGACGACGGGCAGGCGCGCCTCGTCCGGGTAGATATATTTGAAGAGATGGTCGTGGCGCCTCATGGTGTAGTCGATGCCGGCGAGCTCGCCGCCCGCGCCGAGGGCGACGACGAGGCGGGTAATCTCGGCCTGGAGGGAGACGATGCGCTTGACCGCGGCCGGCACCGCGACCGTCCGCCCGAGGTCGTCCTTGACCGTCAGGGCGGGGGATGGACCGGCCTGAGCGGGGCTCGAGGCGACGGAGGGGGCCGTCGCGGCGAAAAATGCGCCCGAGATGAACGCGAGCACGAGGGCTCGTCGCAGTGTCATCCAGAGCGAAGCGAAGGATCTCATAGTCTTATGCGCGGCATCATGGGTTCCCTCGAAAGACTCGGGACGACTCAAGGAGTCGCCAGAGCGAAGCGAAGGATCTCATAGTCCTCTGCGAAGCTCGAGCCGTCAGCGCGCCGGCGGCGGATTTTTATCGCGGTCCTTGTCCATGATCTGTTCGACCTTCCGCAGGGCGACCAGGATCAGGACGACCAGCGCGGTGAAAATCGTCGAGATCATGTAAAATCCGGCTCCGACCGCCAGCCCCAGCCCGGCGACAGCCCAGATGACCGAAGCCGTGGTCAAGCCGTGGATCGTGCCGCGGGCCTGGATGATTGCGCCGGCGCCGAGAAAGCCCACGCCCGTGATCACGCCGGCGGCGATCCTCATGATCTCCTGCCGGCTCTCGGCGCCCGTGCCGAACAGCTCGGCTGTGATCATCATCATCGCCGAGCTGACGCAGATGAGGACGAGCGTCCTGAGGCCGGCCGGCTTGCGGCTGGTCTCCCGCTCGATCCCGATGATCCCGCCGAGCACCGCGGCCAGGAGCAGCCGCAGGGCCATGCTTCCGATGTTCATTTCAGTCCTCGATTTTAGCGATGGACTTAATGTATCATATTTCCGTCCTCATGATAAAAGCCATTCTCCTCCTCGGCCCGCCGGCCATCGGCAAGTCGCCTCTGGGAAAGCTGCTGGAGAAGGCCGGGTTCCGCGGCCGCCGCTGCTTCCATTTCGATTTCGGGGCGAACCTGAGACGGATCGCGGCGTCGTTCGAGGGGGTGGCGGCCGGCGACCGGAAGAACGACGAATTCTCGTTGAGGGAGCGGGCAGTCATCCTGGAATCCCTTGCGAGCGGGGCGCTCCTCGAGGACGAGAACTTTCTCATCGCCGAAAAGATCCTCGACCGGTTCGTCAAGGAAAAGGGCGTCGGCCCGCACGACGTCGTGGTCATGAACGGCCTGCCGCGCCATGCGGGCCAGGCCCGGGACCTGAGGCGGACCGTGGACATGCGGGCCGTCATATATCTGACGGGCCCGGCCGCCGTCATCGCCGACCGGATCCGGCTCAACACGGGCGGCGACAGGTCGGGCCGGGACGACGATTCGGCCGAAGCGGTCGAAAAAAGGCTGGCGGTCTTCGAAGAGAGAACGCTCCCCCTGCTCGAGTATTACGCGCGCCACGACGTGCCGGTCGTGAGCATCTCGGTCGGGACTTACACCAAGGCCGAAGATATGCTCGCCGAATTCGAGCGCCGGCTGAAGTAGAAAGGGGGGTGGAGCAACCAAAGGGGACACACACTTTTGGGACACCTCCCCGCCTGGAGACATAGATCATGGCTCACCGAGAGGACGTGTCCCCAGAGTGTGTGTCCCCAAATCTGGCGGTTGGATTCATCTCTGCGGCGGTGCTGCTCGCTTCGGCAGTCTGGTTTTCCGGGACGGCCGCGGCCGCGCCTCTCAAACAGGCGTGGGCCCTCAGCGACGTCCAGGCCTCTTGGCTCACGGTCTCCGTCCAGCTCGGCTTTATCGCCGGCACGTTTCTCTACGCCGTCTTCAACGTGGCGGACGTTTTCAAGGCCCGCAACGTTTTCTTCCTCTCGGCCGCGGCCGGGGCCGTGTTCAACGCCGCCTTCGCCCTGCTTGCGACGGGCCTCCCGACGGCCGCCGTCTTTCGTTTCCTGACCGGCGTCACACTGGCCGGGGTGTATCCCGTCGGGATGAAGCTCATCGCCCAGTGGGAGCGGCACCGGCTGGGGTGGGGGCTGGGGCTGATGGTCGGGGCGCTGACCCTGGGCACGGCGGTTCCGTATCTCTTATATGCGATAAGCGCGGACCTCGATTGGCGCCTCATGATCTACGGCGCTTCGATCCTCGCCGCGGCCGGCGCCTTGCTCGTGAAGTTCGGGGTTCGCGACGGGCCGTATCTCCGGGAGACGGCGCGCTTCGATTTCCATGCCGCCTTCCGCGTCTTCAAGATCCGCGATTTCCGCCTCCAGGCGCTCGGCTATTTCGGCCACATGTGGGAGCTCTACGCGTTCTGGTCGCTCGCCTCATTTTACCTCGCCGCGAGCTTTGCGAAGGCCACCCGGCCGTCGGCGCCGGCCGTCCCGCCCCTCGTCTTTCTCGTCATCGCCGCCGGCGCCGCCGGCTGCGTCCTGGCCGGCTGGGCGTCGCGGCGATTCGGCGAGCGGACGGTCGCCCTCGTTTCGCTCGCCGGCAGCTTCGCTTTCTGCGCGCTGTCGGGGTTTCTCTATGACGCCCTCCTCGTCGTTCTTCTGCCGGCGATGGTCGTCTGGGGCGTTTTCGTCGTCTCGGATTCGCCGATGTTCTCTTCGCTCGCCGCGCGAACCTGCCCGCCGGAATATACGGGGACGGCTCTTACCATCCAGAACGGCCTCGGATTCGCCGTCACCGTCGTGTCCATCCTCTGCATCGCCTGGGTTTCCCGGCTCGTCGGCTGGCGCTGGGCGTTCACCTTCTTAGCCCTCGGCCCCGCCCTCGGCGCGGCCGCCATGCTCCGGCTGCCCAAAAAAGTATAAGATTAGGTACACCCACCGTGGGTGTACCTAATCTAATAATAGGACCTCTCAATCCTCCTTTTCTAAAGGGAGGCAGGGGGGACTGCATCTTGTGCCCCTTTCTCTTCCTTGATATAAAGGAACGATGAACATCGCCCGAAGCTCCGTTTTTGACGTCCTTCTTCTTGCCGCAGCGCTCGCCGTCGTTCCCGCCCCTCTGGCGGCTCAGACGGAGGCAAAGCCCACTTTCGGCATCTCTTTTTCGGGCTTCATCAAGACCGATCTCATCTACGATTCGCGCCAGACAGTGAGCCTGCGCGAGGGCCATTATCTTCTCTTTCCCAAGGGCGAATCCCTCGATAAGGACGGCCGGGACGTCAACGCCGCCGCGAGCTTCCACATGCTCTCCATCCAGACCCGGCTCCTCGGAAAGATCACCGGCCCCGACGCCCTTGGAGCTAAAACCTCGGGGCTGATCGAAGCGGAATTCTTCGGAACCTCCGACGCCGACCTCAACGGATTCCGGCTGCGGCACGCCTACGTCAAGCTGAATTGGCCGACGACCGAGCTCATGGTCGGCCAGTTCTGGCACGCGATGTTCATCACCGATTCCTTTCCGGAGGTCGTCTCCTTCAATACGGGCGCGCCTTTCCAGCCGTTCTCCCGGGCGCCCCAGGTCCGCCTGACGCAGCAGCTCGGCCGCTTCAGTCTCATCGCCACGGCCCTCTCCCAGCGCGACTTCGCCTCCAACGGGCCCGACGGCGCGAGTTCGGCTTACGCCCGGAACGCCGCTCTGCCCGAATTCAACCTAAAAGGGCAGTATTTCTGGTCGTGCGCGGGGGGCTGTGAGCTTCTCGTCGGCGCCGGCGTCGATTACAAGGCGCTCGTTCCCCGGATCGTTACGACCGCCGGTTACCGGACGGATACGGCTGCCCACGGTTGGGCCGGCCTGGCGTATTTCAAGTACAAGACGGCGGCCGCGACGCTGAGGGCGGAGCTGGCTTACGGCCAGGACCTCCACCACCTGACGATGCTCGGCGGATACGGAGTTCGCGAAGTGACCGACGCGGCGAAAGGGTTCGAGACCTATACGCCCCTCGATACCGTGGCGGGCTGGGTCGAGATCCAGACGAACGGTCCGAAGTTCCAGGCGGGGCTTTTCGCCGGCTATTCCGAGAACCTCGGCGCGGCCGAAGCGATCGGCGGGGCGACGTACGCGCGCGGGGCCAACATCGCCGCCCTCTACCGGATCGCCCCGCGCGCCCTGCTCAACGCGGGGAAATTGCGGCTGGCGGGCGAGGTCGAGTGGACCGCGGCCGCCTACGGCACGCCCGACGAGAAGGGCGTCGTCCAGGACGCGAAATGGATCGGCAATCTGCGCCTCCTGGGCGCGGTGTACTATTTCTTTTAAAGGGGACAGGTACTTTTGGGACACCTTCCCGCCTGGAGACATGAAGCTTGACGCCCCGAGAGGACGTGTCCCCAAAGTACCTGTCCCAAAAGTACACGTCCCTTTAATGAACTCATGCCGAACGGGAGTGATTCGATGACATTCTTGGAGACGGTTCGCCTTATCTTGGCTTTTTTTGTAGTCGGAATGACTCCTCCCTCGATCCTGCTCTGGGTGGCGATTCATCCGTTCGCCGCGCACTGGCGCCGCGTCGGGCCCGTCTGGACCTATGTATTGTTGGGGATTCCCGTCTTGGGATTTGTAGTCGTCGTTTGGATATTCAGGAAGACGCTCCTCGGCCGGGATTTGGGCGCCAGCGTGATCACGATGATCTTCGCCGGCATCTCTCTTGCCGCCGGTGCCCTGTTGAAGAGTCGCGTGGCGAAGCAGCTGAGGTTCCACTCGCTCTCAGGGATCCCCGAGCTGTCGAAGGAGCAATATCCGGGCAAGCTGTTGACTGAAGGCATTTTCGGCCGTGTCAGGAATCCGCGTTATATCGAGGTCTTCTTTTGGATTCTGGCGTACGCGCTGTTCGCGAATTACGTCGGAGCCTACGTCGTAGTCGCACTCTATCCGCCGGTGATCTACTTCGTCGTCAGGCTCGAGGAGATAGAGCTGCGGCAGCGTTTTGGAGCGGCGTACGACGACTATTGCCGCCGCGTGCCGCGCTTCATACCAAGACTTCGGATGCGGCAAGATTAGGAGAGTAGAATAGGGTCTGCTGAAAAAGTCGCTTCTTATTTGTAATCTCTTGATATGGCTATAGATCGGTGATATATTGCGGGCAAGCGGCATGCCTCAAATGCATGATTTTTCGCACTCACCCCCCAAAAAC
>Ga0163210_1000189_pt1 | contig 23873 bp, 25 predicted proteins | sample Kivu_220m_FD_113536 | JGI IMG/M metagenome (GOLD analysis project Ga0163210, IMG submission 113536) | Freshwater microbial communities from Lake Kivu, Western Province, Rwanda to study Microbial Dark Matter (Phase II) - Kivu_220m | ecosystem: Environmental > Aquatic > Freshwater > Lake ...
ATTACCCCCCAGGAGGTCCAGCTCCATAAACGATATGCCATTCCCTTCTCCTGTCTGATCTTCGGCCTGATCGGGGTTCCCCTTGGAATTCAGCCCCGCCGCTCAGGAAGGTCTTATGGCTTCATTCTCAGTATTTTCGTGATTCTGACCTACTACATTGCCCTTACCGCTTCGGAGATCTTTGCGATGAGAAAAGATATCCCTCCCTCGTGGGCGGGCTGGGCTCCCAATGTGATCTTCGGGGCTCTCGGACTTTATTTGTTGGTGAAGGGAGCAAAGGAATCTCCATTTCAGCCAATCATCTGGATCAATGAGGCCATCGACCTGATTCAAATCAAATGGAAAGGGGTCTTCAAAGATGTTTGAAAAACATCGGATCCTCCATCGTTATGTGATCCGTGAATATTTGAAGATCTTCAGTCTCAGCCTGAGCAGCCTGATCCTCATCTATATCATCGTCCTTTTCTTTCAGAAGATCGATCTTTTTATCAAACATCAAGCCCCCTTTCCGCTCATCATTTTATACCTGCTCTACAAGATACCGGATGTCATTTTTCAATGGACCCTTCCCTATGCGATCCTGCTTTCCACCCTCCTCACCCTCGGGATGCTTTCCAGACACAGTGAGCTCACCGCCATGAAGGCGGGGGGAGTGAGCCTCTACCGGATCACCTTCCCCTTATTCATCATCGCCTTTTTAGCCAGCCTCTGTTCCTTCATCGGGAATGAGTATTTGGTCCCCCTGACCAACCAGAAGACAAGGCATCTTCTCTCTGTCCGGGTGCGGAGGGAGCAGCCGGCCAGTTTCTTTAAGAATTACAAGATCTGGTATCGCAGCGATCAACGGATCTTCAATATCCAATTACTTGACCCAAAGGAAAAGGTGTTAAAGGGCCTCACGCTCTACCAGTTCGACGACCAATTTCGTTGCATCCAGAGGATTGATGCGCGGGAGGCAAAGTGGGTAGGTGGAAAATGGAAATTTTTCCATGGTGCGTTAAGGGAGTTCATTGAGGGAGGTTCGATTCGCGTCTCCCCTTTTATTGAGCAAGAATTTCCCCTGCCGGAGAGCTGGGAATCCTTCCAGACGATCGAAAGGGAGTCCCGGGAGATGAGTTATACCGAGCTTCAAAACTATGTTCAAAAGATTCAGCTCTCAGGGTATGACCCGACCCGTTATCTGGTTGACCTCTATGCAAAACTTTCTTTTCCTTTCTTAAATTTGATCATGATCCTGATCGGCGTCCCTTTTGCCCTCAAAACCAGCCGCTCCGGAGGAATTACCATGAGCATCGGGGCCAGTGTGATGATCGGATTTGCCTATGGGATCACCTTCTATGCCTTTCTCTCCTTTGGAAAATCAGGCATCCTCCCTCCCCTCCTTTCTGCCTGGACCCCTACCCTGATCTTCGGATTCGCAGGAGTCTTCACCCTGATGAGTGTCCGGCAGTAGCAGGAGATCAGAGAATCGGGTCATCAGGTTATTGGGGAAAAGGACCCCTTCAGCCTTACCGCCTGATATCCTGGTATTCTGACCGGCAAGTGCCCCGCAAGCCTCGCCTTGTAGGCGGGGTCAAGGGGCACAATATAAATGAGATTTCCTTTCCGGGAAGCCCCGCCCTGTGGGCGGGGAGCTTCACTCCTTGATATCCTGTTAAGGGTTGGTCAGGGCATTGAGGTAGTTGTTGATCTCACGGAAGGTGTCGGTGAGGATCAGGATCCCGATGATGATGAGAAAGACTCCGCTTGCGATGGTAATAACCCTCATAAATCGCTTCATTTTTTCAAAGGTAAGCAGAAACGAATTAAAGGCAAGGGAGGAGAGGAAAAAAGGAATCCCGAGTCCCATGGAATAGACGACGAGCAGGAAAATCCCCGTGGTGAAATTTTTTGAAGTGCTTGCATAGATGAGAATGGTGGAAAGGATCGGGCCGATACAGGGTGTCCACCCAGCCGCAAAGATGATACCGACAAGGAAAGAACCCAGGTAACCCAGGGGTTTCTTCCTCAATTCAATCCGCTTTTCCATCTGTAAGAAAGGGAGGTTGATGATCCCCGTAAAATGGATCCCCAGCAGGATAATCAAAATCCCTCCCCCTTTCATAATCCAGTCCTGATAACGTGCAAGGAGCTGGCCGAGGTAGGAGGCAGAGGCACCCATCAGGATGAAGACGGATGAAAACCCCAGGATGAATAGCAGGGAGTGGACGGTGGTGGACCACCTCAGCTTCCCCTTCCCTTTGAGTTCAGAAAGTTCTTTAAAGGAGACTCCGGTGATATAGGTCAGGTAAGAAGGGACAAGGGGAAGAACGCAGGGGGAGACGAAGGAGAGAAGCCCTGCAGAAAAAGCGATCAATGCTGAAATCTCCTGGGGCTGGCTCATCAAAGATATATATACAACAACTTGGCCTAAAATGGAACATCTTTTATTTCTCCTTTCCCCTTATTGACATCAGGTTTGTTTCGATGATAATGATTATTTAAAGAAAATGGTTACAGGGGACCCGGCAAACAGGATTCTTAACCCCAACTCCAGTACCAACTTTTTTCGGGAGGTGTTTGATGGCGATTTTAGAAATCAGTGTTGTCCCCATCGGAGTCCCCGGAACAAGCCTGAGCGCTTATGTTGCGGACTGCATTCGTGTCCTGAAAAAAGAAAAAGTCCGCTTTGAACTCTCAGCGATGGGAACAAACATCGAGGGAGATCTGGAAAGATTACTCAGGATTGCTTTCAAAATGCACGAAGTCCCTTTCAAAAAGGGAGCCCTCCGGGTTCTGACGACGATTAAGATCGATGACCGGAGAGACAAGAAGGGCACGCTGGAACAGAAGAAGAAAGCAGTTCAAAAGAAGTTATGAGTTCGGAATCCAAATAATTTGGATTGACTTTTGCAGTCCCCTCATTATACTGGAAATATCCTTAACGCAAGGAGGCCGTGATGAAAATCAAATGGTATGGTCACTCTGCTTTCCTGGTCACTACAGACCAGGGGGTAAAGATCATCCTCGATCCCTATGAGTCAGGTGCCTACGGAGGCCAGCTCGCTTACGGAAAGATTAAAGACCAGGCAGATGTAGCTCTCACCAGTCATGACCATGCAGACCACAATGATACCAAGAGTCTGCCAGGGTCCCCTCAGGTGGTAAAGGGAGCCGGTTCAAAAACGGTGAAGGGGATCCCGATCAAAGGCATTGCGACCTTTCACGACCCCACCAGGGGAAGTGAAAGGGGGGAAAATACCGTTTTTGTCCTCACCGTGGATGGAATGAAACTTTGCCATCTGGGAGACCTGGGACATCTTCTGACTGAAAAAGAGCTGGCGGAGATCGGGCCGGTGGATATCCTCCTCGCCCCCATAGGCGGGTTCTTTACGATCGATGCCAAAGAGGCGACCCGTGTGGCCGAACAGATTAAACCCAGAGTTCTCATCCCCATGCACTTCAAGACAGCCAAGTGCGGGTTTCCTATTGCACCGGTCGAAGACTTCCTGAAGGGGAAAACAAACCCGAAAAGAGCCGGAAAGTCGGAGCTCTCTTTCGATAAAGCAACCCTCCCCAAGCAGATGGAAATCGTGGTCTTAGACCATGCCCTTTAATGCCTATGGGAGAACAACGTCTCAACCTGTTGATCTCCAGAGAAGAGATCGCCTCCCTTGTCAAACATCTGGCGGATCAAATTTCGAGAGATTATCAAGGGAAAGAATTAATTCTGATCTGTATTCTCAAAGGGGCCTTTGTCTTTCTTTCGGATTTGATCCGGCACCTTCAAATTCCTGTCAAAATTGATTTTGTCCGTTTGGCCAGTTACGGCGCAGGGTCGAAGAGCTCCGGCCTGGTGGAGATTACCAAGGATATTGAGACCCCCATCGAGGGGAAGGATATCCTCATCATTGAGGATATCATCGACAGTGGCCGAACCCTTCTCTTCTTGAAAGAGAGGCTCTCGCTCTCAAAACCCCGGTCCGTAAAGATCTGTGCCCTTCTTGATAAGAAAGCCCGCCGGGAAGTGGAAATCGAAGCCGACTACGTCGGCAAAGAGGTTGAGAATGTTTTTATCGTAGGCTATGGAATTGACTTCAATGAATCCTACCGAAACCTTCCTGAAATCTATTTTATCACCCCACGCCGTGAATAAAAGAAAGGGATTGGGGCTGACCCTTTGCTTCCTTCTTCTCCTCCTTCAAGGTTTCGCCTTCGCCCAGCCCTCTCAACCGGAAGACTCCCTTCTCTTCAGGGAAGGGGAGGTCCTCCTCTCAAAGGGAGATACAGAAAGGGCCCTGTGGCGTTTTAAAAAATTGATCACGGATTATCCCCGGAGCCCTCTTTTAAACGAAGCCAGGTTCAGGATGGGAATCTGTTACACCCAGCTCAAAAGGCCGAAGGAGGCCATTCGAATCCTCACGGAACTCCTCCCCACCTTTCTCGCTCCGGTCAGAATGGTCCATGTCTTCACGCTTCTGGGTGACAATTACATTGAGTTGAAGGACCGCTTCAATGCCCTCCATTGGTATGGAAAGGGAATTCTTGTTTCAGGACAGCCCAATGAAGATTTGAAAAAGAAGATGAGGGCATTGATCGACACCATCAATACGGAAGAGGAGTTATACCTAATCGAAACCACTTACCGCGGGGCTTACAGCGGAGGGTATGCTAAATTGAGATTGGCCCGTATGGCCAAAACCGGAGGAAATGATTTCCAGGCTAAAAAAATACTGACCGAACTGGAGAGAGAGTATCGAGGAATGGATTACTGGGCCCAGGCCAAAGAGCTCCTTGGAGCTCTCCCTGGGAGAATAAAATCGAAATATCTGATAGGGGTTCTCCTTCCGCTCAGCGGAATCCATAAGAATTTTGGGGAAAAGGCATTGCAGGCCATACAGTTCGCCCTGAGAGAGAAAGAATCCCGGCAGAAAATTCCTCTCATCTCTTTGATCATTCATGACTCCAAAGGGAACCCATTGGAGGCCGAAAAGGCAGTGGAGGATCTGGTCACGAAAGAGAGGGTAACCGCCATCCTGGGTCCCCTCCTCAGCATCACCGTAGATCGCGCATCGAGAAAGGCCCATCAGCTCAAGGTCCCGCTCATCAGCTTTTCTCAAAAAGAACCCCCCATCGGGAAAACAGATTTCGTCTTTCAGAATTCCCTCACCCCTTTAGAACAGGTCCGGACCCTGGTTGCGTTTGCTGTCAAAGAATTGGAGCTAAGAACCTTCGCTGTCTTTTACCCGAATTCCCCTTACGGGCTCCATTTCAAAAATCTCTTCACCCAGGAGGTGACTCGGATGGGTGGCAAAGTTTCGGGCGCTGTCCTCTATCAGGAGGAACAGACAGATTTCCGGCAGGAGATCAAAGGGTTTTTTAAGGTCCAGACCATTTCAAAGGAAAGCGATCAAAGAAAAAAGGAAGAGGAATTCAAGCAGATGTTTTCCGTGGAGGGCCTCTTCATTCCGGACACCCATGACCGTGCGGGGACGATCCTTTCTCAAATGGCTTACTACGATATCAAGGGGACCACCTTTTTAGGGACGAATGCATGGAATGGTCCGGGCCTTCGCTCCATTGGCGGAAGATCAGCAGAAGGGGCGATCTTCGTGGATGCCTTCGCAAATGAAGACCCCCGGGTGAAGAGTTTTGTGGATGAATTTCAAAAAGAGTACCAGCGGAAACCCGAAACCCTCGAAGCGATCTGCTACGATGGTGCCAAACTCCTGAGGGAGATTCTTGAAACCAAATCTCCATCCTCCTCTTTTGAACTGAAAGAAGAACTTCTCAGAATTCTGGACTACCAAGGAGTCTCCGGATTCAAGGGATTTGGGGAAGGCGGGAAATCGATTCGTACGCTCTCCATTTGGAGAGTTAAAAACGGCCGGATCGAACATTTTTCACCCTAATTTAAGGATTTATGGGGTCCGGGGTACAAGGGGTCAAGTGAAATACCTAAAAAACCCTTGAACCCTCGAATCCTTGAACCCTCACCCCTTATTTCAAGATGAAACCACTCCATCCCTGGAAGGTCAGCATTGAAGAGGCCATCCGGATTCAGAAGCATTTAAGACCCCACCTCATCCTGAAAAACACCTTTTTAGAATTGAGGACGATTGGGGGAGCAGATGTCGCCTACTCAAAGGATGAAACAACTCTATCGGGAGCGATTGCTATCCTCTCATTTCCGGAGTTGAGGCCTCTTGATTTTGCATTGATACGGGGAAACTCTCCTTTTCCCTATGTCCCCGGGCTGTTTGCTTTTCGCGAAGGCCCCATTTTGATCAGGGCCTTTCGAAAATTGAGAATCAAACCTGATTTAATGATATTCGATGGTCAGGGCATTGCCCATCCGAGAGGACTGGGCCTGGCCTCACACATGGGTTTATGGTTCGACCTTCCGTCGATCGGCTGCGGCAAGACCTATTTCATCGGTCATTTCTTCTCTCCGGGGCTTTCGAAAGGAAATTTTGAATGGATAGAGATGGAAGGAAATAAAGTGGGTGCTGTGTTAAGAACGAAAGATAATGTGAGGCCTCTTTTTATTTCTCCGGGTCATCGAATCGATTTGATGACAAGCATCCAGATCATCCTCAAAACCTGCAAGGGATATCGGATCCCCGAACCCCTGAGGAGAGCCCATCATCTCTCACGCGAAAAGCAAAGAGGTCAGCCCTGACAGGGTGCAGATTGAGTTGGAGATTGAGAAATATATTTTTCCCATCCGGGAAGATAACAGTTAAAATACAATTCGGATAAGGGAGGAGAATTGATTGAGCAAAACTGGGCAAATACGGAGAATCATGCTGGCCTTATTTACTTAATGCCGCCACTTCTGCTATTATATTGTAATAAGGAGGTAGTCCAATGGCCTATAAAGTAAGCATCGTTATTGAAAAAGATGAAAATGGGTATTATGCGTACTCGCCCGAATTAGAAGGATGCCAAACGCAAGGAGATTCTTTAGAGGAAGTTATCGCAAACGCAAAAGAGGCGGTGGAGCTGTATCTGGAAACTTTATCCAAGGATGAAGTTAAAGAATTATTAAGCAAGGAGATCCTTACAACTACAGTAGAGGTACAAGTTGCTTAAGCTGCCACGTCTCACACCACAAGAAGATGAGATTGCCACGCCCTTCGGGCTCGCAATGACGGGGAGTGGTATCAAAATACTAAATGCGTTTGTATTAATATAAACGCATTAAATCGTTTTACATGTAGCGCAAGGCTTTAGCCTTGCTTAAAGCAACCCTGAAGGGTTGCCCTACAAAAGATATAATGCGTTCGTATTATTTACTTATAACGTTTTAGATATCTTTCCAGACGGCTCATCCCCTCTATGATATTCTCCATGGAATTGGCATAACAGAATCGGAGATATCCCTCCGCATTCGTCCCGAAATCAATCCCCGGAGCCACGCCTACCTTTGCTTCCTGCAGGATATCAAAAGCGAAACGGTAGGAATCCGTTGAAAATCTTTTGGCATTGGCTAAAACATAAAAGGCACCCGTAGGCTCCACCGTAATTCCGAATCCCAATTCTCTCAGCCTCGGGATCAGGTAACGTCTTCGCTGGTCATAGGTTCCCACCATCTTCCGGATATCCTTCCCGGCCTCTTTCAGGCCCGTCAGGGCAGCCCACTGGGAAAAGGAGCTGGCAGAGATGAAAAGATTCTGCTGGAGTTTCTGCATGGGCCGGATAAACTCTTTAGGTGCAATGAGGTATCCGAGTCTCCATCCTGTCATCGCATATAGCTTTGAAAATCCATTGATGACAAAAGCCCTGTCGGTAAATTCAAGAATCGAATGTTCCTCACCCTCATAAACCAGCCCGTGATAAATCTCATCAGATATGATGAAAGGAGAGAATTTGGCAATCTCCTTCATTCTCTCTTTGGACATCACGTTTCCAGTCGGATTGGAGGGAGAATTGATCATAATCCCTTTGACCCCGGGGCTCATCTTTTCCCGGATCATCTCCGGAAGATACTGAAATCCTTCCTTTTCAAACACTTCGACAAAAACAGGCACTCCGTCGGCGAAGCGAATAATATTAGGATAACAGGGGTAATAAGGATTGGAGAGAATGACTTCCTCCCCGGGCTCTAAAAGGGCAGCAAATAGAAGAAGCATGGCCGGAGAGGTTCCTGAGGTAATAAGGATTTGTTCGGGTGACACCCCTGCCCGATATTTCTTCCAGTAATCCTCTGCAATGGCCTCCCTCAATTCAATCAAACCCAGGCTGTGGGTATAATGGGTCTTTCCCTCACAGATCGCCCGGTAGCCCGCCTCATTGATACATGCGGGGGTATCAAAGTCCGGCTCTCCAACCTCCAGGTGAATGATCTGTTCACCATCCCTCTCCAATTCCTGAGCCCTCTCCAGAACGTCCATCACGATAAAAGGAGGAATCTCCCGAGCTTTCTTTGAGATCATGATTTGGTCCCAGAAATCCAAATGTCAAGATCCCTGCCTACTGGTAGGCAGGCAAATGCCAAATGATCTTTTTGGGCATTTGGATTTTGGATTTCATTTGACCTTTGAACTTTGAAATTTAACATTTTAACTTATTCACGATTCGATGCTTATCCGAATAGCATCCCCTCTCTTCACCTTCAATACCTTTTGGGCGTTCCCCTTATGAACAGATATCTCCAAATGCCCTCCGCTTCCGAACAGTGCGATGGTCTCCTGTTTCCCCCCTTCCCAGTACCCTCTTTTAATGTCTGAAATTACTTCATCTCCTACCCTTATCACAAACGGCTGCCCTTTGATAAAGCTTCTGAACCTCGCCTGTTCAATATTGCTGATGAGGTTTCCAAAGCGATCGATGAATATGATTTCTCCAGAAAGCTTCTGTCTCTTGACCTTCGGTTCCCTGAATTTAAGCTTCCTCCAGTGATCCAGCTTCTCTCCGAAGGCTCCGGGCCTCATCCCCAGGGAGAGATGAGCCGCTACAGGAGCAAAGATGTCCCGTCCATGGAAGGTGGAGCTGATATCAGGAAGAAAATATTTTTTATTCGTGAGCCCGATCACCTGCTTCACTCTATCCCTCTTTGCGACCAGGGTGAAGAGTCCATTGTCAGGACCCACAAAGAAATAATTTTTTGTTTCAAGAAGAACGGGCCTCCTTTTTCCCCCCACGCCCGGATCAACGACCGCGAGATGGATTGTCCCTTTTGGAAAATAAGAAAAGGTATTGGCTAAAAGGACGGTCCCCTCCATAATATCCTGCGGATGGACCTCGTGGGTGATGTCAATCAAGGTGCAACCGGGATTGATACCTAAAATGACCCCTTTCATAGAGGCCACATAATGGTCTTTTGTTCCAAAATCAGTGAGCAGGGTGATGATTGGCTTTCTCATCAGGCTTACCGGAAGTTCCAAGTTGTAAACATTTTTTTAAGATTTTTATTGAAAGGCCTTCGAATAATCCCTTTTTCTGTAATGATGGCCTGAATCAAGGAATGAGGCGTCACATCGAAAGCCGGGTTTAATGCCCCTGCCCCTTCTGGAGTGATTGAACTTCCTCGAAAATGGGTGACCTCCCTGATCTCTCTTTCTTCAATGGGAATATCCTTCCCGGAGGCTAATGTAAAATCGAATGTGGAAATGGGCGCTGCGACATAGAAGGGGATGTGATGATGGTTTGCGAGAACTGAAAGGGAATAAGTCCCGATTTTATTTGCCGTATCACCATTTCTTGTGATTCGGTCTGCACCGACAATCACAAGATCGATTTTCCCCTGTTTTATCAACCAGCCTGCCATATTGTCGGTCAGGACCGTGACCGGGATTTTTGACTTGCAGAGTTCCCAGGCGGTTAATCTTGCTCCTTGAAGCATGGGTCTGGTTTCATCCACATAGACATGGAATCTTTTTCCTTCTGCCCATGCCGCATAAATCACTCCCAGAGCGGTCCCATATCCGGCCGTGGCTAATGCCCCGGCATTGCAATGGGTGAGAATCCCCGAACCGGTCTGAATGAGATTCTTTCCCATTTCTCCGATCGCTCGATTCATTTCAATATCCTCTTTGTAAATTTTGAGGGCTTCCTTCTCCAATTCAATTCTCATCCTTTTTACATCAAGAGAAGTGTCACTTAGGACTCTCTCCATCCGGTGGATGGCCCAGAAGAGGTTAACTGCGGTGGGTCTGGCCTGCCCCATCACAGAGCAGACTTTTTCCATCTCCCTACGAAATATCTCCGGCTGATGAGTCCGTATCTTTTTGCCGGCCAGAGCAATTCCCATTCCTGCAGCCACACCGATGGCTGGAGCACCTCGAATGGCCATGGTCCGAATGGCCCGGACGACAGAATTGGCATTTCGGCAATCCTGATAGATCACTTCCAGGGGCAGCTTCCGTTGATCAAGAATCCTTACTCGATCCCTTTTCCATTGAATGGTTTTAAATTTCATAAGGCATATCCGAAACCTGGGTGCTATGCTCCACTCTCAATGACGGTTGGGGTGGTTATTTTAACTTCTTCTTCAGCAATTCGTTGACCAGCTTTGGATTGGCCTTGCCTCTGGTCTGCTTCATCACCTCTCCTACAAAGAATCCGAAGATCTTCTCCTTGCCTTTTCGATAATCGTCCACCTGCCTGGGATTTGCCTCTATTGCTTTTTCAATGGCCCTGAGAATTTCAGTTTCATCCTGAATCTGAACCCAACCTTTATCCCGAACGATGTTCTCCGGACGCTCACCTGTTCGATACATCTCTTCAAAAACATCTTTGGCAATCTTACCGCTGATCGTTCCATCCTGAATCATGGACAGCATCCCTGTGAGATGTTTTGGAGTTACCGGGCACTGACCAATCTCCCTTTCATCTCGTTTTAACTCACGAAGGAGGTCTCCCATGATCCAGTTACTTACGGTTTTGGGATCCTGGAATAGAGAAACAGATTCTTCAAAATAGTTGGCCATGGCCCTGGTCGAGGTAAGGATCTCCGCATCATATTCAGGAATCTGATACTGACTGACGAACCTCTCCTTTTTCTTTTCCGGAAGCTCCGGGAGGCTCTTCCGTATCTCCTCAATCCACCCTCCATCAATTTTTAAAGGAACAAGATCCGGATCAGGGAAATAACGATAATCATGAGCCTCCTCTTTTCCCCTCATCGAAATCGTGATCCCCTGTTCGACATCCCAGAGCCTTGTCTCCTGAACCACTTTCTCTCCATCCTCCAACAACGCAATCTGGCGCTTGATCTCATACTCCAGTGCCTTCTCCACATGCCTGAAGGAATTCATGTTCTTCAATTCCGTTCTTGTCCCGAATTCACTCTGCCCTTTTGCCCGAACAGAAACATTGGCATCGCACCGAAAAGTCCCCTTCTCCATATCCCCCGTGCAGATCTCAAGATATTGGAGAATGGCCCGGAGTCTTCTCAAATATTCACCCGCCTCCTGCGGAGACCGGATGTCCGGCCCGCTGACGATCTCCACCAGGGGGACTCCGGTCCGGTTAAAATCGACATAACTGTAGGAAGCCTTCTCCGGTGTCTCTCCGTGTTTCAATTTCCCTGCATCCTCTTCCATATGGATTCGAATGATCTGGATTCTCTTCTTTCTTCCATCGACAGTGATTTCGATGAATCCCTCCTCGGCCAAAGGGTACTCGTACATGGAAATCTGATACCCTTTTGGAAGGTCAGGGTAAAAATAATTCTTCCGGGCAAAAAGGCTGAAGGGCGCAATCCGGCAGTTGGTCGCCAGTCCCAGCCGGATCGCAAACTCAACCGCCTTACGATTGACCACCGGAAGGGAACCGGGTTGTCCGGTACAGACCGGACAGGTCTGGGTGTTGGGTTCCTCCCCAAAGGAGGTGGAACAACCGCAGAAAATCTTTGATCGGGTCAGGAGTTGAGCATGGACTTCCAAACCAATCACAGGTTCGTATTCCACAGGGGGCTCCTTTCATGAAATTTTATTAAAATTATAATAAAGGCCGCCCCTTGTCAAATATCTGAATTGACAAATAGAAAAGATTCCTTTACCTTAACGCTGATGTTTAAAAATATTTCAACCCCGCCTTCATTCTCCCTGCTAAAAAAAGGGGGCTTCTATCTCCTCCTTCATGAGGATTATAAGGAAACCTTTCTTCAGCAAGGGGTTGGGGATTTAAAAAACCTCCTCCATCAACACGATTCTAATACCCATTATTTTAGCGGAAGAACACCCCATCCCTCCATCCTCCTTCAAAATGGAAATAGAATGGTGATCCGGCAATATTCACACGGTGGATGGTTACGGGCCATCACCGGAAGTCTTTTCTTCTTCGGTACGAGATCGTTCCGGGAACTCTCTTTAACCGAGGAGATTCGTTCCTGCGGCATCCCGACAATCGAACCCATCGCAGCTATTCACCGCACCCTCCTCTCGCCTTTTTATCAACCCTTTCTCCTCACCCTTGAAGTCCCGGGTGCCCTTAATCCGATACAATATCTTCAGAGGATGGGCCCCAGGCCTTCCCGCGAACACCTTCTCCATAAAAGGGAAATCATCCGGTCAGCCGGCCTTCTTCTCAGGAAGTTTCATCAGGCCGGTTTTTATCATGCCGACCTTCAGCTGAAAAATTTGCTGGTGGTTGGAGATCAGGTTCTGATTATTGACTTTGACCGATCTTACCGTAAAAAGACTCTCTCCGAAAGGGAAAAGATGAAAAACCTCCTCCGTCTAAATCGGTCCGTTGAAAAATGGAAGCGATCCGGTCTTCTGATCACAAGGACAGACCGCTGGCGTTTCCTTTTGGCCTATGCAGGGGGAAACCAGGAAATTTTAAAAGTAATGCAGAGAGTCCCCCGGACTTATTTCATAGGTCTCTTTTTCCATCGAATAGGCTGGGCGATTGAGGATAGAGTGAGGGGTTAGGATTTGGGGGTTCGGACTTAAATTTTTGTTTAAATGACTGCTTTTCCCCGGTCCCTGATATTATAAATTTAAAACTGATTAAAGAATTCCTGCAGGGGTTGGATAAGAAGGTTGACATGGAAGGAAAAGAAATGGTCTGCCCCCTGAATGAGGCTTAAGGATTTTGGCTCCTCAAGTCCCTGATACCACTCCTCTAAAAGGGAGGTCGGGCACCAGGGATCCCGGCTTCCTGCGATAAAGAGTTTCCTCTTTTTGCATCCTCTTAAATAACCAAAGTCAAACATTTTCAGGGGGGGCGAAATGGCCACCATCCCTTTGATTCGTTCGTCCCTAATCGCCACAGGAAGACCTGCCCAGGCCCCGAACGAATATCCCAGAAAAAGAAGAAGAAACGCAGAATCATTCAGCCGCGAGTGGAGAAAGCTTATGGCAGCCTCCACATCCTCTTTCTCCCCAACCCCCCCATTGTATGAACCGCCACTCTCTCCCACTCCCCTGAAGTTAAAACGAAGGGTGGAAAATCCCTCTTTTTGGGCAACTTCTGCACCGGTCCTGACAACGTGATGATGCATATTGCCGCCATAAAGAGGATGGGGATGGCAGAGGATCAGACCCCCTTTATGAGAGAGGGTCTCATGAATACTCAGGAGACCCTCCAGTTGGATTCCAGCAGATGGGATGAAAACCTTCTCTTCCTTCACCTTTCTAAGCTATATATTCTCTTCCCTTTCTTTTGGTCTCTTTTCCCAGGATTCAATCTGGGCATCCATCTTATCCCTCACCCATTCCAAGAGACTTCTTAAGATCTCTAAAAACCTGACTTCAAAACGGGTCACATCCTCCCCTTCGATTCGGTCATTGATGTCCTTTAACCAGCCCTCTACCTTTGCCCTTAACTGTCTGAGCACTTGAATATGATGGGGTTCGAGCTCATCCTTTTTAGTATCCTGAGCAAAGGCCATTCCAATGGAGAGTATCAAAATAATCAAAAAGAGCAACACGAATAAAGTCTTTCTCATAAGAATTTTTTAAAAAAGATGGCGGGCGATGCGGGAGTTGAACCCACGGCCTTTGGTTCCGGAGACCAACGCTCTATCCATCTGAGCTAATCGCCCTGATCCATCATTTCAAGAACTTATAATTTTCCTCTCTAAATCCTGAATTTGTTTATCCGGTGAAATAGTGTTTCAATCTTTATGGAAAAAAATCCTTGCTCCAATAATTTTTAACAATTCCAGGAGCCCCTGTCAATTTTTTATTCATGAGGGGTCATGTCAAGGCACTAACCTACCTATCGCGTTTTGATTTTTATCCGCATCATTTCAAGTTTTTTTCTAAAGGAGAGGGACCTTAGTTTCTTTCTTTCCTTTATTCTCTCTTGATTAAATATGTTCCAAAATTCTTTGTAGTCTTTGATCCAGAGGAGTCTCTTCATCACAGAACCTCTCTATGATTGTTTTCAGCTTTTCCATATCTGCCCGTTCTAACAGGTCGGGAATCACCATCTTGTCCTTTAGCCGAAATGCCATGAGAAGTGAAACAATTAAATATTCCAAGGCGAGAACTTTGGTGGGGAGACCTCCTACTTTAATTTTTTTTGCTCGTCTCACTGCCTCATTGATAAATGGATGTAATGAGCCAGGGAGGAAGTGAACAGGTATATCATCCATAATCACATGAGTGCCTCTAATTTTGAAACCTGACTTTTTGATATAGGTGCGAAGAACGTAAAAATCCTGATCTGATTTTGCAAATATAAAAATATCCACATCGAGAGTCTTCACGGGTTCAAGATAATAAGCCACAGCATGAGCACCACCAATGGCGTAGTCTTTAATCACCCCCGTCTTTATTAATCTATTTAACCTCCTGATGACTCTTTCTTCCATCATCCTCTTAAAAAAGAATATATAATAAATTTATTTTACCAAAATAAATGTTCAAGCTCAATGAAAAATATTGTTATCCTCATGGTGGTAAGATTGACAAAATGACAGGGTATGATAATCATCTGAAAAAGAGAAAAGGTGGGAATGAAAATGTCCAACCGATTCTATTTTGCTATGGAGCCAGAGTCTGTTTGAGACAGAAAGAGGATAACAGATGGGCCATTTGCTGGATCTTAACGCCGGGGATGGTTTCTAAAATAGACCGGAGGGATGAGTTCTGAGCCCAAATCCTTTCGCTTTTCACTCCGACCACCAAACTCATAACCCAATTATATGGGTTCCAGGACGATGGTGATTTTACCGTCGGGGAGTGTGAAAGGAGAGGCTTTCATCTTCATTCCTATCCTGATCTTTTTAATATCCACTTTAGGGATCCAGCCCATGATCGTCAATCCCTTCTCAACTCTGATCAGCCCGATCGGGCAGGGTTCGAATTGAACACTGGAAAAGGGCATCAGAGGCTGGCGAACGGCAAAATGCTCGGGGGGAACATAAATCCTCGTAAAGGTGACCAATTTCCCCTCCGCCTTCAGCTCTTTCCATTCCATCTCACTTCCCATACAGGAGGGACAATCCGCCTGTGGCGGATAGTATTGCCTCCCGCACTTCTTACAGAGAGTGGACATCAACTTTCCGGCGGCGAGTTCGCCTGCAAACCGGTTGACTTTGGTCTGGTTGATATAAAGAGAAAAATTCTTAAATTCCATCCTATTCCCTCCTGAAGATGTGGATGAGTGCCACCTGGCCGGATCCGCCGACATTGTGGGTCAGCCCGATTTCCGGCTCTTTAACCTGCCTCGGTCCTGCTTCCCCCCTTAACTGTTTTGTAATTTCAATGGCCATGGACACACCGGTGGCTCCCAGGGGATGGCCTTTTGACTTCAATCCACCATCCACATTGACAGGGATTCGGCCCTCGGCATAGGTTTCCTTTGCCTCGATCAATTTCCCCCCCTCTCCCTTCTCACAGAACCCGAGGTCCTCATAGGCCACAATCTCAGCGATGGTGAAGCAGTCATGGACCGTGGCAATGTCAATATCCGATGGCCCAACGCCTGCCATTTTATAGGCAGTTCTTGCCGCCTCGAGGGATGCCTGAAGGGAAGTCAATGATTTCCGATCACCCATTCTCATCGCATCTGTCGCACATCCAAGCCCTGCGACCCAGACCGGTTTCTTTGAGATCGCCATGGCTTTCTCTTCAGAGGCCAGGAGCACGGCGGCTGCCCCGTCTGTAATCAGACTGCAGTCGAATAACTTTAAGGGATGGGCCACGGTAAAGGAGGTCAATGCCTTATCCAGGGTGATCTCCTTCTGCATCTGGGCGTAGGGGTTAAGGCACCCATAATGGTGGTTCTTCACAGCCACCATGGCCAGTTGTTCCTCCGTTGTTCCATATTCCGCCATATGGGCATTTGCAATCATGGCATAGTAGCCAGGGAAGGTAGTCCCGAAGGGGTATTCCCAGATCGAATCTCCTGCCCGGCCCATGATCTCAGTGGCCATGCTGGTGGGGACCTCGGTCATCTTCTCCACCCCGACCACCAGAACGACATCCGCCAAACCTGAAACGATATTCATCCATCCCGTCCTCAGGGCAACACTTCCGGTGGCACAGGCCCCCTCCACCCGGAAATTGGGTTTTGGATAAAAACCGATATAGTCATGGACCTGCGCAGAGGGTTGAATGCCAAAGGAGAATTCATCCCCTGCGACCCCTGTCACCATGCTATCCACCTCTTTCAGAGCGATCCCTGCATCCTCCAGGCATGCCTTCACCGCTTCAAATACGAGCTCCCGGAGGCAGGCATCCGATCGAATTCCAAACTTTCCATGCCCGATTCCCACAATAGCCACCTTTTTCATGTAACACTCCTTTTCTTTTCCTGCCTACTGCCTACTGATCACTGGTCACTTTTTTAGTGGTCCTCCGTCACTTCCCGTATAATTCCTTCACCTTCTGCCGATCGATGGAGCCATCACCCTTCTTGGGAAGTCCATCGATATACTGGACATAGCCCGGTTTCTTGTATCGGGCAATCCGGCCTGCCACAAAATCGATCAGCTCCTGCTCTGAGAGATGGGTCCCTGGTTTTAAGACACAAACCGCTTTGATCCCCTCACCAAATTTGGGATCCGGGACTCCGATGACGGACACCTCTTTCACCTTCGGATGTTCAAGGATGACCTTCTCCACCTCGACCGGATAGACATTCTCCCCTCCGGGTTTCATCAATTCCTTTTCAGCCTTTCTCCCCGCAAACCAGAGAAAACCCTCCTCATCGAGTCGGCCCGCATCTCCGGTATGATGCCATCCGTCCCGAAACGTATGCCTGGTTAAATCCTCCTCGCCCCAGTATCCCGAGAAAACCATCGGGCTCTGGACAAGGATTTCGCCCACCTTTCCGGTTTCGACCTCATGGTCAAACTCATCTACAATCTTTATATTCACAAGGGGACCGGGTTTTCCCGCACACCCCGGTTTCTCCCGGTTTAAACAGATGGAGGTCAGGCCCATCGTCTCGGTTTGCCCGTAAGCCAGCCAGAATTGGCCGGACCCGAGGCTTTCAAACCTCTTGATGGTCTCGGGCAACTCAATACCTAAAACATTTTTTAAGGAAGCGAGGCTGTATTCTCCTTTTGAATGCTCATCGAGTAACTGGAGCAGGATGGGCGGGAAGTCACCGATCACGGTCACCCCTTCCTCCTGAATCGTCTTTAAAGCAACCCTTGTATCAAATTTTGAGATGATCAGGTTTTCCCCTCCCGCATGCATCGTGGTCAGGGCGGCAATCAACCCTGCGATGTGAAAAAGAGGAAGGATGTTCAGATAGATATCCTGATGGGTTAGACTCATCACGCCGATGGTCTGAACCGTACAGGCAATAAGATTGTGATGGCTGATCACTGCCCCCCTGGGTTTTCCCTGGACCGCAGCGGTGTGCATGATGATAAAAGGGTCGTCTCCGTCAATCTCAACCGGTTTTTCAGCTCGAGCCCTCAGGAGGAAATCAAAAGGGGTATAGTTTCCGTCTCCATTTCCAAAGGTCACAAATTCCCTCAGGGATGGACAATTCCCCCGGAGGTCTCCGATCATCTTCTCAAAATCGGGATCGACGACCATGATGATTGGCCCGGTATTGGTAAGATTATAGGTTACCTCTTCAGCCGAAAGCCTAAAATTGATAGGAACCATGATGGCTCCTATCGAGGCGATTCCTCCCATCATGGGAAAAAATTCCGGATAGTTTTTGGCCAGGACAGCCACCCGGTCACCTTTCCGGACTCCCTTTTCTTTCAACCAGCCGCCCACCCGGCTCGCCTGGTCAAGGAGTTCGCCGTAAGTAATTTTCCGGTTCTCCGATTGGACAGCCGTTCGATTCCTGAAGATACTTGCGTTTCTCCTGTAAATATCATAGATCGTAAAACTTCGAAGTCCCATCTCTCTCCCCCTATTCGAATAATTTTCTTCGCTCCTCTTCCCTCATCTCACGGCGAAGCATCTTTCCCACTTTCGACTTCGGCAGCATGTCACGAAATTCGATCCACTGGGGAACCTTGTAAGGAGCCAGTCTTTCCCGGCACCAGCTCATCAGCTCATAACTGCTTACCCCTCTGACATCCGTCTTGAGAACGACAAAGGCTTTAATCCGTTCCCCCACGCTCTGGTCGGGAATCCCCACCACGCAGGAAGACAAAACCGCGGGGTGAGCCTGAAGTGCCCTCTCCACCTCAGCGGCGGCAACCCGGTAGCCCTTGTGCTTGATCATATCCACAGACCGGTCCATAAAGTAAAGCCATTGATCCTGATCGATGCGGACAATATCTTTTGTCCGGTACCAGACCTCTCCCCCTATGGTGAGAAAACATTCGGCTGTCTCCTCGGGTTTATTCCAGTAACCCTTCACTGCATGGTCACAGGTTCCCAGGAGTTCTCCGGGCTCGCCCGGGGGAACCTCCCTCAGTGTTTCAGGGTCAACCAGCATAAATTTGTCTCCGGGGACAATCTTTCCCGCCGAACCTTCCGAAGGAACCCCATCCTCTGCAAAGGAAAGGGAGATGGCTCCGCAGAGTTCGGTGGCTCCGTAACCCTGGTATAAAGGAATCTTAAATTTTTTCAGCCAGCGATGCCCGACCTCCGTGGGCATCGCATCTCCCCCCGTTCCACAATATCGAAGGGAACTGAGATCATAGTTGTCAAGCCGGTCGTGTTCAAGGATCATCCGGTACATCGCAGGAACAGCAAACATATTCGTTGCCCTATAGCGCTGGATGTGGTCAAACATCGCATCCAGAACCACCCTGGGGAGAAGGATGACGGTCTCACCGCCAATGATCAACGGTGAAATTCCATCCATTTCGCCGATGATGTGATAGAGGGGGGCGGAGAGCACTGTAATACATTCTCCCGGAGGGGTGACCCCTTCGCTCGCCTTTCTCCACTCGAGAGCTCTTTTAAGAAAAAGCGCTTCGGAGATAGGGACCCCTTTGGGAAACCCGGTGGTGCCTCCCGTATAGAGCATAAGGGCAACCCTGTCTCCCCCCCTGGGATGAAAAGGAGGGAGGGAAGAAGGATTCCCCTCTTTTAGAAGTTTAACAAAAGAATGAAAATCTTTCCCTAAAGGGATCTTTCCCTTCGGAACCCGATTGAAACCCTTGCTGATCATCCGTTTCCACCACGGAATAAGGTCGATCATATTCGTTGCGATCACTCTTTTCAAAGGGGTCTCGGGAAGGACTTCGATCACATACCGGAGGTTCGTATCCATGCAGACAATGGTCTCAGCACCACTGTCTCTGGCAAGGTATTTAAGATCCCCGGCCGTATAAACCGGCGCTACAAGAATGGGAATCACACCGAGACGCTGGAGGGCCAACCAGGAGATGATCGTCTGGGGGAGGTTATAAAGGTTCAGGATCACCCTATCATCCTCCCCTATTCCCAGTTGATGCAAAGAGGCGGCAAACCGAAGCACCATCTCATTCAACCCGGAATAAGGATATTTTTCACCGAGGTAGATCAGGGAGGTCCGGTGAGGATTTCTCCTTGCGACTTCTTCGAAAGAACCGTAAATCGTATCAGAAGGTAACTCCATTGATTTTGCTCTCAATCTTAACCTGATATTGGCCTAATCAAGCAGGTTTGGGACTTTAAATTTCAAATTCCAAATAAACCCCAAGCTCCGATATTCTAATGACCTAAATATTTCGTTTGAAATTTTGGTCATTGGAATTTATTCGGAATTTGGTTTTTGTCATTTGGAGCTTATCTCAAATCCCCAGATAGGAGGACTTGACTTCAGGATTATCGTAGAGTTCCTTCCTCGTTCCGGTAAATACGAGCATTCCGTTTTCAATCACATATCCTCGATCGATCACGGGAAGAAGGGTCCTCGCAAACTGTTCGGTCACAAGCACGGTGATCTCTTCTTCCCGGATGTCTTTCATTGCCCTGGCCAGGTCAGCCTGAAGCATCGGGCTCAACCCGAGGAGGGGCTCATCCATGAGTAACAGGCGGGGTTTGGCCACCAGGGCAATCCCGATGGCCAGCATCTGTTGCTCTCCTCCGCTGAGCAACCCGGCCTTTCTCTTCCTGATCTCTTTCAGATGGGGAAAGAGACGAAAAATGAACTCGATCCTCTCCTTAACCTCCCCCCGCTTCCGGAGGTACCCCGCAATCTTCAGATTCTCCACGGCATCACTATCCCTGAAAATAGGGTGCCTCTCCCGGCTGAGAACAATTCCCCTTCTCACCCTCTCACTCGGTCTCATTTGAAGGATATCGCTTCCCTCGAACCTCAACTCCCCGAGGACGCTGATCCGTTCACCCCCTCTTCGCTCCTCCTTCTTCTTCATGTCAAGGATCAGGCCCGAGATCGTGTTCATCAGAGTGGTTTTCCCTGCACTGTTTGATCCGAGAACACCCACGATCTCCCCCTTCTTCACCTCCAGGCTGAGGTCATTTAAGGCAAGGGCATTTTCAAAAAAGACCATCAGATTTTTAACTTCGAGCATCTTTTCATCCAATGTCTATGATCATCTATCCATTATTCACCGATCACTGATCACTATTACTCCTTATACGTCAACTTCGATTCCAAGATAGGCCTTTTTTACGGCCTCGGTGTTCATCACTTCCTGAGGAGACCCTTCCGCAATCTTCTGACCATAATTCAGGACGAGCACCCGATCCACGACCCGGAAAAGTTCTTTCAACCGGTGTTCAATCATGATGATCGTCAGCCCTTCCTCATGATACTTTTCAATCAATGGTAGGGTACTGGCCACTTCGGACATGGCCATTCCGGAGAAGAGCTCATCAAGGATCAATACCTCCGGCCGAAGGGCCATTGCCCGTGCAAGATCGAGGCGCTTGAGATAGCCGTGGGGAAGACTCCCTGCCAATTTATATGGGACAAAGGAATCCCTTTCGAACCCCATGTCATCCAGGAGGTCAACCGCAACATCGTCCCTTTCGCCGTAAGCCCCGCCTCTGAGTCTCTTCACCCTGGATGAGGAGAGGGGGATAATCAGATTCTTATAGGCCGGAAGGTTATAGAAGAGCCTGACCATCTGAAAGGTCCGGACAATACCAAGGCCTGCAATGGTATAGGGTCTTTTCCTTGTAATCTCTTCCCCCCGGTAGATCACCCTGCCTGAACTGGGTTTAACAAAGCCGGTGATCAGGTTGACAAGTGTGGTTTTGCCGGAGCCGTTGGGCCCGATGATCCCCAGGAATTCGCCGTTGCGGAGTGAAAAGCTCAGATCAGCGATGGCCTGGACCCCTCCGAAATACTTATTTAAGCCTTCTGCTCTCAGGATTGCCTCTTCTCCCATCCTATCCGACCCTCACCAGTCTCTCAAATTGGTGATATTTTCTTTCAAGATAATGGAAGATTCCTTCCGGAAGGGCGATCACGCTTATGATCAGGATGCCGCAGTAGATCGCAATCCTCATCCCGCCCAGGGCGCGCAAGGACTCGGATAGCGGTACGAGAATCATACTCCCCAGGGCAGCACCCGCAAAAGTGCCAGGTCCTCCGAGAGCTGCCGCCGCAACAGGCAGGATCGAATAGTCAAGGGCAAAGGTGCTCATTCCCACAAACTGATAATGATGTGTCATAAAGGCACCGGCAAAAGCACCTGTTGCTCCTGCAAGGAAGAGGGCCTGAATTTTTCGCCAGTAGATGTTGATTGCGGCACTCATCACGGCACGGTCATCATCCCGGATCGCCTTCATCACCAGGCCATAATCCTCATTGATCAGCCTCCGGAAGGAGAAGATGCAGGTCATAAAAACAAGGACCACGATATAGCCTCCGATCCATCCCTTCGGCAGGGGTTTGAGAGCGGAAAGCCCCTGGGCTCCACCGAGGAGCCCGGTGGTCTCAATCATCTTCATCAGGAGCATGGGAAGCATCAGGGTTACCATGGCAAAATAGACCCCTCGCAATCTTACCACCGGTGAGAGTAAGGCCGCACAGAGGACCCCTCCCCCCAGTGTGGCAATTGGCATAGTGATGGCAGGAGACCAATGGAAATAGTAACTCAGGGCGCCTGCGATATAGGCCCCGATTCCCAAGAAGAAGGCCTGTCCCAGGGAGAAAAGACCGCAGGAGGCCAGGAAGTCCCAGCTCAGGGCGAGAAGACCATAGACACAGGCGTAAACAAGGACCTTTCCCCAGTAATCCGTTAACACAAAGGGTAAAATGAGCAATCCAAAAACAGGCAATGCCCTCGGGAGAATCAGATAGAGGATCTCCTTATAAGAGGCAATGGCGAAAATGGTATCCGCCCTTACTTTAATCCCCCTGTCCAAACGCTTTTTCCGGTATCTCGCTTCGGCTTCAACCAATTTAAATCCTTTCCTCCAGCTCTTTGAATTGACCGAACAGGCCTGAGGGTTTTATGGCCAGGACCAAAATAATCGCCGTTAGGGGAACAATGATCATCCATTTCGGGCCAATGTACCTTGCGGCCGCCACCTGGCCGAAACCGATCATGAAACTCCCTACGATCATCCCTGAAGTGCTTTCCAGTCCTCCCACAATGGCAACGGCGAGCGCATAGATTAAGACCTCATATCCGATGGCGGACTCCATAATCCCGAGCGGAAGGACGACCACCGCAGCCAGAGAGGCTAAAGCGGAACCGAAGGCCAAACTCAGTGAGCCGATCCAGTCCGACTCGATCCCTACGGAAAGGGCGGTCCGTTCATTCTGTGCCATTCCTCTGAAGGCCAGGCCGATCCGGGTATGATGAACGAAGAGATATAAAAGGACTACTAAAAGCAAACCTGTTCCGGCCACAATGAGACGCTGATAATCCAGAGCCACTCCGCCTATCTTCATCCCTCCCCTGACGAATAAGGGAAGGCTATATTGAATTCCATAGAACCCTTTCCACATCAGTAGCTCAAGAATGGCCACACCTGCGGCAAAAGTGACGATCAGTTCAGCCAGGGCAACCCCCCGGACTCTCAGCAGGAGCACCCAATAGACGACAAATCCAAAAATTCCGATAAGGATGACCGAGAGTGGAGCGGCAATGAGGTAAGGAAGATGAAGCTGGTTTAAAAAAGACCAGATCGAATACCCGGTGAGAATGTATAGTGCGCCGTGGGCGAAATTGGCTAATCCGCTGATCCCGTAGGTGAGGCTGAATCCCACGGTATAAAGGGCCAGAATGATGCTTGTGATCGTGCCATAGACCAGAAGGGACATATCGTTTCAAAGAACCCGGGAGAATTGAATCCTCTCACCCCTGTTCGATAAAGGGGTGAGAGGATGGGTTGATTCATTTCATCCATGGAGGAAGTAGAATCTTTCCTTCGGCCACAAAGTCAGGATAGACAGGGACCCGTATGAGCTGTCCTTTCTTGTCCTTCTGCCATTGAAACACAACCGCAACCCCTGTTTCATTGGGGTCCTTATCACTAAAAATGGCTGTGTGTGTTTCCTTGTTGAATTTGATCCTTCCGGATACCCCCTTATAATCGGTCTGCTCAAGAGCCGCTACGAGCTTATCCGATTCGAGGCTTCCTGCCCGTTCAACGGCCCTGGCC
>Ga0163210_1000192_pt1 | contig 23690 bp, 27 predicted proteins | sample Kivu_220m_FD_113536 | JGI IMG/M metagenome (GOLD analysis project Ga0163210, IMG submission 113536) | Freshwater microbial communities from Lake Kivu, Western Province, Rwanda to study Microbial Dark Matter (Phase II) - Kivu_220m | ecosystem: Environmental > Aquatic > Freshwater > Lake ...
CCGTGTCTGATGCCGACGCGCGCAAGGTGTACGCGTGGTTGCTCGCCAAAGGGATGCAATTCCATCTCGGCGCCGACGAAAAAACAGAACTGACCGAGGCGCAAGTTGTGTTGCAGTGCAAGATGTACATCGCGGCAGTTCGCATGGCACACGAATTTGGCTGCGATACGATCGGCATTCAGTACCAGCAAGGTCTGAAAGATGTGACGCCCGCGTCTGACTTGGTCGAGGGATTGCTCAACAATGTGGACCGTCCGCCGGTCTATGACGAAAGCACCGGCGAGGAATTGTTTGCCGGGCGAGCGCTGCCGCATTTCAACGAAGTGGACGAGTGCGCCGGACTCGACGCGCTGATCACGAATCGCCTCTGGGACATTTTCGGCTTTGCGCCCGAAACGACGTTGCACGACGTGCGCTGGGGACGCCATATCAAAGCCGGTGGGATTGACGCTTTCGTGTGGATTCTCGAAATCTCCGGTGCAGTCCCGCCGGCGCACCTGGCCGGCGGCTATGCGGACGCCATCGGCGAACGTCAGCCCGCGATGTATTTTCCGCTCGGCGGCAGTACAATCAAAGGCGTCAGCAAGCCCGGCGCGGTGGTGTGGAGCCGCGTCTTCAGCGCGAACAATCGGCTCCACTGCGACATCGGCCTGGGCGAAGCGGTCAGCGTGCCAAGGGAAATCGCAGAAGATAACTGGAAACAGACGACCGAGCAATGGCCGATGATGCACCTCGTCATGCGCGGCATTACGCGCGATCAGTTTATGGCGCGCCATAAGGCGAACCACATCCAGGTCGTCTACGCGCCGAGTGAAGCGGACGCGCGGCGCGCGTTGTTCGCCAAAGCTGCGGCGATGAACGAGTTGGGGATCCACGTATCGTTCTGCGGGAAAATCCGAGGAGGTAACAAGGGGGCCGGTCAGTAATAGTTGGTCTGTCATATTTTCTACGACAGGAGGAATGTAAAAAAAACGAAAGACACGCGCGCGGATTTGTGATATGCTTCTGGCTGCCGGTTCGCGCGATCGGGTTAAGGCTAGATGGGAGTCAACCTCAACCAATGGGAATAGTCCGTCAGCTCGGGGAGACCCATTTACACGAGATTGCCGGGCAGGTATAATATGGAACGAATGCGCCGCGCCCCATCGTCGACTCAGACTGCCGCATGCCTTCGGAGCTAAAGATGAAGCAAGCCAAACTTTCCCCCGTGCGACGTTACGGAGTGGCCGTGATCTCCAGTCTAGCCGCGATGGCGATCACCCAGGCGACGGTGCTGCAGACAGGCAGTCCATTTCTGTTGGCTGTGGCTGCCATTTTGATCAGCACCTGGTATGGCGGCTTGGGGCCCGGCCTCTTCGCGACCGTCATTGCCCTTTTGGCAAACATCTATTTTATCCTCGGCCCGACTTTCCCACTGAGATTCGCAACCCTCGATGAAGTGGTGCGCCTCGGCGTCTTTGCCTTCATCGCGCTGCTCGTCAATTGGCTGACCGTCTTGCGCGAGCGGAGTGAAGCGCGCTTGCGCGATCAGCGCGAACTTCTGAGCGTCACGTTGTCCAGCATCGGCGATGCCGTGATCACGACAGACGAATACGGTCTGATCACGTTCATGAATCCGGTCGCCCAATCGCTGACCGGTTGGATGCCGGAGGATGTAGCAGGAAAACCCCTTGCGGATGTACTGCACATCATTGACGAGAAGAACGGAAATCCAGTTGAGAATCCCGTCAGCCGGGTACTCCGAGAAGGTGCTATCGCCGAGCTGAGGAATCACAGCGTGTTAATCGCCGCGGACGGAAAAGGAATTCCCATCGATAACAGTGCCGCGCCCATCCGGGACGACAAGGGAAACCTCGTGGGCGTCATCCTCGTTTTCCGCGATATCGCCGAGCGCCGCCGTGCAGAGGAAGCGCTGCACGACAGCGAAGAGCGTTATCGTACCGTCGCCGAAGCCGCGTCCGACGCCATCGTCACGATCGACAAAGACGACAAGATCTTATTTGCAAATCGGGCGGCTGAAGAAATATTCGGGTATACCCGAGCAGAATTGCTTGGCCAAGACCTGGCGATCTTGATATCGGAGGACCAACACGATGTGCACGGCGCTTCGCTGAAGAGGCGCCTTGAGACCGGCGAGCGGCGGATCTCCTGGGAAGGCGTCGAACTCGTCGGCTCACGGAAGAACGGCGAGACGGTTCCTTTGGAAATCTCGCTTGGCAAATTCGTCCGCAACGGCGAACCCTTCTTCACGGGCATCCTCCGCGACATCACCGATCGCAAGCAGGCCGAAAAACGGCAAGCTGCACAGTACGCCGTGACGCGCGCGCTCGCCGAATCCGACACGCTGAGTGAAGCAACGCCCAAAATCCTCCAGGCGATTTGTGAAAGCGCGGACTGGCAAATCGGCACGCTGTGGGACATCGACCGCAACGTCGATCTGCTGCGGTGTGTCGATGTCTGGCACGTCGCTGCAGTAAAGGTCGAGGAGTTCGAAGCGCTCACCCGTGAGATGCTCTTCGCGCCTGACGTCGGGCTGCCGGGACGTGTTTGGTCGAGCAGAAGTCCAGCGTGGATCAGCGATGTGACTCAGGAAGCCAACTTTCTGCGTGGAAAGGTCGCGGCGAAAAACAATCTGCATGGCGCGTTCGGTTTTCCGATTTTATCGAACAATGAATTCACCGGCGTCATCGAGTTTTTCAGCCCCCAGGTCCGCCCGCCGGACGAAGCGTTCCTTCAATTGATGAGCGCACTGGGAAGCCAGATTGGACAGTTCCTCGAACGCAAAAAGACCGAAGAGGCGCTCAGACTATCCAGGGAGCAGCAAGCCATCATCCTCCAGGGCGTCGCCGATGGTATTACGGCGCAAGACTCGAAAGGCCGAATGATCTATGCGAATGATGCCGCCGCGCGGCTGATTGGCTTTCCTTCGCCCCAGGCGCTCCTGGATGCATCTGTCTCGGAAATCATGCAGAATTTTGTCGTGATGGATGAAACGGGGCAACCGCTCCCGTTGGAACGGCTACCGGGCCGGCAGGCGTTGAAGGGAGAAAAGCCGGAAACGACGTTGGTGCGCTTTCGCGTGCTCAAGACCGGGGAAGAACACTGGTCCCTCGTCAGCGCGGCTCCCGTTCTGGACGAACGCGGGCAGGTGCAATTCGCGGTCAATATCTTTCACGACGTTACCGAGCGCCGGCGCGCAGAGGAGGAATTGGCGCGGCTGGCTGCCATCGTCGAGTTTTCCGAGGACGCCATCATCCGTAAGACCGTTGATGGTATTGTTCAAAGTTGGAATCCCGGCGCGACGCGGCTCTTCGGCTATTCCGCGGAGGAAGCAGTTGGCCAGTCGATCGGGATGCTCTACCCGCCGGAACGCCAGGATGAGTTTCACACGATCACACAACGTCTTAAACGCGGCGAGCCAACGCGGCTCCATGACACCGAACGGATTAGAAAGGATGGCCGCCGCATCGACGTATCGGTGAGCGTTTCCCTGATCAAGAATTCTGCCGGTAGGGTGATCGGGGCATCGACGATCGCGCGAGATATCACGGCGCGCAAACGCGCTGAGGAATCCCAGCGCTTTTTGGCTGAAGCCAGCAGCGTCCTCGCATCGTCTCTGGACTATGGAGTAACTCTAGCGAGCGTCGCGCGGCTGGCGGTGCCAGAAATCGCGGATTGGTGCGGCGTCGATATCCTCCAAGACGATGGCAAACTCGCACAAGTCGCCATCAGCCACGTCGATTCGGAAAAGATCAAGCTGGCGAAGGAGATGCAGCGCCGCTATCCCCCCGACCCCAATTCACCGCACGGTGTTCACAGCGTCCTGCGCACCGGCAAGTCCGAATTCGCCGCGCAAGTGACCGACGAGCAGGTCGCCGCGGCAGCGCGCGACGTCGAGCATCTGAAAATGCTCGTCGAACTGGGACTGAAATCGTATATCATCGCGCCGCTGATTGCGCGCGGGCGAACACTGGGCGCCATCACCTTCGTCTCCTCTCAATCAGGGCGACACTATGAGCCGGCGGATGTTGCGCTCGCGGAGGAGCTGGCGCGCCGCGCCGCGCTCTCCGTAGATAACGCGCGGTCGTACCGGGATGCGCAGCGGTTGAACGAAGAACTGGAGCAGCGCGTCGTCAGCCGCACGATTGAACTGCAGGACACCAATCGCAATCTTGAAACGGAGATCAAGGAGCGAAAGCACGCGAACGAGCAACTGCGCTTGCTCTCGGCCCACCTGCAAGCAGGGCGTGAGGAAGAGCGCCTCCGGATCGCGCGCGAGATCCACGACGAGTTGGGTCAAGTGTTGACGGCCATCAAAATCGATGTCTCGCTCCTCGGCGAAAAACTGGCGGATAAAGGCGCCAAACTCCAACGCGAAACCCTGGTCGGCGAGATCAACTCCACCATTCGGCTGATCGATGAGACCATCCAGAAGATGCGGCAGATCATCCGTGAACTCCGTCCCGAAATCCTGGATCATCTGGGCCTCAGCGCGGCCATCGAATGGCAGGTTCAGGAATTCCAGGCGCGGACCGGCATCAAATGCGAGTTCAAACCCTCCATCGACGACAACCATCTGGATTTGGATCGTTCCACCGCCGCCTTCCGCATCCTTCAGGAAGCGTTGACCAATGTCGCCCGGCACGCCCAGGCAACCCAGGTTGAAATCAGTTTGCGTGAGGAACAAGGTAGGCTCATTCTGGAAATCCGTGATAACGGCAGAGGGATTACCGAGGACGAATTGGCGAACCAGAAATCGTTTGGAATTCTTGGAATGCGCGAACGCGCCCTTGCTTTCGGCGGCGACGTCCACGTCCGCGCCGGAGGTCACGGAACGATTGTCATGGCGGAGATACCCGTCTGACACTTCTCACACCCCCATCCCGGCTTGACATTCTGGAAATCACCATTGGAGAAACGCAATGATCAACATCCTGATTGCAGACGATCATGAACTCATTCGCGAGGGCTTGAAGAAGATCCTGAAAAAGGAATCGGACATGGAAGTGTTGGGCGAAGCGCGCAATGCTCAGGAAGTGTTCGAACAAGCCAAGAATCGGAAACTGACCATCGTGCTGCTGGATATTTCCATGCCCGGTCTCAGCGGCCTGGATGTGCTGACCGAGTTGAGGCAGAACTATCCCAAACTCCCGGTCCTGATTCTGAGCATGCATCCGGAAGACCGCTTTGCCGTGCGCGCATTGAAGGCCGGCGCGGCGGGCTATGTCACCAAGGATAGCGCAGTCGCCGAACTCGTCCAAGCCATTCGCAAGGTTGTCACGGGCGGCAAGTACGTCAGCGTGCGCCTCGCCGAGAAACTGGCGGATGAATTGGAAAAAGGCAGCGAAAGACCACCGCACGAGATGTTATCCGATCGCGAGTTTCAAGTGATGCGTATGGTTGCCGCGGGTAAGAAGATCGGCGAAATCGCCGAAGAATTATCGCTCAGCATCAGCACGGTGAACACGTACCGTATGCGCATCCTCGAAAAGATGAGGATGGAAACCAATGTCGAATTGACGCGTTATGCCATCGAGAATCATTTGATCGAATGAGGGCCAGCGCGTCGAGATGCACGCGCCACTTTCCGCGTCGTCCTTTCGCCTCGATCTTTCCATCCCGCGCTACTCCTATGGGGTGATTCCCCCTCATAGTCTGTTGTGGCTCCCTTTTTCTTTCCCTGCTCGTCCTTCACTGTCGTAAACAATTCGACAGGTGAGTTCCCAGCCAACCACAGTCTTGTCAACCTCCACCACACCCGCGACGGCCCCTACCAACGCGCCAACGGCACAGGCAACGTCAGTGCCGTCTACTGGTTCCACCCGTACACCGTCGGGAGCTGTGTTCCCGCTCAAGGCGGCTACCAGCACATCGTTGGGACAGATCTTGGTAGATGGCAATGGGATGACCCTGTACATCAACAAGAACGACAGCGCCACCACGAGCGCGTGTACCGATACGTGCGCTCAGGACTGGCCGCCTTTTTCAAATCTCCCCGGTTTCCCTCTTCCGATCTCTCGCACTTGGCCTGTTTGTAGTGTCTCTTTCTCTTTTTGTCGCACTGTCCTGCCCCCTATTCCTATCTTGTAGCAAAAAACGTGACGTACGATTTGCGGCCGCCGCTACAGGGATTTGGTATTTTGCTCTATTTCATTTCCGGCCTGGCTACCCTATACTTGGCCTAGCTTTCGCACCCGCTCAATTGAATACGCCAACGGACATAACAGAGCAGTCAGTCTCACGCGCGTTCCTATCACTCGGGCAGAGACGGCTGTGGGAGGGTTTTGTGACGGTGTTTTTGGTGGAAGATTCTATCCTCATACGCCAAAGGCTGGCGAGGATGCTTTCTAGTGTCAAAGGAGCCCAGGTGGTCGGCGAAGCTCTGGAAGCGCGTGATGCTGCCACCTCAATCGGACAACTCAAACCGGATGTGGTCATCCTGGACATTCAGTTATTGAACGGCACAGGCATGGAAGTGCTGCAAAGCGTCAAAAAGACAAAACCGCCTCCAGTCGTCATCGTGGTGACCAACTTTCCCGAGTATCGGACGCGATACTTGAATGCGGGTGCCGATTTCTTTTTCGACAAGTCGACAGAATTCCACCACATTCCGCTGGTCGTCGCCACCTTAATCAAACAGGCACGCGCGGCCAAGTCAACCGCCGTTTGAAGCGATACAGGGTATGCCAAAACCGCAGCGCACTGCAATATACGGCACGCAGATACCAATCCGTTGAACACAACTACGCTCGCGACCGATCCGCTTAATGCAGGGGAGTGACACATGTCAATCATAAAGCCGGACAATCGAGTTGGTTTTTCATTACCCCGCGCGTCTGCCCCGCGCCACAAACTCATCGTCTGGAACATGGCTTTGCTGGTCACGCTCGTCTTGTCACTTGGCCTTGTCGCCGCTCAAATTGATCCGGGCCAAATGACCGCATGGGTGTCCACGTTAGTGCCGGCAAGCCCCGCGTTCGCCCAAGAGGAGACCATCCGCGGAGTAACGGAGCAATTGAGCACGCCTGCGCTGATCGCGGCAATGCTAGATCCCGACCCGGGCGTCCGCATCAGTGCGGCGCAGGCACTCGGTTGGAGGCGCGCAGCCGAAGGCACTGATGCTCTGCTCAAGGCAACCTACGACCCGGACGCACATGTGCAAGAGGAAGCGGCCGCAGCTCTAGGCGACATCGGACAGATTCAGGCCCTGCCGCGTCTGCAAGCGCTCCAGGTCGTGCAAGGCAACTCCAACGTTCAACTCGCCGCCTTTGAGGCGGAAGACCAATTGATCGGACGTGTCGCTGCCGCTTTGAAGGTCCCACGTTCCGCGGTGCAAGCCCTTGCCGTGGCGCCGAACGGTGTGGCGTATGCAGCAGTTTCCGACGATCTCTATGTGCTGAGCGACGGCGCGTGGCAACGCATGGGCTACCTGCCAGCATCGCCGAACGAGCTTACTTTGGGACCGGATGGGCAAACGATTTACCTGGCCACCGATTCTCCAGGACTGTACCGCAGCAAGAATGGCGGCAAGATTTGGGAGCACGGCACATTTGACCAGAATTCTCCAACCCCATGGACGGTGACGGCCGCGGTGATCAATCCAGGCAATCCGCAGGAAATCTACATCGCGCTGGCGTCCATCGGAGCTGAAAACGGTCAAGAAGACTCGCTTGGAATCTTTGCAAGCCGCGACGGCGGCACGACTTGGCAGCCCGTATCCAAGTCGCCAGACTGGGCGGTCACGCGAAAGTTGATCCTTGACCCGGCGACACCCGGTTTTCTATATGGCTTGACCGATGCGGCCCCTTATCGCCTCGCTCTCACAGGCGATGCAATGGAGTTCATGTCGAATTGAGAATCGCCAAGCCATTCGCGATGAAATGGGTATTTGATTTCGGTCAGCTTATATCGGCTGAGCGGGCACCCGCCCGTTCAGCTTGGAGGCAAACATGTCAATGAATGTTGGTCCGGTAGATCGACGTCAACAAGTCCACGTCACTCAGGAGTCCGGCGTCGAACGGCGCGAGGTGGTGCTGGAGGACGTTAATTCCCGGCAACGGCTGACGCTGGAACGCATCTCCGCGCTGATCGGTTTCCTGTTCAGCGTCATCGAAGGCACAATCGGCCTGCGCGTTCTGTTGAAACTCATGGAGGCGAATCCCAGAAACGCGTTTGCCAGCTTCCTCTATAACTTTACGGCGTTGTTCCTGGCGCCTTTTGCAGGATTGACCGCCAACCCATCGGTAGGCGGCATGATTCTGGAGATCACGTCCATCGTCGCGATGATCGTCTATGCGTTGATCGCTTTAGCGGTCATCCGTTTGGTGTGGTTGATCTTTTATCAGCCGAGCGCGCGTTCCGTAACCACTTACGAACGCGATCAAGCGCCGCGCGTGAACTAGTACATGCTATACGATTACAAGAGTACGTATAGTGAGCTAGTAATCCAGAAACGAGGAGGTTACCCGATGATCAGTACGGATATTCTCGAAGCCAAGTGGATGCAGCTTCGCGGCAAGGTCAAAGAACAATGGGGGAAGATCACCGATTATGACCTTGACAAGATCGAAGGCAAACGCGACCAACTGGTCGGCTTGATCCAGGAAAAGTACGGTTATACCAAGGAGAAAGCCCACCAAGAGGTCGAGCAATTCCTGAAGAGGATGAACATCCAATAGCGTTTGCAGTCCCTGACGCGCGCTGTGCCGCGCGTCAGGGATACATCCACCCGGGGAATTTCAAGCAAAGAAAGGAGCACTGCAATGACACTCACCCTGACGCAACTCGTCGTCTATATTGTCATCGCCGTCGTCAGCGCTTACCTGGCGGGCGCGATCTTCGGGACGCGGTACCCGTTCGGATTTCTAGGCGCATTTCTCGCCTCGCTTGTCGGCGAGTGGCTGATGATCAATGTACTTCACGTTCTGCTGGCGCCGGAGGTCTCGTACGGCGGCGTGCCGATTATCACAGCCGTCGTCGGCGCGTTGATCCTGGCGTTCCTTTGGGCTGTGGTGGCTGGCAGCCGGCATCGCAGGCGCTGGGTCTGAGAAGGGAATTCAAACATGCCAGATACAACTCAGCGGCGGCGCAACCAGCGCAAACAAATTCAGGTGCATGATAAAGGCATCCCGCGCGATGAGGAGAGAATCCTCGCGACGGTCCCAAGCCAGACCGGGGTAGAACGATACGCAGGAGACGGTCCGAGTCCGGAAGCTTACCGGCAGGCGCTCAAAGTCATGCTGGCGTCGCCGGAAATCGAAAGCCGTTTGAACTACATTACCGCCAGCATTATCGTCACCATTTTCGGCGGTTGGCTGGCGAGCCGGATGATCCTGTCCCGCGCGTTCATGTTCTTCGTTGACCTTACGCTGTTCATCGTCAGTCTGGCGTTGGCGGGATTGCTGATCGGCATCATGTTAGGAGAGAACATCCTGCCCGGCGGGATGGTGCCGGTCCTTTTCTTCGCGGCGACCGGTATCGTGCTCCTGATCGTCGGCTGCTTGTTGGGGAGCATGATGAGGACAGCCACATCGCACTCACGAAGACGACGGGCTGAAACATTCTCGCAGAGTGGGATGGTCATTTCCCCATTGGAGCAACGGTCCATGGTGCGCGCCCGTGAGAACGATCGCCGTCCGTGGCAAAGGTAAGGATACGGTGGAGCATTGAGCTTGACCTCCAAACCCCTAAAGGGGCAAGTGGTTTTGGTGACCGGGGCAGGCGGGCGCGTCGGTCGCGCGATTGCGTTGGGATTGGCGGAGCGGGGCGCGGCCGTCGCCGTGCATTACAATTCGTCGGCGGTTGGCGCGCACAATCTCGTCTCGGCCATCCGCCGCAAAGGTGGTGCGAGTCACGCATTCCAAGCCGATCTCATGGACGATGCCGAGCGCATGGAACTGGTGCCGAGGATCAATCGCGAGATGGGCACGGTGAGCATCTTGGTCAATAACGCGGCGTCATTCGGTGATGCGACGATGATGGAGACAACGGCGGAAGAGTGGGACGATAGTTTTGAGTTGAATCTAAAGGCGCCCTTCCAGCTCAGCCAATCCTTTGCCGCGCAAAACCGGCGAAAAGTGCGTGGCGTGATTGTGAACATTTCCGACTGGCGCGGCTTGCGTCCGGGCACCGATCATTTTGCCTATACAATCGCCAAAGCCGCTCTGATCAGACTGACGGAGGCCATGGCGCTGGCGCTCGCCCCGCGCATCCGCGTCAACTGTATAGCGCTCGGCGCGATTCTCCTTCCCAGGCATTCCAGCCGGAGGCGGAAGGAGCAGCTGATCGTGAAGACGCCTCTGAAACAGATGGGATCGACGCAGGACGTTGCGGCGGCGCTCGTGTACCTCCTGGAAGCGCCGTACGTGACCGGCGAAACGATCGTCGTGGATGGCGGACGGCAGTTGGTGAGCTGATGGACACCCCAGACCGCTTGGACTGCATCGAAGTCAAGGACCTGCTCTTGCGCTGCATCATCGGAATCAATCCGGACGAACGCAAGGACAAGCAGGATGTGCTCATCAACATCGTCCTGTGCGGAGATTTCCAAGCCGCCGCCGCCAGTGACAATATCCAGGACGCCGTGAACTATCGCACCGTGGTGAAGCAAATCATCGAGCACGTCGAAGGGTCACAGTATTTTCTCTTGGAGAAACTGGCGGGACGGATCGCCGAGATATGCCTGAGCGACAAACACGTGAGCTGGGTGCAGGTCGGCGTCGAAAAACCCGGCGCGCTGCGCTTTGCGCGTTCCGTCGGGGTGCGCGTCGAGAGAGGACAAGAACATCCTTGAATCGAGCGCATATCCTGATCGGATCCAACGTTCATAAGAAAACGAATTATCCCAAAGCATTGCGGCGCTTGCGAGCCATCGGGACGGTCCTGGCCGCGTCCTCGGTCTACGAGACGGCCCCCGTGGGGAGGCCTGGCGCCGAGAGTTTCTACAATGGAGTTGCCCTGCTGGAAACGGAATTGGATGCCCACGCATTGAAACGCGCCCTGCGGATCACCGAGACCCAATTGGGGCGAGTGCGAACGGCAGACCCCTACGCCCCACGGACCATCGATTTGGACCTGGTGCTGTTCAATCAGGACATTATCGACGCAGGGGACGTCCATGTGCCGGACCCGCTGATTCTGCGGCGACCCTTCCTGGCCCTGGCGCTCGCGGAGGTCAGCCCACGGTACGTCCATCCAGCCGATGGGCGCACGCTCGCAGAGATCGCGCGCGACTTTGGCAAACACCTCTCCGGCGTCCGACTCGAGCCGACGGCTACGGCAAACGCGAGACAAATCATCGAGCACACCTATCATGGAGAATTGGTGCATGCATGATCGAACCCGGCTCATTGAGGCCGCAGAATTACTCGAAGGGGTAACGGACCGGACACAAGCCCACCGCGAGGTTGAGGAGGCCGTCCGGCCTCTCCAAGATGCCGCGGGTCGTGGAAATGTTCGCGCGGCGATTGCAGCTCCAGGAGCGCATGACGCAGGAAATTGCAGATTTTCTGAATGAGCTGCTGCATCCACAGGGCGTGGCGGTAGTCGCCACCGGCCAGCATCTATGCTCGATGATGCGCGGCGTACGAAAGGTAAATGCCCGCATGGTAACCCAGGTGCTGCTGGGCCGGTTCGAGGAAAAGGAGATCAGCGAACAGTTCTTCCGGGAGATTTATCCCCCGGCGCGTGGTTGATCGCTATTAAAGAGGTAAAAATTGCGGACATTCCCTAAATATGATCTGGAAGACCCGGGATCGCTCTGGCTCGATCCGAATCGCCACGAGCGCGCGAATATTCCAGCCGGGCCACCGCCGGAACAAAAGCCCGCGGAGCGGGTCAAGAATTTCAACATGGTCTTTCTGGGCTATGATGAGAAGCAAGCCGTCGTCGAGGCGACGCGCTGCATCCATTGCCCTCGGCCGGAGCCCTGCATCGTGGCTTGTCCACTGCACAATGACATCCCGGCGGCGCTCCTTGCGATTGAAGAGGGCCAGTACGACCAAGCCGCCAGCATTTTCCGCAACACGTCCAACTTTCCAGAAGTGTGCGGACGCCTCTGTCCGCAAGAGGACTTGTGCGAGGGCTCGTGCACGGTGGCCGGATACGACCGGCCGGTCAACATCGGAAAACTTGAGACGTTTTGCAGCGACTGGCAGCGCGACCACAGCGGCTTTCCCAAGCCCGCCGCGGCGTCATCGACCGGCCGTCGCGTGGCAGTCGTTGGCAGCGGTCCGGCGGGACTCGCGGTCGCGGAGGAGTTAACTAACCGAGGGCATTCCGTCGTCGTCTATGAAGAATGGCCCAAGCCGGGTGGATTGCTGCACTATGGAATTCCCGATTTCAAGTTCGATAATAAGATCGTCGAGGCGAAGACAGCTTTTCTCGAATCCATGGGCATCAAGTTCATTTGCAACACCCGCGTCGGTCAGGATGTGCTGCTCGACGATTTGCGTCAGCAATACGATGCCGTCTTTCTCGGTATTGGCACGCCGATCGGACACAAAATCAAATTGCCCGGCGAAGATTTGAAAGGCGTCTATCAGGCGACCGAATTCCTTGTACGCGGTAATTTGCCGCCCGAAGATTTGCCCAAGGGAATGAAGGGATTGCCTGAGATTGGGAAAAATATCGCGGTGATCGGCGGCGGTGACACGTCAATCGATTGTGTTCGCACCGCGCGCCGCCTGCAAGTCCAACATGGGTTTGCCGATGGTCGGGTGGTCGATTATTACCGCGGCGCTGAATTCGAGATGAAGGCGCGTGAAGAGGAACGCATTCACGCGAAAGATGAAGGTGTTCTATTTGAATATCTGGCTTCGCCCATTCGCCTTATCGGCGACGCGCAGGGTCACGTCCGCCAGATCGAGATGCAGCGGATGAGATCCAGACCAGCCGATCACCGCGCACAGCGTCATCCCTCGCACATTCGAATCCCCATTCCAGGATCGAATTTTGTGGCGCCGGCCGACATCGTCGTACTCGCGATCGGTTTTGGCGGCGATCCTTTGATTCCGTCCAAGACGCCCGCTTTGAAAACGACGGAGCCAGGAGTTTTTCTGGTGGAATCGGAAGTGATGGGACGTACCACCCTAGACGGTGTATATGCCGCAGGCGATGACGTGCACGGCGCCGACCTGATTGTGACCGCAATGGCGGCCGGACGCCAAGCCGCGCAGGCGATGGACGCTTACCTTCGCAGCTTGCCGCCGCGCCAACCGACGACGCGGGCACAAAAGACGTGAAAAGCATGGGGCGCCTGGGAAGCGCCGGCAGGAGCATTGAAAGATGAAACGCGACCTAACCGAACGTCTCGATAGTATCATCAACGGATGGGATGCCCTGAATCAGTTCGCAGAGTGGCTCAGGCATCTGCTGGACAAGGTCTTTGGCACTGGTCCCTTGCGGCCGCTCAAGAATTTCTTGAATGGCCAATGGCTGGAACATCCGCTGCACCCCGTGCTCACCGACGTTCCCATCGGCGCGTGGCTCATCGCAATCGTGTTTGACCTGGCCGCGCTGATCTTGCATGTGCCCAACCTCGGAGTGGCAAGCGGGATGGCGACTGGCTTGGGTGTCCTAGGCGCACTCGCCGCGATCGTCACCGGGTTCTTGGACTGGGAGGACGTCAATCCACGCGAGTTGCAGGGCTTTTCAGAAGTCGCTTGACAATACTTGACGCAGCTTCCACTGTCACCCTGAGCGTAGCGAAGGGTCTCGCAATTCGCCATAACGAGATGCTTCGCTGCGCTCAGCATGACAACCGGAAGGACTTTTGAAAAGCCGTGCGCGAGTTGACCGTGGGCTTGACGCACGCCCTGATCAATATCAGCGCCACCGCCGTGTTCGCCATTTCATTTTTCTGGCGCTGGGGAGATAACTGGCAGATCGATGCCGGGAAAGCCGTCCTCTCGATCGTCGGATACCTCGTGCTGACTGCGGGCGCCTTTTTGGGCGGGACGTTGGTGTTCCGGCTGGGAACGATGGTGAACCGTAATGCCTTTGTCACCGGGCCCGGCGATTTTGTTTCAGTGCTCGCCACCGAAGACCTGGGGGACAACCAACCGACACGTGTGGATGCCAAGGGCACTCCCGTCCTGCTCGTGCGGCGCGGCGAAGAGGTCTATGCCATGGGCGCAGTCTGTTCGCATTTTGGTGCGCCCCTGGAAGAAGGAAAATTGAAGGATGGCACTCTGCAGTGTCCGTGGCATTATTCCCGGTTCTCTCTCGCAGACGGCCGCGTCATTGCCGGACCGGCCACCACGCCTTTGCCGATCTACGAGACGCGAATCAGCAACGGTCACATCCAGGTCAAGCTGAAGAAACAAACTTGACCGCGTCGAGAAGCAAACTCATCCACGAAAGAATCTTTGACAAGGAGAAGGTGATCAAAATGGCCCGCTGCGAACTGTGCGGAAACGAGTACGACAAGACATTTGAGATCGTCCAAGCCGGCAAGTCACATGTCTTCGACAGCTTTGAATGTGCGATTCACGTGCTGGCACCCTCGTGCGCTCACTGCCACTGCAAGATCATCGGGCATGGCGTGGAAGCCAATGGCTCAGTTTACTGCTGCGCCCATTGTGCACGCGAGATGGGCACGCAGATGTTGAAGGATCGCGCCTGATCAAGTCCAGACCCAACCGGAGCGGTATTCTACCCTCGTCGGCACATTCAAGACGACGTTTGCGATCGATGACAAAAAGTCGCGGGAGAAACTATGGGATATCTTTTGATCCGCCTCATCATCAACGCGATCGCACTATACGTTGCGACACGCGTTGTTCCAGGCCTGACCTTCGATGGACAGTGGACGACCATTGCCATTGTGGCGTTCATCTTTGGCTTGGTGAATGCGCTGGTGCGGCCTTTGCTCGAAGTGCTCACCTGTCCGCTCATTATCCTGACGCTCGGTCTGTTCACCTTCGTGATCAATGCCCTCATGCTCCTACTGACCGGCTGGATCGCCGATCAATTCGGTCTGGGCTTTCACGTGGCCGGCTTCGTGCCGGCGCTTGTCGGTGCGCTGGTCGTCAGCATTATCAGTTTCGTGCTGAACCTGGTCGTCTCCGAAGCGACCGGCGAAGCGATGGACTAGATTCCTGCGAATACCCCTCATCTTTGCGGCTGGCAGGCCCAGCCGTGAACGAATCACTATTGAAAGGAGTATCTCATGACGTGGAAAGTTTGTGATTCAACCGATCTCCCGCTTGGAGATCGAGACCGGGAATGGGATGAACAAGCCGCGCGCAACCGCATCTTTCGTTGGGCGGGGTGGGAAGACAATCCCAACCCGGACAAAGCTCAAAGGGCTTTCTTTGCCTACGACGCTGAGACGCCGACGAATCTTACCTCGTACAAGCTGCCTTTCGCGGACGTTATCGGGGGCGAACTCAAAGCCATGCCGCGCGGGCTGTTTGCAGTGGCTCAACTTCTGCGCGGCGCACGCGACGGGGTAGACTTGCCGGAAGATGTGCTTCGCAGAATCCGAAGCGAGGTGACCACGTATTATCACAAGATGGACGAAGAGGCGCCCTGGGAGTCCCCCGGCGGAGAGATTCAAAAGTCAATGCCTGGAAAGCTCGGCCCTGTCAAAAGACAGAGAAGGATGCGCTCCGCTCGCGCTGCGGCGCGGACGCGTCGTGCGCGCGGTACGCAAACCCATGGAAGCAAAAAGATGGGTGCACAAGCAAGGAAAAAGAGACTACGGGCTGCCCGTACCGCCGCGCGGACGCGCCAAACTCGCGACACCTAAAAGAGCAGTAGCCGCGGAATCGGACAGGAAGAAAAGAAATTGAGAGGCCGGACCGTTCAGAGCGGCAGGTCGGGTAACTGAGCGATCAGGAGGTAGAAATGGCACGCGGAAGCAAAGCCAAATACACGGCGAAACAGAAACGCCAGGCGGAAGAAATCGCGGAAGGTTACATGCGGCGCGGTATGTCTGAAAAACTGGCCAAGACGATCGCTTGGGCAACCATTAACAAAATGTACGGCGGCGGCAAGAAGAGTGGTTCCGGGCGCGGCAAACCGATCAATCTGGCCCCGGCGCGAAAAGGTGGCAAAAAAGGTGGCGCCGCGGCGGCGGCACGCCCCTCGTACGCGCGATCCGCTTCGGCGAGAAAAGCCGCGCGGACACGTGCCCGGAAAGCCCGATAGTATTCCGGCACGCCAACGCGAGCAACGGAGCCACGCTTTCGCACCCTTGTCCCAGTGAAAGGAATGAACGTGGGCATGCTCACACGCTCGCGGCCCACAAATCATTCAGGAGGTAGACAATGCGACTCAGAGACATCATGACCCGGGAGATCGAGACGATCCGCCCCGACGCGAGCCTTCAACAGGCCGCGCAGAAAATGATGGTGCTTGATATAGGAATGCTCCCCGTCACTGAAGGGGACCAGTTAATCGGCGCGATCACCGACCGCGATATCACCGTGCGAGCAACCGCGCAGGGCTTGGTTGCAGACAAAACACCGGTGCGCGCCGCGATGACACCCGTGGTGGTCTGCGGGTTTGAAGACCAAGATATCAAGGAAGGCACCCGGCTGATGATGGATAATCGCGTCCGAAGGTTGCCCATCATGAATCGGAGCAAGCAGCTGGTGGGAGTCGTCTCACTCGCGGATGTAGCCACCGGCGTTGACGACGAGGTGTTGACCGCGCATACGCTGCAACGCATCTCTGAACCGACCCCAGTGCAGGCGCAGGTTTGACAGCTCAACATGACAAGTTGACACGCTGCCGCTTGCCAACGTTGTTCACGCCGTAGTTTGGCATCTCACTGGTACTCCCACGATCGAACGCGAATGATCAGCCCAAGTGTCGCTCGGATTCAGACGCGCAAATCCGAGTCGGCGCTTGAGCGACTGACCACAACAATACTATCCTCAGGAGGATCAAATGTCACTCGAAAGTTTGCTCATCTTATTGCTAATCGGCTTGATTGCCGGCTGGTTGGCAGGCATCGTAATGAAAGGCGGCGGCTATGGGATCGTCGGCGATATTATCATCGGCATCCTCGGCTCGCTCGTCGGCGGGTTCCTTTTCAGTCTGCTGGGGCTGGGCGCGTCCGGCTTCCTGGGCAGCATCATCGTGGCCTTCGTCGGCGCAGTCGTCTTGATCTTCATCATGCGCCGGCTGGTCCGGGTAGCAGTGTAGCGATGTCAACTCAAACACACGTTGCATTGCGTCTGACCCAGACGGTCTGCCTTCTTGTGCTCGCGGCGCTGGCGCTGAGCGCGTGCACGCCGGTCGCCGCGTTCGGGCTGAACGTGACGCCAACCCTTCCCCCCGCGGCGCCGACCATCATGCCGGCGGTGACGGATACGCCGTCGCCCTCCCCCACGGTGGGGGCAACGGCGACCACCGCGCCCACCGCGACGGCAACCAAACGCCCAGCCACGCCCGCGGTGCGCGCGACCGCGACTCTCGTGACTGCGCAGAGTGTTTTCGTCACCGCGGTCACAGCTAGTCCATCCTCCGCGCGCTCGAATGAATCGCCACAGTTTGCGGTGACATTTCTCAATACAACGGGGCAGACGCAGACGTACCGTTGGTTCGTCAAGGTTTACGGGGCGGACCCCTCGCGATCGTTCGGCGAGACCACAAAAACTGACAGCGACCTTCCAGCGAACACCACACAGTTGAAATCCGCCTCCGACTGGAAGACGCAAACGTTCTTCGATTGTCTGCCCTTTACCGCCCGCGTATTCTGGGTGGACGGGGAGAATCAAGTACACGAATTTCAAAAACCTGACGGAAGCAATCCCACGACAACGTTCACCGTTTGTCCGTGATCTATCGTCAAGTTGCTCACTCACCTTACGCAGTTCCAGGACAAATTGCCAATCGGCCAACGATTTTGCACTACTTGTCTGACCAACTGCGTAGGGTGAGTTAATTATGCCTGTCAACAAGGGAGACGACATGATCCCAATTTCCGATGCAAACCCAACGCGACGCTTGCCCTTGATGAACTTGACCCTGATCGCCGTCAACGTCGCCGTGTTTCTGTACGAAGTGTCGCTGCCCGCGCCGCAACTCGATCGATTGATTGCGACCTGGGGAATGACTTCGACTGGGACTTTGGTCGCGCTCGCCAATCCGGCGCATGCACCCATCGCGGTCTGGGAAACGCTGATCACCTCGCAGTTCTTGCACGCGGGCTGGGCGCACATCCTCGGCAATATGCTGTTCCTGTGGGTGTTTGGCGATAATATCGAAGATGTGCTGGGGCATTTTGCGTATCTTGTCTTCTACCTTTTGAGTGGGATCGCGGCGGGCATCGCCCAAGCCGTCGTGCTGGGTCCCAGTCTGGTCCCCTCGATCGGCGCGAGTGGCGCGATTGCGGGGGTGCTCGGCGCATATCTCCTGCTTTACCCATGGGCGCGCATCGGCGTCCTGGTCCCCTTGTTCATCATCTTTTGGACGATTAACATACCGGCGATTTTCGTGATCGGCTGGTGGTTTATTCAGCAATTCCTCTACGGTATCGCCGCACTCACCCAGACGGCGGCCAGCGGCATCGCCTTCTGGGCGCACATTGGCGGGTTCATCACCGGAATGGTCTTGATTCTCCCATTCGCCGGACGCGCGCATCGCAGCCGGAGGACTCCCGTGTACTATGCTTAGTCCGAAGCCGGAAATCAGAATGCAACCGAATATGGCAACGCGCCGCGCGATCACACGTCGTCAGTTCCTGGAATGGCTGAGCATCCTTCTCAGCGCGTGGGGCGCGGCCATCGTCGGCATTCCGATCATTGGCTTTGTGTTGTCGCCGCTCATCCAAAAGCCGCCGCAGCTTTGGCGGGCTGTGGGTGCGGCAGACCGCTTCAAGGTCGGGGAAACCGTGGAGGTCACTTTCCTCGATCCATCGCCGCTGCCGTGGTCAGGTGTCTCCGCCAAGACCGCTGCCTGGCTGCGTCGCGAGGGCGAACAGGAGTATATTGCCTTCGCGGTGAATTGCACACACCTGGGCTGTCCGGTGCGTTGGCTGCCCAATGCCGACCTTTTTATGTGCCCATGCCACGGCGGAGTCTATTACCAAGACGGCTCAGTCGCCGCAGGTCCGCCGCCGCGTCCTCTTGCACAGTATGACGTGCGCGTGGAGAACGGACAAGTCGAAATCCTGACGCGCCCGATCACCATCGGTTAAACCGTCCGAATGAAACAACTGAAAACGCTTTGGGACTATTTGGACGATCGCACCGGCGTCTCGACGCTTTTGGGCGCGCTCGCGTGGCATCTCGTTCCGCCGAACATCGGCTGGCCGTACGTGCTGGGCAGCGCGACGTTGGTCGCGTTCATCATCCAGGTTGTGACCGGCATCGCGCTGGCTACGGCATACGTTCCGTCTGCCGCGGATGCATATCAGAGTCTGCAATTCGTTACGCAGCAAGCCCTATTCGGCAAGGTGTTGCGGGGTATTCACTTTTTCGGCGCATCGGCGATGGTGCTGCTGATCGGGCTGCACGTGATCCGGACATTCCTCATGGGCACCTACAAATTCCCGCGCGAGATGAACTGGCTCTCGGGGAGCGTGCTTCTCTTCGCCACGCTCGCGATGGCTTTCACCGGTCAATTGTTGCGCTGGGACCAAAACGCCATCTGGTCCGTCGTCGTGGCCGCAGAACAAGTTGGACGCGCACCGCTGATTGGCGATCTGCTCGCGCGTTTTACGCTGGCGGGCGACGCGGTTGGCGGTGCGACGCTCAGCCGCTTTTTCGCGTTTCACGTCTTCTTCATTCCCGCGATCATCTTTACGTTTGTCGGAATCCATTTGTACCTGGTCCTCCGCAACGGCATCTCGGAACCGCCGGAATCGAATCGCCCGGTCGATCCTGTAACGTACCGCGCCTGGTATCAGAATTTGCTCAAGCAGCGCGGCGTACCTTTCTGGCCCGATGTCGCCTGGCGTGATGTGATTTTCGGAGTCGGCGTATTGACCTCTGTCGTCCTGCTCGCGTGGATCGTCGGTCCACCCCCGCTTGACAAACCGCCGGATCCGAGCATTATTGAGGCACAGCCGCGACCGGACTGGTACTTTCTCTGGTATTTCGCACTGCTCGCACTGCTGCCGCATGGAACGGAGCAGTACGTCATTGTCTTCGCTCCACTCGCTTTTGGTGCGCTGCTCCTCCTCCTTCCTTTCATTGCGAATCAAGGCGAGCGCAGTCCGTTCCGTCGTCCCTGGGCTTGGGTGGTCGTGCTCATCGCCGTCGGCGTCGTCGGCACACTCGGAATTGCCGGAGACCAAGCGCCCTGGTCGCCAGACTTTTCCGCCCCGCCCTTGTCGGCCCAAACCGCGCATGGAAACAGCAACCCGGTGGCCGAAGGCGCGCAGTTGTTTCACGACAAAGGCTGCGAACTTTGTCATGCGGTCGATGGTGTGGGCGGCCACCGCGGTCCCGATCTCACACAGGTGGCAAAGCGACTTACGCCAGACGAAATGACGCTCGTCATTTACAACGGTAGGTTGAATATGCCGAGCTTCGCGCGCAATCTCACGCCGGACGAACTGGATGCCCTCATCGCCTTCCTAAGATCGCGCCAATCAACCTCTCCAGCCGCGCAGCCGGACATCGTTTCGAAATAGCGCCAGAGATCCTGTCGTGCGCTGGGCCCGTGTGATCAACCACATCTCGGACCCCATCGAGACTCCATAAAGGGAGGATAACCCATGCCAAGCGGAACCCGCAACGTGCTAATCGCCGTGACGAGCAGTGCGGAGTTGGAATCGCTCTTGTCTTTTGCTCAAGCCACGGCCGAGCCGCCGAGGAACAACATCGTTATCTTGGGACTCGTCACGGTGCCGGAGCATAAATCGCTGACGGCCGGTACGATCAAGGCGCGCCAGTTGCGTGAGGCAATCGAGCCGCGCGCGCTCAACATCGGCGCGAGAGTGATTGTCCGGGTCGCGCACAACATCTGGCGCGATTTGAAAAAGACGGCGGTCAACGAGAAAAGTTCGGTCGTGATTGTCAGTCACGCCGCTGTACCCCCCTTCGAATGGCTGAACGTTTTGCCCTGCGAGGTCATCGTCGTCAAGCCGCCTTTCTCCAAGAAGAACCCGCGCATTCTCCTGCCCATACGCGGTGGACCCTACGCGGCGCTGGCGTTGCGCCTGGCGTTGTCGCTGGCGGAGTCCCAAGAGGGACAGATTACCGCATTGCATGCCATCGCGCCCTCGGACAACGGGCATGGGGAAGAGCAGTATCAAGACTTGCTCCGCAACATGCGCGGACTGCCCAAGGTCACTCGCTGGATCAAGGCGCGCGGCGACCCGGTCAGAGCCATCGTCCGAGCGGCCCGGAATCATCATCTGATCATCATGGGCGCGGTCGGTACACCGCACTCTGACGACCCACCGGTGGGCGCAACCGCTGCGCGCGTGCTGAGCAAGGTCAATATCCCGGCACTGGTCGTCCGAGCGCCTCAGCGGCTGCCGACATTCCTGGTGCGGGACCCCAAGCCCGAACCGATCGACCACACGATTTCGGTTGTGGTAGACAAATGGTTTGCGGAGAATACCTTTCACGCACACGAATTTCAGAACCTAAAGCACTTGGTCGAACTCAAAGAGCAGCAAGGCCTGACGATCAGTCTCGGACTGCCGACGTTGAACGAAGAAAAGACCATCGGCAAGGTCATCCGAACGATGCAGACCAAATTGGTGGAGCAATACCCGCTGCTCGACGAAATCGTCGTGATCGATTCCAATTCGACGGATCGGACCGCGGAGATCGCTCAGCGGCTGGGAGTTCCAGTCATCCGACATCCTGACATTTTGCACCAGTATGGGACGTTGAGAGGTAAAGGCGAAGCCCTGTGGAAAAGTCTGTCGGTCTTGCGCGGCGATCTGATTGCGTGGATCGATACGGACATCGCCAACATTCATCCGCGTTTTGTGTACGGAATTCTGGGCCCTCTGATTCGCGAACCGCGCTTGATGTATGTCAAAGGGTTTTATCAGCGTCCCTTGCGCATGGGGCGCAAACTCGAAGCGCGGGGCGGCGGCCGCGTGACGGAACTCGTTGCGCGCCCGATGCTCAACCTGTTCTACCCGGAACTCTCCGGCTTTGTGCAGCCGCTCGCGGGGGAGTACGCCGGACGACGGGAGGCGCTGGAGCGAGTGCCGTTTTTCGCGGGCTATGGCGTCGAAACGGGCTTGTTGATCGACCTGTTCACGCTGTACGGACTGAACGCGATCGGTCAGGTCGATTTGGAGGAGCGCATCCACCGCAATCAGTCGCTCATGGCGTTGAGCAAAATGGCGTTCGAGATCATTCAGGTCGTGATGCAGCGCGTCGGCAAGTCTCGCCACACCGATCTGGTGAACGATCTGAGCAAGAGCATGAAGTTAATCCGTCACACGCGCGGCAAATTCCAGCTCGAGATGGCAGATATTCGCGCGCGCGAGCGTCCACCGCTATCCACGCTAAAGGAATATCGCGTCTGGCGCGAGCGCGCGAACCGTGAGATGAGCGTGAACGCTTAGGTCCAGGTTGCATAAACGCAATTGGCCGGTTTCTTGAAACCTTGCCGGGAGGGCCCTCCCGGCAAGGTTCTTTTTTGTAGCAAAAATCACGACATTCGCGTAAAGGGTCATGTTACAGGAATTTCATCATTCCAACGATTCTTTTTCGCCTTGACCTGGCGTATGCTATGACTGCAATTTAACCTGCGGCACAGACGCAAGGTGCGTCGTGCCTGTTCACCGTGTTAAGGAGAAGAATCCATGACCAGGCGTATACTGTTTCTTTCGACCTTGCTCATCGTCTTGAGCAGTCTGACGACGGCGTGCGCGGCTGCGCTCGCTTCCACAAGTAAACCAACCGTCGTGATTACCTCGCCGGCCAGTAACAGTCAATTCCGTGCCGGCGAGCAAGTGACGGTGCAGTCTACCTCGACTGATTCTGAGGGTATAGGGCGCGTAGATCTCTTGGTAGACGGCAATGTCGTGCGGACAGACCCCTCCCCTATGCCTCAGAACTCGTTTACAGTCAACCAGTCGTGGGAGGCGACACCGGGCGCCCACCTGATCACAGTGCGCGCGTTCAATGCGGCGAACGTCGCGAGCGAACCGGCGGCAGTCAACGTTACGGTCCTTCCCGCCACGGAGACGCCGACACCAACACCGACTGGAACGCCCTCGGCGCGTGCGTGCACGAACAGCGCCACCTTCGTCGCTGACGTCACCGTGCCGGATGGCACTGCGCTTGCGCCGGGTCAACCCTTCGACAAGATCTGGCGCGTGCGAAATACCGGGACCTGCACTTGGGGCACAGGGAATGCATTCGTTTTCACCGGCGGCGAGGCAATGACAACGACCCCCGCTATTGTAGTGCCAAACACCGCGCCCGGCTCTACGGCTGACCTGCTCATTCCCATGGCAGCGCCGACAACGCCGGGCACTTACACAGGTACGTGGCGCTTGAAAAGCCCAAGCGGCGCATTCTTTGGCGCGACGCTCAATGCGACGATCAACGTCGTCAGCCCCGTGGCGAATTGTCCTTCCACACCAGTCATCGGGTCGTTTACAGCATCTCCAAGTACGATCACCGCGGGGCAATCGGCGGCCTTGAATTGGGGTTCCGTCACTGGTGCTGAGCAGGCAGAGATTGACAATGGAATTGGCGGGGTTGCAACTCCAGGTAGCACGACTGTAAGCCCCGCGTCGACGACGACGTACACGC
>Ga0163210_1000193_pt1 | contig 23681 bp, 17 predicted proteins | sample Kivu_220m_FD_113536 | JGI IMG/M metagenome (GOLD analysis project Ga0163210, IMG submission 113536) | Freshwater microbial communities from Lake Kivu, Western Province, Rwanda to study Microbial Dark Matter (Phase II) - Kivu_220m | ecosystem: Environmental > Aquatic > Freshwater > Lake ...
ATCCTGGCTGGAATGCGCGTTTTGATGCAATATCAAGAACCTATCATTACCTGATAAACCGTGGCAGAAGTCCGTGGTTACAAGGCTTTGCCTGGAACCTGACAATGACACTCGACAGGGAAGCCATGAACCAAGGAGCTTCCTTTCTGCTCGGCACTCATGACTTTACAAGTTTCAGCAAGCTGCATTCCGATGTAAAAACCAATATCTGCACCGTTGCTGAAGCTGGATGGTTTGAACGGGAAGGATGCCTGGTTTTTCGAATCCGGGCTGACCGTTTCCTCAGGAATATGGTCAGGGCCATTGTCGGCACTCTGATTGAAGTTGGAAAAGGCAAAGCCGGGCCCGATTCGCTCCCATCGGTTTTGGAAGCCCGGGACCGGTCATGCGCCGGAACTTCTGTACCGGCTATGGGCCTGTTCCTGACGTGCGTGGACTATCCGAAGGAACATTACGTTATTCATCCGGTATCGCCCTTTCCGTCCCTGATCACCGTGGATCCATTCTAGTCCAAATCTTCCATGAAGCTTCCGCTTGTTCCCGGAACATCAACGATCCTCCTTGAACGCTTGATCCCCGACTGATTCCCTCCTTCATGAATTTAGTTATCGGAGGGTTGTAGATCAGGTCCAATAAATAATGTTTTGCGGTCAGGTACCCATAGGGAATGGGAATACTGGCAGTGTCATCAGGAAACATCCCGACCGGGGTGCAGTTGATAAGTAACTTATACTCATTCAGTAAGTCATGCCCAAGATCCTTGTATTGTAAATGTCCGGCATCGGAACTCCTGGAAACGAATCGGTAGGGGATATCCCTGTTTTTCAGAACAAAACTGACAGCTTTTGATGCACCTCCTGTTCCAAAGACCAAAGCCTTGATGCCTTTCCTGAAAACCCAGTTTGCCAGGGTTCTTTCAATCCCGATGACATCCGTGTTGTAGCCCTTGAGAATGACCTGCTGATCTTCATGGATAATCCGGATCACATTCACAGCTCCTATATGAGCCGCAACCGGATCCACGCCGGTAAGATAGGGGATCACGGACTCTTTATAGGGGATTGTCACATTAAGCCCGATCAGATTGGGATTGTCCGAAATCAGGCAGGGCAACTGCCCGATGCTTTCAATGGGAAAATTTAAATAGAGGAATCTCTCTATCTTTTCGTCAGAGAATTTGTGCTCGAAATAGCCTTTCGAAAAGGAATGCGTCAGCGGGAAACCAATAAGTCCAAGGAGTTTCGGTTGACTTCCCATATCATGAAAAATCCATGTGTTCCGACCTTAGCAGATCATTGATGGTTTTAACCGGATTGAACGTGGTAAGCGGCACCTCAACAAAAATTGTAATCCAGTCTGACATAGATCCGTTCCAGAGGCCCGGAAGTTCCTGAGCCTGGACAACTTTCCCGTCAAGGGACTTTTGGCAGATAAAGCCCGTGGAGGGATCGACAAAACGCTTCAGGTCAAACTTATTATTCTGGTAATCATTTATTGAACATATTATGTCGACCGGATTGAAGTGGGTCGAGTGCTGCATAATTTCTTCCTGCTGAGGATCCTGTCTGTTGATCTGGGAGGATTCTACAATCTGAAGGGAAACGGTTCCATCGGAATTTTTCACCCAGAAGGGACCTCCTCCAGGTTCGCCTTCATTTTCAACCATCCCGCAGATGCGGATTGGCCGGTTGAGTTTCTGTTTGAGATATTCGATCTTTTCTTCCTTTTTCCAATGCTCGCTTCCTTCAGGAGAGAGGATTCTGAGCTTATGTTCAACAAAGTCCCAGATGGTGTCAACTACTTTCATGGAGGGATGAGTGGGATTATCCAGTCCACGAAGAAAAGCGAAAATCTGTTCCTGATAAGAAATCAGCTTACCTGCCAGAACCTGTTTATAAATATAAGTATCCTGTTTGAACCGGTCGTGGCATACATTGTCGATGTTTTTAATAATGATCAGGTCAGCATCGATTTCAGATAAGTTCCACAGCAAGGCTCCATGCCCGCCTGGTCTGAAAACCAATTGGCCCTTATCGTCCCTGACCGGGTTATTCTCAAGGTCAACGGCGATTACATCAGTCGATGGGTGCTGAAGGCTGTAAGAAACCGTATAGGAGATGTTATAAGCTTTTTCATACTCTTTCTTCAACCTGGCAAACTGGCCCTTCATCAGCTCAACGTGTTGAGGCAATGCCGTGAAGTGAATGAAACAATCGTTTTTCCCCGATCGTGCATAGTGGGCCCCTTCGACAAGGTGTTCCGCGAAGGCTGTACGGGTGACATCCCCATATTTATGAAAAGGTATCAGGGCTTTGGGGAGGTTGCCGTAATCAAGGCCTTTATCTGTCAGCAAGGTATTCAGGATTTTTTCATAACGTGACTCTTCTATGAGATGTTCAAAATCCAATCCCCTGTGCTCAAGCGCTTCGTCCAGATCCGGGAAGAAGGCAAAATCTTTCAGGTTGTCAAAGAAATAATAAACTGAATCAGGCCCTTTGTCTTTCATGAGAGCAAGCTGGTCTTCACTGGTGCCGCGGTAAATGCTTCGGAATTCAAACAGATGCTTGAACATTCGCGATGCTGCACCCGAAGCAGGTACGAATTTGACTACTTTATGACTGTAACAATATTCAATATACAGATCCATCAGTTCATCAATTCTTCTGGGCATGATCTGTTGTATACCATGCTTTACGGTTGCAGGAGCAACCAGCGTAAGAGGAGGAAAACCGTTCTGGAAATTCTGGATCTGCGTTTCCACTGTCTCCGGCTTCATGCCACGTTCGGCAATCTGACGAAGATCGTCTGAAGTTAGTTTTACTGCCATGGTTTGGAATTTCTGCCCAAAGTTGGAAAGACCAAGATACAAAATTATGTTTTACGGCGAATTTGCTTTCCTGTCATTATCCTGGTTAGCAAGATGCCACGCACTGGTAAACACGAACCTGACCGTTTCCTGCATTTGCTCATAATCAATTTTATCCCAGGTATCAGTCGGCTTGTGAAAATCCGGGTGAATTCCATTGAAGAAATACATCACAGGAATTCCCCTTTGCTCAAAGGGCATATGATCCGAACCACCATACAAGACCTGGGAGGTAGACTTGTACTGGAATTCAGGAATCAGGTCTGTTGTAAGATCTTTCAGCGCTTGTACCCCGGTTTCATGAAGCCATTTCTCATCCTGCTCAGAAACATAAACATAAACATACTTGCCTTTATTCCCATGAGCTTCATCATGTCGGCCAATCATGTCCATGTTAAGAACTGCGAAGGTTTTTTCAAGAGGGAACAGAGGGTGAGAACAGTAATACTGGCTTCCGAGCAGTCCCATCTCTTCTGCAGTTACCGGTAGGAACAGGATACTCCTGCGGGGACGGTAACCTGATGAGGCAGCTATCGAGAAAGCTTCTGCAATCTCAAGAACCCCCGTGGTTCCGGAGGCGTTGTCATCGGCGCCATAACGGATTCCTTTCTCCCCCTTCCCCAGGTGGTCGTAATGTGCTGTTATTATAACCACTTCATCCTTCAGGTCACTTCCTTCCACTAAACCGGCCACGTTCCCGGCCAAAACCGTGTCAGGGTAGCGGACAGCCTTGACTCTCACCTTCCCACTTATTAAAGGGAATTTTTTCTGCCCGTTTTCCATTGATTGGTAAATGGAATTGAGTTGCTCTGCTGGAATTCCCATAATGCGCGAAGAGGAGGCTATGCCGGTGTAAACATAGTTACGGTTTCCGGCAGTCTTTTTCGGTGGCGGCTTAATACTCAGCATGTTAACAGACCCATAAGTCGAACCTGACTTGATCAGTCGGTCCGACATGGTCACCGAGGGATCAATCCTGATGGTTGACAGGGCTCCCCTGGAAAAAGCAATGGAATCTTTCTTGCCTTCATATCTCGGGTAAGCAGTCAGCCGGGTTCCTGTTGTTAAATAATTCCCGGCTTTGTCTTTGGGCTCGCCGATAAAATAGACGACGATCTTGCCCTTGACATCCAATCCTTTGTAATTGTTGTAACCAGCTTCATCAATTCCAAATCCGGCGAAGACATAATCATAATCACCCTGTAACTCAGGCATGTTTCCCTGAACCAGGAAATCTTTTCTGAACCGGATGGTATCGATACCTTGTACAAAGAAATATTCACGCCAGCCCGAACGGTACATCGGGAATTCCTGCAGGTAGGGTTGGTCAGTCAACGGAGGACGAATAAGACCTAGCTGACTAAACTCATTAACCAGGTAATCCCTGGCTTTGTCGATGCCCTGCTCACCTGTTTTTCTACCCTCCATCGAATCACTCGCCAGAACTTGCATATGGCCCTTAATTTCACCTGCAGTAATGGAGAGGATTGAGGATTCAACTGACTGGGGAAACAGTGGAGTAAATAAGAAAAGAATCTGGAGGCTGATCGGAATTTTTTTCATACTGGGAAACTGTGGGGGCAAAGGTAAAAAGAAATTAAGGGCGATCAGGTTCCCAACGCTTGAATCATTATGTCAGGCTCTGGACTGTCAGCCTGCCGACATGCTTTTCGTGTTTTATGTCAGTTCCTCCACAAATAGCTGGCTTTAAAGAAGATACCCCGCTTGATCTCCATATAATTCGAACCCGGCTGGTATTCGTACCCGGTCCATTCGGTTTGACGGAACAGGGAGCCATAGCCTAAATGGATAACTGTTCCTGGGATATAAGTAAATGAAACAAGCAGATCCAGAGTCAGGTCTTTTTCAAAGGAGTTGTACTCTGCGATAGCTCTGACGAACAATTTTGGATTGACCTGGAAAGTGTTCTTGCTGCGAACGATCAGATACCGAAAATCCTTAATACCGGTGCCAAGCTGGTAAAAGTCCGAATAGGACAGGCTGAGGTCCGACCTGAATTTCTGGACCGGCTGGAATACCAGGGTGAATTTAGCCAGGCTGCCAAAACCCGTATAGGGATTTTCGACGTAGCGGGTCAGGTAACCGAACCGGTATTCAGAGGTAATTCCCAGGCTTTTTATCACCTGTGAATGGACACCCACTTGGAAATTGGAGGTCTTATAACGGCCTGAAAGATAAACTTCATTGCAAGGATTGATGAAGAATTCAATCCTGGTTGACCGTTCACCGGTCAAACTGATTCCGATACCAAAATCATGCTCCCACAATCCGCTTGGTAAATCCTGGTTGTTCAGGCTGAAAGCAAACGGCGCAAAGCGCCTGAAAAATCCTTTTGAACTGTAAAAGGTGTAGGTGAAAGAACCGTAGAATTTGTTCAACCCGGACCTCATCAGATAGCCGCTTTCAGAATTAAAGCAGGTACCAATATGCTGCACTTCCAAAAAGGCCTCGATTCTGCTGGTCTGTTTCGACATCAGAATGGTTCCCAACCAATCGTTTCGAGGTTTTCCAGCCAGGGTATCCGGGCTTGAAGATCCCAGAAGGTTGAATTCAACGGTGGTTGACGGATTCAACCGGACGCGTCCATCCAGGCCAGCTACGCGGTTAAACGTTTCCGGAGTTTCCTTGAAAGTAGCCACAGCCCCGATATAGGTATCATTCTTTATGGTATAGTGGTACCTGCCAACGATGAAATTGGAACGAACCTGTGCTGAATCAGTGCCTTCATAAGGATTATCAAGCGCATACAAGAGTGCCACGCGGTTTTTTTCATCGAGCTTTCCGCTGAGCTTTATGCCCGCCAGCGGATTGACGACCTGCCGTGTGTGGAATACATGGTTAAAATAGCTGTATTCGCTTACAGCGGCTATATCAAAGTTTTCTTTTCCCTCCTGGAAAAAAGGTCTTTTTTCCGGGTAGAATAAAGCGTATCGTTGATTCTCTTCAATCTGCCCGACATCAGACTCCACCTGGCTGAAATCGGGATTCAGGGTCACATCCATCACCAGTTGAGAGGTCAATCCGACTTTACCGGTCAAGCTGAGTGAGGGCTTGTTCACTTTGAGTCCAAAGACACCGTTTTCATGAATCCTCTGGCGGGTATAAGTGAATGCCGGAAGCAGCTCGAGCAGGGTATAGTGTTTTATGCCTGTAAATGAAAAGGAATGTGTCTGGGTCAAAAAATTCATGCCTTGCTCTGCTTTGAGGGCTGGCCAGGTGGATTGTTCCGATAATCTCTGGATCCGCCTCTCAAAGATAAAACCCATGGTTACCGTTTCTTTCTTTTGATACCTGAGGCTTTTAAAGGGAACCCTGATCTCAACCTGGTATCCTTCGGAATTAATGGTTCCTTGTGAGTAAAAGACATAATCCGCGCCCATATCCTCCTGGCCTGACGAAGAACGGCCATCTTCCTGGATTCCGAAAGGATTGATATAAAGGGTGACCATACTTTGCCGATCGAAAAAGGGATCCAGGTTAATGCAGACCCAATCTTCCGTCTTGATCTGGTCCCTTGCGGTAATGGTGGATTTGATCTTGTCGGGTTCGCTATCCTTGCAGTCGAAGGCTACATAGAAATTCTCCTCATCGAAGGTGATCATGGCTGAAGTTTCGAAAGTTGCCGGTTTGCCAAACTCCGGCGCATACGTGGTGAAATCCGAACAACGGAATGATTGTGACCAGACCGGGTCGTTTAAAATACCGTCAATAACCGGTGGTTGCCCGGTTTTGAGAACTTGAATCGGTGCCTGGGCAATAGATGAAAGATATACCAGGATCAAGGCGAATGACAGGAGGTATGGCCTCATTGCGGTTTGGCTGAACTGACAGAAAAAGTAAACAAACAGGCATCAAAATACAAGTCTTTGCAACACACAAAGCCGGAATTTAAAGGAAAAAAACTGCGACGCCACCGACGGCAATCAGAGCGCCCAGAATATCCCTCCAGGTCACCTTTTCCTTAAGCACCAGAATAGCTGGCGGAATCAGGAGAACAGGTGTCAGGGCCATTATGGTGCTTGCAATTCCGGTGGTGGTGAATTTAATCGCCATGAGCGAAAAGGAAACGCCCAGGAAAGGCCCGAAGAAAGATCCGCTGGTAATAAAGCCAAGGGTAGAGGGTCGCCGGAAGACGGGTTTCAGCAGGTTCCATTTGTTCAGGACGGCAAACAGAATACTGAAACCCGCAAATCCTGCAATAACCCTGATCTGTGAAGACATGAAAGGATCCCGATCTTCCATGCCGTATTTGCTGAACACGAGTCCAACAGCCTGACCGATTGCAGCTCCGAGCCCGAAAAGAATTCCCTTGACTGAAAAAACAAACCTGAAACGGTTTCCGGGCTTTCGCAGGACGACCAGGACTATGCCCGTGAGGGTGATGGTCATACCCAAAAGACCTTTCAGTGAAAATTCCTCCCTGAGCAGCAGACAGCCCAACAGGGTTGCCAGGGGAGGTGCCAGGGCCATGAACAGGTTAGCAATCCTTGAACCGATCAGGGCATAAGCGGAGAACAAGCAATAATCACCCAGTACGAAGCCAACGATACCACTGATAATCAACCAGATCCAATTGTGTGTGCTGAAACCGGCAGGGAAAAGATGACCGGTTCTAACCAAACATAGGGCACAGAAGAACAATAAGGCCAGACCGAGTCTTAGAATGTTGACAGCCAGGGAGCCAACCCTTTTCGCAGCCTGTTCAAATGATAAAGCGGTGAAGGTCCAAAGAACGGCAGTAATGAGGGCGGCTAATTCTCCGGTATGATTTCCCATACATGAGAAAAGGCAGGAATTGCCTGCCTTTAATTACATCTTAAGTTTCTTTTCGATCTCCTCGATGTAGAGCCTGAACCGCTTATCGGTCTCCAGCAGGTTGTTGACCGTTTTACAGGCATGCAGCACAGTTGCATGATCCTTTCCGCCGATCTGTGATCCAATAAGTGCCAGGGACGATTTGGTCAGGTTCTTGGAAAAGTACATGGAGATCTGCCGGGCCTGAACGATTTCACGCTTGCGCGTCTTGGAATGCATCAGGTCAATGGGAATATTGAAGTAATCACTCACTATTTTCTGGATGTATTCGATTGACAGTTCGCGTGTGGTATTTTTAACCAGTTTGTCAATCATTTCCTTAACCAGGTCGAGTGTAATCTCTTTCTTGTTAAGTGTGGATTGTGCCAGGAGTGACACCAGGGCACCTTCCAGTTCCCTCACATTGTTGGTTACCTGGGAGGCAATGTATTCCAGCACTTCCGAAGGCATGTGGATGCCGTCTATGTAAACTTTCTTCTGCAGAATGGCTACCCTTGTTTCAAAATCCGGAACCTGCAAGTCAGCCGAAAGGCCCCATTTAAAGCGCGAAAGCAACCGCTGTTCCATTCCTTTCAGTTCGACGGGCGGTTTGTCGGAAGTCAGCACCAGTTGCTTACCTGATTGATGGAGGTGATTGAATATGTGGAAAAAAGTATCCTGAGTTTTTTCTTTGCCCGCAAATTCCTGGACATCATCCAGAATCAGCACGTCGATCATCTGGTAAAAATGGAGAAAGTCATTGCGGTTATTATTCCGGATGGCTTCAACGAATTGAGTCTGGAATTTATTAGCATTGACGTACAGGACGATTTTATCAGGATATTTCTCTTTGACTTCGATACCGATAGCCTGGGCCAGATGGGTTTTACCCAGACCGGATCCTCCGTAAATGAGAAGGGGATTAAAGGCTGTGCCTCCGGGATTTTGCGCCACTGCGTATCCGGCTGACCGGGCCAGGCGGTTACACTCGCCTTCAACAAAATTTGCAAAAGAACGGTCAGGATTCAGTTGCGGATCCACGTGAAGTCTTTTTATTCCCGGTATGATGAAGGGATTCTTTATGGTCCTTTCTTCTTCGTCGAGCGGTAACGACAGGGGTTTGTTCTTGAGATTGGTCTTGGCCTGGGTAGGCAGTTTGATCGTGTAAGGTTTTGTATTCGAATACCCATTTTGTTCCATGACCACCCGGTACTCTAATTTCGCCCCTGAGCCCAATTCTTTGCGGATAGAAAAGCTGATCAAGTCAAGATATTGTTCCTCAAGGTATTCGTAGAAAAAAGTAGACGGTACCTGAATGGTCAGGACGTTGTTTTCCAGTGCAACGGGGATAATGGGTTCGAACCAGGTCCTATAGCTTATCGAAGCGATGTTGTCTTTGATGATAGACAGGCATTTGTTCCAAACCTCGATATGGCTTGCCTTCATTAGTACTGATAATTAGTAGATTAGAACAAGGGATTTAATAATGCAAGATGGTAAAAAAAAGATGAACAAAACAATAGGGGAGGGCGATTTTTTTTGAAAAAAACGCATCCCATTTACTCACAGCCAGATGGCTCACCTCTAGATCTGCAAACGGCTCCATTTGCCATTGACCCAGGAATAAATTCCTGCCGATGGGTGAGTCTTCCTGAATTTTTCCAATCTCTTCAGGCAGGGTTCGATCCGCGAGGAATGATAGGAAAAATAATAATAAACGCTTCCAACCTGAATGAAACCTTTTTCAGGAATATCCTTGAACGCCGGATCGGTTGCAGGAAGCGGAAAGGGACTTTGGATGAAGCAAATGTAATAATCCGAGATGCCTTCACCGGACAGGGATCTTGCGAGATCGCTGTCATTCAGCGAATACACGGATTTGCTTCTGTCTGAAAGGGTTACTTTTACATACTTTCCGGGATTGATCCTGATGTCTTCGATCAGACGGTTCAAACTGGCATTTGTGACCAGGAGAGCGCTGTACAGGGAATCACTATAGATCAGCTGGCCCAGGCTGCCTTGTCCGGATGCAACCGTCACGGTCAGCTGATGAAGATCGTCCAGAACCCGTTGGATCGACTGGACCGCACCCACGAGTTCCACACTGGCAAGGGTATCGCTGAAGCGGTTCATGTTGGCAATAAATCCCTGCAGATTAGAGGTTTGATCCTTGAGGCTTTTAGCAAGACTGTCGAGGTTGTTGAGAAAAACTGTCACCGTACGGGATTCATCACGGATATAATCGTCAAGAAAACGCGAGGCAGATTCCAAGTTGTTCAGGGCGCTGTTGACGTTGGTAAAACTTTCAGCCAGGTTGGCCTGATTGTTTTCCCCGAAAACCATCTGCAAACCCTGCAGCACTGAATCCATGGAAGACATAAGCTGTTCGGCCTTGAGCTTCAATGGCAGCATCTGGGCATTGACCTGATCCCGGATGTCTCCTTCAATGGATCCGGTCAGGGTATCTCCCGGCTTATAAAATTCCTTGGCATCAGAGAAATCCAGCGAAATGCCCTTGGTTCCCATCAAGTCTGTGCTGTAAATCCGCGCTTCAGTTTTCTCAGGAACACGGATGGTCTTATGGGTGATTGAGAATTTGACCTCTATCCAACCCGGTCTGTTGTCAGACAAGCGGATATTCCGTACCTGCCCAACCTGGAAACCATTTATGGTTACCGGACCTGATTTGGTTAGACCCCCGATTTTTTCATAGAGGGCATAATATGGCTGTTCTGTCGTAAGAATGTCTTTCCCCTTCAGGTAATTGATACCCCAGAAAACGATGATGACAGCAATGACTAAGAGGATTCCCACTCGGATATAAGCTCTTTTTTTCATGACGTTCGATTTACATGAAATGACTTGGCCTATTTGATAACCGGAATAGCTTCTTCGATCGGGATTCTTTTTCCGTCTTTGAAGGCAACGATAAAAGCTCCTTTAAAATAGGGCAGCAGGCTCTTTCGCAGGGCCACAGCTTCGCTATGGGTTTTGACTGATTGCGACAGGTATTTATAATACCCGTCGATATAGGTCTCGACAAATCCGGTTTGTCCCTTGAAATCCGGGGCTGTTTGAGGTAGTTTCTTCAACGATGCCAATACCTGGACCCTGAATTCAATAGCGGGAGATACAGAAACGCTCTTTTCGGCTGCTCCGGTGACCACTGGTTTGACATCTTCTTTTATACCTTGTGCGGCAACAGGTTGAGAATCTTTTCTTGGCGCCTGAATATTTATTTTTACATGAAGGGAATCCTTTTTCGCTCCATGTATTGCCGGTTTTATCGTAGTTGTATCCTGTTTCGATAGTTCTTTGACCGTGTCGGCCGGTTTAATGGCAGCAATATCGGTTTTTTCGGTTTCACCTGAAATTAGATCCTCCCGGTATTTTTTAAAAGCCGAAAAAATGGATGATGCAATAACATCCTGCCCTTTTTCACTCACCAGGAATTCTTCCTCCAAAGGGTTTGTGATGAACCCGGTTTCAATAAGAACGCTGGGCATGGTTGTTTTCCATAGTACCAGAAATGGCTCCTGATAAACTCCACGGTCTTCCCTTTCGCCGGTGATCCTGAAATTGTCCTGAACCATGGTGGCAAAAGCAAGGCTCTGGACAAGGTTGGTATTCTGGTACAAGCTGAAGATGATATATGATTCAGGTGAATTGGGATTGAAGCCCTCATATTTCGATTGATAGTCTTCCTCTAACAGGATCACCTTGTTTTCCTGTTGAACAAGTTCGAAATTCTGGGAGGATTTGGAACTGCCCATCACATAGCTTGAAGTACCCATTGGGGAACTTAGCTTATAACCATTGACATGGATCGAGATAAAAAGATCCGAATTGTTCCGGTTCGCGATACCAGCCCTCTCTTCCAGGGGAACGAAAACATCGCTTTTCCGGGTATAAACCACTTTAACGTCATTCATCAGGGTTTCAATGTAATATCCAAGTTTTAGAGCGATTGCCAGAGTAAGGTCTTTCTCGGATGATTTCTTTCCCATCGCTCCCGGACTACGACCGCCATGACCTGCGTCAATTGTAACGGTAAAAATCCTGGATTGAGGATTGGCTTTCCCGGCAACGACTGAATTTAATGGTAAGCTTGCACAAGCCAGGAGAAGTAAGAAGAAAAGCCTGGTTTGCAACGTTATGCAATTGTTTTTTCTCTGGAACGTTTTCTGTAGAAGGTGCCTGACCATGGTAGCGTTTTTTTTCTTTAGTTTTGAGTCTTTCCCGGATTTGCGGGATAATCGGTAAACTATTGAATTTGTTTATAAAAATACAAAAATTTCTCTTTGCGGTTATCCTTTTTAACCTGATGATGGTAGGTGCAGCCGGTCAGGTCGATACATCGGGAATCAAACCTCTTGTACCCGATTCTACAAAAGGGAGGGTTAAAGGTTACCTGGATGCGCCGATAACTTATCCGGCCCGCGACTCGACCGTCTACAGCCTGTCAGACAATAAAATCAGGATGTACGGGGAGGCCAAAGTAACTTACCAGCAGGTGGAGCTGACGGCGGATTATATCGAGATCAGTATCGACAGGAAGGAGGTTTTTGCAGTGGGACTTATGGACAGTACCGGGATGATTACCGGCAAGCCGGTTTTCAAGGATGGGGAGGAGTCTTATGAATGTACCGAGATACGGTACAATTTCGATACCAAAAAGGCCTTTGTCAAGGACGTCCGGATGAAACAGGAGGAGGGATTCCTTCACAGCCATCTGACCAAGCGCGATTCATCCGGATCGCTGAATATCAAAGATGGAAAGTTCACAACGTGTGATGCCGACGATCCCCATTTCTTCTTTGCCATAACCAAGGGAAAAGTGATCCCCAAAAAAGTTGTTGTTTCGGGTCCGGCTTACCTCGTGGTCGAAGGCATTCCTCTTTACCCCATCGGATTGCCGTTCGCTTTTTTCCCGGAGCAGCAAAAACGTTCCTCGGGAATTCTCATGCCTAAATATGGTGAAGAAAGAAACAGGGGTTTTTACCTGAGAGAGGGAGGATACTATTTTGCCATCAATGATCGTCTGGACCTTTCCCTGACGGGTGGAATTTACTCACGTGGCAGCTGGCAACTCGGTGCCCAGACCAATTACCGGAAGATTTACAAGTTTAACGGTAATTTTTCATTCAATTATGCCAACAATGTGACGGGTGAGAAGGGACTGGATAATTATACCAAGCAAAAGGATTTCAGCCTGAGGTGGTCCCATGCACAGGACGCCAAGGCGCATCCATACAACAGCTTCAATGCCAGTGTCAATTTCAGCACCAGTTCATACGATAAGAACAACACCTACAGCACTTACCAAGATCCTCTTGAGCACCTCACCAACCAAAAAACCTCATCCATAACCTACAGCCGGAAATTCCCGAACAAACTGTTCAATTTCACCACCAAGATCGGGCACTCCCAAAACAGCAACGATTCCACCGTTGTGTTGAACTTCCCGTCCGGATCTTTTACGGTCGGACGCTTCTATCCGTTTCGCTTCGGCAGTTCAGGCGGAAGGCAGAAATGGTACGAGAAAATCGAAATGCGTTACACGGCCAGCTTTGAAAACCGCATCAAGTCAAGGGAGGATTCCCTGTTTTCGCCTGATCTGAATTTTTCACGGGATATCCTGAGCAAGATGCGTAACGGGTTCAAGCATGAAATACCCCTGTCAGCTTCATTCAAACCGATCAAGGACATGACCCTGACACCTTCGCTCAATTATATCGGCGTCATGTATTTCAGCTATCTTGAAAAAAACTGGGATGCTTCGACCGACAGCATAATCATCAACAGGATCAATAAGATCAATTATGTCCAGGCTTTAAGCCCGAACCTGAATCTGAGCTATACTCCCAGAATGTATGTTTATTATGATTTCAAAAAGGGAAAGGTAAAGACGATCCGGCACATGATGAGTCCTTCCCTGTCTTTCTCCTTCAGGCCAGATCTGGGTTATGACATGGGAAAGTACAGCAGGACCCTTGTCATAGCCGATGAGAATGAAAAGGGAGATCTGGTGATGGACGAACAAACCTACTCCATATTCGGTGAGGGGATTTACGGCTTGCCCTCGGTTGCCGGACGGTACGGAAATATCAGTTTCAGCCTGGGCAACAATGTTGAAATGAAAATCAAGGATCCGGCCGATTCCACGGGAAGCAAGGATAAGAAAGTCAAGCTTCTGGAGAGCCTTACCTTGAACACTTCTTATGATATTTTCAAGGATTCGCTCAATTTATCCCCAATCCAGCTGCAGGCCAGGACGATTGTGATGGGCCAGTTCAACCTCTCGTTCCGGTCGGTTTTCAATCCCTATGCAATCGACTCGACCATCAGGAATAACACTGCGGTATACCGCACCATCAATACGTTTGAGATCATGAGGTCCGGAAAACCCTTCCGGCTGACGGATGCGGATTTTTCGCTTGGTTTCACCCTGCCTTTAAAAAAGCAGCAGGGAGGGCGGCAGGGTCCGTCCCAAGCCAGACCGGTGAGCAGTCAGGACAGCCCGTCTGATTTTCAGACTCGCTGGAACCTGAGAGTCGACTACAACTTCAAATATTCAAAACCTTATATGAAATCCACCATCACGCAATCCTTGCGTATGAGCGGAGATCTGAACCTAACGCAAAAATGGAGCGTCAACTTCTCATCCGGGTATGACTTCATCAACCAGGAGTTCACTTACACAACCTTTGGATTAAGGAGGGATCTGCATTGCTGGCTGATGAGCATTGATATCGTCCCGTTCGGGGAAAGGAAGAGTTACACTTTCAGCATTGCAGCGAAAGGTTCCTTGCTGAAAGACGTTAAGTACTTGAAACAGAAAGACTGGCGAGATAATTAACTAAAACAAATAGTACCGATCATGAAAAAAATCATTCGTGCCGAAAAAGCTCCCGCAGCGATTGGCCCATACAGTCAGGCTGTTGAATCCGGGAATTTCATTTTCATCTCAGGGCAGATTCCCCTGGATCCGGCCACAGGCAAGCTGGTGGAAGGTGGGATTGCTGATCAGACACGCCAGGTGCTGGACAACATCGGGGCTATCCTGAAAGCTGCCGGCCTGGAGTACCGGAATGTGTTGAAGTGCACCTGTTTCCTTGCGGATATAAATGATTTCAAGAGCATGAACGAGGTTTATGGGACCTACTTTGCCTCGGATCCTCCGGCCCGGGCGGCTTTTCAGGTATGCAAGCTTCCAATGGGTGCCGGCATCGAGATTGAAGCGGTAGCTGCCAAATAAAAAAAGCCGCCCGGGGCGGCTTTGGTTTTATTCGGAGTAAACCTCGAAGCTGATTTCTGCCTTAATGTCCTTATAGACCTTGATGGTCGCTTTATAGGAACCGATCTCCTTGATGGTTTCCTCATTCAGCGTGATGTTCTTACGGTCAATGTCAAATCCTTTTTCCGCAAGCGCTTCAGCGATCTGAATCGTATTGACAGACCCGAAGATCTTTCCGGTTGATGAGGTTTTGGCACCTATTTTCAGGTCAACGGTACCCAGTCTTTTGGCTACTTCAGAAGCATCATCCTTCAGTTTCAGTTCCTTGTGTGCGCGTTGCCTAAGGTTTTCCTCGTGCATCTTTTTGAGCGAAGGAGTAGCAAGCCTCGCATAGCCATTCGGGATCAGATAATTCCGGCCGTAGCCATTCTTTACCTTTATAATCTCGTCCTTATGGCCGAGATTCGATACATCCTGTAATAAAATGATTTCCATAGCAGATCTCCTTCACATTATTTCAACATGTCTGTTACATAAGGCAAGAGGGCAAGATGCCTGGCCCGCTTGACAGCCTGGGCAATTTTCCTCTGGAATTTCAATGAGGTGCCGGTTATGCGGCGGGGAAGGATCTTGCCTTGTTCGTTCAGGAACTTCTTGAGGAAGTTGGGATCCTTGTAATCAATGTACCGGATATTGGCTCTCTTGAACCGGCAATATTTTTTCCTTTTAACGTCAACCGTAGGTGGAGTCAGATAGCGTATTTCAGATTGTGGCTGTGACATGATTATTCCTCCTTCGTTTCCTTAACGGGTTCATTACTGGCCTGTTTGTGGCGTTTCACGTTATACTCGACTGCGAATTTGTCGAGTTTGACTGTAAGATACCGGATGATCCTTTCATCACGGCGAAACTCAACCTCGAGGCGGTTAGCAAGTTCCCCACTGGCTTTAAACTCGATAAGATGGTAAAAACCCGTCGATTTTTTTTGGATCGGGTATGCCAGCTTTCGAAGGCCCCAGTTGTCCTCATGCACGATTTCCACACCGTTTTCGGCGAGAAAACCAGAGAACTTTTTAACCGCTTCCTTCATCTGATCATCAGATAAAACGGGAGTTACAATGAAAACGGTTTCGTACTGATTCATGCTCTGTTAATGATTAATTCGTTTGATAACATTTGGCCGGCAAAAATAGGAATAATTCCGACAATTCCAAAGGTTAATAACCAACCATGCATGGGTCTTCGGTTATAACTACTAATTCTTACTTTTGTATGGCTCAAAAATGCCACTCATGGAACAGCAGTTTATTGTCAGTGCCCGAAAATACCGTCCCGAACGCTTTGACACAGTCGTGGGGCAACCTTCGATAACCCGCACCCTCAAGAATGCCATTGCTGGAAATCACCTGGCTCACGCTTACCTTTTCTCCGGACCGAGGGGAGTGGGAAAAACCACATGCGCACGGATACTGGCCAAAACCATTAACTGTGTCAACCTGACCCCTGATACGGAAGCCTGCAATACCTGCGAATCCTGTTGCAATTTCCAGGAAAGCCGGTCATTCAATATTCATGAAATGGATGCCGCTTCGAACAACCATGTGGAGGATATCAAAAACCTGATTGACCAGGTAAGAATTCCTCCTCAATCAGGCCGCTACAGCGTCTATATCATTGATGAGGTGCACATGCTTTCGCAAACGGCCTTCAACGCTTTTCTGAAAACTCTCGAAGAGCCGCCGGCACATGCCATTTTTATACTGGCAACGACAGAAAAACACAAGATCCTGCCCACCATCCTGTCCCGTTGCCAGGTCTTCGATTTTCACCGGATACAGGTTCATGACCTAATGGCCCAATTGCAGGCTATCGCGTCCAAAGAGGGCATAACCGTAGAAAGTGCGGCATTGAACATCATTGCCCACAAGGCGGACGGATCCATGAGGGATGCATTGTCGATTTATGACCAGCTTCTAAGCTTCAGCGGTGATTCCATCACCTATCAGCAGGTTATCGATCATTTGAATGTTTTGGATTATGACTACTATTTTCAGTTGACCGATCTATTCCTGGCAGGGGATTTCAGGAAAGCCCTGCTGCTGTTCAATCATATCCTTGAAGAAGGTTTCGATGGACATAGCTTTATTGCCTGTCTGGCAACCCATTTTCGCGACCTTTTAGTCAGCAAGGATCCTGAAACGATTGAATTGCTGGAAGTTGGTGATGAAATCGGTGGCAAGTACAGACAGACGGCCATAAGGACTTCAACACAATTCCTTTTTGAGGGATTGAAAATCCTTAACTCATGCGATCTCGCCTACAAACAGACCAAAGATCCCCGGTTGCTGGTTGAGTTGACCCTGCTGAACCTGTCAGACATCAGCACATCGAAAGCCCAGGTACCAAAAATCCAGGAAACCGGTTCAACTCAAAAATTGTCAGGCCCTTCACCTGCGGCTCCGGTTCAACCATCGGTGCAAGTGACCCGGATTTCTGATTTCATGAAGAAAAAGCAACCGGCCGGACCGGTTACCCCACCACCTCCCGAAGAGCCTGGCGGGGTTCCTGAGCCTGAAAGCCAGCCACCACTCACATCTGGTTTGCTTAAAACCATATGGGTTGATTTTGCGGAAACCTTAAAAACAGACCAACCGCGTTTGTATAATACACTGATAACCCAAATACCGGAACTCGGGACTGACCAGAAAGTGCTCGTTAGGCTGAATAACACCCTCCAGGAGAAGGCTATACGAAGCATTCAGGCTGAACTGAACAGTTACCTGAGGAAAAGAACCGGGAATCCTGATCTGGAGATCTCGACCGAGGTGCCCGATCAGCCTCTTCAAAAGAAGCTTTACACGCAACAGGAAAAATACAACCATTTGCAGAAAAAAAATCCGGATCTCGACCTGTTCCGCCAGTCACTGGACCTGGACCTGGAATAGTGCTATGACAATACTGCAGGTCCTTGGGTTTGGTCCGGGAATTGAAACGTTAAACGCAAGAATTCATTTATGTCAATACTAAATAGCTTAATATCAGGCTTTTTTGGCAATAAGGCCGAAAAGGACTATAAATCGGCACTGCCCCTGGTTGAACAGACCAATTCTTTTACCGCTGAACTATCGGGTTTGAGTCATGATCAGCTGCGCGAAAGATCGGATAAAATGCGCCGTGAGATCAGAGAGTATTTCAGCCAGGAAGAATCCGAAATCAAGGATATCAAAACCCGGATTGAAGCCGATGAGATTCCCCTGGGAGAGCGTGAAAAGGCGTTTCATCAGATAGATAAGCTGGAAGCCAGGATCAAGGAAAAAGTCGAGGAAAAACTGAATGAGTTCCTTCCACTGGCTTTTGCCATTGTTAAAGAGACAGCCCGGAGGTTCAAAGAAAATGGGGAAATTGAAGTCACGGCGAGGGAACTCGACAGGGACATAGCTGCCAAAAGGGACAGCGTTACCATCAGGGGAGACAAGGCCGTATGGAATAACAAATGGCAAGCGGGAGGGAACGAGATAACCTGGGACATGGTCCATTATGATGTCCAGTTGATCGGGGGCCTGTCCCTTCACCAGGGAAAGATCGCTGAGATGGCGACCGGTGAAGGGAAAACCCTGGTGGCCACTTTGCCCGTTTTCCTGAATGCTCTTCCGGGACGCGGCGTACACGTGGTTACAGTAAACGATTATCTGGCCAAACGCGACTCGGAATGGATGGGACCAATGTTTGAGTTTCACGGATTGCGCGTGGATTGCATCGACAAGCACCAGCCAAACTCAGAAGCCCGCAGGAATGCTTACCTGGCAGACATAACGTACGGAACAAACAACGAATTCGGTTTTGATTATCTCCGGGATAATATGGCCATCTCACCCGATGACCTGGTGCAGAGGGGACACAATTATGCCATCGTCGATGAGGTTGACTCCGTTTTGATCGATGACGCCAGGACTCCGTTGATCATTTCAGGCCCGGTGCCGAAAGGAGAGGACCAGCTCTTCAATGAAATGAAACCGAGAGTGGTTAAGCTGGTGAATGCGCAGCGAACCCTGTTCAATGAAGTGTTCAACCAGGCAAAGAAACTGATCGCGGAGGAAAATGAGCAAGAAGGTGGCAAACTATTGTTGAGAGCCCAAAGAGGTCTGCCTAAAACAAAGGCGTTGATCAAGTACCTGAGTGAAGAAGGAATGAAAGCGCTCCTGCACAAGACGGAGAACTTCTACATGCAGGAGAACAGCAAGAACATGCACCTGGTGACCGATGACCTCTATTTTGTCATCGATGAAAAAAACAACCAGGTGGAACTTACGGAAAAAGGTATTGACCTGATAACCGGTGAAGGGGAGGATCCGGAATTTTTTATTCTTCCTGATATCGGGGTTGAAATAGCCGAGATCGAGAAAACCGCCAAGGATGATAATGAAAAACTGATCAGGAAAGACTCCCTGATACGCGATTTTTCGGTGAAATCAGAAAGGGTTCATACGATCAACCAGTTACTGAAAGCCTACACGCTGTTTGAATTGGATGTCGAGTATGTTTTAATTGACAATAAGGTCAAGATCGTTGACGAGCAGACCGGGCGCATCATGGAAGGCAGGCGTTATTCCGACGGGCTTCACCAGGCAATAGAAGCCAAGGAGAACGTCAAAGTTGAGGCAGCCACTCAGACATTTGCCACCATTACCCTTCAGAACTATTTCCGCATGTACAACAAGCTGTCGGGGATGACGGGTACAGCTGAAACCGAGGCGGGTGAATTCTGGAGCATCTATAAGCTGGAAGTAATTGTTACACCGACCAATCGTCCGGTCATCAGGGAAGACCGGGAAGACCTGGTATACAAAACCAAACGCGAAAAATACAGTGCGGTAATTGAAGAAATCGTCCGATTGGTCGAGGCAGGCAGAGCCGTGCTGGTGGGTACCACCTCCGTTGAGATATCGGAGTTATTAAGCAGGATGCTGAAAATCAAGGGTATCAAACATAATGTTTTGAATGCCAAGTTGCACCAGAGGGAGGCTGAAATTGTCCTGCATGCCGGCCAACCCGGTGCGGTAACCATTGCCACCAACATGGCCGGTCGCGGTACGGATATAAAGCTTCATCCGAGCGTCAGGGATGCCGGAGGTCTGGCCATTATCGGGACGGAGCGGCATGAATCACGCAGGGTTGACCGGCAGTTGCGTGGACGATCGGGTCGCCAGGGCGACCCGGGAAGTTCCCAGTTTTTCGTTTCCCTTGAAGATGACCTTATGAGGCTTTTCGGTTCAGACCGGATCGCTAAAATGATGGACCGCCTCGGTCTTAAGGAGGGTGAGGTAATCCAGCATTCCATGATCACAAAGTCCATTGAAAGGGCTCAGCGGAAAGTCGAAGAAAACAACTTCGGCATCCGCAAGCGGTTGCTGGAATATGACGACGTCATGAACAACCAGCGCGAAGTGGTTTATAGCCGAAGAAGGCATGCGCTCTACGGTGAGCGAATAGAAATGGACATCCTGAACATGATGAATGACCTGGCAGGAACTATTGCGGAAGAGAATAAATCCGTGGAAGACTTCGATAATTTCAGGCTGGATCTGATTCGTTTCCTGGCCATTGATACACCGGTAGCTGAAGCTGAATTCCATGAGAACCGCCCGGATCATATCGCAGAATTACTTTCCGAAAGGCTGATCAAGTCGTTCGATGCCAAAAACCAGATCATGGCCCAACAAGCCTGGCCGGTTATCAAAGATGTTTATGAAAGGGCATCGCATCAGTATGAGAATATTCTGGTACCCATTTCAGATGGCCAGAAAACCCTGAATGTCACCACTAACCTTAAAAAAGCCTACGAATCCAAAAACAAGGAATTGGTCAAGGCTTTTTCGAAATCCGTTATTCTTGCCACCATTGATGAGGCCTGGAAGGAACATCTCCGGGAAATGGACGATTTGAAACAGTCGGTACAAAATGCGACCTATGAGCAAAAGGATCCTCTCCTGATATACAAGCTTGAATCTTTTGACCTGTTTAAAGACATGATCGACCGGGTTAACCGTGAAGTGATATCCATGCTCATGAAAGGCAAGATTCCTTTCCAGGAACCTGAGCAGGTAAAAGAAGCACATGCCCGCCAGAAGCTTGACATGAGTAAATACCAGACCAGCAAAACCGACATGCCCAATTACAGCCCCGGATCCGCGACCGGCCAGGGCGGACCGCCCCCGCAGCCAAGGAACCAGGTACAACCTGTGAGGGTGGAAAAGAAGATAGGCAGAAATGATCCCTGTCCCTGCGGAAGCGGGAAAAAGTATAAACAATGCCACGGCAGGCCTGAACTGGCTTCCCGTGCCTGAACACAAAAGGCTGCCCCTGAAGGCAGCCTTTTTTATATTGTATCCGGGACGTTACAGGCAGGATTCTATTTTTTTCTGCAAGGCGGCGGAAACCGGGACTAACGGCAAACGCAGGCTGTTGCCGCAGATACCGGTTGCATTCAATGCCGCTTTGATCCCTGAGGGGCTGCCCTCGGCAAATATCAGAGATATCAGCTCCAGCATTTCGAAATGCAGGGTTCTGGCTTCTGCTATTTGCCCTTCGAGTGCGAGATGCACCATTCGGCTCATTTTATCTGGCCAGAGGTTTGCCGCAACGGATATCACACCTTCAGCTCCCAAGCTCATCAACGGAAGGGTCAAGCTGTCGTCGCCCGACAGGACAATGAATCCCTCGGGCCGATCCCTTAAGATGACCATGATCTGTTCGAGATTTCCACTGGCTTCCTTGGTTGCGATGATTTTGGGGACATCAGAGGCCAGCTTTAATGTGGTGTCAGCCGAAATGCTGCAGCCGGTCCGACCCGGTACATTATAAATGATGACCGGAAGAGGACTTATCGACCCGATCGCTTCGAAATGGCGCAGCAGTCCTGTCTGGTTGGGTTTGTTATAATAAGGAGCAACCGTAAGTATGCCGTCGATGCCGGAAATGGAAAGAGCCCGGACTTGTCTGATGACTGCGGCCGTATCATTCCCGCCAATGCCCAGAACAACGGGCTTTCGCCCCGAGTTTACCCTGAGAATGGTCTGGATGATCCTGTCTTTTTCCTCGGTACTTAGAGTTGGGGTTTCTGCCGTAGTGCCAAGAACCACCAAAAAGTCAATTCCCTGATTGATGGTGTGCAGAGTCACCCGTTCCAGTGCCGGGTAGTCCACCTCTCCTGTGGATGTGAATGGAGTGACAAGCGCAACGCCGGCTCCTCGAAATCGGATATCGCTCATAATCAGAATAGTGTGAATTTATCGGATTCCTGAATGTTACTTTCCTGCTTTTCCGGGACTTTCTGCAGGTATTTAAGCAGGTTTTCAGTCAGATGGGACATTTCGGGGCGATCTGCAAGGTCAATCTCGAAATCAAAATAACCGCTGCATAAGCCTGATGCCCCGGCATACATTTTTGAATGGGTGTGATAGAAGATTGATTCCAGCGAAAAATTGGATCCGGTTTCCAGGTAGAAAACAATATCATACTTGTTAACCGTGAAGTGATGGGTCAAATCTTTCCTTGGAACCTTGAAGATATTCATTTCATCCTGACAGACCAATTCTACCGGCATTCCCGGGAATTGCTTCTCGTAATTGAGAGGATTGAGTTCTTTTCTCTTGTCCGGTATGATCAGGAGGATATGACATCTCCGGCTGGGTTTATGAACGGATCGGGCGAAGTGAACCACAACCGGCAAATTTCCAGACACCCTTAAATCAGCCAGGATACCAACGGAGGTTGCTTCATTGAGGCTGACAAACGCCTTTTGGTCCCTTGAATGCTGGAAATGAGAGACCATGCCAGGCTTTAAAAATATGCGTTGAATGAATGTCACCATGATGTCGCAAACTTAAAAAAAGATCAGCAGACCCGTTGCGCCCCGATCAGAAAAGGGTCCATTGAGATTCATTTCCAACCATCTTTAGCAGCTCATCTTCAGTGACCAGGGGTATTTTTAGGTTTTCCGCTTTTTTCATTTTCTCCGGACCCATGTTTTGCCCGGCCACAATGAAACTGGTTTTCGATGTCACTGAAGATGAGCTCCTGCCACCGTTTTGTTCGATCAGTTCCTTGATCGCCTCCCTGCTCAGTTTGTTGAAAGTACCAGAAATGACAATGGTTTTGCCGCTAAGCGGGAGATTCTGCCGGTCAGCCTTGACGATCTGGGCATGCATCTGTAATCCGGTCGCTCTCATTTCCTCAATCAGAAGTTTGTTCTTCTCCCTGGAAAAAAAAGTAATTATGCTGTCGGCAATTTTCTCACCCACTTCAGGGACTTCTAGAAGTTCCTCAGCGGAAGCAGCCATGATCCGGTCTATGCTGACCATCGTCCGGGCCAACTTTTTAGCTACAGTTTCTCCTACGTACCGTATCCCTATGGCATACAACACTTTTTCAAAAGGGACTTGCTTTGAAGCTTGGATGGCCGTGATCAGGTTGGTTGCCGATTTTTCCGCAAAGCGGTCAAGGCTGAGAAGCTGATCGACAGTCAGATGGTAAAGATCAGTGATCCTGCTCATGAGTCCCTCCTGATACAGCTGGTCAACCGTTTCCTGGCCTAAACCGTCAATTCCCATGGCCTTGCGGCTGATGAAGTGCCCGATCCGCCCCTTGATCTGGGGTGGACAGCCGTCTTCGTTTGGACAATAATGCCTGGCTTCTCCGGGATCCTTGGAAAGAGGAGTGGAACATTCGGGACAAATGGAAATGAATTGAACCGGGACAGCAAGA
>Ga0163210_1000195_pt1 | contig 23595 bp, 23 predicted proteins | sample Kivu_220m_FD_113536 | JGI IMG/M metagenome (GOLD analysis project Ga0163210, IMG submission 113536) | Freshwater microbial communities from Lake Kivu, Western Province, Rwanda to study Microbial Dark Matter (Phase II) - Kivu_220m | ecosystem: Environmental > Aquatic > Freshwater > Lake ...
AGAGGCCTAGGACACCAGCCTTTCAAGCTGGACACAGGGATTCGAATTCCCTTGGGGGCACCATTTATTTATTTCAAGATGATAGTAAGAGTTTTTAAAGTTGTTAGTATTATTTCCAGTTGGTTTAACTTTCTGAATTTTCATTTAGCTACGCCACCATCCTAATGTTTGCTTAACTTAATTGAGCAGCACGCTTTCCGGTTTAGAACCAATCTTCATCGCAATAGCTTCCTTGGAAAATCGGTGTCGCCTATCTTATACTCTAGCGTACCATCGGTCCCTGATATCCCATATTTCTCCCTGGCAGATCGGTCAATCCTAACACTCTTGCTTTTGCTGGTGCTGCCTATAAGAGGAAGGTATCAAGTTCGAACGTGCGCGTACTCAGCGCTTAATGGCAGGTAAAGACAAACTCATTCAATCACTGAAGGAGCGGGTTGACCAACTAAAGAAAGGTTCAACGCCCCAAACCGAGGGCCTAGAGTTCGAGGACAAGCTTGTTTCTCGTCTGAAGCGGGAATTTCCAGAAGATGACATTCAGCATAAAGGCAAAGGCGGAGATGTTCTACACATTGTATATTTCAATAAGAAGCTCGCTGGAATTATCATTTATGAGTGCAAGAGAACTCCAAAAATACTAACTCAACATGTACAGCAAACTAATCGTGCTAAACAATCTCGAGAAGCGGATTTCGCCGTGTTGGTAACTACTGGAAAAGCTAAGAAATTTAGTGGATTAGCGGAGATGAGAGGAGTCCTAGTTGTCTCACCTCTTGGCGCAATTCCGCTTGCTTCCCTACTTCGGCAACATATCATTGAAATGTTAAAGGCCAAGATCAGCAAAGAAAAACGAACAATTGTTGCTCAGCAGCTCATGCAATATATAACAAGCCCTCAATTTAAAAATCCCATACAAGAAGTGATTTTAATTACCTCCGAGCTTCAAGATATGATTCAATTGGAAGCAAAGGATCACATGCGCACTTGGAAAAAACGATGGGCTCATTATCAAATGATTCGTTGGGATAATAAGCTTATTCAAGAGAATTTGCAGCTCGTTTTACATGGCAAAGAACCTAAGGTGATTGTGCATCCAGCAGTACCACCGCTACAATTACCTGCTTCTTCCGAATGATTTTAATAAAAGATAGATAACTAATGAAGATTAGATTTTAAAAATACGCATATCGATTTGCAGAGGAAGTATCAAATAGTCAGTTATCTTTGAAACAATGGCGCTATTAACAGCCAACAACCTATACTTATATGTTAGCGGCCACCCAAAACCGGCCACCTGAGGTAGGTAGATTCTGGGACACTCCTTCGTAATTCAATGGAGGTGACAAAGGGGAATGGTCTTCTATCCGAAAACCGGGCAGGACGAAATGCGAGTTTTGTGGGATGATTAAGATGTTTAAAGGAGAAACATCCCATGAGTCGTTTCAAATTGGTTAATACAACCTGTATCAGCTTTGTTGTGGCATTTATCATTTGTGCTGTAGCTTGCCTGCCTTCCGAGAACATATCATCTCCTGAACTCTCTGTTCCTGTTGCTATTCCCTCGACACCTTCTGATAACTTGCAGAAAACACCGGTGGTGACTACTGCACAGCCGAACCCCAATATCGTTTTCCAGGATGATTTCACCAATCCCGGCAGCGGCTGGACGGTTTTCAACAATGATTTTGGCGAGGGGAACTACGGTGACGGCGGCTATTACCTGAAGTGCATCAGGCCGTCGTATCCGGAGTTCAAGGTATTTACGGTCAATCCCGCTTTGGCTTCATTGACGAGTTTTATGATCGATATGGATGTGACTATGCTGAGCAGCAGCAGGGACGACCGCGTCGGGATATTGCTCAAGTGGCCGGATATAAATCCAATGAGTATACCCGGCTATGAGCAGCCTTCCGACTACTACTTCCTGATATACCCGTCGGATGAATCGGTCAGCTGCTATTCGAAACATCAAATCAAAGGATCCAGCGCGGACCTGGAACCGGGATATTTCCTGCGGCGCGCGCCCTACACATGCGTAAACGGCGTTAACTCGGTCAACAATATCAAGATATGGTTCAATCCGGGCGTGTTCTTTACGGTCAACGGCTATAAACTGGTCAATGTCTCTTCAGACCCAAGCCTGGACTATGCCAACAGGTTGATCAGGGATGGGGCTATGATGGGCGCCACGCTGCATATCGTGGCCAACAGCGAAGACGTATATTCGCGGCCTGTCTTTCAACTCAATAAGATAATAGTCGCGGCTCCTGAATAAACGGCTTGGACCATTAATATCTCGGTCTTTCAGAGCCTGTCCCTTTCCTGCTATAATCCTCAGCATCTTTTGGAGATGACATGAAAGCCAAGCTGTACTTGATGGAGACCCGGCCACAGTTCCTGATTCTCTCGGTAGTCCTGGGCATAACCGGCACGTGCATCGCATGGTACGACGGATTTTTCAACATCGGCCAGGCACTGCTGGCCACTTTCGGCCTGATACTGACACATATCAGCGTGAATACACTGAACGATTACTTCGACTACAGGAGCGGCATCGATAAGGTCACAGACAGGACGCCTTTCAGCGGCGGCAGCGGCATGATCAAGGCAGGACTGCTGTCGGAGCGCGAGGTGCTGTGGATAGGCATCATCACGCTGGCGCTGGCAGCCCCCATAGGTCTTTATTTCATACTCACCAAAGGCTGGCTGCTGTTGCCCCTCATCATCGTGGCAGCGGCCTGCGTTGTGCTGTACAGCCCGCTGATTCAGAAATGTTACTGGCCTGAATGGTCGCCTTTCCTGGGACTGGGGTTCCTGCCGGTGCTGGGCATGTATTTCTCGCAAACGGGCATGTATACCTGGCACGCTGTTATCGCCGCCATGCCGTCGGGTTTCCTGGTGCATAACCTGCTGCTGATCAACGAGTTCCCCGATATCGAGGCGGACAAGGTGGCACACAGAAAGACGTTGCCGATAACGCTGGGCGGACGCGGTGCGGCCATCGTTTACACTGTATTTACACTCATGGTCTACGTCTGGATCATCGGGGCTGTGATATTCAAGGCCATGCCCGTTTTCACACTGCTGGCACTGCTGACGCTGCCGATCGCCGTCAAGGCGATACGCGGCTCCTTCCATTACGAAGACAGGGCGATACTCGTTCCCGCGCTGGCCAGCAATGTGATGGTCGTTATGCTGACACAGCTGCTGATAGCCGCCGGCTATATACTGTCCGGCGTGTTCAAGATGTAAATCGATATGGCATCAAACTCGATGAAAAAAGAGTCCGGACGTCCCCTCTACCATATCTTCACCCGTATACCAGATAAGTACGACCTGATAAACCACGTCATCACGCTGGGCATGGATAGCGGCTGGCGCAGGCAGACAGCCCTCACCTGCTTGAAGGATAACCCCAGGCGACTACTGGACATCTGCTGCGGCACGGGGGATTTGGCCGTCACCGTCGCACGGCTTGCTCAATATGCGCCCGAGATCACCGGGGCCGATTACAGCCAGCCCATGCTGGAAATAGCCGCCGCCAAAGCCTCCTCCGCCGGACTGGGTAACATACGCTTCATCAACGCCGACGTTGCGCATCTGCCCTTCCCGGACGGCCACTTCGACTGCGTCGCGATCTCCTTCGCCTTTCGCAACCTCACCTACAACAACCCTCTGACGGCAGATTATTTAAAGGAGATACTGCGAGTGCTCAAACCGGACGGCAGGTTCGTGATTGTCGAGAGCAGCCAGCCGAAATCGGCCTTCATGCGTTTTTTGGACCACCTGTATCTGAAACTGTGGGTCTTTCCCGCCGGATACCTGATCTCGGGAAACAGGGAGGCCTACAAATACCTGGCGGAATCGGCGGAGCATTTCTACTCCGCCGAGGAAATGCAGGAATATCTGGTTAAGGCGGGCTTCAAACAGGCCACGGCTAAAAGACTTTTCTTCGGCGCAGCGGCCATCTACACGGCCACGAAATAGGCTGCCGGACTATTCCAGGAGGCGTTCTCCATTACTCCAGTTGAGGGAAAGTTTGTGTTCTCCTGCCGTCACGTTAATTTCGTCCGAGTTGAAGTCCGCCTGCACAAAGGGATTGTCGTAGCGGCGATAGTCTTTGAGAGGTATTTCGACGCCGTCCACGGTGAGCGGACCCTGCCAGCCGAAGCTGACCAGTCCGTTGCCGGGTGAACGAAAGCGGACATTCATGTCTCTGAAAACGAGCTCCGCCGACAGGATTTTCTCCACGAAGGCGGAGAAGGGACCGTCGTCGGCCTCGCGGCCGAGCTGGCAGACCCAGATGTTGCGCGCGCCGTCGGACAGCAGCTCGCGCCCCTCGTCCTCCAGCCTGGGATACATCAGGGCGTCGCGCGCCGAGAGGTTCTTCCTTGAGGGTTTGCCCTGCTTTTGCGCCTTCTCCCGCCAGAAGCAAGGATTCTGAGAGCGCAGAGCCAGGTAGCCGGCGCCTTTACGCGCGAAGACCCAGCCGCCTCTCTCAATCACCTGGTCGAATTTATCCCTGGGAAGCCAGGCGTGCGTGTAGAAATGCCGGATGGGCACGTAGAGAGCCGGTATTTTATCGATTTTATAAACCACGACGGCTACGTTCTTATACTGCGCAGCGCGCGGCAGCAGGCCGGAGCCTGTCCAGTAGTTGGGCGTGACGCCCTCGATTTTGGCCGGGTGCGTGGTGAAGCAGACGGCGTCCGCGCCCAGCGTGGCCTGCCAGATGCTCTGCTGGTCGCCCCCGTAACCTTTGCGGTAGTCCTGCGCGGTGGACAGCATGTAATCGGGCGTCCTGTAAGTGTAGATATTGACCTCTTCGCGCGTGTTGCGGCAGACATCCCTCTCCAGGTAACGCGCCAGCAGGGGCAGTCCGCCGATTTTACCCAGCGTCTTCAGCAGCCCGCGATAGGGCTTGAAGTCGCTGAGGAAGGAGTTCTCCCACCAGTTGCAGATATCGAACATGCGCAGCGTGTTGACGATGGTGCGGGGATGCAGGTAGGCCTCCAGCGTCAGATACTGCATACCGTCCTCGAAGTTGTCGGGACGTATGCCCCATTTCTCCATCTCAGAGAGTCGGATTCCCATGCGCTGGCGGTTCTCCACGATCCCCGTGTAATTGGTGACGGCTTCAATGGACGGCGGGACCCGGTAATTACTGAGCGCGAAGGCGACCGCGCTCATGTTGTCGAAGCCTGAGAAGACGCCCCTGCCGAAGAGGAGCTTCGATGTATCGGACGTCCCCTCGTTGGCGGCCCACTTTTTGGTGTTCTCATAGGCGCGGCCGTGCGTGGCGCCGAAGACGCCTTTGAAGGAGTTGAGCGCCATATCCAGCAGCAGCAGGTCCAGCGCCATCTCCGCCTTTTCGCGTATCTCACCGTCGGCGGCGAAATCGTAGAGCGCCAGCAGCGCCGCCAGGTCCTCATCATAATAAACGTGCGACAGCCACTCGCTGAATCCGCTGCGGAAACGCAGGTCCAGCCAGCGCAGTATGCGTGGACGGTTAAGCTCCACCTTCTGCTTTCCGGTCCGGCCGTCGTTGCTGAAGACCTCGTTGGGGAACATCTGTCCGGCCAGGCAGGCCGCGGAGGTGAAAAGTATGTAGTGGTTCTCGGTCCAGGTGCAGAGCGAATCGATGCCCGGCTCGTCGGGGAAGTACTTGAAGTCCAGCACGGTCTTCCTCATGCGCGAGACCAGGGACGTGGACAGCGGCTGTCCGATGCGCATCCCCTGTCCCCCGCCGTAGGGCGTGAACTGATAAAGCAGGCGCAGTATGCCGTGCAGCACGAAATCGGCGCAGTCCTTCCTGGCGTTGATGAAGTCCAGAGCGGCCAGCAACACCCCCTCGTGCGGTTTCCCGCCCGCCGCCAGACGCGCCAACTCGTACCAGCCGGCCTTGGTATTCTCAGGCGCGGGATTGCGCAGGATGTGATCTAAAAACGCCCTGCGACGTGAGCCGTAATCGGGCAGGAAGGGACGTTCGGAGAAGGTGTCGGGCGCCGGGGATATCGGGTAACCCGCCGGGGCGGGGGACGACGCCCGTATGCGGTAGTCGGGCTGCGCGTGTACGGTCATGGCTTACCCAAGCAGCACTTTAGCCAGCTCGCGTTTCTCGTTCTCATCCACCGGCTCCTTCAGGCGCATTTTGAGCAGCAGATTGTTCAAGCGCCGGTGAAGCTCGGGCGTGAGCGGGAAGCGCAGGGCGAAGAACAGAGCGAAGGCCAGCAGCACGATGGGCAGGAAGACGAAGACCATCCTCAGCACCAGCAGGAAGGCCTCGCTCTGCGGCTGCTCGATCAGTTTGGTCGCGCCTTCGACGGTCTGCTGCAGCGGCGCCGTGTAGCCGGCCCACCCGATAACCAGCGCAACGGCGAAAATGCCCAGCGCCGAGCAGAACTTGCGGGCGAAGGTGACCAGCGCGGAGTAGATGGCCTCGCGGCGCTCGCCGCTGGCCAGCTCGTCCACATCGGGTATGTCGGGGAAGATGGCGTAGATCATGACCATGATGCCGCCCGTGCCCAGGCCGACCACCGACGCAAAAACGTAGACCCAGTAATCGGCGTTGGCGGGACCGAGCAGGAAGCTGAAGAGCATGGCCGCCACCCAGACCGCCAGCCCGGCGATATAGGAGCGGCTCTTGCTCGTGCGCTTGCTGATCCACACGAACAGCGGCAGGGACACCACCTGCGCCACCAGCAGCGTGCCGGTGACGAAGGTCACCTCGCCGCTGCGCTGCAGGAAGTATTTCACAAAATACACCACGATGGTGGCCACGATGTCCATGGCCACCACGGCGAACAGGTACATGCCCAGCGTGTAAAGAAAGGTGCGGTTCTTGAAGGGATCGATGAAGGCCCTGCGCCAGCTGAAGGGCGCGGGCTTTTTCTGGAATTCGGGACGCTCCCTGACGGCCGCGATGGTGGCGATGAAGGGCAGCGCGAAGAAGGTGCCCATGGCCATGCCCATAACGATGTAGCCTGTATGCACATCGGGGAAGGCCGCCACGATTTCCAGCGGCACCAGCGCCGCCACGATGGAGGCGATGGTGGAGAAGAAGATGCGCCAGGAGCTGAGCGAGGACCGTTCGTGGTAGTCCAGCGTGATCTCGGCGTGCAGCGCGTTGTAGTTGAGCATCACGATGCTGACCACGGTGGAGTAGAACAGGTAGGCGGCCAGCGCGCAGGCGAAGCGCGTCATCTCGTTATCCATGCTGAACGGGTAAAACAGCGCGAAGAACGACAGTATGATCAGCGGTATGCCCGCCAGCAGGTAGGGACGCCGCCGCCCCATTTTGGTGCGCGTGCGGTCGGCGATCAGCCCTTCGAAGGGGTCGGTGATGCTGTCGTAGATTTTGCTGACCAGTATGGCCGTGCCCGCCAGCACCGGCGCGATCTGCACCACGTCGGTCAGGAAGATCAAATAGTAGAAGCTGAGCATCACCACCGACCCGCCGCCGTAAATGTCGCCCAGTCCGTAGCCGATTTTGGTCCACCAGCTCAGTTTCTCACTCCTGCTTTGCATCGTCCGCTCCTTCGTTATCTATTATTCAAATGTGCTTTCCACTTTCTCGCGCGCGCCGCTCTGCGCCGAGCGATAGACGGCCTCCACCGCCGCCAGCACGGGCAGCGATGCGCCGCCCGCCGCCAGGTGCGGCGCCCCGCCGTCCAACCAGCGCCTGAAGCCCTCGATGCTGCGCTGCAATGCGTGAAATCCGAAGACGGGCACGTTACGTGTCTTTATCTGCGCGCCGATGAAACGCACGCGCGGCCAGGGACGGTCCGTATAGAGCGCGGTTGCCCTGGAGCCGTAGACCTCGATGGATACCGCCCCCTCTTGAGCCGCCGCCATCGAGCTGCAGATCTCGATCAGGGCGCCGCTACCCAACTCGATCACGCCCATGGCCAGGTCCTCCACCTCTAAGTCCCTGAAGACGCACTGTGCGGTCGTGCCGGAGGCGGATACCGGACGGCTCCCGCAGGCCCACAGGGCTGCGTCCAGGAAGTGGCTGCCCTGCGTGATGAGCGTGCCGCCGCCCGCCTGCGCGATGCTCTTATGCCAGGGCGAGGCCTCGAAATATTTACGATCGCGATGCCAGGGTACATCGATGCGCGCGTAACGTATCTCGCCCAGCTGTCCATCCTGCGCGGCGCGCGCCATGCGGTAGATGCCGGCGTCGTAGCGGTACTGGTAGTTGACCGCCAGCTTCAGGCCGGCCTTTTGCGCCGTTTTGACGGTCTCAAGGCCCTCTGCGTATGTGCGCGTGAGCGGCTTCTCGGCCAGCACGTGTCTGCCGGACTCGAGGGTCCGTTTGATCATCTCGAAATGCGGGTTGTGCGGGACGGCCAGGTAGACGGCGTCCAGCCTGGCCTGGGACAGCATGGCCGCGTAATCGGTGAAAACCTGTTTTATACCGTGTCGCCGCGCGAAGGCCTGTGCACGCTCTTTGGAGATATCGCAACAGCAGACTATTGTAATTCCGGGATTCAAACGCATGAAGAAAGCGGTGTAGCCGGCGATGTCGCCGCAGCCGACCATCCCAACATTCATTTTCATGGCTTTCGCCCCTGCCGTTACTCTGCGCCGCAGACCCACTGTAATCCGCGCCGCAGTATCTCCTGCACCGCCGGATGTTTCAGGCTGCTCGTTGTGTGTCCCGGCTCCACGTAGCAGACCCTGCCCTGCTTATAGCGGTGCGTCCAGACCACCGGCGTCTCGCCGCTTCCGTGCATGGCCGTGAAATGGACGTCGATGCCCGGCTCAAGCTCATGCAGATACAGCTCGTCCCTGAGCGTGAAGGGCTCGATGCCGCGGAAGATATTATAATTCCGGCTGCGGACCTCGAAGCTCTCCAGCGGGCCGTGCCCGGAAAAACGCCCGCCCAGTATCTCGGAGTAGCGCGGGGATTCTTTGAACGAGGCCGTGGCCGAGTGCACCGCCAGCACCCCTCCCCCTCCCGCTGTGAAACCCTCAAACCGCGCCAGCGCCGCATCGGATATGGTTTTGTGATGATAATAGAGCACGAGCGCCGAGTACTGCTCAAGGTTGGCGGGGAGCCTCTCCAGCGACGGCACATGCCTGAAAGCGAATCCGTCCAGTTCCCCCAGCGCCTGATGCAGTGTCAGCCTCCCCGAATAGGGCGGGTGAAAGAACCCGGACGTCACAAGCAGTATATTCTGGCTCACCGGTTCATAGTGTACTACATTGCGCAATTTGAGTGTCAATCTGACCGGTGACCGGGTGGATGATTGCTAGCAGGCTTCGAGACCTTGATAACCTGTGGTTGACGATCTATACTTAGACTATTCATATATGACCATAGCGTCTGATTGACCAGATTATGCACAGACGGCCAAGCATTGCCGGGTGGCATATAAGAAAATTATTATACCACATTCGGATTGACAGTATAATAAAAAACTTATATTATTATGGGTGCGGAGTTTACTTTCTATGATTACTTTGACGCTGATGGCAGCGGAGCTAATGCTATCAACGGATGGTTAAATGGTGAAGGAAGCAAAGCAAAAGCGCACTTCAATCTTATGATTGGCTACCTGGAAGCGTCACCTCCGGCAGGCTTCCAAGAATCTGTATGGAGTCCTAATTATGTTTGGCCTTTGCGTGGAAAATGGAGAGATTTTATAGAACTTCGCAGGAAAATAGATAGAATACAATATCGTCTAATAGGCTGTATAGAAGGGCGCAGCGTGTTCCTGGTGACATGGGGATACCATAAAGGAGCTTGGGAAACAGACATTACCGCTCGGTCAGCAAGAGAAAGAGTAGAGCAGATGAAGAATGATTGGAATAAATACAGGAGAGAACATGACTTTAGCTAACAAGCGTGAACAGATCTGGCGAAGTCTCAATGATGGCGAGTATCGACATCAGTTTATTGAAGAGGAAATTAATGTAGGCCTCGCTTTCCAGATTCGTGCACTTCGAAATAGACAAAATCTGACCCAGGGCGAGCTCGCTGACAAATTAGGCGTAAAGCAGCCATTGATTTCATCATGGGAAAATCCTGATTACGGAAAGTATACGCTGGCCACGCTCAAGGATTTATCAAAGGCATTTGATGTAGGATTGCTTGTTCGATTTGTTCCATTCAGCACATTACTAAATTGGACCGCAAACTTGAAACCAGGCGACCTGGCGCCTTCGAGTTTCTCAGAAGAACAGAAGCAAGTAGAGTATATTACTCTTGTAGACAAAATCGCCTCGGATGCAGATCAATCATATCCATTGGGACCGGGGCTGGATGCGAACCAGCCTCAAGAGAACATAAAGGGGGCACTATTACATGCATAAAGAACTTCGTCAGCGACTTGCAAAGGAGTATCAATATGCCGCAGCCAAAGTAGCGGAAGCGCAAAACCTACCCAAGAAGCTATTCTATTTCAGCGTGCTGTTTGGAGAAGCTCAAAGGGCACTAAATTTCGAGTGGGATCGTGAGTTAGCATTAATACACACTGTAACGCATCGGGCACACGAACAAATGAATGGAGCTATGCAAAATCCGGGGGCAGCCGGTCTCCCTATCGATTGGTCCACCATTCAGGAACAAATTCCAGTGGTTACAGCTGATATGGCGGCGTACTTTACCAAGCCGGAAGGCGATACTGACTACGAGGAGCTTTGCCAGATATTAGGGCGTATAGCCGAACTAACTTACATGGTTAGTGGAAATGGTAGCTATCTCTATGAGAAAGGTCATATTAAGATTTAGATGATCGGCGCCTTAATGCCGCTTTAATGTCGATTATCTTTCGGTGTTTTGCTGTCAATCTCTTTCTGCCACTAACTTGCGTATGCCCTGCAACGCAGCTTTGTGCTCAGTTGCGGATGAAGCACCTGAAGTGATATGCTCAATTCCAGCCTGAGGCGGCATAGCGAGAGCGGGTAAAATGGTTAAAAAAGCGAAGATCGCGATCATCACCGGAGCCGGCAGGGGCATCGGACGCGGCATCGCGGTGCAGCTTGCCGCGGCGGGCTGGACGACCGTCATCAACGAAATAGGAGATATGAAGCCCGCCCACGAGACGCTCAGGCTGGTGCGCAAGGCCGGCTCGGACGGCCTGGTGGTAATAGCCGATATCACCTCGGCGGCGGACCGCAGTAAACTGCTGGACGCGACCATTAAGAAATTCGGACAGGTGGACCTGCTGGTCAATAACGCGGGCATCGCCCCGCGCGTGCGTAAGGACATGCTGGAGATGACTGAAGAGAGCATGCGCGAGGTGATGGCGGTCAACGCCGTCGGGCCCTACTTCCTCACGCAGCTCGTCTCGAAAAAGATGATTCAGCTGATCAAGAAGAAAGTGATCAAGTCGGCCGTGATCGTGAATATAGGCTCGATCAGCGCCTACACCAGCAGCACCAGCCGCGCCGAGTACTGCATGTCCAAGGCGGCCCTGGCCATGAGCACGCTGCTCTACGCCGACCGCCTGGCCGGCGAAGGCATCAACGTGTACGAGATACGTCCCGGCATCATAAGAACGCCCATGACGGAGGCGGTCAAAGACAAGTACGACAGACTGATCGCGGAGGGGGTCACGCCCATCAAGCGTTGGGGGCAGCCGGAGGATGTCGCGCGCGCGCTGGTCGCCGTCGCAGAGGGCTGTCTGCCGTTCTCCACCGGTCAGGTCATCGACGTGGACGGCGGGTTCCACATACAGCGTTTATAGAGGATTAAGATGAAAAAAGTAGTAAACTTCGGGGAGATCATGCTCCGCCTGGCGGTGCCGGGGCATTTGAGGTTCGGACAGGCGCAGAGCTTCGACGCCTGCTACGGCGGCGGCGAGGCCAACGTAGCGGTCTCGCTGGCCAATTTCGGACTGGAGACCGAGTTCGTCACGCGCCTTCCCGCCAACGATCTGGGAGATGCCTGCCTGCAATGCCTGCGGCAACACGGCGTGGGCACCCGCCATATCCAGCGCGGTGGCAACCGCCTGGGCATCTACTTCCTCGAGACCGGCGCGGTCATGCGCGGCAGCCAGGTGATCTACGACAGGGCGGACTCCTCCTTCGCAAGCGTGACGCCGGACATGTTCGACTGGAGTAAGATATTAAAGGGCGCGGGATGGTTTCACTGGACCGGCATCACGCCCGCCGTTTCTTCGGGCGCGGCGGAGACGTGCCTGCAGGCGGTCAAGGCGGCGCGCAAACTGGGCATCCCTGTATCCTGCGATTTGAACTACCGGGCCAAACTGTGGAAGTGGGGGAAACCGGCGGGCGAGGTCATGCGGGAACTGGTCTCATACTGCGACGCGGCCATCGGCAACGAGGAGGACGCTGAAAAAGTCTTCGGCATCGTAGCACCCGAGTCCGATGTGGCTAAAGGCAAGGTGTCTGCCGATAAATACCGCTTCGTCTGCGAGTCGCTGGCCAAGAAGTTCAAGAACCTGAAAACGATAGCGATAACCCTGCGCAGTTCGTTCTCCGCCTCGCACAACGCCTGGAGCGCGGTGCTCCGGCATGCGGGCAAATTCTACAGGGGCCCCGAGTTCGATATCACGCACATCGTGGACCGGGTCGGCAGCGGGGACAGCTTCGCGGGCGGCCTGATCTATTCTCTAATAACCCATCCGTCCGAACCGCAGAAGGCCCTGAATTTCGCCGTGGCGGCATCGGCGCTCAAACACACCATCTACGGCGATTTCAATCTCGTTTCCATAGCCGAAGTGGAGAAGCTGCTCAAGGGCGACGCGTCGGGACGCGTCAGCCGTTAATTCGATAGCGAGGAAAGGTGAAATGGCAAAATTCTCTCGTCTCAAGGTACTGACCGCCATGGTGGAGAGCGGACTGGTGCCCGTGTTCTACCACGGCGACGGCAAAATTGTGATTGCGGTGGTCAAAGCCTGCATTGCGGGTGGGGTGCGCTGCTTCGAATATACCAACCGGGGGGACCGCGCTCACGAGGTATTTAAAGAGCTGACCACGCATTTTAAGAACGACGACCGCATCATACTGGGGGCGGGGTCTATCATCGATGCGGCCACGGCCGCGCTTTATATACAGCTCGGCGCCAACTTCATCGTGGGCCCGGCGCTCAATCCCGAGGTGGCGCGCCTCTGCAACAGGCGCAAGGTGGCCTACTGCCCGGGCTGCGCAACGGTCTCCGAGATATCCAGCGCGGAGGAACTGGGCGTCGAGATATGCAAGGTCTTCCCCGCCGCCGCGATCGGCGGGCCCGCGTTCATCAGGGACGTCCTGGCGCCCCTGCCCTGGGCCAGGCTGATGCCCACCGGCGGCGTGGATGCGACCGAGGAGAACATAACCGGCTGGTTCAAGGCCGGCGTATGTTGCGTCGGCATGGGGGGCAAGCTCTTCCCCTCCAAAGCTATAGAAGAGGGAGATTACACCGCGATCACAAGGACGGCCAGACAGGTGCTGGGCTGGATAAAAAAGGCCCGCGCCGGCAAGCCTGCCATCTCATAAACCGCATCCCGGATTAATGAAGTGTACACTCGCATAGCCCGGCTGAAGACGGTCGCGGAGTTCCGCGACTACGTCCGTTCGCTGGGCGTCGATATCCCCGTCAGCCCCTCTGTGACACCAGCCCCCTCCGGCGCACTGGCTCAGCCGTATGTGCTGAAGGACGGCAGGACCATCGGCAACCGCTTCTGCGTGCAGCCGATGGAGGGATGGGACTGCACCGTGGACGGGCGGCCCACCGACCCGGTCTACCGGCGCTGGAGGAAGTTCGGGCTGAGCGGCGCCAAGCTGATCTGGGGGGGCGAGGCCGCGGCCGTCAGGCCGGACGGACGTGCCAATCCCAACCAGCTGATGATGATCGATTACACCATGCGCGACCTGGAGGAGCTGCGCACGACGCTGACCAAAGATCACAGAGCCCATCACGGCCGGACCGACGACCTGCTGGTGGGGCTGCAGCTCACGCACTCGGGACGCTTCAGCCGTCCCAACGAAAAAACCAAGCTCGAGCCGAAAATACTGTATCACCATCCCCTGCTGGATAAGCTGTTTGGAATAGCTGAAGACTACCCTGTGATGACCGACGCCGAGATCGACGGCCTGATCGGGGACTATGTGCGGGCTGCCAGGCGATCGTTATCTGTCGGGTTCGATTTCGTGGACGTCAAGCACTGCCACGGCTACCTGGGGCACGAGTTCCTCAGCGCCGTGACGCGCCAGGGCAAATACGGCGGCAGCCTGGAGAACCGCACCCGCTTCATGCGCGAAATCGTGGCGGGTATCAAGAGCGAATGCCCCGGCCTCAGGGTCGGGGTCAGGTTCAGCAGCTTCGATATGCCCCCGTTTCGTCCGGATGAAAACGATATAGGACACCCGCTCGAGTACCGGGATGAGAACGGCCGTTACCCCTACGCCTTCGGAGGAGATCCCGATAATCCGGGTGAAGTGAAAACGGACGAACCGCTGGAGCTGATGAGAATGATGGGGGAGATGGGCGTGGAGCTGGTCAATTTCTCAGCGGGCAGCCCCTACTATAATCCGCACATTATACGTCCCGCGTATTTCCCGCCCTCGGACGGATATCTGCCGCCCGAGGACCCGCTGCTCGGGGTGGCGCGTCATATACAGGTTGCAGCCGCGTTGAAGGCCGCCGCGCCGGGGATGCTGTGCGTAGGATCGGGATATAGCTACCTACAGGAGTGGATACCCAACGTGGCGCAGGCCGTGGTCGAATCCGGCATGATCGACTTTGTGGGGCTGGGACGATCCACGCTGTCCTATCCCGAGCTTCCCGCCGATGTGCTGGCGGGACGTACGCTGGACCGCAGCCGCATCTGCCGGACCTTCAGCGACTGCACCACCGCGCCGCGCCATGGACTGGTCTCGGGATGCTATGCGCTGGACGATTACTACAGGGAACTGCCGGAGGCGGATGAACTGAAGCGCATCAAGAAAGCCATGGAGTAGTGTGGCCGGCGGCGGATACCGGCCGGCGGGTTAATCTGAGCGGAAGTAGATATCTCCGCTGCGGAACCTGGCCCAGGTCGTTTCGAACCATGCATCGGTCTCGGGTATGGGACGGCAGGGCACCCACTGGTGAGCGGCCCCGCCCTTTCTATCGCACAGAGTCTCGAGCACCTTGCTCCTGAACGACGTGTCCTCCGCGGCGATCCGCCAGGAGTCGTCCAGCGTCTCGTGCACCTTTGTCCCCCCGGGGTCCAGCACGATGGAAGATCCGCGGCTGCCCGCACCGCTCTGCAGCGCGTAATGAATAGCCTCCAGGTAGGCCGCCTGCGCGAAGGCGAGCTGCCTGACCCTGAAGGCATGCCCGATCTGCTCCCTGCTTTCGACCGCGCAGCCTGACCCCATCAACCGGCGGACCTGCTCCCGGGCCTGCGGACACTCCCTGTCCAGCGACTCCCTGCTGCGGATATGCGCGCCCGAACGCGACATTCGCTCGCGGACCTGTTCCAGTTCCGATTCCCAGGGATTGCGGGCCTTGAGACACAGCTCCGTATAATCTATGACGCCCTGCGCGCACTCTTTAACGGCCTGAGCGGCTTCGTCATCGTCCAGGCTCCATTCCCCGTAGCGGTTGGCGATGAACTCGGCGGCGCGGAAGCCGGCCACCTGGCCTGCGTTCAGCGCGGCGCCGCCGGGACGCGTGACGCCGTGCGAGCCGTTGACCTCGCCGATGGGGAAGAGGTGTTTGATGTTGGTCGATTCATACCAGATATTACCGGCCAGCCCGCCGTTGTTGTGCTGCGCGCAGACAGCCACCTCCAGCGGCTCCTGCAATAAATCGATATTATGCTTTACATAAAGATTGGCGGCGGCTGGATTCATATGCAGCAGGCGGTGGATGGGCGTGTCCTGCGTCGCCCCCGACTTCTCCAGGTAGGCTCGGGCCTCGTCGGGCAACTCAAGTAGTCTGTAGCCCGTGGGGTTTGCCCGGAAGTCGAGGAACACGCGGCGGCCTTTGACCACCGTCTCGATGTATACCAGTATGTCGATCAGCGACGAGCCGTCTATAGCCTTGCGTGCATCGAATGGCCACTGGTAGCCTTTGAGGAAGACCATGCCGTTCAGCGCGCCGGGGGACGGGAAATAGGGCAGCAGGAACTCCTGTTCGTCCGATACACCGTCTGCGTCAAGGCTGATGACCCTGGGAATGACCTGCATGTAGCTGCCCGAGACATTCCAGCGGAAAAACGTGGAGGCCAGGCCGAACTGCGATTCGGGCAGGTTGGCGGCGCAGGCGCCGGCCATCAGCGCCAGCCCGATGGCGCCGGACTGCTGAACGGGATATACGCTGGCTTTATACAAACCGCCCGGGCCGCCCACTGCGAAGACCATGTTCTCGCAGACGAAGGCCTCGAAATGTCCGTCCCGGTCCACGCACAATAGCCCGGCCGCGCGGGGGTATTCACCTCCCGTCGTGAACAACTCGACCGCCTCCAGCCCTTCGCGTACCCTGATGCCGAGCTCCCTGATACGGTCGATCAGCGTCAGGCACATCTTCCTGGAGGTATAGGGCCCGATGGAGGTGGCGCGCCGGCGCGGATCGTGGTCGGTCTTGTAGCCCACGAATTGCCCGTACTCGTCGCGGGGAAAGGGGACGCCCAGGTTGACCAGGTTGATGAAGCCCTGTAGCGACAGGCTCGATTCCACCAGCGCCAGGTCGCCGTGCATGGAGCCGCAGTCGAAGTAGGTCTGCGCCATGTCGCGCGGAGAATCAGCCTGGGAACCGTACATAGATAAGCGGTAGTAGGTCTGCTTATCGCTGCCGGTATTGATCGAGGTGCCCATCAACAGCCCCTCGCTGACGATCATTAAATCTTTAACGCCGTTGCCGTGAAGCTGCGCGGCCGCGTTCAATCCCGCGGCGCCGCTGCCCAGCACCAGCGTATGCACGCGCGACAGCGGTATGCGGTAGCTGTTGCGTCCCGCCTTCAGACTGAGATGCCTGTCCATTACACCCTGCGCCCTATCACGGTTACAGCATACTCCATGCATCGGGGCCGTTTCAACGGGTAGAGCGACCTTCCGCTGCTCCGACAGCTGTACTGCTGTTTGGCGCCGCCTGTTATAATTAATTCATGATGAAACTATATACGAAGGTTTATAGTCATAGCATGAGAAACAACATCTGCATGGCACTGGTAATAGTCTCGCTGTTGATCGCCGGGTGCTCCGAGCCTGCGGCCGCGCCGGCTGCACCCCAGACGCCTGCAGTCGACGCATCGCCCAGGCTGGGCATCAACTCGCTGGCTATTAATGTACAGTTCAATCAGGGCGAAAGCAAGACCGTCAAAAAGAGCATCACCTTTATGAACGAGGGCGGTGGAGTCATGATCTGGGCCCTCAGGGAGACCGTCCCCTGGATGTGGACGACCGAGTTGGACGGAGCGCTGGAGAAAGGCTACAGCAAAACGCTGGATATATATATCGCCCCAGCCGGCCTGGCGGCCGGGACATATACGGAAAACATCACCATCGAGGGCATCGGCACCAGGAACTCGCCACAAAACGTGCTGGTGACCATGGTCATCACAGCGCCCGCTCCCACAGCCGCCGAGACCGCGGCTGCGGCTAAAAAGGAGACGCCGCTGCCGCCCTGGGACTACAACGAATATTTCAACGACGTCTATAATTTAAGGATCAGGTATCCCAAGGAATACAGGCAGCAGTCGTTGCAGGATGCGGTCTGGGGAGCTGTCGCCTCTACCTCCACCCCGAAGGCCAATTACATCAGGGTGACCATACAGAGCGCCTACGGCGTGGATTTCAACTCGGTTGCCTATGAGTGGGCCAAGCTCATACGCCTGTCCGGCGGAGGCGCCGGTCCCAAAGTCGTGTCCAGCGAGAACACCACGCTGGCGGACGGTATCACACCCGCCTGGGAGATTCTGTACGAGCATAAATCGTCCACCAAGATCTCTTCACAGATCTACGTCTACGGTATAAAGAAGGGATCCCGCTATATAATGTTCGGCGGCGTGGCACCGCTGGATGTGGCTCCTGCTAGGTTGCAGATATGGAAAGAGATCGCTCACACCATGGAGCTGCTGGACTAGAATCAGGGCGCGGTCCAGGTCTCTTTGGTGACCATGGGGACCGATGCGCCGGAAACTGAAGGCACGATGCGCAGGTTGTACGAGAGATACTGCGTCGAGTTGTTCTTCATTACGTAGCTGAAGCTCGTGACGCCGGAGGTAAATGCGGTCTTGCCCGCGCCGTACTGCGTCGTTATCTGCACCGGTACGCCGTTCAGCGTCAGGGACATATCGGACGTAAGGTATTCGAACCAGAGATTGACCGGCTGCTGCGCCGTAACCTGGCGCTCCTCCTTGTAGCCGGGAGGCACCCCGATGGAGAACACGCTGTTGGCCTCAGTTACCGTTTCATGCCGATCTTTGGTTTGTGTCTCCGGCTGCTGGGTTGGCTGAGTGAGCGGAGTCTGCGGATGTTGCTCCGGCTCCTGCCCTTTGTTTCCCGAATACATCTGTACGCCGCCCGGGAGCGGATTGGGCGCGCAGGACTGGCATCCCGCCGCCGTCAGTGTGACGGTCAGGGCGGTCAGACAGAGAACCATTGCGGCGGTCCGGTTTCGCATACTCGCATTATATCAAATGCGTGTGCCATTTGATATCGTAATAATTTATAATAGCGGGCCAGCGGCTGAAGCCGTGATAAACCATTACTTTACATAAGGAGGGCAGATGGAATTCAACTATCTTAAATACGAGGTATCCGACAATATACTGATGCTGACGCTCAACCAGCCCGAGATCATGAACGCGGTCAATTCGTCCGCCTGCGCCGAGCTGGCCGCGGCCTTCGACCGGGCCGACGGCGATGACAGCGTGCGTGTGGTTATCGTGACGGGGGCGGGCAGGGCCTTCTGCGCCGGCGCCAACCTGTCGGACGAGAGCAAGCTGGACTCGTTTCACGACAGGTTCACGGGCAAGGCGGATAACGCTCCCCGCCGGGATGAGGGCGGCGTGGTCTGCCTGCGCATCTACGATATGAAGAAGCCGGTCATAGCCGCCATCAACGGACCGGCCGTGGGCTTCGGAATCACCATGACGCTGCCCATGGATGTGCGTATAGCCGTTAAAGGCGCGAAGATGGGATTCGTCTTCGCCAGGAGGGGCATCATACTGGACGGCGCCGCAACCTGGTTCCTGCCCCGCCTGGTGGGCATGGGGGCCGCGGCGGAGTGGGTCTACAGCGGACGCGTCTTCAGCGCGCAGGAAGCCTATGAAAAGAGGCTGGTGAGCGAACTGGTGGAGCCGGAGGACCTGATACCCAGGGCTAGGGAGATAGCAGCCGGGATCGCCGACAACAGCTCAGCCATCTCCGTTGCCATCTGCAGGCAATTGATGTGGAAGATGCTGGGCGCGGACCATCCCATGGAGGCCCATATACTGGAGACCAAAGCGCTGAACTGGATCTACGGCGAGAAAGACGTGATGGAGGGGGTGGCGTCCTTCCTGGAGAAGCGGCCCCCCAGATTTCCCATGAAGGTCAGCAGCGATATGCCGGACTTTTATCCCTTCTGGAAGGAGAGGGCTTTCAGAGCCTGACGCAGGCCGCTCAGGCGATGTCTTTGATCTTCTGCTTGTGCTCGTCCAGCGCCTTGCCGTACTGGGCGTCCAGCTCGCCGTGTATCTGCCGCCACTCTTCCTGTATCTGTAACTGAAGCCTCTGTTCCAGCGGCATCTGGTCGCCGCGTTGAGGGCGCGGGCTGCGCGACGCCTGCTGGATGGTCATCTCGGCCTTCTTCTTGAACTCCTCGTAGGTCTGTTTGAGAGCCAGCTGATACTGGTTGAGCAGGTTGTTGACCAGCCCCAGCGCGGTCTCGAGCTGTTTCTTGTTTTCCTTGATCAGCCGCAGCCCGGCCATGGCGCGGTTGGTGCGGCGCATGTCCTCCTCGTTGTGGGGCAGGCTGATATTGCGCAGCAGTATCTCGTCGATGCCTTTTTTAACGTGCGCGGCGGCGTCGGCGGACTGAAATTTGGCCAGCTCGGCCGCCAGGTCGGATTTATCGTCCTGCAGGTACTGGGAGGCGATCCGGTTTCCCTCGGGCACGTATTTTATGCTGTTGATCTCCTCCGGGCTGACCTTGCCCAGTTTCTCGGCCTTTTCCATGGCTATCTGCCAGGAGCTTTTCATCTCACCCATAATCGATTCTCCATTTCAGTTCATTTTCATACGGCGCAATGGCTCTAGCGGGCGTTGTGCTCCTGCCTGAGCCTGTTTAGCCTTTCCTGATAGGACGGCGAATCCAGCTCGCAGGTGGTCATGATCAGCGCGTCCTCTCCGTTATCCGAGTAATATTTTCTCCTCGTGCCGGCTTTAGTGAAGCCGTATTTCTCGTACAGGGCCTGCGCGGTCCTGTTGGACTCGCGCACTTCAAGCGTAACATATTTGGCCCGCAGCTTCCTGGAGAGCTCTATGATGCTGATCAGCAGCCACTCTCCCAGCCCCTGGTGACGGTGCGACCTTCTCACGGCGATGGTCACGATGTGCGCCTCGTCCACCATCATCCAGATCCCCGCCATGCCCACCAGATATTCCGCGGCTGTGGACGGGCCGGTGATACGGTCGCGAGAAAATAACTGCTTGAAATATAATAGCACCTCTCTCAGGCCGATGACGCGGTGGCCGTTGTCCGCCACCGCGCCGCCGCCGCCGCGGCAGATCACAACGTAGTGCGCCAGCTTGTTGCGCATCTCATGGTGGAACGAGCTCGAGGTTGGATGCGGCCACTGGCTGGGGAAGGCGTCCAGGTCGACCTCCAGGGCCTGCGGTATATCCCTGTCGGCCATATTCCTGATGTGATAGTTGCTGCTCTCCATCTGAAACCAAATAACCTGCAGATATAAAATTTTAGCATATTTGTAACGGCTGTGCGTTTAAATCACATTGCCTGTAAAATCTCGGTGGGCTTGTATATACTATAGTCAGCGGGCGCAGCTAAAGCAACGCCCCTACAGTAGGGGCGGGTTTTCAAACCCGCCCGGAATAAGGATTGTCATTATAATAGAGGGCGGAAATGAATAAGAGAAATGTCGTAGCCGAGATATCGGTCGTGCCGCTGGGGACGGGCAGCGCGAGCGTAAGCCAGTACGTCGCCGGCTGCATGGACGTCCTGATCGGGAACAAAAGCGTGAAGCACCGCCTTACGCCCATGGGCACCATACTGGAGGGTCCGCTGGATCAGGTGCTCAAAGTTACCAGGGCCATGCACGAGGTTCCCTTTAAAAAAGGCGCGCTGCGCGTCGTAACCACGCTTAAGATAGACGACCGCTGCGACCGAAAATTGACGATGCAGGGCAAGGTCAACAGGGTTAAAAAACTGAGGCCGGACGTCAATATATGAGTAAGAAGACTGATCTCAGCGTCCAAATCACCAGTACCCTTCGATTGGCTAATCCCGTGATGGCTGCCTCCGGCACCTGGGGATACGGGGACGAATACGGCGACCTGGTCGACGTGAACAGGCTGGGGGCGATCATCTGCAAGGGCACCACGCTTGAGCCGCGCGATGGCAATCCCCAGCCGCGCATCGTCGAAGTGACGGGTGGGGTGCTCAACTCGGTGGGACTGCAGAACATCGGCGTGGAGGCCCTGATAGCGGAGAAGGCGCCCTTGTGGGCGAAATGGAGGGCGCCGGTGCTGGTCAATATAGCCGGCAACTCCGTCGATGAGTATGCGCGTGTGGCTACCCGGCTGGAGGGTGTGGTGGGGGTAAGCGGCATCGAGGTCAATATAAGCTGTCCCAACGTTAGCAAAGGCGGTATGCAATTCGGCACCGATCCGTCCACGGCTGCAGAGGTCACGCGCGCCGTCAAGAAGGCCACCACTCTACCGGTGATGGTCAAGCTCAGCCCCAACGTGACGGATATCGTCGCCATCGCGCAGGCGGTGGAGAAGGCCGGCGCGGACGCGCTGTCGCTGATCAACACGGTCAGTGGCATGGCCATAGACGTGAAGCAGCGCAGGCCCGCGCTGGGGAATGTGAGCGGCGGATTGTCGGGACCCGCCATCAAGCCGATCGCGCTGTTGATGGTCTACAGGGTGGCGGGCTGCGTAAAGATACCGGTTATCGGATGCGGCGGGATCATGAACGCCGCGGACGCTCTGGAGTTCATCCTGGCGGGCGCGACGGCGGTTCAGGTGGGAACGGCCAGCCTGGCCGACCCGCGCGCGACTCTGGCCGTGGTGGACGGCCTTGCGAAATACCTCGAGGCCGAGGGTATCCGCAGCGTCGCTGAGCTGCGCGGAGCCGCCAGGCGTTAGCCGGTTACTTCAAATTTCTTTACTGAGTCGTGATGGCGCGCGCAATGGTCATGCGCTGCATCTCGGAAGTCCCTTCGTAAATCTCGGTTATCTTGGCGTCGCGCAGGTAGCGCTCCATGGGATAGTCCCTGCAATAGCCGTAGCCTCCGTGTATCTGGAGGGCCTTGTTGGTGACGAAGTTGGAGACCTCGGCGGCGTAGAGCTTGGCCATGGCCGCCTCTTTCATATAGGGCAGGTTCTGGTCCTTGAGCCAGGCGGCGCGGTAGACCATTAATCTTGCGGCGTCGATCTGCGTCGCCATATCGGCCAGCATCCACTGTATGGCCTGGTGCTGGCACAGCGGCTTGCCGAACTGGACGCGGGTCTGCGAGTAGGCCAGTGCGTCTTCGAAAGCGGCCTGAGAGATGCCCAGCGCCTGGGCCGCCACGGTGACACGGCTGGCGTCGATGGACTCCATGGCGTAGCGGAGGCCGCGGCCCGATTCGCCCAGCTGGTTGGACGCGGGTATCTTGCAGTTTTCAAATACGAGCTCCGCTGTGGACGAGCCGTGGATGCCCATCTTATGCTCCAGCTTGCCCACCGAGTAGCCGGGCGTGTTGCTCTCCACGATGTAAGCCGAGATGCCCCTGGTGCCTTTGGACTTATCTTCCATGGCGAAGACCACCGCGATGGAGGCCTCGGCGCCGTTGGTGATGAATATCTTATTGCCGTTGATCACGACCTTATCGCCCTCTTTGGCGGCCGTGGTCAGCGTCGCGCCCGCGTCGCTGCCGGCGCCCGGCTCGGTCAGCACGAAGCAGCAGATCTTCTCGCCCTTGGCGACGGCCGACACGTACTTCTTTTTCTGATCCTCGGTGCCGAATTTGTAGATGGGGTAGCAGGCCAGCGACAGGTTGGCCAGAAAGATGGCGGCCAGCCCACCCGAGGCTTTGGCCAGCTCTTCGCAGCAGATCGTCATGGACAGGTAATCGCCGCCGCTGCCGCCGTATTTTTCATCGATGGTAATGCCGAACAGGCCCAGCTCGGCGGCTTTCTTGAATATCTCGGCCGGGAACTTGCCCTCCTCATCGATTTTGGTGGCCTCCGGCTTCACCACGTTGGTGGCGAAATCGCGCACCATAGCCTGGAACATCTTCTGTTCCTCGGTTAAAAAGAAATCCATATATGCCTCCTTGAGATTTATAATTAATTTTCTACGATCTGCCGTCCCAGCAGTTGCGCCCGTGACAGAAGGTCCTGCCGTCCGGCCGATGCGTTGTAGCTGTCCATGCCCGAAATCAGCAGATCGTCGGCGTACTCGATATCCAGCGTCTTGTACCAGCTCTTCATGGTGACGATCGATCC
>Ga0163210_1000196_pt1 | contig 23536 bp, 17 predicted proteins | sample Kivu_220m_FD_113536 | JGI IMG/M metagenome (GOLD analysis project Ga0163210, IMG submission 113536) | Freshwater microbial communities from Lake Kivu, Western Province, Rwanda to study Microbial Dark Matter (Phase II) - Kivu_220m | ecosystem: Environmental > Aquatic > Freshwater > Lake ...
CACGCCGCCTTGTTTCTTGCATCGGATGAGGCCAAATACATCACCGGCGCGCAACTCATTGTCGATGGAGGCCTTACATGCAAGTTTATCTAAATCCGAGGCTAAAGGAAGCCTCTCATGCTTCTTTCTTCCAGTTTTCTGGCCGAAGTTCTCGTACCTTCGCCCCTGCCTGCCACATTTCAGAATTTCCCATTTCCGCCAGCTCCGCGTTGAGTTTTTCCCGATAGTCCGGCTGACTATTCTTTTCCAGTACAACTTTTGCTTCCGTCCCGTTGGCCACGCGTTCGTAGAGATGAGAAAACAAGGGAGCAACGGCATCGCGAAATTTTCCCTTCCAATCCAGAGCACCCCGTTGAGCGGTTGTGCTGCAGTTTGCATACAGCCAATCCATGCCTTTTTCGGCTGCCAGTTTAATCAGACTCTGGGTAAATTTCTCGACCGTCTCGTTAAAAGCTTCGCTTGGACTATGTCCACGTTTTCTGAGCTCGTGATACTGTGCCTCCATGATTCCGGCAATCGCTCCCATTAAAACACCCCTCTCGCCCACCAGATCGCTAAAGACTTCTTTCTCGAAAGTAGTCAGAAAGAGATATCCTGATCCCATCGCAATCCCTAAGGCAACCGCCTTTTCTTCTGCCCTCCCCGTGTAATTCTGAAAAACAGCGAAGCTACTGTTGATTCCGCTCCCCTCCAGAAAGTTGCGCCTCACGGAGAGCCCAGATCCCTTGGGGGCGACCATCACGACGTCCACATTGTTAGGGGGAATCACACCCGTTAGGTCTCTGTAGGTAATCGAAAAACCGTGAGAAAAAAAGAGCGTTTTCCCTTCCGTCAGATGGGGCTTCAAGCTCGGCCAGAATGCCTTTTGACCTGCGTCTGAGAGCAGATACTCAATCACCGTTCCCTTTGCCGCTGCTTCCTCCAAAGGAAACAGCGTCACGGCTGGAGCCCACCCATCCTTTAGGGCCTTGTTCCATGAAGCCGTATTCTTTCTTTGTCCGACGATCACGCGAAATCCGTTGTCCCGCATATTGAGGCTTTGTCCGGGACCCTGAACCCCGTATCCCAGGACAGCAATCGTTTCATTTCTGAGAATCTCTCTCGCCTTTGAAAGTTGAAACTCTTCCCGTGTGACCACTTTTTCCTCAACGCCGCCAAAATTAATCATCGCCATCGTTTGTCCTCCTTCAATCAAAACCGTTTTGGAGTAAGTGTTAACTTACAAAATGTAAAAAAACAAACCTTTCCAATGTCCTTTCCGCCTCAACGAGTTCATTCCCGCACCCTGCTTCTGGTCCCCGTTTCAGCCCCAAATAGCAGGAAGAGCTTCGCTTTGGAGCAAGTCCATCGTCAAGGGGAAGACTCGACTAAATATTTTGAGTCTCCTCCGGACTCAATTCTACAGCCGGGAAGCTCACCATTTTGACAAAAGATATTTTTCGGAATATAAGGGACTGCTGATTGGCAAGGACCCAGTTGCATTGGATGCAGTCGGGGTCCGCCTCCTCCAACGCCAGCGTATTGCCTATTTTGGTGAAGATCGCCCCCTGGACACCCAGCCCATACACATCGTTGCGGCCGATCAGAAATATAAGCTCGGCGTGAGCGACCTCAACCGGATCGAAGTCATCAAGTTGGGCTGGATGGAAGGGGTGTTGATTTAACAAAAAGTTTGACTAAACTATGAAACCGTAGTAGCTTCATTTAAAGGACAAATGAAAATGGCAGATATTAAGAAAGATATTTCCGATGCTCTCGTTGATTTCTATGGAAAGCTCATCGAACCCGAATTTAGAACAATCCGCAATAAATTCAATGAATACGATCAAAAGTTCAAAGATATCACAGACCATTTCGATAGAATTTACACTAGATTCGATCGACTTGAAACAGAATATTATTCCATAACTGCTGCTATTGATAGAATTGAGCAGCGTTTGGACAGAGTAGAACAACCCCTTGAAAAGGTTGACCAACGCCTTGAGAGGGTTGAGCAACATCTCGATCGAGTCGAGGGACAAATCGAAAAAATAGACAAAAAACTCGATATGGAATTCTCATTGAGGGAACGCCTCGAAAAAGAATTAGGAGAGCTAAAACAGCGGGCCTCCGTTCTCCAAGACCGGATTGAAGATCTGGAAAAGCGTTTAAAATCTTTCTCGTAAAATACCGCCTCACTTCCGCAGGCTGAAGCCCCTGCCTAGCGGCAGGCAGGTGCGGCTACCTCTGAACAGAAATTCATAATCCCCTCTCAATACCCCTATAGGAAAGGGGGAAGCCCTCAGCTAGGCTAAGATCTTTTGGAACTAAATTCTTCCTTGGTTGTCTTTAATATTTAAAACAAATTTATCCTTCACCCCCTCCCTCTCCCACAGGGGGGAGAGGGAGGGAGTAGAGGCAAGGAGGTCACTTTTATGAAAAGGCTAATCATTTTGGTCATTCTCATTTCATTTCTTTTTTCTGTCCAAATAGGATATGCTACGCCTCTCACCAGCACCCTCAAAGATCAGCAGAATGTATGCATCACTATCTACAACTCCAATATCGGTCTGGTGAAGGATACCCGGCTGATCGATCTCAAGCCGGGGATCCATGAGTTGAAATTCATGGATGTCGCCGCCAAGATTGATCCCACCACGGTCCATATCAAATCTCTGTCAAACGGAGCGGGCCTCGATGTCTTGGAGCAGAACTATGAATACGATCTTCTCAGTCCTCAAAAACTTCTTGAAAAGTTTGTGGGTCAGAAGATCCAACTTGCGAGCATTAATCCTGAGACAAAAAAAGAAGAGATCATTGAAGCAACGCTTCTCTCCACGCAGGGAGGGAACATCTTTCAAATTGGGGATAAGATCCATGTCGGCCATCCCGGAAGAATCGTTCTCTCAAGAATCCCCGAGAACCTCATTTCCCAGCCCACCCTGGTCTGGATGCTAGAAAGCAAAACCTCAAAACCCCAGAAATTAGAGGCCTCGTACCTCACTTCGGGAATAAACTGGAAGGCCGACTATGTGGCCGTTTTGAACAAGTCGGACACGCTCACCGACTTAACCGGATGGGTCACCATTGACAACCGCAGTGGGGCCACCTACCAGAATGCGTTGCTGAAATTGGTCGCAGGGGATATCCACCGGGTTCAGCCTGAGATGAAAATGGACTACGCCAGGCCCATAGCTGCTGCGAAGGAGGCAAGCCAACAGTTCAAAGAAGAGTCTTTTTTCGAATATCATCTCTATACACTGGATCGGAGAACCACTGTCAAAGATAATCAGACCAAACAGATGACCCTTCTCGATGCCAATCAGGTTCCCCTAAGGAAACTCTTCCTCTTCGCCGGGTCTCCTCAATACTATTACATCCAGGATCAAAGCTCCCGCAAACAAAAGGTTGGGGTCTTCCTTGAGCTGGAAAACAGCAAAAAGAGCAACCTCGGGATTCCTCTCCCTAAAGGGACGATCCGCGTTTATAAAGAGGATAAAGATGGAAGTCTCCAGTTTATCGGAGAGGATCGCATTGACCACACACCGAAGGATGAAAAGTTCAAGGTCAAGATCGGAGAGGCCTTTGATGTGGTCGGAGAGAGAGTACAGACAGAGTACAAGCGTCTCGGCCGAAATCTCTTCGAAGTGGCTTTTGAAGTAAGTTTAAGAAACCATAAGACCAAAGACGTTAACGTCTTAGTGGAAGAACCCATCCCCGGCGACTGGGAGATGCTGTCGAATACCCATCCCTATGAGAAATTGAGTGCCCATCTCATTCGTTTCGATGTGCCCGTGGCAAAAGACAAAGAGGTAAAGGTCAAATATAGAATTAGATTTCGATATTAACTTCACCCCCACCCTCACCCATTCAAGGGGAGGGGAAAAGGGGAGAGAAATTGAGCGCCCATCTGATCCGGTTTGACGTGCCCGTGGCAAAAGACAAAGAGGTGAAAGTGAAATATCGGATCAGGTTTAAATATTAAAAATGCTTGAAGTCTAAGGGAATAAAGGTTGAGGTTGAGGTTGAGAAAAGAAGATCGAATGTCAGCCTTAGCCTCAACCTTACCCTTATCCTTAACCTCCTCTTAAGTTATCGGCCGTTGTTTCTCCTCCAGTCCTTTCTTTTCGTTGACAGTCCAGAGGATCCCCATCCCCACAACGAAGAAGAGTAGAACCGAAAGGACGCCCGATTGCACACTCCCTGTGATCGCAATCAGAATTCCGTAGATCAGGGGACCGAAGATGGATGCAAATTTCCCGGAAACGCCAAAAAAAGCAAAAAACTCTGCACTGTTTGCGCCGGGCGTGAAAAGCCCCTGGAGAGAGCGAGAGGCAGCTTGACTGCCCCCCAGGACAAGGGCAACCAAAACCCCCAGGATCCAATACTCCGTCTTCGCTTCCCAGAAGATTCCTAAGCGAAACGCCCAGAGGACAATCAAGGACCAAATGCCCAGTGAGATCATCACGGTCCTCTTATTCCCGATGGTGTCTGCTAAAAATCCGAACACCATTGCACCCAGGAAGGCAATCGCCTGAACCATTAAGAAAAAAAGGATGAGTTCATTCGTCTTCATCCCCAGAACATCAGCCCCGAAGATCGAGGCCATGACGATCACTGTCTCTATGCCATCGTTATAAATGAGATAAGCAAAAAGGAACTTCGTCAACTCTTTGAAGGTTTGGATTCGACGAAAGGTATGCCGAAGGCGCCGGTAACCTTCCAGAAAATAATTTCGTTCAATCCTGGGAAGCGATGCCCGGGATCTTTCCTTCAAGAATAGAAAAATCGGAATCGAAAAGATGAGCCACCAGATGGCCACGGACACGAAACAATCCCGTACGGTAAAATGGCCTGCTGGAAATCCCATCCATTCGGGATATTGCAGCATGATCAGGTTGATCGCCAGAAGAGCCCCTCCCCCGATATAACCCAGCGCCCAGCCAAGACCAGAGATCCTTCCGATGTTTTGATCCGTGGAGATTTCTGGAAGGAAAGCATTATAGAAAACATTGGCCTCTGCAAAACCGATATTGGCCATCAGGAAGAAACCCGCTCCCATCCAATAATCCCCCTCATGCACGAAATAAAGGAGTCCGGTGAAGAGGACGCCGATGAAACAGAAGGCCATCAGAAAACGTTTCTTGGAGGTAGAGGCATCACCGACCGCGCCCAAGAACGGGGAAAAGAGAGCGGAAATGGCCATGCTGAGGGAGATGGTAAAGGTGAAGAAGGAGGCGCCATGAAGCCGAACCCCCAAGACCTCAACCCCTTTCTCTCCTCCTGCTACCACAGTGGCAAAGTATTGATTGAAGATGACCGCGAGAATGGTCGTGGCAAAGGCTGAGTTTGCAAAGTCATACATCGCCCAGCCAAAGATGTCTCGCTTCCTGACAGGCATATTAGGATGAAAATGTCCTTAGGTGAGGGTAAAGACGCCGGTTTGGTTCAAGGTCAAAAGGTTAGGTGCAAGGACAACGATTCAAGGACCAATGACGTAACCCTTCAACGAAACTGGCGTCTTAACCTTAACCCTAACCCTTGAGCAAAGATGACTGGCGGCAGTAATGCCGCTGTCACACGCTATACGATGCTCCATGCGCTAGGCTCTATTTGAGCTCAGACGGTTCTGATCTCCTGCCGCATGAAGAAGAGGTAACAGATCCCGAAGCAAAGAAACGTGATGGCCACCAGAGAAACCAGGTGCGGGAGGACAATGGTGATGCTCTGCAGTAGGGGAAGCGGGCTCTGGAATCGAGTCAGGGAAAGCCTCTCCAAGGGTCCCATCAAGATCAAGGATCTTGTGGTTTTTCTCATCGGATCGAGGATCGTTGAAGTCGCTTCGCTGTAAAGGGTCATGGGAGAAAAGAGGGAGATCGTACTCTGAATACGTTCATGCTTGAGGAGTACCTGAGGATCAATCCCGCTGCTGCTCTGACTGACGGGAGCAACCGCATCGGATAAGACCCCTGCCCCCAAGCTTACAAAAAAAGAGAAAAAAATCCACAAGGCCAGAGAGGCCAAGGCAGAGGTTGCGGTGCTTCGGAAAACAACCGAGAACAGAATCGATATTCCCAACCAGAAGGAGATGTAAAGAATGCTTGCAATGAGGTAAATCACAAGACGCCAGATTTCCTCCCAGCCGGGAACCACCCCGACCAGGCGTATACCGAGACCCGAGATGATGAGAATGATCGCCACCAGGACGATAGAGATCGTCACGACACCCGTCAAAAACTTTGCATTGATGATTGAATCCCGATAAATGGGCTGGGCCACCAGTTTGCTCAACGTCCGAGAAACCCGTTCTCGGTTGATCGAATCAAATCCGAGAATGATCCCGATCAGGGGGCCAAAAAAGCCAATGAACTGGACGAAAGAGAAGAGCTTTCCGGTTGAAGTAAAAAGCAACAAGAAGAGAAGCGTGGGCTTGGCCAATCCCTTCGTCTCTTCTTGAATGCCCATGCCTACCATAGCAGCAATGATGATCCCGACCATGACGATCAGTGCCGAAATCAGCAGGAACCGGGTACTGCTGAAATGGTCTTCCATCTCTTTTCGAAATATCGTTAAGATCCCCGACAACTTAGGCCTCCTTGAAATATCTCATATAGATTTCTTCGAGTGTGTAGCGCTCCTTATCCACACCCAATTTATCCTTCGCCAGTTCCTGAATGGATCCCACGGCGACCAGGTTTCCCTTGATCATGATTCCCACCCGGTCGCATATCCTCTGCACCTGGTCGAGAAGATGAGAAGAGAGAAAGACCGTGATATTCTTGTCTCGGCTCAGGGCATGGATGAGGTCGAGCATCCGATTCGTTCCATCCGGGTCCAAACCGATGGTTGGTTCATCGAGGAAGATAAGCCTTGGTTCCTTGATCATCACTTCAGCGATACCCAAACGCTGTCTCATTCCCTTCGAATAAATCCCCACCTTTTTCTCGGCTTCCTCGTTAAGACCCACTTCTTTGAGCCAGGTATCAATCCTCGGGGCAGAGATTTCGTCGGGAATCCGGTTCAATCTTGCGACATACTGAAGGTTATCCCTCGCGTTCATGTCATCATAAAAGCCCACATTTTCAGGAAGGTATCCCACCTTTTCTTTCACACGAAGGGGGTCTCGCTTCGGATCGAACCCACAGACTTGGACCTTTCCTGAAGTGGGTTCCGTCAGTCCCAGAAACATAAGCAATGTCGTCGTCTTCCCTGCCCCGTTCGGGCCGAGAAAGCCAAACACCTCTCCCTCGAGGATCTGAAGATCGAGCGCATTGACCGCGGTCTGATCCCCATACCTCTTGGTGAGCTTTTCGGTCTCGATGATGGATTGTCCCTTCACGTTATCGTCTCCCCAGCCAGATGAACAAAGCACTCAATCCAGCGATCACAAAGATGATCACGCCTATCCCGATCCATCCCCATGCCGTGGATGCCCTGACGGTCACCCTCATCTCGACCGTCTTGTCAGATTTTTCTCCGTTGACCATCACACCCACCGAATAATCTCCCACCAGAGCCTGGGCAGCCGGCTTTACAGTTACCTCGATCTGCTTCAGCGCATCGGGTTCCAAGGCCTCAAGCTTTTCGGGCGCAAACTTGACTTCCCAGTTCTCGGGCTTAAACGAAGAGAAGGTAATGTTGCGATTGACTGCAGACCCTGTATTCTTCACAAAGAGCGAAAAGTTGGCCGGTTTCCCTGCAAACGCTTCAAGAGAGAGGATTCCGGTCGGTGTCCCCGCATCCAGCTTGTAAATTCCGGTCAAGATCACTGTTAATTTTACCTCGGCCTTCTTATCTCCAGAGCTCACCCTCACCAGAATGGGATACTCACCCGATCGGGCTTCTCTCGGCGGTGAAACCTCGACCGCGATGTTCTGGCTCTGTCCCCCCTTGATACGAATGCTGGAAATCTGTTTCGTCTCATAGGAGGGCTTGAAATTGATCTCCCATTTTTCCGGCCCTACGGCTGCGAGATTGAAGGTGCGATCCACTTCAATCTTGTTATTGACTTCGATGGAAAACTCGAACTTCGCATCGGTCTGGCCTCTCAGAACGGGATAAGAAGTCGTGAGTTGGATGTCATCCGATCCGGGTGTCCTCTCTTGGACGGTCACAGCCATTTTATGGGTTGAGGTAAATTTGCCATCGTCGGTCCTGGCATCAAACTGAAAATCATAGGTGCCTGGCCCCACGGTCTTATCGGGCTCAAGATTCAAGGCCAAATTCCTCGACTTCCCGTTGGACACAAACATTCCAGAAACGAGATAACTTCCACCCTTCAGCGTGGCCTTCCATCCTTTGGGAATGGTCGATATCTGGACATCGATCGTCTCATCCTTGCGGCCTTTGTTCTCCAAAGTCAGATCCATCTTGACCGATTCCCCTTTCGGGACTGTGACGGCGGAGTACTCTGGATAGATCGCAATCCCCCGTTCGGGTCTCAGATCTTTTTTCTCCTCTTGCGCAATCATTGAGGAAGGAAATGAAAATAGTAAAACGATCAGGGAAATAATGAATATCACTTGGCCTCGGGTCACTCGCATCATGTTGATCCCTCCTAAAAAATCTTTTCGAATTTCAATTACTTACGACTCGGTGATCATGGGTGGGCATACGACAAGAAATTTTTGTGTAGTATTTAACCGTTCGTCAAAGGATTGTCAAGAGAAATCACAAAAATTTAATTTTTTCCCCACCGCCTTTAACCCCGTGCCAGTCAGAGCTGAAACAACTGTTTCCTTCCTGACCTGCTTCAGATATTCTTCCAGCCCGGCAATCGTGGCCGCAGAGGTGGGCTCGATGAAATGACCCTTTAACCCCATCTTCTTCCTGGCAGCCTCAATCTGGTTTTCTGTGACGGTTAGAACCTCCCCCCCTGTCTCTCTGATCGCCTTCAAAATTTGTCTTCCCCGCACCGGCTGTGCAATCGCGATCCCTTCTGCCAGGGTCTCTCGATCAACTTTGATCGGCCTCGTTTCCTCCCACCCTTTTTTGAACGCATGATGGAGAGGAGCGCACAGAGCCGATTGGACAGCAACCAGACGTGGCATTCTCTTGACCATCCCTGCATCCTTCAACTCTCTGAACCCGAGATAGGTTCCCAAGAACAACGTTCCGTGCCCGACAGGGAGGACAAGCACATCGGGAGCTTTCCACCCCATCTGTTCCCAGATCTCGAATGCGAAGGTTTTCGTCCCGTGAAGGAAGAAGGGATTCCAGCAGTGGCTGGCATAATAGGTGCTGGAAGCGGCTTCCAGGGTAACCTCAGCAGTCCTTTCTCTCGATCCCTCGACCGTTCTCAACCGCGCGCCGTAGGCCTTGATCTGGGCCAATTTTGCCGAAGAAGCGGTCGCCGGAACGACGATCTCACATTCGATGCTCCCTTTGGCACAGTAAGCAGCGATGGCACACCCTGCATTCCCCGAAGAATCTTCCACCACGCTACGAATTCCCAATTCCTTCACCTTGCTTATAAGAACCGTCGCCCCCCGGTCCTTGTAAGATCCTGTCGGAAAGAGATAGTCAACTTTCAGAAGAACCCGATGGCCGTTCCACTCCAATAACTCCAGCGGCGTGAATCCTTCTCCCATGGAAAGGATGGACTGATCCCGTGCCACGGGAATGGCTTCCCGGTACCGCCACAGGTTGGTCCCTCTGTTTAGAATCTTCTTGATGTCAAATTTCGGCTCGAATTGAAGGTCAAGGAAGGAGCCACAATCACATCGCCATCGGGTCGGTGCAACAGGATAGACCTGGCCGCACTGAGAACAAAAGAATTTTTCCATGAATTAAACAAATGAGAGTAAGTTGCGTCGCAGGCAATTTGTCATCCTGAACCATGCTCTGAACTTCATGAGTTGGTTCAGGATCAGATTTCTTGTTCTTTCAGGTCTTTCTCCGAGATTCCGAAACAAGTTCGGAATGACAGAACCGTTTGGAAACTCTTGCACTCTGGTCTTCATTATGGCTCAGACACCAGGGGGAGTATGATCCGGAAGGTCGTCCGCTGTTCTTCAGATTCTACTTCGATCTTCCCCCTCAACCTTTTGACCAGGCGGGTCGTGATGTGAAGTCCCCTACCCCTCCCGTTCCCCATGAGAAGCCGTTCTCTATCCTCTTCTCTGATCTTACCAGTATTGGTGATCTCGGCAATGGCCCACGAATCCCTTCGGTAAGACCGGATGGATAGTTCGCCCCCTGCTTCCGGTATGGCATTAAAGGCATTGTTGAGCAGGTTGTCCAGAACCCTCTCGATATGAAGAGGAAAACACCGGATCCAAAGCGGAGATTCCAGTTCGCCCTCGAAAAACTGAATGCTCTCTCTATTCAGTTCTCGGATGGCCTCCTCATTGATCAGAAACCGCCTCTTCAGTTTCTCAGTCAGGTCCACCGTCTCCTCTCTTCCCTCCCCGTGAAGGGTCAAGGCCAATTCCTGGATCCTGGAGGTCTCCTTCAAGATAATCTCCAAGGCCTGATCAACCTTCTCCTTTTTTACAAGGTATTCTCCATCCTCCAAAATCTTCTTTACCCGCTTGGCAAAACCGGCTGTTGCAATGGCCGGGTTCTTGAAGTCATGGAGGATATCATCCATCTTCTCCAGCCTCAGGCCTTTCATCATCTCCTTGCCAAAGAAGGTGAAAACCTCAATCTCCTCATCCGTAAATCGCTTCTGATGAGCCTGGGCATCAAAGGCCAGGAAATGAGTGACCACATCGTCCACTTTGAGAGGGATGTACAGGACGGAGTTAATCTGTTGGTGTTCGAGAAAGCGTTGCAGGTCCGCAGGCAGGAGGCAGCTCGCCCTTGGATTGTGAATCAAAATGTAGGTGGGGTAAACCTTTTCATTCTCAAAATCCCCGAAAGGACCGGTCTGGTTTACGATCGCATGGATGTACGGCACTTCGACATCGAAGACCTTTCCAAGCCCGTGCTCGCTCTCAGGGTAGCCTGCCTCCAGGATCACATGTTTTCGATCTCCGCTCACGGAGAAAAGGGCACATCTTTGAATCCGCATAATCTCCACCAGTTCCGGGATCACCATGTTGAAGAAATCTTTCATTTTGATCCCTTCCCGCTTCCCCAGTTTGAGAAAGATCTTCTCAACAATCTTGTCTTTGGTCACATTCAAGAGCTGAAGACCCATAATTCTTTTTCGGGCAATGACATAGCTCACCCTCCTTGAAAGCATCTCGGCAATCCTGGCTTCCAGAGGTGTGAAGGTCCGATTCTTTTCACGAAAATAGATTTGAAAAGATCCCTCAATATCCACGTCCTTCAGGGAGAACCGGGGAATGGAGATTGGGATGGCCAACATGGAATGAATGCCCTTCTGAAGAACCTTTTCCTTGTTCTTGTATTTTTCCTCGTTTGCAATGTCCGGGACAAAATAACTGCTGCGGCTTTTTACGACTTCTCCTGCAATGGTATCCTCGAAGGGAATAGCCTCCTCCCTGTCATCGTACAATTTGGGGTGGGCCCCAACGAGGACCATTTCCTCCCTTCCAGGATCGTAGATGCGTATGCTCACCGCCTCCGCTCCGAGATAATCGGCTACACTCTTTGCAACTGTTTCGAGGATTTCCTTTTCCGACAGAGAAGGGTTGATTTCAAGAATGGTCTCAACCTGACTGATCAATTTTTCCACATACTGATACAGGATTTCTTCCCGAATCAGATCGACGACCGCCATCACCTCATCCAGTGAAAGGTTGCACCCTTTCTCCGTCAGACTGCCCATGATCGATTCAACGAATTTCCTATCGATCTTAAAATGATCCATCGGGGTTCAGGCTCCCAAAATCAACCCGGTCATGAATTCATAAACCCATTATAAACCTTTCTTTGGGGGTGTCAATCCAAATGGCGCATGACGCGTGCCTTCTCAGTTTTGCGTGCAAAACAGGACCGACAGGGATGCTGGAGAAAATTTTAGAGCGGTATCCTTAGCTTCACTCCCCAGCTGCAGGCGTTCATTGAGCGCTTTCCAAGACGCCTTTCAATCACTGGTCGTGCCCCATCCGCATAGATGTCAATTCAATCCGTATTCTAAGATTTTCGGAGGCATCCCTGTCGGGACAACGAGGTTCATGCCTGTAACTGACGAATTACCACGAGGGGTGGAAAACGAAAAATAGTTGATTCTTAAGGCAATTCTATGGTAGTTTACAAAAAGGTGAATCTTGGGCGGGCGAGATGAAGTACGATGACCTCCTAAATTTCCTTCAACATGCCGGCAAAGACCCCTCCAGGCTGATCTTCGAAGATGAACTGACCGGAATCTTCAATCGCCGCTTTCTCCTCAATTACTTCCAGTACAAAATCGCATGGGATGCGCTGAGGGACCACCCCGTGTCGCTGATCATGATCGATTTGGACTTTTTCAAGCAGATCAACGACACGTATGGCCATGCTGCCGGCGATCAGGCACTCATCTTTCTGGCAGCCATGCTCAAAGAGGTGGCGGGAGAAGGAGCGTTGCCCATCCGCTACGCGGGGGACGAATTCATGATCCTTCTACCCGATTCAGACAATCGGACAGCCCTCCAAATGGGAGGGAACCTTCTCGAGAAGGTTCGCCAAAAACCCGTCATCCTTGAGAAAAAGCGAGAAGAGATTCGCCTGACCCTCAGCATGGGGGTCGCTTCCGCCCCTGAGGACGCCCAAACAGGGAAGGCTCTGATCCAAAAGGCAGATACCGCGCTCTATTATTCGAAGAAAATGGGCAGAGACCGCCTTTCTAACGCGATGGGAGTTGTCCCCGAGGAGGTCACTGCAAAAGCGGTGATCCACCAACTGGAGGGGGACAGGGTCGCTGGCCGGAGGTCTCAATATGCGCAGGTGGCAAAATACTTCCAGAGCTTTGGCGAGGGACAGAGCCAGTTTATCATCGTGGAAGGTGGACCTGGAATGGGCAAGAGCACCTTCTTGGACACCATTTACAGAAAGCTGGCTTCGAGCAAAATGATCCGCCAGGTCAAGGTGAACGGACAACAGCAGGAGGCCTTTCGACCTTACTATCTATTGACCAACATTCTCGTTGCCCTGCTCAGTCAGAGAGAAGATAAAGGCATCGGGATCCTCGAAAGCGTCGGCCCAAGAGATACTTCTTACCTCTCTTACATCCTTCCTCAGCTGACCGGCAAAGGAGAGGCTCTTCCTAACGAGACCGAGGGATCGCGGCGGGAAAGCATCTTCAACACCCTGCTCTACTTCCTCCCCAAGACACTTGATTTTCGACCGCTCATTCTTTTGATCGACGATCTGCAATTCGCCGATGAGGCAACCCTTCTGCTTCTTCACCGGATGATGCTTCATCGGGAGCTCAGGCTCTTCATCTGTAGCGCTTCTGACCCGATCGATACGTTGAAGACAGAACCTCAGCCGTTTCCTCTGGCCCAGTTTTATGAGGCCAACCACGAAGAACTGGATATCCATTCGATCCCCTTGATCCCGCTGACCCCCAACGATATTGCCGAACATTTGAACGAAGTCTTTTCTCAGGTGCGGTTTCCTGAACATTTCGAGGAAGAATTGGCCAGGGTCACCCAGGGGAATCCCCTCTTCCTCAGTGAAATCTTGAGAAAGCTGGCGATCGACCAGAAGATTCAACGCTCGGGCCACCAACGGGTCGTTTTGCCACTGGAGGAAGGATACCTGCCAGGATCCCTTGAAGAGATGGTCAGCCAGAGGGTCGCCGCGCTCGACGAAGAAAACCGGCAGCTCCTTTATCAGGCCGCCACCTTCGGGGAGGATGTCTCTCTGAGCCTTCTTGCGGGAAGCTCAAAAAAGATGGAGGCGAAGGTCTTGGAATTCGTTGATCAGGCAGCCTCACTGGGTCTGCTTCGGTCAGACTTCCAAATGAATGATGAAACAGTCCGCTTTCTCAGCAAGAGAATTCTTGAAACCATCTACGGCGCCATTCAGCCGATACAGAAACAGGCCTTGCATGAGCAGATCGGTCAGTACCAGGAGAGGCTTTACCAGCAACACCTTCTGCCCTCTGCAGGTCCCCTGGTCTATCATTTTAGGCGATCTGCAAACCAGGAAAAGGCACAGGCGTACGAACAATTCGAGCAGTCGTACACGCACAAGGTTTTCAACCCGCTCGAAGCCAGACGGTATACGGGGGAAAGACGAAGACAGGGGCCGAGCGAGCTCCCTCCTCCCGGTGCCCCCCTTGATCCCGCGAGCCTGGCCCAGATCCCCAATCTCATCCGGTGTTTCCTCACGGCCGTCCGTCAGCAGAAACTCTACCCCGCCGGAAGTGAAGCCGTGGTGACGGCTAACCGGCAATTTAAAGAAGCCCTCGATTCAATTTTGGTGAACAACGAAAATTTGACACTGTTTCAGGTCAACCAGGCGTTGATGGTGAATGGACAGAAGATTGATGTGGGTGAATTCAAATGGATCACTGAGGACCTCCTCAGGTTCATGACCAGCGTCGAGCTTAAGGGAATCATCTTCCACAAGGGCTTTGCGGATCAGGAAATGGAAGTGCTGATGGCAGCTTTCGGCCGTCCCAAACCGAAAGTGATCGATCGAGACTTCTGGCAACGTTTTTCTCAAGAAGAGCAACTGAAGCATATTGAATTGAAGCAGGTACGCTACACGCTCATGGTGGATGGAGAAGCAACCTTGAGGGAAGGGAAAGGAGGTCCGGGGGCTGTCTCTCCACCTCCCGTCACTGTTTCCTACCAGCTCATTGCCAAAGAGCAGAGACTGGGCCAGGAAGACCTGGCCCGAATTCCTGATGTTCTGCGTTCCCTCTTGAGCGCCTCGAAGAATATCAAACTCTATCCTCTGGAAAGCAAGGCCATCGCTGCTCCCCTGGAGCAGCTCATGGAAGCCCTTCGCACGATCCTGTCCAGAAGACAAGCCCTCACCCTGGCTCAGGTTGGTCAGGCACTCGTGGTCAACGGGATCAGGGTGAATATCTCTGGAATGGAGACCCTGGCGGAGGGTTTCCTCAAATTCCTCGACGCCATCAGCCTCACCAGCCTCACCTTTCTCAAGGCACTCCCCTATGACGAGATGAAGACATTCATTGGAGCGCTGGGGCAACTACCCTCTTCAGGATTGACCGGTGAGTACTGGACTCGTCTGGCCAAGGAAAAAGGACTCTCCTCCTTGCTTTTTAACCAAGTGCTCTACGAAACCCGGGTGACCCCAAGCATGGCGGCGACGGAGTTGGATGAATCGTCTGAATGGCCTGAAGAGGAAGAGTTTTCTGAGGGGTACTGGGTGGTCCAGATGGCTGCTCCCTTCTCTGAAGAACTGGCGGAACCTTTTTTCAAAGAGATGCCTGATCGCGTGAATGATCTTCTCGTCAAAGGAGATGAGAAACAGATCCGGCAGCTCATGAAACAGGTTTTCAGAGGGTTTCAGAGGCGTCCCTTTGCGTCCCGCGAAAAGATTGTCGATAGCTCCCGGAGGGTGATGGACGAGCTCAAAATCGGGTTTCAGCACCACTTTTCCAAGTTCCTGGCCGACCCTCTGCTTGTTGCTTTTTCAGAGGAAAAGGATCCTAAGATGCTTCGGGAAATAGCTTTCCTCCTCAACCATATGACGACCCAGCTTATCCAGTTCGGAGAGTATTCCCTCTCCACCCGGATCCTCGAAAGTCTCTACGGTCGTTACCAAAAACTCCTCGTTAACAAGGATCCGGAAGCCCAGCGGCTGGCAAAGTTTCTTGACAGGAAACTGGAACCCAGCACGCAGCAACTCCTGGTCAACGATCTCAAATCAAGCAACATGTCCCGCCAGGAGAATGCCGCCCGATTGCTCGGCAGTCTGAGGCAGGTCACCCTTCCCCTTCTCATCGACATCGTTAAGAAAGAAGAGGATCTGAGGGCAAGGAAGATTGCGGTCAGCCTGCTCGAAGAACTGGGGACGGAGGCAGGTGACCTTCTTAAGAAAGAGCTCGTCTTAGGAAGCAACCCTGTTGAAGCGCTTCGCATTCTCGAGGTCATCGACGGTGTGACGCGGGATGTAAGGACAGAACTCGTTTTTGCGATCGAAAGCGACAACGCTGAGATCCGTGAGGCCGGTTTTAAGCTTGCAGAGCGCCTGAACAATCCTCAGATTGTTGAGCTCCTTCTGAACTATGCGAAAGGCACACAGATTGGATTGGCCGCCGAGGCGATCACATGCCTGGGAAGAATGAAGCCTCAAGGGATGACGGAACCGATCGTTTCGCTTTTAAAAGGGGCCAAAGACACAAGATTGTTGATGGCTTGCTGCCAGGCCCTCGGGCAGATCGGAGAGCCTGCCGGAGTGGAACCTCTGCTCAACCTCTTGAAGGGAAAAGGTTCCTTCTTCCGTCGTCAGCGGAGAAATCGCCAGGTGCGTGCCACCGCTGCTTTTGCCCTCGCACAAATTCCCCATCCTCGGGTGGCTGAGATGCTTTCCCCTTTCGCCGACGACCCGGACACCCGGGTGAGAGAAATTGCTCGAAGCCGCGCTTACGGTTCCGCTCCCACTCCCCCAAAAGAATAACTTTCCTTATTGTTCGAATCTCTTCAGGAGGATGGCACTGTTCACGCCGCCGAAGCCAGCGGAAATGGAAAGCCCGATCCTCACCGCTTTCTTCCTCGCCTCGTTAGGAACATAGTCCAGGTCGCAATCCGGATCTGGAAATTCGTAGTTTAGGGTGGGGTGAATGATTCCTGTTTCGACGGAAAGAAGAACAGAGATCGCTTCAATCCCTCCGGCCGCTCCCATCAAGTGCCCTGTGATCGACTTGGTCGAACTGACGGGAATCTGGTAGGCCTGTTTTCCAAAAACATCCTTAATCACTTTTGTCTCCACTTGATCATTTAAGATGGTGGAGGTTCCATGGGGATTGATATAATCGACTTGTTCCGGACGAACATCTCCCATTTGGAGGGCATCCCGGATGGCCTTGCCCAGAGCTTTCCCGTCCGGATCCGGTTCCGTCAGGTGGTGGGCATCGGCCGTCATCCCAAACCCAATCACTTCCCCATAGATGCGGGCGCCTCTCCGCAAGGCGTGATTCAACTCCTCCAAAATCAACACCCCTGCCCCCTCACCCATGACAAATCCATCCCTCTCTCGATCAAAGGGCCTGGAAGCTTTATGAGGTTCATCGTTCCGGGTCGACATGGCCCGGAGGACATCAAAGCCCCCGAAGACATACGGGGTGATGCAAGCATCTGTGCCTCCCGTCACCATGAGGTCTTCCCTCCCCCCCCGGATCTGAAGAAAACTGTTGATCATCGCATGGGTCGCAGAAGCACAGGCAGTCGACACCGCAAAAGACGTGCCCCGCAGGGTGAAAAAATTTGTGATATGGGACGTGATCGCGCTCAAATAAATATTTGGCAGGGCAAAAGGGGAGAGTCCCCTGGGGCCTCTCGACAGAAAACGCTCGTGATAGTACTCCATTAACTCCATCGCTTCGACGCCAACTCCCAGGACCACTCCGATCTTAAAGGAATCGAGCCCGCCCAGTTCGTACTGCCCTCCACCTTCGTGATCGAGCTGGAATTCCAACCCCGCGTCCTTCAGGGCAAGGTAGGTTCCAGCAATCGCAAATTGAGATGTTCTCCCGATATGTTTTGTGTGTTTTGAACGAGGAACATATTGAAAAAGGTCGAAGGTCTCAAGCGGAGCACCGACTTGACATCGGTACTGACTCATGTCCCGATCGGGAAATGAGATTGCTTTGAAAGCGGTCTTCCCGTGAACCAAACTTTCCCAGAAGGGCTCTTTCCCAATGCCAACGGGGGTTACAGGACCCACCCCTGTCACCACCACTCGTTTTTGATCGGGATTCATAGGCATTTCCCTGTATTTTCAGTGTCTATATTTTCATCAATTGGTCTCCGTTTGTCAAGAAATTGTTAGGAGATTTCAGGAATCTCCCTGAAATCTCCGATTACACAGATTAGGAGGCGACTGGAATTGAAGAAAAATCCGCATAATCTTTCTTTGAATCTGCGTAATCAAGAGCTCGGGAAATAGCTTTTCCGAGTTCTCTTATTTTACAATTGACATCCTTTCGTTTTGGAAATATAAGTTTTCCTTAGAGATGAAAGCATCCCTGATCTGTTTTTTTCTTTTCTCATTTTCACTCTCTCTCTCATCTGCCTGCGTGCCTCTTAAGAAAGGGACGATTGCTGCAACGGCTTCCATGCTCGAAGACGTGGTTAGGGCGTCGTACCGACAGTCAGACTTGAGGATGGTCCGCGAGGGAACGCCCGCCTATTTGATGTTGCTCGATGGAATGGTCGAGGCATGGCCTGATCACGCTCAACTCCTCATCGCTGCCGCCCAGGGTTACGCTTCTTTTGCCTCTGTCTTTTTGGAAGATCAGGATAGGGAATACGCAAAACAGCTCACCGCGAAGGGAAAACAGTACGCCCTGAGATCCCTCGCATTGAAGGGGCTCAAGGATCCCCTGCAAAACCCTTTCGATGACTTCAAAAAAGACCTGACTCGTTTTAGGAAGAAAGAGGTCCCCTATCTCTTCTGGGGCGCCACCTGCTGGACAACCTGGATCAACCTGAATCTCGATTCGGTGGAGGCGATCGCCGAGCTTCCGAGAGTGGAGGCCATGATGCAGAGGGTCATGGAACTCGACGAGGCTTTTTACTATGGCGGCCCCCATCTTTTCATGGGGATCTGGTTCGCCTCAAGGCCGAAGATCGCAGGAGGAGATCTTCCAAGAGCCCAGGGACATTTTCGGAAGGCGATTGAGCTTGGCCAAGGGAAATTTTTGATGGCTGACGTCTATTACGCAAGCACCTACGCCCGCCAGGCCCTGGATAAAGATCTCTTCATTTCTCTGTTGCAGGGGGTCCTGAAAAAACCTGCTGACGACCCCTCCGAATTAACCCTTCTCAATACCGTGGCCAAGAAGAAGGCCCAGGATCTGCTCGACCGCACTCAAGAATATTTCGATTAGGAGAACAGCATATGAGCCAACCTTACCCCCTCAGACGCCTCGGCACCACCTTATGTGTTTGTCTCCTCTTCAGCCAAGTGGCTCTTGCAGCGGGACAGAGCGTCACCATTAAACTGGGAACGTTAGCCCCTGAGGGCAGTTCCTGGATCAAGACCATCAATGCCCTGAATGCCGAACTGAAGAAAAAGACGGAGAACCAAGTCCAGTTTCGAATTTATCCCGGCGGTGTCCTGGGAGATGAAACGGACATGCTCCGCAAGATGAAGATCGGCCAAATTCAAGGGATGGCGCTTACCTCAGCGGGCCTTTCCACACTGTTTAATGAAATCGATGTCTTTCAGATCCCATTTCTCTTCCAAAAATATGAGGAGGTTGACGCCGTCTTAGCAAGAATGGATTCCTTTTTCAGGAAAGGTTTTGAGGACAGTGGATATGTTCTTCTGGGATGGTCGGAGGGGGGATTCATCTACCTCATGTCCACCATCCCGATTGCCAGTGTGGCTGATCTTCGGAAGGCGAAGGTGTGGATTTGGAAAGATTCACCGATGTCCAAAACGATCTTTGATGAAGCGAAGGTTTCAGCCATCCCACTCTCGATACCCGACGTGTTGGTGGGACTTCAAACCGGGCTGGTCAATGTCGTGTACGCTCCCCCCACGGGAGCCATCTCACTCCAGTGGTTCACGAAAGTGAAATATTTAACCGACGTCCCTCTGGTCTATTTGGCAGGGGCAATCATTGTCAGGAAAGAAACGTTCCAAAAGATCTCTCCGTCCTACCAGGGGTCCCTTATGGAAATCTCCCAGCGCTATTTAGATCAACTGAAGGCCGTAACCCGAAACGAAAATCAAGACGCCATCCAGGTCATGATAAAGCATGGAACGAAGAGGGTGACCCCCTCCAAAGACCAAATCGATGAATTCAAAAAGCTTTCAGACCAAGCCATGAGCCGGATGAGCAGCCAATCCTTTTCCCAAAAGGTCTTCAATGAGGTATCATCCACTCTTGAATTGCATCGAAGGGAAGGAAAATAATGGATCGTTGGGAACGTATGGATGAATTCATGAGTCGGGTGGAAGCGGCCCTTCTTGTCACTTTCTTGGGCCTTATGATCCTTGTTGCCTTTTCCCAGATTGTGCTCCGAAATCTCTTTTTCACGGGTCTTGACTGGGGGGATTCCCTGCTTAGGAATCTGGTTCTATGGATCGGTTTCATCGGCGCCACCCTTGCCACGAAGGATGGAAAACATATCAACATCGATGTGGTGTCGAGAGGACTGTCCCCTGTAGGAAAGAACCTGGTCACAGGCATCACCCATTTGTTTGCGTTTGCTGTCTGCTGCGCTCTCACCTATGCCACGTTGAAGTTCATCAGAAATGAAATGCAGATGGGACAAAAAACCTTTTTGAACATTCCTGTGTGGATCCCGGAGTTGATTCTTCCCATGACTTTCAGCCTTATGACATTTCGGTTCGGCCTGCGTTTTTTGAAAAATCTTTCCAAGACGGGCCAGCGGGTCTTTGTGGAGGGTCGGGGAAAAGGGTCATGACCTTCATCTTGATCTTCATTGCCCTGCTTGTTCTTTTTCTCGGAGCACCCCTTTTTACGGTCGTCTCTGGCGTGACGCTCTATCTCTTGTTTGTTGCCGACATTGACTCCTCGGCGATGATCATTGAGATGTATCGAATGGCGACCACCCCCATCCTGGTTGCCATCCCCCTCTTCACCTTTGCCGGATATCTCCTTTCAGAAAGCAAGGCGCCCAAACGGCTGATCGGACTGACCGATGCCCTGCTGGGTTGGCTGCCTGGCGGGTTATCTGTGATCGCTCTCATCACCTGCTCCGCCTTTACGGCCCTGACGGGCGCGACCGGTCTGACCATTATTGCCCTCGGAGGCATCCTCCTCCCCGCATTACAGCAGGGAAGGTATCCGGAGAAATTCTCTCTTGGACTGGTCACCAATTCAGGAACCCTGGGTGTTCTCTTTCCGCCAAGCCTGCCAATTATCATTTATGCGATCGTGTCCAAGTTGCAGATCAGTCAACTTTTTCTTGCGGGCCTGTTGCCCGGGATGCTGATGCTCGCACTCCTCTTAGCGTTCAGTGTGCGGATGGCCATGGTCAACAAAATCCCCCGAACGAAATTCAACGGGTTGCAGGTACTCAAAGCGATCAGGGAAGCCATGTGGGAACTCCCTCTCCCGCTTGTCGTGCTGGGGGGGATTTACAGCGGATACTTCGCGGTCAGTGAAGCGGCAGCGATCACGGCCGTGTATGTGTTTCTGGTTGAGGTGATCATCTGCCGGGATATCCGATGGCGAGACCTTCCTCAGGTCATGCGAAAAAGCATGGTGCTGGTGGGTGGGATCTTGATCATCCTGGGCGCAGCCCTTGGGTTCACGAACTTTTTGATCGACGCCGAAGTGCCGATGAAGCTCTTTAATTTTGTCAAGGCTTACACCGACAGCCCGTATCTCTTTCTGATCCTGCTCAATCTTTTTCTCCTGGTGGTGGGATGCCTCATGGACATCTTTTCTGCCTTGATCGTCGTGGTCCCCCTCATCGGGCCGGTTGCCCAGGCCTACGGGATCAACCCAGTTCACCTTGCCGTCATTTTCATCGCCAATTTGCAGATCGGCGCTCTGACCCCTCCTGTTGGAATGAGCCTTTTTATCTCAAGCCTTCGGTTTGAACGCCCCATGTCCAAAATCATCTCGGCCTCCCTCCCCTTCATTGCAATCCTCTTGTTTGTTCTGGCCATTATCACCTATGTTCCCTGGTTAAGTTTGGCACTTCTCAAATAACCGCATAGAGCAAGGGAGCATAGGGCTTAGAGTCTCCTCTCCCCTCAGGGGAGAGGGGAAGGGTGAAGGGTGGTCTTCCAGTCTCTGCTCTACGCTCTATGCTCTCTGCTCTATGTGCTCTGCCTGGAGGAACTCAAGGATAATCCGGTTAACTTCGTCCGGGGTTTCCCACATGGGGATGTGGCCGCTTTTCTCGATCACGACCAATTGCGACCCCTTGATCGCCCGATGGAGGCTCTTTCCCACGGAGGGCGGAAAGATGAGATCCCTTCCCCCCCAGACGAGCAGTGTGGGATGATCAATTCTGGAAAGGTAGGCTTTCAATCTGGAGGTGTCTCTCGCGTTCTTCAAAGTGGATGTGAGAACCCAACTGGTTCCCTTGATCCGGCTCAGCGCGTATTGGCGGTTGACAACTTCCGGGGTGATTCGCGTCACATCAAAAACGCATTCCTTCAGAACTCTTTTGATTGAACTCTTGTCTCGAATGCTGATGACCAGATAGGGGAGAAAGGGAATGTTCCTAATCACCGCGAGGGCCCTGAAGGACTCATTTCTGACCTGATTCAGAACGTCTGGGGGCACACAATCGATCAGGACTAATTTATTCACCCTTTCCGGGAAGAGCGCGGCAGATGCCCAGGCGATTCCCCCTCCCATCGAATTGCCAATCAGCGTGGCCCTCCTGACTCCAATTTCGTCCATAAAATCTTTCAAGAAACAGACGTAAGTTTCGGGTCCGTATTCGACTTTTGGCCGATCTGAGTAACCGTGTCCGAGGAGATCCAAAGCGTAGACCTTGTAAGTGCGGGAGAGAACATCCATCTGCTTTTCCCATACCCAGAATCCTGCACCGTAACCGTGAATCAACAGAAGGGGATCTCCCTCTCCTTTGACAACATAAAAAATCGTCTGTCCTTTAATCTCAACTGTCCGTAGCGATAGTGTGGGGTTCCAGTCAATCCGCGTGGGTCTCACCAGAGGGATGCTTCGTTCCCTTAGGAGAGGTGCTGATAAGACGGATAGAATCCAGCCAAGTCGAGACATGAGTCCTTAGAAAGCAGTAAGCAGTAGCCAGTAAGCAGCAAAGAGTTATTGCTTAGTGTCTATTGAACATGGGTCATGGTTTATCGCTTTTTCTCTTTTAGCTGTCGCTTAAGATCATCCAGCTCTTCAATCAACCCTTTCTCCCCTTTCAATGTTCCTTCGAGAATCTCCTCACCCACCCCCCGGATAGGAACTCCCACAACTTCGAGAAAGGAGATGGCGATTTGGGTCAAGAGGGCCTCTTGAAGCCTGAACCGGGGATCCTCGAAACTTCCCTTGACATGAAAGGAGACTTCCATCCGGTCTCCTTTCTCTTTCAGCAGGGGAATGACTCTCTTTGCAGGGATCCAGAAAATCGTTCCTTCTCTCTCCCCGATAGTGAGATGGGAGAGTTTCAACCTGCCGGGGGCATCAATGAACTTCTCTTTCAGGCTGATCTTCGCGGCCATCGCCATATAACCGGAGTCGATCTGTGCGGAAACTTTCTTACGGTAATAGGGTTCAAAAAGCTTCACATCGACCCCTCGCATGTCCAGAGAGGTTTCCACGTCTGCCGTCTTCAGATTGATCCAACCCTTTGCAAGAATTTCCCCGCCCTTTCCCGCCGTCCCTTCCAGATTTCCCTTCAGCTCGATGGGAGAACGGGCAGAGCGAAAGGGATAGTGGACCCCCTCCACCTCCAAATCAACGTCGTTCAATTTGAGCCGAACCGGGGACTCCCCTGCCTTCCAATCTTCGAAATCGACGGAACCCCTCTCGATCCGAAGCCGATCGATCCTGAGG
>Ga0163210_1000199_pt1 | contig 23268 bp, 25 predicted proteins | sample Kivu_220m_FD_113536 | JGI IMG/M metagenome (GOLD analysis project Ga0163210, IMG submission 113536) | Freshwater microbial communities from Lake Kivu, Western Province, Rwanda to study Microbial Dark Matter (Phase II) - Kivu_220m | ecosystem: Environmental > Aquatic > Freshwater > Lake ...
CTGTGAGGGCCATTCGAATATAACCCTCCCCGGTCTCTCCAAAGCCATTTCCCGGGGTCGCTACGATTCCTGCCTTCTCAATGAGCAGGGTGGCAAACTGGGCGGAGGTATATCCTCCCGGGACCTGGATCCAGAGATAAAAAGTAGCTTTGGGTGGCTCTAGTCCCAGACCGATCTCCCGGAGGCCTTTCACCATGACATCTCTTCGCCGTTCATAGATTTGGATGATCTGCGGGATGGGGGTATCGAAATGATTCAGGGCTACAATGCCTGCTTCCTGGATCGCCTGAAAAAGACCGGAGTCAATATTGGTCTTGACCCTTCCCAGGCCGGAGATGATCCGGGCGTTGCCCACAGCAAAACCGATTCTCCAGCCTGTCATATTGAAGGTTTTAGAGAGGCTATGAAATTCAATTCCCACCTCTTTTGCCCCCTCGATCTCAAAGAAGCTCGGTGGCCGGTATCCATCGAAAGCCAGTTCAGAATAGGCCGCATCGTGACAGACAATGATTTGGTGACGCCGGGCAAAGGCGACTGCCTCTTCAAAGAAGGATCGGTCCGCAATCGCGGAGGTGGGATTGTTGGGGTAATTGAGGAAGAGAAGTTTTGCCTTCTCAGCGACCTCCTCCGGAATCTCTGAAAGTTTCGGAAGAAAACCATTCTTTTTAAGAAGGGGAAGGAAGTATGGAACCCCGCCCGCAAAGAGGGTTGAGACACGATAGACCGGGTATCCCGGGCTGGGGACCAGGACATAATCTCCCGGATCGACAAAGGCAAGAGGGATGTGGGCAATGCCCTCCTTAGAACCGATGAGGACGAGGATCTCCGTTTTCGGATCAAACCGGATGTGAAACCTCTTCTCTAACCATCTGGCCGCCGCCCCTCTGAACTCAATCATCCCCTCGTAAGAAGGATACCGGTGGTGTCTGGGATCCTCTGCCGCCTTTTTCAATTGCTCGATGATCGGTTTCGGTGTGGGGAGGTCGGGGTCTCCGATTCCGAGATCAATGAGGTCCATCCCCTTTTGCCTCATCTCCTCCTTCTTTTTATCGATTTCCGCAAAGAGATAGGGTGGAATCTGATCAATCCGTTTCGCCTGTTCGATCCGCATCGTTTTTCCCTCTTCCTCCATTTTCCAGTGAATGACAGCCACGTACTCATCTTATTGGCTTTCCCTTCGAAATTCAAGTAAAAAGAGAGCCGTGACCCCTCACTTAAACGGGGTAGGGGCGACTTCAGTCGCCCTGAAGAGGCCCCGATTAAATCGGGACCTTACCCAGTGGGCCCCGCTTCAATGGAGCATTACAGAGGAGCCGGATTTTCATATTGACATCAATGTCCCTTCCTATCATAATTATAGGCAATTTCGGTTGAAAATGATTCTATGAAAAAAAGACCATTTCTGAAGACAGTTCTTCTTTTAACGGTCCTCCTCTCCTTCCTTTTCGGGTGTGCGGGCAAGGGAAAGGATGTTAAAACGATTAAAGGGGACCCTGAGATCCTTTATAAGCAGGGATTGGCCAAATTCAATAAAAGAGATTATTCTGATGCCCTGAAGATATTCGAACAGATCAAGTCGAGTTTTCCCGACAGTCCCCCTTATAGCCTCTGGGCCGAGCTCAAAATCGGCGATTGCCATTTCTTCAAAAAGGATTATGTCGAGGCCATTGCCGCCTATGAGGAATTTAAGAAAATCCATCCCACCCATGAAGAGATCCCTTATGTCCAGTATCAAATCGGATTGGCCTATTTTAATCAGATGCGCACCCTCGATCGGGATCAAACTTCCACCCGGAAGGCCCTTTCCAGCTTCGAATATTTAATCACCAACTATCCGCCGAGCATCTTTACGGATAAGGCAAAGGATAAGATTCAAACCTGCCGAAAGCAATTGGGGGATCATGAATTCTATGTGGGAAATTTCTATTATAAGGAGAAGAAATACAGGGCGGCGGCTGCCCGATTTGAGGGATTACTGGAGAAGTTTCCAAAGAGATCGGAGGAGGATAAGACGCTTTATCTCCTTGGAAAGAGTTATCTCGAGATCGATCAATGGAAAAAGGCGTCAGAGGCCTTCCGTAAGATTGTCAATGAATATCCAAAAAGTTCCTACTCCAAAGAGGCTAAGGCTATTCTTGATCAAGGCATAAGGGAGAAAAGGAGATTCCTCCGTAAAGCAACGGTCACAGAGGCCAAGAAAAAGGTGGAGCAAAGAGAAGGAGAACCCCAGAGGATTGCGCTCATCAAATTTGAAGAGGAAAGGAGGCAACCCCTTCCCCTTCATGAAGAGAAGGCCCTGTTAAGCAAGGAGGCCGAAAAGGCCCATCGCGGGGAGGAAAGGAGAGTCTCCTCTTTCGATACGAAAGCGCCTGTCCCCGTAGAGGGTAAAAAGGTCACACCGCTTATCAGATACGAAGAGGAAGGAAGGCAGTTGGTGGCCTATTCTCCAGAGCCCGTAAAATCGATTTCTCCTGGAGAGGAGACCGTAAGGCAAGGGGAAGGGAAGGCACCCCTGAGGGTTGAGGTGAAACCCGACGAGGAAAAACGCACAGCCCTTTTACCTCCACCTTCATCTGAGGTAAAGGAGCAAAAAAAGGAGGGAGAAGCACCCAAAGGAGAGGTGGTCTTGAAGGAGGAAGCTGAGGTAAAAGAGAGGGAAAAGCGAGTCGCATCGCTCCCGAGTCCCGCCGCTCCCCCTAAGGAAAAGGAACCTTTGAAAAAGGATGCCCTCCCCGAAACGGGCGATATCAAACTGGTCGAGCCCGGTTCCCCCATTGATATCACTTCGGACAGGGTAGAGACCTATTCGAAAGATAATCTGATCATCTTCAAAGGGAATGTGATGGCCCGGCAAAAGGATATCGTCATCTATTCCGATTCTCTTGAAGCGGTGATCCTCGAAGACGGCAAGGGAATTGAGAAAGTGGTGGCAGGAGGAAATGTGAAGATTCAGCAGGGAATGAGGGTGGCAAGTTGCGAGAAAGCCACTTTTTATAACCGGGATCAGAAAGTGGTGCTGACAGGGGATCCGAAGGTCTGGGAAGGCGAGAATATGGTCTCAGGAGATGAGATCATTGTGGATATCGAAAGAAATCGAATTGAAGTTAAAGGAGGACCGGGCCGCAGAGGAAAAGTGAAGCTTCTCCCCGGCGGGGAAATGGAGAAGCTGAAATGATAAAAACCCCCTCCCTTTTTTTATCCGCTCTCCTGCTTTTCCGCCTTCCGGATTTCTCCAATTTCCATACCCGCCTGCAATAGACCTTAAACCCACGGCGGTTTATTTGACAAATTAAAAAAAATCTAATAAAATGAATAACTTGTGATTTTTAGGGAGTCCTATGTTTGAAAATCTTTCATCCAAACTCGAATCTATTTTTAAGAAATTAAGAGGCCATGGGAAATTAACCGAGCAGAATATCCAGGAGGCCCTCAAAGAAGTCAGGATTGCCCTCCTCGAGGCCGATGTGAATTTCAAGGTGGTCAAGGATTTTATCCAATCTGTCCAGCAAAGGGCAATCGGCCAGGAGGTCATGGAGAGCATCACTCCCGCCCAGCAGCTCATCAAGATCGTGAAGGAGGAGATGACCTCCCTCATGGGTGGCGGGGAGCAGAGGATCAATCTCTCCGGAAGTCCGCCCGTACCGATCATGCTGGTGGGCCTGCACGGATGTGGAAAGACCACCACGGCTGCGAAACTTGCCCGACACTTTCAGGCAAAGAATAAACGTCCTTATCTTATCCCTGCAGATGTCTACCGTCCGGCAGCCATTGAGCAGTTGCAGAAGTTAGGAAGGGAATTGAAAGTCGATTTCTATCAGCCGGAACCCAGCCAGAGCCCACTCGATATCTGCCTCAGGGGAAGGGACGTTGCCTTGAAAGGAGGCTATGACCTGATGCTCATCGATACAGCCGGAAGGCTCCATATCGATGAGGCCCTCATGCTTGAACTTCGGGAGATAAAAGGTCACCTCAAGCCCAAAGAGGTGATCCTGGTGGCGGATGCGATGACCGGGCAGGATGCGGTAAACATCGCCAAGAATTTCAGTGAGCGTCTGGGCATCGATGGAATCGTTCTCACTAAAATGGATGGGGATGCCAGGGGAGGGGCTGCCCTTTCCATCCGATCGGTGACCCAGAAGCCAATCAAATTTGTAGGAATGGGAGAGAAGTTAGATGCCCTTGAGGTTTTTCATCCCGATCGGATGGCCTCGAGGATTCTGGGCATGGGCGATGTGATCAGCCTGATTGAGAAGGCAGAGGTCGCTTATGATGAGAAGAAGGCCAGGGAGCTGGAGCGAAAAATTCGAAAAGATTCCTTCACCCTGGAGGATTTTCGGGATCAACTCCTGCAGGTTCGCAAGATGGGATCCCTGGAATCGGTCCTGAGCATGATCCCCGGATTACCGAAAAGGATGAAGGGGATGGGAGGCCTTGATTTCGATGAAAAGCAATTGGTGAGGGTGGAGGCCATCATCAGCTCGATGACCCGCAGGGAACGAATCAATTTTACGATCATCAATGGAAGCCGAAGACTGAGGATTGCCAAAGGGAGTGGGACAACGGTGCAAGAAGTGAATCAGCTTTTAAAACAGTATGCCCAGGCCAGGAAGATGATAAAACGGTTTGCCCAGATGGAGAAGAAGGGATTCCATGGAGGAAGAATGAACTTCTTTTCGTGATGGGGACGATTGACCGCAAAGTTGGAATGATGGAACAATGAAATAACGGGTTTGTTTACCAATTCCGGACGAAGGAGGTGTCCAAGAGAAATGGCTGTTTCGATGAGATTGATGAGGTATGGTGGGAAGAAAAAACCTTTCTATCGCATTGTGGTTTCGGATCGTCGTTCTCCAAGGAATGGAAGGTTTATCGAACAGGTAGGGACTTACGATCCCAATAAAGATCCAGGAGAGTTCCATTTTAAAGAAGAGAGGGCGATTCACTGGCTGAGGAAGGGGGCTCAGCCCACACCGACGGTACGTCAACTTCTGACCCAGGCAGGGGTCTCGAAGAAGTTGGCGGAGAGCAGATAGGATTGAAATGCCTTTTCCCAAAGGTTGACCCGTTCGAGGGCGCCAAACTGTGCCTTTGAAGGCAGGGGCGAAAAGCGCCGCTTCGGGTCAACCCTGAACAGGCTCGAGCCTTCGGGCTGGAGTGCCGAAGGGTTGACTTTCAGGGATCTCCTTCAGGACTGCTGCTGTAAGTGGAGGTGGGGTTATGAGTGCAAAGGATTTAATCGAGTATATCGCAAAGGCATTGGTGGACCATCCCGAACAAGTGAGAGTCTCTGAGATTGAAGGGGAGAAGACCTCCGTCATTGAACTCTCTGTGGCAAAAGAAGATTTGGGGAAGGTGATTGGAAAACAGGGCAGAACGGCCAGGGCGATCCGGATCATCCTGGGGGCCGCTTCTGCCAATTTAGGAAAGCATTCTGTTTTAGAAATCATCGAATAGGAGAGTCCCGGGAAAATAGTGGTCCTCTCGGGGCGCATTCCTCTCCTCCCTGGCTCCTGCAGGAACAGGCAGGGATTTTCAAAAAGGATGAGGGATTTCCAGGCTTCTCCGGAAATCTCCACAAGGGTTCATGGAGAGCGATCTTTGCCTGATCGGAAAAGTGGTGAAACCCCATGGGGTCAGGGGGAAGATCAAAGTGGATTACTTCGGGGGGGATCTCATCCGTTTTCGAGCTTATCGAAAGATCTACCTCAAGGACGATCTCGGCAGATGGAAACCCTATGAGGTCCTGAACGTAGCCCCTCAACCTCCCCGTCTTATCCTCCAATTACAAGGAGTCGAAAGAATGCAAGAGGCAGAGTCTCTGACCGGAAAGGAGATCTATGTCAGGAAGGAGGAGATGCCTGAGTTAGAGAAGGGGGAGTATTACTGGTTCGAGATCCTGGGGGTATCTGTTGAGACGGAGAAGGGGAAAAGACTTGGAAGGGTGAAGGAGATCTTCCCGACGGGAGCCAACGATGTCTATGTGATCGGGGGAAAGCGTAGGGAGATCTTCCTGCCGGCGACGGAAGAGGTGATCCAGAGTATCGACCGTGAACGGGGAGTGATGAAAGTGATATGGATGGAAGGTCTATGGGAGGAAGAGGATGAGATTTGATATCCTGACCCTCTTCCCGAACATGTTTTCATCTCCTCTTCAGGAGAGCATTCTCGGAAGGGCGATCGCAAAGGGACTCATCGAGATCCGGATCGTCAATGTCCGGGACTTTGCCCTGGATCCGCATCAGATCGTCGATGATGCCCCTTACGGGGGAGGGCAGGGAATGGTGATGAAGGTGGAACCCATTGCCCGGGCCATGGATTGGTTGAAGTCTCAAAGCACTTCTGCGTGGACCATCTATTTGACCCCGCAGGGAAAGACTTTGAATCAGAGGATTGCCCGTGAGCTCTCCGCCCGACCTCACCTCATCGTCCTCTGCGGTCGATATGAGGGGGTGGATGAGAGGGTGAGGGGACTTTTTATCGATGAGGAAATATCCATCGGGGATTATGTCCTCACCGGAGGGGAGCTGGCGGCCCTGGTCCTGATCGATGCGGTCTCAAGGCTCCTGCCCGGGGTGTTGGGGTCGGATCGCTCCGCTGAAGAGGATTCTTTCTTTCACTCCCTGCTGGAGTATCCCCAGTATACTCGACCTTCGAGCTTCAGGGGACTTCCTGTTCCCGAGGTTCTCCTTTCCGGAAACCATTCAGCCATCTCTCTCTGGAGGAGAAAGCAGGCGCTCAAACGGACCTATTTGAGAAGACCGGATCTTTTAACCGGGGCCAACCTCTCCCGGGAGGATGAAAAACTCCTGGAAGAGATCCTCCGGGAGTCGCAAGAAGAGAAGCGAAGAGATGGAGGCTAATCTCTACATCGGATTGGTTCATTATCCCATTTATAATAAGAGAGGAGAGGTGGCCACGGCCGCCGTGACGAACTTCGATATCCATGATATTGCCCGCTGTGCAAGGATGTTTGGCCTGGGAGGGTTCTTCATCATCACCCCGCTCGAAAGCCAGGTGCAATTGGTGGAGAGGCTGATCCGCCATTGGGTGGAGGGTGAGGGATCAATTTATAATCCCACGCGGAAGGAGCCTCTCTCCCTGGTCCGTATTTTCAGAAGCATTGATGAGGCGGAGCAGGAGATCTATCACCTCTGGAAGAAGAGGCCAAAGAGGATTGCGACCGGGGCATCCCTTCCCATCCACCCTCTCGGCTTCGGAAGGTTGAGGGAATTACTGAAGGACAGGGAAACCCCATTTTTTATGCTCTTCGGAACAGGATGGGGACTGACCCGGGAAGTCAAAGAGAATTCAGACTATATATTGGCACCGGTCGAAGGAAAGGGTTATAATCACCTATCCGTCCGTTCAGCCGTAGCCATTATCCTGGACCGGCTGTTAGGAGACAGAATGAGCAGTTCGGAGTCATGAGTTCGCCGTTCGGGGAAATTATTTTTAGTTATCTTAAATACTTCGAGCTCAAAACTCCGAGCTTCGAACTTATTTTGGAAGGGAGAATAAGATGAATCCGTTGGAGATGGTCGAAAGAGAACAGTTAAGGACAGACCTTGTCAATTTGAGGGTGGGCGATACCGTTCGGGTCCATGTGAAGATCGTTGAGGGAGATAAGGAAAGGATACAACCCTTTGAGGGGGTGATCATCCAGAAGAAAGAAGGAGGGATTCGTTCCACCTTTACCGTAAGAAAGATCTCTTACGGAATTGGAGTGGAGAGGATCTTCCCCTTGCATTCTCCCCGGATCGATCGGATCGATGTGATTAGCCATGGGAAAGTGAGACAGGCCAAACTCTTCTATCTCAGAAACCTGAAGGGGAAGGCTGCCCGGATTCGAGGCGAAAAGAAACAGGCCAACTAACACAACCTTGGAATATCGGAATAATAGAGTAATGGAACGATGGAGAAAGAAGAATTTCTTTGAATATCCAATATTCCATTATTCCATCACCGCATCCATCCGGATGGAATACTGATGCTTTTCCCGTCCCTTCCAGAACAGCCCATGGATTACTTTGAAAAGATGTATACCCGCCGGGGCTATCAGCGGATCGCCGGGGTGGATGAGGCGGGAAGAGGACCTCTGGCCGGCCCCGTCGTAGCGGCGGCGGTCATGCTCCCGCCGGAAGGCATTGGTGAGCGGCTTTTCGATTCGAAAAAGATCTCCGTAAAAAAGAGGGAAGAGCTCTTTGAGGCGATCCGATCCAAGGCGCTGGGAGTGGGCATTGGAATTGCCAGCCAGGAAGAGATCGACCTGTTCAACATTCTTCAGGCCACACTTAAAGCGATGGCCACCGCTGTTCAGAACCTTCCTCTCTCTCCCGACTTTGTTCTGATCGATGGGACGCAGGGTATCGAGCTCCCACTCCCGCAAAAACCCATCCGCAAAGGCGACCAGCTTTCAAACTCCATCGCAGCCGCCTCGATCATCGCCAAGGTGACCCGGGACCGTATGATGCTGGACTGTCATCAGAGGTATCCCCAGTATAATTTTGCAAAACATAAGGGCTACGGGACCCAAGAGCATCGGAAGGCGATTGAACGGTTCGGCATCTGTGAGCTTCACCGAAAAACCTTTCGAGGGGTAAAGGAATACCTGTGAGGGGGGGGAAGGGGAGAAAAATTCCAAATCCGAAGCTCGAAATTCGAAATGGTTTAATTTCTTTATTTCGGATTTGAATCCTGTGCAAAATATGGACAAAAAGAGACTCGGCAGGAGGGGTGAAGAGGTGGCCCTCCATTTTTTAAGAAGGAAGGGTTACCGCATCATCGAGAAAAATTATGCCTGCAGGATGGGTGAGGTGGATATCATTGCCAAGGAGAAGGATACCCTTGCCTTCATTGAAGTCAAGACCCGAACCTCCACTGAATTCGGTCCCCCTCAATTGGCTGTGGATCAGAGAAAACAGGAGCAGCTTTCCAAGGTTGCCCTCTATTTTTTAAAGGAGAGGAATCTCAAAGATGTGAAGGCCCGTTTTGATGTGGTCGCCATTCTTCTTGGCCCGAGAGGGGAAGAAGTGGAGCTGATCAGGGATGCCTTTAATGTGAGATACGGGTGAAAAAAGAGGAAGGCCCGTTGGCTTTTCTGCGGTTGACCTTGAAACAGAGTATAACTTCATCAGAATGAGAGGAACCATTGACAGGTCTTAAATTTCTCATTACAATTTAATCAAAAATGCGCTGGGGGAGCCCAAAAGGCTGAGAGTCCCTGTTTTCTCATATGATTCATGAACAGGGAGACCCCATGAACCTGTCTGGGTAATTCCTGCGAAGGGAAGCGGAGACAAATTGAAAGCCGTAATACCTCCCATGGAATTACGGCTTTTGTTTTTTAGTTGATAAGTCATGGTTAAAGAGAGGAGGATGCGAAGACAGAAGATGGGACTTGACGAAAAGATCATCACCCGGGCGATTATTGATCGATATTACGAGAAATTAAAAGAAAACCTGTCCGTTGACGTGTCAGTGGTCGGAGGCGGTCCATCCGGCCTGGTCTGCGCCTATTATCTGGCCGGGAATGGATTAAAGGTTGCCCTCTTTGAGAGAAAGCTCTCAATCGGAGGCGGAATGTGGGGCGGGGGAATGATGTTCAATGAGATCGTTATTCAGGAGGAGGGAAAGAGAATCCTCGATGAGTTTGGAATTCGATCCCAGCCCTACGGAGAGGGTTATTATACTGCCGATTCTATTGAGACCATCTCCACCCTCTGTTCAAAGGCAGTGAAGGCAGGTGTTGCCATTTTTAATCTGATCAGCGCTGAGGATCTCATCCTCCGGAAAAACCGTGTCAGTGGCCTTGTCCTCAACTGGACAGCCGTGGAGATGGCCAATCTGCATGTCGATCCTCTGACCATCGAATCCAGATGCGTGGTGGATGCCACAGGTCATGCCACAGAGGTGGTGGCCATTCTCCAGAGGAAGAATGATGTCCGGCTATTCACGGAGACAGGCAAGATCGTTGGAGAGAGGTCTCTATGGGCAGAGGCAGCAGAGAAGGATACCCTGATCAATACAAAGGAGGTTTATCCCGGCCTCTATGTGGCTGGAATGGCGGCCAATGCCACCTTTGGTTCTTACCGGATGGGGCCCATCTTCGGGGGAATGCTTCTCTCAGGGGAAAAGGTGGCTTCTTTGATCATAAGAGAATTAGGGAGATCCCAATGAAACGGATATTGACGATTGCCGGATCGGATTCAGGAGGAGGGGCAGGGATTCAGGCGGATCTCAAGGCAATCACTCTCCTGGGTGGTTTCGGGATGAGTGTCCTGACTGCCATCACCGCACAGAATACGATCGGAGTTCAGGCGATCCAGGAGGTGCCTGCTTCTTTTGTGGAAAAGCAGATGGATTCGGTTCTCTCGGATATCCGGGCGGATGCCGTCAAGACAGGGATGCTGGCCAACAGTGAAATCATCGGAGTGGTAGCCAGAAAGATTAAAGAGTATGGGGTCAGGAGAGTGGTCGTCGATCCGGTCATGGTCTCCAAGAACGGGGCCTCTCTTCTGAGGAAGGATGCGCAGGAAACCCTTCTTCACCGGCTGATCCCCCTTGCGACGGTGGTGACTCCCAATCTATCGGAAGCATCCGTTCTTGCGGGATCAACCATCCATTCGGTGGAGGGGATGAAAAGGGCTGCCCGGCGTATTTACGAGTTCGGGGCAAGGAATGTGGTGGTTAAGGGTGGCCATCTGAGGGGAAAGCCCATAGACATCCTTTATGATGGGAAGAGATATTTTGAGATGGAGGCCAGAAGGATTGAGTCCCCGAATACCCATGGGACAGGCTGCACGTTTGCCTCTGCGATTGCCACATTTTTAGCCAGAGGGGACAGCGTTGCCGAGGCAGTAAGAAAGGCAAAAGATTTCATCACCCTTGCGATTGAGTCGGGTTTCAGCCTGGGCAGAGGGACAGGTCCCACCAACCCTGCGGCCCATGTCCTGAGGGAGGTAGAGCGCTACCCGGTCATCCAGGAATTAAAAAAGGCAGTGGAGGTATTAAAGAAGTACAGGATTGGGGACCTCATTCCGGAGGTCTCTTCCAATCTGGGATATGCCCTTCCCTGGGCGCAGGGGATCGGGGATGTGGCTGCCTTTCCGGGGAGGATAGTCCGATTCAAGGATTCGATCACCACTTCGGGCGATCCGGAATTCGGTGCCTCCCGGCATGTCGCCCGGATCATTCTGACAGTCATGCGATTTCATCCGGAATATTGCGCCGCGATGAATATAAGATATTCCAGAGAGACGGTGACCAGGCTGAAAAGAAAAGGTTTCGTCTCGGGCTATTTTAACCGGAGGCTCGAGCCGAAAAAGGTCAAAGAGACGGAAGGCTCGTCACTCGAGTGGGGAGTGGAAAGGGTTCTGAAAAAATCACCACGGGTCCCTGACTTCATCTATGATGAGGGCGATATTGGCAAAGAACCGATGATCAGGGTGTTAGGGAAGGATCCTATGGAAGTTGTCAGTAAGATTTTAAAAATAGCTTATAGCAAATAATGTATAGCCATATCATTATCGTCAATCGTTAACTATTAACCATAGGCTATCAGCCATTCGAAAAGAAGGTGATGTTATGACTCAAAAGATTCAGGCGCAAAAGGGGATCATTACAAAAGAGATGAAAGGGGTGGCCCGGGAGGAGGGGGTATCCCCTGAGTGGCTTCGGGAAAAAATCGCTTCTGGCCGGATCGTTATCCCGGTGAATCGAAGCCATCGAGGGGTCAAACCCGTTGGAATCGGCGAAGGCCTCAGGATCAAGGTCAACACCAATCTCGGGACCTCTTCCGACCATGTGTATTTGGAAGAGGAGTTGAAAAAACTGAAGGTTTCCCTCCAGGCAGGAACGGATACGGTGATGGACCTCAGTACGGGTGGGGATATCGATGCCATTCGCAGAGAGGTCATCCGGCACTGTCCGATTCCTATCGGCACGGTTCCGATCTATGAAGCGGCTATCTCGGCAGCCAAGAAGCGGAAGGCCCTTGCCAAGATGAGGGTGGAGGACCTCTTCGAAGTCATCGAACGTCAGGCAGAAGAAGGGGTTGATTTTATCACGGTTCATTGCGGCGTGACCCGAAGTGCCGTGGAGAGGTTGAAGCATTCGCGGAGGCTTTTAGGAGTCGTTAGCCGTGGGGGGTCTTTCCTCATTGAATGGATGATCTACAACGGCCGGGAGAATCCCCTTTATGAACATTACGACCGGCTCCTAAAGATTGCCAAAAAATATGATGTGACATTGAGTTTGGGAGACGGATTGAGGCCGGGCTGCCTGACCGATGCGACCGATCGACCCCAGGTGGAGGAGACGATTCTCCTCGGAGAGTTGACCGAGAGGGCATGGGCAGAAGGCGTTCAGGTGATGATCGAAGGGCCGGGTCACGTTCCCCTTGACCAGATCGAAGCGAATGTCCTGTTGGAAAAAAGGCTGTGCAAAGGGGCCCCGTTTTATGTCCTGGGGCCACTGGTCACGGATATCTCTCCGGGATACGACCATATCACCTGTGCGATCGGTGGGGCGATTGCCGGTAAAGCCGGTGCTGATTTTCTCTGTTATGTGACCCCCTCGGAACATTTGAAACTGCCCTCTGTAGAGGATGTCCGGGAAGGGGTGATCGCCACCCGGATTGCCGGTCATGCGGCGGATATCGCAAGGGGAAACCGCAGGGCGATTGAGCGCGATTCAGAGATGGCAAGGGCCCGAAAGGATTTCGACTGGAAGAGACAGATCGAGCTCTCCGTTGATCCGGAGAAGGCAGAACGCTATCACGAAGAGGGGAAGTCCGCCGAAGAGGATGTCTGCACGATGTGCGGGGAATTTTGTGCCATCAAAAGGGTCAAGGACTTCTTCGAAAAGGATTAGGGATCCGCAGATGGGGGGCTGATCGGGTCAGGCTCCCCTCTTCAACTTTTCAAATTCCGGCCTCACCAGTTTTTCAAAGCAATCCGGACAGATCCCGTGGCTGAATTCCGCTTCCGAATGTTCTTCAATGTATTGTTCCACCTGTTCCCAGTAGTTCTGATCATTGCGTATCTTTTTACAGTAGCTACAGATGGGCAGTAACCCCTGAAGCTGCTTCACTTTCAACAGGGCCTCCTCCAGTTCCCTGACCCGGTTGGAAAGGGTCTTCTGTAAGTTCAGGATACGCAGTCCCACCTCGATGCGGGCGCGCAGTTCCCGGACATCAAAGGGCTTCGGGATATAATCATCCGCTCCGGCCCTGAGACCCACTACGAGGTCTTCCTTTCGGTCCTTTGCCGTGAGGAGGATCAGATAGGTGAGCTTGAGACGATCGCACTGGCGAACCTTACGGCAAACCTCCAGGCCATCCATCTCCGGCATCATCCAGTCGAGGATGGCCAGGGAAGGGGGATCCTCTCCCTGAAGGACCTCCCAGGCCTCTTCGCCGTTTGTGGCGGTCAGGACCTCATATCCCCATTTGACCAATACGGATTGGAGGATATGACGGGAAACCGGTTCATCTTCAGTAATGAGCAGTTTCATCCTCTTCTCTCCGGGAGTATTCATTTTATTATCGCTCGAATGTGCTGGGAGAGTTGCATGATATCGAAAGGCTTCTGGATGAAGCCGTTGCACCCCCGGTCAAGGATCTTGGAGGCCTCCCCATCGATGCTATAACCACTGGAGAGAAGGACCTTGGCCTCCGGATCAATTTCCTTCAAGCGGTCATAGACCTCACCGCCCCCCATCTGGGGCATGATCATATCGAGAATGACCAGGTCAACCGACGGATGGTGTTTATGAAAAATTTCGATGGCCTCCGCCCCGCTCTTGGCGATGAAGACTTTATAACCCAAGACCTTCAAGTATTTCTCCCCCACATCCAGGATCACCTCTTCGTCGTCGATCAGGAGGATGGTCCCGATGGCTTTTGAGATGATCCCAATGGCTTTTACGGTTTCCGGAGCCTGCTGGGCAGAGGCGGGGAGATAGACTTTAAAGGTGGAGCCATGCCCTTTTTCAGATTCCACTTCGATGTAACCCCCGTGCCCTTTAATGATCCCGTAGACCGTAGCCAGGCCGAGGCCTGTTCCCCTTCCCAGTTCCTTTGTGGTAAAGAAAGGATCAAAGATGCGGCCCAGGGTCTTCGAATCCATCCCCATGCCCGTATCGGTGACCGTCAGGAGGACATAATCTCCCGGGATGGGGGTATAGAGTCTCCCTTTGATCTCCTGATAGTTCACATAAGTCGTTTTCAAAAAGAGGTCTCCTCCCCCAGGCATGGCATCTGCCGCATTGACGAATAGGTTCATCAAGACCTGTTCGATCTGTCCCTGATCCGCCTGGCAGGGCCGGAGGTCTTTGGCGAGGTCCAGATGGAGGGTGATATTTTTTCTGGTTCTCCCGAAGGCCTCGGAAGTCTCCTCAATCAGCAGATTGAGATTGATGGGTTTGACTTCATATCTGCCCTTTCGGGCATATCCGAGAAGCTGGGAAGTCAGCTTCGATCCGCTGTGAACCTGTTTCTCGATCATCCTCAACATCTCATAGTGGGAATGGGTGGGAGGCGTATCCAGGAGCATGAGAGAGACATTGCCCTGGATGACCATGAGCAGGTTGTTAAAATCGTGGGCGATCCCGCCGGCGAGGGTCCCGATGGCCTCCATCTTCTGGGCCTGGATGAACTGGGCCTCCATCCGCTTCTGTTCACTCACATCGTTGAGAATGACAATGAGGGTCTTTTGCGATTTGTCCATGACCGGCAGAAGGTTGAGGGAGACCTCTCTCCCGTTGAGGGTCAGGGGTCCGTTGAAGGTGATCGGCCCGGGAGAAATATTCATCTCTTCCAGTTGATCCTTTATCCTCTGGTGGCTGGATTCATCAAAGAGGTCGGTGAAATCCGAGGATAAGAGCTGGTCCTCTGTCTTATTGATCAGGGAGACGGCCTTCGGATTGGCATAGACGATCCTTCCCCCGGTCGTGACTTCTAGGATCCCTTCGGCCATACTGTTGAGGACGACCTCGAAATGTTTTTTTACAGAGAGCAATTCGGACGTGATGTTTCTCGCATAGACATCCTCCAGTCCAAAGGGTTTGGTTGGAAAAGGGAGTGGGGGGATCGGGCCAGTCTGTTCCAATGCTTCGAGGACATATTTCCCCATCTTATTCATGGGGCCCTTCGCAATGCAGGCATTGGCCCCAAAGGAGGTGAAGTCCACTTCCTGTTCGGCCGCGATGGCGGAAAGAATGATGAGGATGGTCTCTTTGAACTCCGGCAACTTGCGGATAATCTGACAGAGTTTCTCGCCACCGATGTTCGGCATGACCAGGTCTATGAAGATGACCTCCGGATGATAGGTTTTTAAGAGCTCAAGGGCAGAGAGCCCGTCTTCAGCCGTTCGGACCTCATGCCCCTCTTTTTCAAGGAGCTGGGACATGAACCTCAGCACCATGGGGTGGTTATCCACGACCAGTATCTTTTTTCTCTTCATTCCTTACCCTTCAGCGGGTTCTGAATATTTCGCCCCCCCGTTTCAGACCGTATCGGATAATCCGGAGGGTAATCATTTCCATCTCTAAAATGAGAATGGCCATCTGAACCTTGAGCTTTAACATCAGGACTTCCTTATGAAAGGGTTTTTGCGAGCAGACCGATTCTTTCCCTGATGGCACCGGCTGTTTCAAGGGCTTTTTCCAGCCTGTCTTCACGAGCCTCCTGTTCGAGACCTCTGGCCAGATCATAGAGTTCCGTCAACCCGAGATTGGCGGAGGCGCCTTTGAGCGAGTGAGCCAGTTTTGCGGCCAGCACTGCGTCTCTCTCATCGATGGCGGACTTCAGCCTCTCCAGGTCTGCAGAGGTCGTTTCTAAAAAGAGGTGGATGATCTCGAGAAATTCTTCCTCTTCCATCTCCAAATTTCTGGCTAATTCCTGGAGGTTTATTTTCATGACCCGATGGATCCCCACTTTCTAATCATGTCCAGAAGGTTTTCTCTCCGGATGGGTTTTGAGATATAATCATCCATGCCCGAACTGAGACATTTTTCATGGTCTCCCTGCATGGTATGGGCGGTCATGGCAACGATGGGGGTATGGCCCGAGGAATTTCCGAGATGGCGTATCCTTCGGGTGGCTTCATAACCATCCATCTCCGGCATCTGGCAGTCCATGAAGACAAGGTCATATTTCCCTTTTCCTACCTTTTCCACTGCCTCCATGCCATTGCTGGCCACCTCCACACGGCAACCCAAAAGCTCCAGCATCCTCAAAGCCAATTTTTGATTGACGATATTGTCTTCCACCACAAGCACATGGGCATGAAGGGGTTTCTCCGGCCTCTTCGGCATCGAGGCATTCACGGCGCGGGATTCGGCAATGGTGTGCCGGGTGATCAACGGGGTTGGAATGCCTGCCGTATAAGATCCCCAGACGGTCGAGAGGGCATCGAAGAGTTGAGAGGGAGAGACCGGTTTGACCAGGTAGGCATTGAACCCCGCATCGGTCATCCGTTTCGCATCCCCCCGTTTTCCGATTGAGGTGACCATGATCAGGAAGATCTTCTTCAGGGCAGGGTTTTCCTTGATCGCTCTTCCCAAGGTCTCTCCTGTCATGTCAGGGAGGCGACTGTCAAGAATGGCGATCTGATAAGGGTTGCCATTCGATTGGGCAGTCCGGAGGGTCATTAATGCCTCTTCGCCCGTGGCACAGGATTCGGTTTTCATCCGCCAGCTCAGGATCTGTTCGGTGAGCACCCGGCGATTGAGTTGATTCCCCTCCACGACCAGCACTCGCACCCCCTCCAGATCGGATTGGGGAAGGGTGCGTTCGGCGTACTCAGCGTCTAAGACGAGAGGAAGCGTAAACCAGAAGGTTGAACCTTTTTCCGGTGAACCCTTGACACCAATGGTCCCTCCCATCAACTCCACCAGTTGTTTGGAGATGGCGAGCCCAAGACCTGTCCCGCCATATTTTCGGGTGGTGGAGGCATCGGTTTGAGTGAATTTCTCAAAGATATATTTCAGCTTATCCTCCGGGATTCCGATTCCCGAATCCTCGACGGAAAATCGCAGATTGGCCTCCTTTTCCGTACTGCTGAGGCACTCCACATTGATCAACACATAACCCTTTTCCGTAAACTTGATCGCATTTCCGACCAGATTGGTCAGGATCTGACGAATTCTTCCCGGATCGCCTAAGAAACGGTGAGGTGCCTCGGGCGCATAACGGATGATCAGCTCAAGATTCTTCTCTTCGATCCGGACGGAGAAGAGTTCGGCCACCCCCTTTACTGCCAGACGCAGATCGAAAGAGACGGACTCGAGGGTCAATTTTCCCGCCTCAATCTTTGAGAAATCGAGGACATCGTTGATGACGCTGAGGAGGTGCTCGGAAGAGGAGTGAACCGCTTCCGCATATTCCCGTTGCTCAGGGTTGAGATCGGTTCTCCGGAGGAGGTCTGTGAAACCGATGATGCCATTCATGGGAGTCCGGATCTCATGGCTCATATTGGCCAGGAATTCGGACTTGGCCAGGGTTGCGGCCTCTGCCATCTCCTTGGCCTTTTGCAGTTCTTCCTCGGAACGCTTGATGGAGATAAAGAGGGGGCTGATCGAGGCGATCCCGACCAGAAGGAGGATGAAGGTGGCCAGGACCATCAATTCATCCGACAGGTCAGGAGGAGCCGAGAGGGCTCCAAAGATCAGTTCAAATAGAGTAAATGCCTTCCGGAGGGTGATGATCAAGAGGGCAATGGCAATCAATGCCCAGGCCCTTCGTCTCCTGGTGACACGGATCAACTTCAATGCAAAAAAGATCGTCGTGCACTGGATGAGGATCGAAATGGCTAAAATAAACTTCACATCCATGATTTAATTACCCAGGGTTTTTTCGTCTCCCTTTAAGAACCGGTAGAGTTCTGACTGAAGAATCCGCCACCCTTTTCCAGCCTTGATCGCCTTAATTCTTCCCAGATGGATATATTTCAGAAATGTGGGTTTGGAGATCTTTAAATATTCGATGGCCTCATCCGTTGTGAGAACAAGATCTTTTTCTGTTAATGACATTGAATTTCTCCTATTTAAGCTGTTTTTAACTAATTTTAAGCAAAAATTATGCCTAAGTATACCTGAAACCTCTGTTTCCATAACTATATGTTTTTATGGGTAAATTTTTATATCTGGGAATAATTGGAAGTGAGGAATGGAGGGTCTTAAAACGACATATTGTCAAAAAAGCGATATTTTTGGCAAAAAATGAACATATTAATTGGGGACACTTCCTTTAATTTTCTTCTCCGAGGTAGGCTTTTCTGACCATCTCTCAAAGGATTAAATCTTGACATCCCCTTTATGAGTATGAGAGATTTAATTATAATCCTTAGGAAGGGAAAGGATAAGGTCAAAGGATGTTAGAGGTTAAAGATATAAGGAAGAGTTTCGGAGGAATTCAGGCAGTGGATGGTTGTTCCTTCGCTGTGCAGAAGAGGACAATTACTGGCCTCATCGGGCCTAATGGGGCAGGAAAGACGACCCTCTTTAACCTCGTCACTGGTTTTTACAAACCCGATGAGGGGAAGATCCTCTTCAAAGGAGAAAGAATCGATGGTCTTCCACCTCATCAGATTTTTAAAAAGAAGATCTGCCGTACTTTCCAAATTACCCGGGAATTTGCCAATATGACTCTTCTTGAGAATCTCATGGTAATGCCGGAGAATCAATTGGGTGAAAAAGTATGGAGCACATGGTTTCGGAATAAGGCTGTCCGAAATCAGGAAAAAACTTTTCGAGATAAAGCCTTAGAAATTTTGGAGTTTGTAGAATTAATTCATCTCAAAGGAGAATATGCTAAAAACCTCTCAGGCGGACAGAAAAAGTTGCTGGAACTTGCCAAGACTTTAATGGCGGATCCACAATTAATCCTTTTGGATGAGCCCGGAGCAGGTGTGAATCGAACCCTGATGAAGAAATTGGTTGACAATATTAAAGGCTTATGTACGGAAAGAGGAATTACTTTTCTTATCATTGAACACGATATGAACCTGGTGATGAGTCTCTGCAATCCCATCCTCGTCATGAGTGAGGGCCGAAAGTTATCGGAGGGTACTCCAGAAGAGATCAAGAATGATGAACGCGTATTAGAGGCCTACCTCGGAGGGCAGTACCGATGAGTCTTTTAGAAGTAAAAGACATCATAGCCGGCTATGGAGAAATTGACATCCTAAACAATATATCGATAGAACTTCGTGAGAAGGAGATCGTTTCGATTATTGGACCTAATGGGGCAGGAAAATCCACCCTTCTTAAAACTATCTTTGGCCTCCTCACGCCAAAGAGGGGGTCTATCAAATTCCAAAAGGACGAGATCACCCGGCTCAGCCCGGATAGGATTGTCCGCAAGGGGATGGGATACGTTCCTCAGGTTGAAAATGTATTTCCTTCGCTAACCGTCCATGAAAATTTAGAGATGGGGGCTTTCATCCGGACCGATGATTATGGAGATAAGTTGGATGAGATCTACGCTCTCTTTCCAATGCTTCTAAATAGGAAGACGGATAGGGTTGGTAAACTTTCAGGTGGTATGAGACAGATGGTCGCCATGGGAAGGGCATTGATGCTTGACCCAAAGATTCTCTTATTGGATGAACCCACCGCAAGCCTCTCCCCATTATTGGTAGGGATGATCTTTGAAAAAATTATCGATATCAATAAGACAGGGGTAACGATAATGATCGTGGAGCAGAATGCCAGAGAGACGTTAAAGATTTCTAATCGGGGTTACGTGTTGGTCATGGGGCGGAAGGTATTTGAAGACAGCGGAGAGGCCCTTTTAGAGAATGAAGAGATTGGAAAGCTCTATCTAGGGGGTTGAGATTTGGCCGAGCTGGTTGTTTATGGAATCGTTCTTGGCAGTATCATTGCCTTAGGATCGATTGGTCTTACTCTAGTCTATGGCATCCTACGTTTCGCCAATTTTGCTCATGGCGACCTGATGACAGCAGGGGCCTATGTGGCCCTCTTTCTAGTGATTGAGGTTTTCAGCTGGTTGGGGATTTCAGATCAGAATTTGGGTCCCCTCTCCTTTGGGTGGAGGATGATCCTTGCCTTTCCAGTCTCGATGATCACTATCGCTGGCCTGGCCATTTTTCTGGATCGGGTTTTCTATCAGCCCCTCAGGAGAAAGAAGAGTGGTTCGGTCATCCTGGCCATGTCAGCCTTGGGCGCCTCTTTCATTATTCAGATGATGGTCCTTATCTTGTGGGGAGGGGATTCTCTCTTTTATAAACCAGGTGTTCTTCGACCCGCCTTGATGTTGCCTTTAGGAATTAAGATCAGGCCTGATCAGATTTTTATTGTTGTGATCGTCTTCCTCTCTTTCACAGCCCTTCACCTTTTTCTGAAACATACCCGAATGGGAAAGGCGATGCGCGCTACAGCAGATAACCCAGAATTGGCTCGTGTGACCGGAATCGATACGAAGAAGATCATCCAATGGACATGGGGAATTGGTGGGGCCATGGCTGGCATGGGTGGAGTTTTATATGGCATTGATGTTCAGCTCCATCCATTAATGGGATGGGGATTTCTCCTTCCCCTTTTTGCTGCAACGATTCTGGGAGGAATCGGAAACATGTATGGGGCCCTCATCGGAGCCCTGGTGATGGGAGTGGCTCAACAGCTCTCTACCGCTTACCTTCTTCCCACTTATAAGCCTGGAGTGGCCTTTATCATCATGATTTTCATCCTCCTCATCAGGCCACAAGGAATTTTTGGAGGTCGGTCCTAATGGAACTGGGTGGAATCATTGCGTATCTGGTTTCGTTAGCTATCCTGGCAGGAATTTATGCAGTATTTACATTAGGACTAAATATCCAATGGGGATATACCGGTTTGTTCAATATCGGCATTGCAGGATTTTTCTGCATTGGTGCTTATACCTCCGCCTTAATTACCACGCCAATGCCCACTGGAATTTATGCCCACTATGTCCATCAGATCTTTGGGTGGAATCTTTCCTTTATATTCGGGATACTCGGGGCGGCTGTGGTCTGTGGTCTCATCGCTATTTTTATCGGGATTCCCACATTAAAATTACGTGAAGACTATCTGGCCATTACGACGATAGGGATTGCTGAAACTATCCGGTTGGTCTTCAATAATGAGCGATGGCTGGCCAATGGGCCAAGGGGACTGATGGGATTACCTCAACCCCTCCAGGAATGGATCAATCCGAGAGATTATAACTACCTCTATTTGGTCATTGTTTTTCTGATTCTGGTAGTCATCTATTTAGCGATTGAGCGAGCCATCCGATCCCCCTGGGGCCGCGTATTGAGGGCGATCCGTGAAGATGAGATATCTACCGCAATGAGTGGCAAATATATATTTTCTTTTAAGATGCAATCTCTCATTTTAGGCTCAATGATCATGGGTATTGGAGGCGCCCTCTACGCCCACTATACTAAGTCCATTTCACCTGATGTGTTTACCCCTCTCTATGGAACCTTTATCATTTGGGTCATGCTCATGGTAGGGGGGAGTGGGAATAATAAAGGTGCTATCTTGGGGGCTTTTGTGGTTTGGGGAATCTGGGTCGGAACGAAATTCATGACCGACCTTCTCCCCTATACATTAAAAGCTAGGGCTCCCTATATCCGTTTCCTTATCATCGGAATCCTTCTTGAAATTATCCTCATTTATAGACCACAGGGCCTTCTTGGGGAAGAGAAGAAAGTTTCAAAAATGATAGATTAATTAAAGGGGGAGCCTGTGGCTCCCCCTTCCAAAATTATTTTTCTATCGTCTCCAGCCTGACCGTCGCGAAATCTCCTTTTTTATATTGCCAAATCTCAATCGGTGTGATGACATCCCCATTCTCATCAAAGTCCACTGCGCCGGAAGCCCCTTCGTAGTTGATGTCCTTCTTTTGATTAAGAAGTTCAAAGGCCTTCTTAAATTCACCCGGTTTGATCACCTCGCCTGGAGGATTGGCCACGTAGCGGAGATTGTCTCGAATGTTTTTTGTTGTAATAGATAGCCCCTTTGCCTTACATGCCTGAGCCGCCAATCCTATGATCGCTACCCCATCGTATCCATTCGTGATATAAGGCAGGGCAGGAAGTTTTCCAAATTCCTTTTCATAATCCTTTTTAAACATATCAAAAGTATCCCCCGTTGCAGAGGCAGCCACCGTTCCATATCGACCTTCTACATTGGCTGCCCCAACTGCCTTAACAATGTCCAAAGATTTGGTACCGTCACAGTAGAGGAAGTTTTTAAATTTAAAGAATTCAATCGCCTCTTTGATGTAAACCTTGCCATGCTCGGGATAGCTGTAAGCACAAACGACGTTGGGCTTCCCCTCCAACGCCTTTTTCAATTCCGCTGTGTAGGACTCTGAAGCTTTCTCATCATGGGGAACCATGGCCAGTACCTTACCCCCTCCTTTTTCAAAGGATTTCTTAAATTCCTCGGCAAGACCCTGTCCATAGGGATTGTTCACATAGAGGACTGAAGCCGTCTTGTACCCAAGCTCGTTTGCGAGTTTGCCGGCGATGACACCCTGGAGGGCATCCGAAGGGCAGGTCCGGTAGAGGAAATCCTTTCCCTTGTCAGCCGGTAGGACGGTGACAAGAGGAGAAGTTGAGGCTGGCGAGATTTGAACCACTTCGTTTGGAATGGTGACGGATTCAGCCACAGGGATAGTCACGCCACTCGCCAATGAACCCACAATGGCTACTACTTTATTCACCTCCACCAATTTTTTGGCAGCATTGGTACCGGGAATAGCAGAAGTCTCGCTATCTTCATGGAAGAGACTTACGTTGAGTCCTGCTTCCTTTAACTGTTTTGCAGCCAATTCGCAACCATTCTTAATATTCGGCCCAAATTCCTTGAGAGGACCGGTGTAATCAAGAAGTGTTCCAATATTAAGGCTAACAATTTTTGGAGGCCGAGTAACGTAGTAAATAACAATAGCTGCAATAACTATAATTACCCCAATGATCATACCCCATTTTAATTTTGATTTCATTTATCTCACCTCCTTGGTAAAATTAAATAATAAATATCCAATAAATCAATAGTTTTAACCACCTCCCTCCTTTCTCCATTTCATATTCCTTTATCTAAAATTTTTCTTCTTGTCAATAAGAAAGAGATGGAACATTAAAAACTATGTTATTTTATGTATCGCCTTGCTGCCTCGAGTCCCCTCCAGAGATGGTCTTCCTGGTGGGGCTCGAGCGTATAGATCGGATTTAACTTCAACTGGGAGAGGAGATTGAAGAACCCTTTGAAATCAAA
>Ga0163210_1000200_pt1 | contig 23225 bp, 23 predicted proteins | sample Kivu_220m_FD_113536 | JGI IMG/M metagenome (GOLD analysis project Ga0163210, IMG submission 113536) | Freshwater microbial communities from Lake Kivu, Western Province, Rwanda to study Microbial Dark Matter (Phase II) - Kivu_220m | ecosystem: Environmental > Aquatic > Freshwater > Lake ...
AGCTCGGGCAGTTGAACCATCAGCGATTCAATCGGTAACTCGGCCAGCATCAGGCTGCTGTCGCCGTCCACCCGCCTCACCGGGGCCCCGTCACTGCGCTGCCAGACCCGCAGCAACAGCTCGAAAGCCTGGCGCCGGCCCACATCACCCGGATCACCCTCAGGCGCGATTGCTTCGCGCAGCGACTGACCTTGCAGCGGCATGGCGCGTCGACCGTCCTGCTCCAGCAGCGCCATGGCGATCAGGTAGGGGGTGTCGGCCATGGCAGGTGGTGCTGGGAAAACCACAGTGGACCCTGCATGCCCTGGTTGGCTAGTGAACCGGCGTCGTTTGGGCGGCGAAGTGACCGGTCAGCTCGGCCTTGGTCAGCACATGTCCCGCCATCGCCTGCTGCAGTTCCTGCAGGGTGCTGTCGGGATCCAAGGCCCTGGCCTGTGTGCAGCACTGGAATCGACGCACCGTTGGCAAAGGCCGGCGATTCGAGCCGAAAGGTGGCGGCGGTCATGCTCGATCACGGCGATGGTCACCCCAGCCTGGTGCGATGGTGCCACGCTCAGGCGCGGCGCTGCAGATCGGGCTTCTCTTCAGGAACGATCGCCCCCGCCACCGGACACACCTGCAGGCAGATGCCGCAGTCGATGCAGGTGTCAAAGTCGATCCAGAAAAAAGCTGTGCCCTTGCGATTGGCACCCTCACCCGGATGGATGCAGGCCACGGGGCAGGCGTCGACGCAGTCGGCGATGCCCTCGCAGATGTCGGTCACGATCGTGTGGGCCACGGTTGCTCAGTCAGGCTTGAGGCGATCGTAAGGAGCGGCCACAGCCAGGCGGCTCAGGAGCCCAGCCAGTGCACGCCACTGCAACCCCTCAGGCTGGCCACCGCATTGGCCTCGCCCTTGTCTGACACGGGTTGTCCGAGCAGTTCTGCAGGTTGGCCTGTGGCGTGTAGTCGGTCCTGTTCGGTCAGTGCCGCGGCGAGCTGCGCGGGCTGCTGGTAGGCCACCAGCACCGGAGCCTGGCCACCGCTGCTGATCTCGAGCAGGTCGCGCAGATTCTCCACATCAAAGCCGAAGCCGACCCCAGCTGGCGCCATGCTGCGCAGGCTGGCTGGGGTGCTGAAGCGCCCCACGAGAGCGTCGTAGCGACCACCGCTGGCGATAGCCATGGGCACCGCGCTGCCCTGGCAAACCAGTTTCAGCACCAGCCCATCATAGAGATTGAAGTGGGGCTGGAAGCTCGGATCGAGCTGCAGCATCACGCTCTGCTGGCCCGCCGCAGGGGCCACCAGAGTGAGCATGCGTTCCAGGTCGTCGAGCAGGGGCATCTGCCCCAGCAGAGTTCGCAGTTCGGCCAGCACCACAGCTGGTTCGCCCCGCAGCTGCAGCAGTTGCCGCAGGCGTCGACGCTCGGCATCGTGCAGATCGAGCGCCGCCAGGGCCAATGGGTCGTAGGCCGTGAGCGCAGCCTGGGCCTGCGTCCGGATGCGCTCTGGCAGCTGGGCGATCAGGGCCTGCAGCACCCCGTGATGCCCGATCAGCAGGGCAGGTCTGTGCTCAGGCCTGAGGCCGAGTCGCCCCACCGCAGCCATCAACAGGCGCATTAGTTCTACATCGGCGTTGAGCGATGGATCGCCCAGCAGTTCGACGCCGCTGGTGATCTGTTGGTGAATGCGTTGCCGACCGGCCTCGCCCAGCGTGCAACCGAAGCAGTTGCCATCGGCCCACAGGCGCAGGGGCATAGGCCGGTCGGCCATGCGGGTGCAGGCAGCCCGGGCGATCGATGCCGTCAGTTCGGGTCGCAGTCCCAGGGGGTCATCGCTCACCAGTCGCACCAGTTCCTGGCTGCGGATGCCGCCGCCGGCCGCCAGGGTGTCAAGGCGCTCCACCGTCGGGGGATCGACTTCCTGATAGCCCCAGAGGCGGTAGAGGTCGGCCAGCTGATGGCGGATGCGCCGGTTGCCCTCCACCTGACGTGGATTCAGGTCGCGGGCACCGGCAGCGGGTTGCAGCGCCATGCGGCAGCAAGGGACAGGTCGTCGCCTGATCCTATGGAGCCGGCCTGTCGAGTTCGGGGGCGCCGTAGCTGGCTCCGCTGAGGGGCCTGCAGCTGCCCAAGCCCGCGACCAGCTCCGCCTGCAGGGCGGGGGTGCAGGCAATCAGGCGGCCGCTCTCCAGCGCGAACGCGGCCCCCGAATAGCTGCTCACCACACCACCGGCCTGCTCCACCAGCACGACCCCGGCGGCCAGGTCCCAGGGGCTCAGGCCACGCTCCCAGTAGCCATCGAGCCGACCGGCCGCCACGTAGGCCAAATCAACCGCGGCGGCACCGCCGCGACGCACCCCATGGGTGCGGTGGGTGAAATAGGCGAATTCGCTGTAGTTGTTGTCGAGCCGTTCGGCGCGGTCGTAGGCAAACCCCGTGACCAGCAGCGCATCGCGCAGTGAGCGACAGCCGCTGATGGCAAGGGATGCTTCGTTGCACCAGCAGCCGAGGCCCGGCGCTGCCCAGAACAATTCGTCGAGCCGCGGCACGGCGATCGCGCCCAGCAGGGGGTGACCCCGCCACAGCAGGCCCACCGAGGTGCCAAACAGCGGATAGCCATGGGCGTAGTTGGTCGTGCCATCGAGGGGGTCGACGCACCACTCCAGATCGCCCTGCCCGGCTCGTCGTCCACTCTCCTCGGCCAGCACCCCCAGTCCGGGGCTGCGGGCCGCCAGAAGGCTCAGCACAGCCGCTTCTGCCGCGGTATCGGCCGTGGTCACCAGATCGCCGCTGCGACCCTTTTCGCGGATCTGGGTGAGTTGGCCGAAATGGTGGCGCAGTACGTGGCCGCCGGCCATGGCGGCATCGCGGGCGATGGCGGCCAGACCGGCCAGGTCGGAAGCGCTGAGACCACTGCCCCTGGCGGCGGCCTCTGACACGGCCTCAGGTGGTGCTGGATTCATGGTTGCGTCTCACTCCTCGTCGAGCGGCAGTCCGGCCCTGATGCGCCCTTGCCCGAAGTGGCGTCCGAACTGCAGCTCATAGACCTCATCCTCATCTTGGGTTTCGACCACCAGAGGCCCGGTGGCGCGGGCAACGCAGAGCAATCCATAGCCACGCTCGCGCAGCTCCCGCGACAGCCCCAGGGCCTCTTGCTGGTCAATCTGGCCCTCGAGCACGCGCACAGCGCAGGCTGTGCAGCAGCCGTTGCGGCAGCTGAAGGGCAGGGGGTCACCCTGGCGCTCAAAGCTCTGCAGGATGTAATCACCCTCCTTGACGTCATGGGTGATGACCCGGCCCTGCTGGCGCCAGTGAATGGTGATGGCGTGGCTCGTCGAAGACGTGTGGGTCATGCTGCTACATTGCCATCTGCCTTGAATGTGCCGCTGGAGAGGTGGCCGAGTGGTCGAAGGCGCAGCACTGGAAATGCTGTATGGGGGCAACTCTATCGAGGGTTCGAATCCCTCCCTCTCCGTACAAGCAAAGCCGGCTCATTGAGCCGGCTTTTTCTATGCTATCCACGAGCACAGTGAACAGACGAATGCCTGTCATTCTGCCGAGCCCATACCCGGCCTGTATATTCCTGCGCGCTTAAATTATATGCACAACATTTCTGCGCAGTACGTTGCGTTGGTCAGCACGCCGTGATCAGCCGAAGCGGCCACTCACATAATCCTGGGTGGCCTGCTGGTTAGGTGCATTGAAGATGCGCTCGGTGTCGTTGAACTCAACCAGATAGCCCACCTTGCCACTGCCGCCCTCCACGGCTTCCGCGTTGAAGAAAGCGGTCATGTCGGCCACGCGCACCGCTTGCTGCATGTTGTGGGTGACGATCACGATCGTGTAACTGCGCTTGAGCTCATGCATCGTCTCTTCAATCTTGAGAGTTGAGATCGGATCGAGGGCTGAACAGGGTTCATCCATCAAAATCACCTCAGGTTCTGTGGCGATGGCCCTGGCGATGCACAAACGTTGCTGCTGACCCCCTGAGAGGGCGAGACCGCTCTCCTGAAGTTTGTCCTTGCATTCGTCCCAGACAGCCGCCTTGCGTAGGGAGCGCTCCACCAGCTCATCCATGTCGCCTTTGAAGCCGTTGATGCGTGCGCCGAAGGCAATGTTCTCGTAGATGGTCTTGGGAAACGGGTTCGGCTTCTGAAACACCATGCCGATGCGCCGACGCACCTCAACAGGGTCGATCCGCCTCTCATAGAGATCTTTGCCATCAAAGAGCACACGGCCTTTCAGCGTGCAACCAGGCACAAGATCATTCATGCGGTTGAGCGCCCGCAGGACCGTCGACTTTCCGCAGCCCGATGGGCCGATGAAGGCCGTCACCCTGCCATGGGGAATGTCCATAAAGACATTGCGCACAGCCTCGAACTTGCCATAGGAGATGGTGACATTCTGCAGGGCTAGGCAGACGTCTTGGTTGTTCATGGTGTCTGGCGTGCTGGTCATGGTTCAGAGGATCAGAAAAGCGTAGAAGTGAGAGGCGAATTTAAATTTGATGCAATCCGGAATGGGTCATGGGCGGGCCGCCCTGCTGATCCATCGTGCAATCAGGTTGGCGGCAAGAATCATGATCACCAGCACAAATGAAGCTGACCAAGCAAGCTCATTCTGAGCCTCATAGGGCATGATTGCAAAATTGAAAATCAAGACCGACATAGATGCGATCGGATTGAACACACCTTCGGGCCAGAAGGGAGAAAATAGAGCAGTGAAAATCAAGGGTGCCGTCTCGCCAGCAGCACGGGCAATGGCCAGCACCACTCCTGTTGCGATCGGAGTGAAGGCAGCGGGCAACGTGATTTTCAGAATGGTCACGACCTTGGACGCACCGACACCAAAAGCACCCCATCGCAACTCCTGGGGCACAAGTTTGAGACCTTCGTCGGTCGTCTTGATCACCGTGGGCAGCATTAGCACCGAGAGGGCGATACCGCCTGCCATGGCGCTGTAGCTCTGACCTGCGATCACCCTGGTGGCCACGATGATGCCGTAGACGAACACACCGCTGATGATCGACGGTACCCCAGAAAGCACGTCATTGCCAAAGCGCACAGCCTGAGCGAACCAGCCATTCCGGGAGTACTCACTCAGAAAAATTCCTCCACCAACTCCAATGGGAATCGAAATCAGAGAGGCCACCAATGTCACGATGATGGTGCCCAAAATGGCGTTGCCGATTCCTCCGCCGTCCAGACCCGGTGGCGGGGGAAGCTCAAGGAACAGTCGAAGGCTGATCAGCTTGCCCCCTTGAATCAAGACATAGATCAAGACCAGAAACAGTGGCAGCACGGCAATCGCCGCGAAGACTCCTGCCAGGCCAGTCAGGAACTGGTTAAAACGATTACGTGCCAGATTCGGCTCGTAATTGAGACCACCACGGTCAAAGAGTGGGCTGTTTCCGTAAGTGATTGGTGAGTTGCTCATGGCAGTTCAGTACTTCAGGCTCAGACGACGGACAATCCACTGGGCGACGAAGTTGACCACCAGGGTCAGCACCATCAGGATCAGCGCTGCATACATCAGTGCTGACACCTGAACGCCATCGGCTTCACCGAACTGGTTGGCCAGCATGGACGCGATGGTGTTGCCTGGTGCGAGAAGGGAGAGACTGAAGTTGAGCGAGTTGCCGATGATCATGGTGACGGCCATTGTTTCGCCCATGGCTCGTCCCAGGGCCAGCATGATCCCCCCCGTGATGGCTGAGATGGCAGCGGGAAGAATGATGTTGAGAAGAGCGCCCCAACGGGTTGTGCCGACTCCATAGGCACCTTGTCGCAACTCGATGGGCACCTGGTTCAGGGCATCGCGGCTGATGGCCGTGATGATCGGCAGGATCATCACCACCAGAATCAAAATGGCCGGGGCCATGCCGGGCCCAAGGGCCTGGCCTTCGAAGAAAGGACTCCAGCCAAACAGGGTTTGCAGCAGGTTGAGGGCGGGCCTGATCGCAGGTTCCATCACAAAAATGGCCCAGAGACCGAGTACCACCGATGGAATTGCAGCCAACAGCTCGACCATCAGGCCGATGGCGCTGCGCAGTTGAGCAGGAATCAGATCCTCGGTGATGAAGATCGCCGTGCCAACTCCAAGGGGAACGGCGATCACCAGCGACAGTAAGGCTGTGACCAGGGTCCCGTAGATGGCAACGAATGCCCCGTACTGGTTGTTGACGGGATCCCACGCCGAGGTGGTGATGAAGCGGGCACCAAAGGTGGCGATGGCCTCACGGGAACCCTGGAAGACCGTCAGAACGATCGCGACCAACAGGATGCCGACAAACGAGGCCAGGGCCAGGGTCAAGTAGTGGAAGCCCTGATCAAACAGCTTCTCGGAGGCCGGTCTGCGGCGCAACGTGAAGGCTTCAGCGTCAGAAATAGGAGGTGGTGCTGACGTCATGCATGGAGGGCTGCACCCTCTCAGTGGGTACGAAGCCAGACTCCCGGACTTTAAAAAGAGGCCCTGGAGAACCGTTTAAGCCATGATTAACCTCGGTGCGGTCCAGACATTCGATCCTGGATCCAAGACGTCACGGGGAAGTCAGCGGCATGGGCCGAATCGTCGGCATCGATCTGGGTACCACCAATTCGGTGGTGGCGGTGCTCGAAGGCGGCCGTCCCACGGTCATTGCCAACGCTGAAGGCAGTCGCACCACCCCTTCGGTGGTCGGTTTCAGCCGTGATCAGGAACTGCTGGTGGGCCAGCTGGCCCGGCGCCAGCTGGTGCTCAATCCCCGCAACACGTTTGCCAATCTCAAGCGGTTCGTTGGCCGCACCTGGGATGAGCTCGAGGACGGCAGCCTGGCGGTGCCGTACACCGTGCGCGCCAACGACGCCGGCCTGGTACGGGTCGTCTGCCCGGCAACCGAGCGCGAATATGCGCCCGAGGAGCTCGTGGCCAGCGTGCTGCGCAAGCTTGTCGATGACGCCGCCACGTACCTGGGTGAGCCCGTGGAGGCCGCGGTGATTACCGTGCCTGCGTACTTCAACGATGCCCAGCGGCAGGCCACGCGCGATGCCGGACGGCTGGCAGGCCTCAGCGTCGAGCGCATCCTCAACGAACCCACCGCCGCGGCCCTGGCCTACGGGTTCGACCGCAGCAGCGTGAAGCGGGTGCTGGTGTTTGACCTGGGTGGAGGCACCTTTGATGTGTCGATTCTGCGGATCGCCAATGGGGTGTTTGATGTCAAAGCCACCAGCGGTGATACCCAGCTCGGCGGCAACGACTGGGACCAGCGCATCGTCGACTGGCTGGCCGATGCCTTTCAACGGGACCATGGGCTCGATCTTCGCCGCGATCGCCAGGCCCTGCAGCGGCTTTCGGAGGCGGCCGAGAAGGCCAAGATCGAGTTGAGCGGTGTTCAGAGCACGCCGATCTCGCTGCCGTTCATCGCCACCGGCACAGACGGTCCCCTTCACATTGAAACCAGCCTCGAGCGCAGCAGCTTCGAGGGTCTCTGCATCGACCTGCTGGATCGCCTGTTGCGGCCCGTGCAGCGGGCCCTCAGAGATTCGGGGCTCGCCGCCGAGGACATCGACGATGTGGTGCTCGTGGGCGGCTCGACCCGCATGCCGATGGTGCAGCAGCTGGTGCGCACCCTGGTGCCACGCGATCCCTGCCAGTCGGTCAATCCCGACGAAGTCGTGGCCATCGGTGCGGCGATCCAGGCGGGCATCCTCACCGGTGAGTTGCGCGACCTGATGCTCAATGACGTCTCTCCCCTGTCGTTGGGCCTGGAGACCATCGGAGGCCTGATGAAGGTGTTGATCCCCCGCAACACCCCGATTCCGGTGCGCAAAAGCGACCTGTTCAGCACCTCTGAGGCGAATCAGAACGCCGTCGAGGTCCATGTGCTGCAGGGTGAGCGTCAGTTGGCCGACGACAACAAGTCCCTAGGGCGATTCCGTCTGTCGGGCATTCCCCCTGCGCCCCGCGGTGTGCCCCAGATCCAGGTGTCCTTTGACATCGACGCCAATGGGCTTCTACAGGTGTCGGCCAGCGACCGCACCACGGGCCGCCAGCAGAGCGTGTCGATCCAGGGGGGCACCAATCTCAGCGAGCAGGAGATTCAGCGTCTGATCGTCGAGGCCGAGCAGAAGGCTTCCGAGGACCGTCGTCGTCGGGCCGACATCGATCGTCGCAACAGCGCCCAGACCCTGGTGGCCCAAGCCGAGCGCCGCCTGCGCGATGCGGCGCTCGAGTTGGGCCCCTACGGCGCCGAGCGTCAGCAGCGCTCCGTTGAGCTGGCCCTGCGCGATGTGCAGGACCTGATCGCCGCCGAAGCCGCCGGACGGGTCGATCCCGCCGAGCTGGAGATCGCCGCCAGTCAGCTTCAGGAGGCGCTCTATGGCCTCAACCGGCGTCTGTTGAGCGAGCGCAAGGCCGACCAAGGGCCCCTGCAGGGTCTCAAGAACACGCTCGGGTCGCTCAAGGATGAGCTGTTCTCAGATGATGAGTGGGACGACTGGGAGCGCCCGGGCAGCGATCCGTGGACGTCAACGCCCCGACGCCGCGAGCCCGAACGTTGGGAGCGCGACGACGAACGGACCATGCCGGCCCGCCGTTCGGCAAGCGTGCGACCCAGTCGCTGGGATGACGACGACCCCTGGGCTCAGCGCTGAACACCGTGACCACCACAGCAGCGCCAGCCGATTACTGGGCCGTGCTCGGGCTTGACCCCGGTGCCGACGCCGCCACCCTCAAACGGGCCTTTCGCAGCCAGGCGCGGCGCTGGCATCCCGATCTCAACGGCAACGACCCGGTCGCTGAAGAGCGATTCAAGCTGGTCAATGAGGCCTATGCCGTTCTGTCGGATCCGCGCCGCCGGAAGCTCTGGGAGAGCGGGGTGTCCGCCGGTGACAGCCGGAATCAGGCCGCTGACGACCCTTTTGCCAGCGGCTTTCCCGAGTTTGACGCCTACCTGGACGAGCTCTTCGGTGATCGCCGCCGCCGTGACCGCCAGACCCCGCCCGAACCCCCTGGGGAGGTGACGGCTGCACCACCGCCCCCGCCGCCGGTGCAGGCCAGCGGCGATGTCGAATCGTGGGTCGATCTCAGCCCCGAGCAAGCCCTGCATGGCCATCGTGTCGAGCTTGAGTTGCCCGATGGCACGTGCGTTGAGGTCACCACGCCAGCACTGGCTGGCGATGGCTGGCGTCTGCGCCTGGCCGGCTTGGCCCCCGGCGGCGGTGACCACTTTCTGCAGCTGCGGGTGCGGACTGCCGAAGGGTTGCGGGTCGACGGTCTGCGGGTCACTTACACCCTTGACCTCACGCCCGCCGAGGCGGCTCTGGGCTGTGTGGTGCTGGTGCCCACCCTCGGCGGCACCGTGCAGCTGCGGGTGCCTGCCGGCTCGTCGAGCGGCCGGCTGCTGCGCCTGCGTGGCCGCGGTCTGGTGCTGGACGATCGCCGTGGTGACCAGCTCGTCGACATTCGCATCGTTGTGCCCGATGCACTCAGCGAGGCGGAGGCGGCCCTCTATCGCCGTCTGCAGGAGCTGGCCGACGGCGAGTGACCGGCTGTGAGCCAACACCAGCACCGATGAGACACTGGGACTGAGCTGTGCAGGTGTTGTGACGGGTCAACGGGTCTACGTGCTGCTCTTTGATGCCGGCAGCGACCAGGAGGGCATCCATTCTCTGGAGCTGTCCGGTCGCACCGTCGTGCTGCTGTTTGAACAGCGTGATGATGCCGAGCGCTATGCGGGCCTGCTTGAAGCCCAGGATTTCCCGGTGCCCACCATCGAGTCGCTCGAGCGCGACGAGATGGAGCTCTTCTGCGAGCAATCGGGTTACGAAGGCCGCTTCGTGCCCAAGGGCTTTCTGCCCCAGACCGCCGAGGAACGCCTGCTGATCGCACCTCCCGAGCGCAATATGGACACCAGCCAATGGCGCGAGGAGGAGGTGGTCGAAGAGCGGGGCAACCACGAACTCGAGGCATTCCGGCGCCGTCTTGAGGGCCTGTTGTGACCGTCGTTGACCGCGGGCACTTGCTCACCGAACAGGCCAACCCACGGAGTGCCGACCTGGATCTGCTGCCCACCCGCGAGCTTGTCGACCTGTTCTGCAGCGAAGACCGCGTGCCGCAGCAGGCTGTGGCCGCTGCCGCTGAGGCTTTGACAGCAGCGATCGATGCGATTGCCCGGCGGCTGCAGGCGGGTGGTTGTCTTTTCTATCTGGGGGCTGGAACCTCGGGTCGCCTCGGGGTGCTCGATGCGGCCGAATGCCCCCCCACCTTCTGCACCGACCCCGAACTGGTGCAGGGGGTGCTGGCGGGTGGGGCAGCGGCCCTGTTGCGCAGTTCAGAAGGACGCGAAGATGAGGCTGATGCCGGTCGGCACGACCTTGAGGTCAGGGGGTTTGGCCCCAAGGATTGCCTGGTGGGCATTGCCGCCGGCGGCACAACGCCCTATGTGCATGGGGGCCTGCTCCACGCGCGCAGCATTGGTGCCCTGGCCATTGCCATGGCCTGCGTCCCGGTGGCACAGGTGGCCCTGCCCTGCGACATTGACATCAGGCTGGTGACCGGGCCGGAGCTGCTCGCGGGCTCCACCCGGCTCAAGGCCGGCACCGCCACCAAGATGGCCCTCAACATCCTGTCCACCGGGGTGATGGTGCGGCTGGGCAAGGTGCACGGCAATCGCATGGTCGACGTGGCCGTGACCAACAGCAAGCTCGAAGATCGGGCCCTGCGGATGCTCGAGGATCTGGCTGCAATCCCGCGGGAACGGGGCCGCAACCTGCTGGCGGCGGCCGACGGTTCCGTCAAGTTGGCCCTGTTGATGGAACTCGCGGGCATCGATGCCGCGTCGGGCCGGCAGCGCCTGGCGGCCCAGGGTTCCAGCCTGCGGCGAGCCCTGGCTCAGCCCGCAAACGCACCCCAGTAGGGCGTCGTTAGCAGATCCACCCGGCGACGGGTCTCGTCGGGCACCTGGTCGCGGGGTGTCATCAATGCATGACGCAGGGCCTGGTGGGCGCTGCTGTGCGGCCGTTGCGCTGCGACCCGCTCGGCCGCCTGTCGAACGATCTGTTGGGCCAGGGCAGCATTGGCCCTGAGGTTGTCGATGACCATCTCAACCGTCACCGCGGCGTGCTCCTGGTGCCAGCAGTCGTAATCGGTTGCCATGGCCAGGGTGGTGTAGGCCAGTTCGCATTCGCGTGCCAGGCGTGCCTCGGTGTGGTTGGTCATGCCGATGACATCGCAACCCCAGGAGCGGTAAAGCTGGGATTCAGCGCGAGTGGAGAAGGCCGGGCCCTCCATGCAGAGATAGGTCCCCTGGCGGTGCAGGGTGCGGCCTTCCGGCATCAGGCTCTCCGCCACGTCGGCTAGCAGGCGGCTCAGCACAGGACAGAACGGATCGGCAAAGCCCACATGGGCCACAAGTCCTCCCCCGAACATGCTGATGGGCCGCTGCTGGGTGCGATCGATCAACTGATCGGGCACCACCATGTCGAGGGGGCGGATCGACTCCTGCAACGAACCCACAGCCGACACCGACAGCACCCACCGCACCCCGAGGCTGCGCAGGGCCCAGAGGTTGGCCCGGTAGGGCAACGCGGTAGGGGTGTGGGTGTGGTGGCGGCCATGGCGGGCCAGGAACACGACCTCAATGCCGCCGATACGGCCCAGCAGCAGGTTGTCAGAAGGCTTGCCGTAGGGGGTTTCCAGACTCAGTTCGCGAGGGTCCTCAAGTCCCCCCATCGCATAGAGACCGCTGCCACCGATGACACCCAGCCGCGCATGGGCCAGATCCAGGCTCGCTTCCAATCGTTCAATCCCAGGTCCCCGCATTCTGGTGGTCGCCGGGGTGGTGGTCGCCGGCACCAGACCTCGCCCCATAAAGTCAGGTATTCACCAGTGAGACCATGACCAAGGCCTTGATGGAGACCGAGGCGGGAACGCTGACGCTTGAGCTGTTCGACGCCGATGCTCCAGGCACCGTGGCCAATTTCGTGAAGCTTGTTGAGTCGGGCTTCTACGACGGACTGGCCTTTCACCGGGTGATCGATGGATTCATGGCCCAGGGCGGTTGTCCCAACAGCCGTGATGGATCCCGTGGCATGGCGGGCACCGGAGGCCCCGGATACACCATCAACTGCGAGATCAACGCCAACAAACACGAGGCTGGATCGCTTTCGATGGCCCATGCCGGCAAGAACACCGGTGGTTCGCAGTTCTTCATCTGCCACGCCCCCCAGCCCCACCTCGACGGTGTCCACACCGTCTTTGGCCGGACCTCTGATCTCGATGTGGTCTTGGCCATCGCCAAGGACACCCGCATTACCAAGGTGACGGTTCAGGCCTGAGCCATCAGCCCTGGAGCCACGGGTCGGCCTGGTTTTGCCATCGAACCAGACTCCCGGCATCCAGGGCCGCGATGGCAACGCTGCCCTGTCGCAGCTCTGACAACGGCTTCAGTTCAGCCTCGAGCGAAGCACTGGGGTGGTTGAGCCGCCAGGGGTCTGGGCTCAGCAACAGACTCACGGCCCGGGTTCCCTCAGGTCGCGACAGCAGCGCCAGGCAGCGCTGCAGCAGGGCGTCCCCCGCATTGGCGAGAACGACCGCCAGCTGCGGCGAGTTGAGCAGGGCCAGCAGGCGAGGATCCTCTTCGGGTTCGCTGTGCAGGCCGGCTTCGGCGGCCAGCTGCTGTACCTGCTCCTGCAGGGTCAACGGCTCGCCATAGCGCTGCAGCCCATGCCAGGCGAGCACGGCGGTGCTGCCTGCCACGGGACAACTGGGGCCCTGACCCATCAGGTGGCCCAGCTTGGTGCGTTTTGCCGCCAGGTAGGCGGCGTTGTGCGTCCCGGGATCCATCACCAGCGGCACCCGGTCCTCGACCTGAAGGCCGTAACCGCCGAGCCCGGCGATCTTGCGCGGGTTGTTGGTGATCAGCCGCAGCCGATGCACGCCCAGGTCACTGAGGATCTGGGCGCCCACCCCATAGTTGCGCAGATCGGCCGGGAACCCGAGCCGCTCGTTGGCTTCGACCGTATCAAGGCCGGTGTCCTGCAGGGAGTAGGCCTTGAGTTTGTTGATCAGGCCGATGCCCCGGCCCTCCTGGCGCAGGTAGACCACCACCCCCTCGCCGGCAGCCTCGATCATGCGCAGGGCAGCTTCAAGCTGGGGCCTGCAGTCACAGCGCAGCGACCCGAACGCATCTCCGGTGAGGCATTCGCTATGCACCCGAACCAGCACCGGGCCTGACGCCCTCTGGGGCTCGCCTTTGACCAGCGCCACGTGCTCGCTGCCATCGAGTTCGTTGCGATAGCCCACGGCTCTGAAATGTCCGAAGGCACTGGGCATGCTGGCTTCGGCCTGGCGTCTGACAAAACGCTCGGTGTCGAGCCGGTAACGGATCAGATCGGCGATCGAGATCAGTCGCAGGCCATGGCGCCTTGCATACAGCGCCAGTTGCGGCAGCCGTGCCATCGAGCCGTCACTGTTCTGAATCTCGCAGATCACCCCCGCCGGGTACAACCCAGCGAGACGTGCAAGGTCCACGGCGGCTTCGGTATGGCCCGCGCGTTTGAGCACTCCCCCATGGCGGGCCCGCAGCGGAAACACATGGCCAGGACGTCGCAAATCCGAGGGTCGGCTTTGGGGATGGATGGCAACCTGGATCGTGCGCGCCCGGTCTTCGGCCGAGATTCCTGTGCTGACGCCGTTTTCAGGACCGGCGTCGACACTGACTGTGAAGGCGGTCTGGTTGCTGTCGGTGTTGCGGTCGACCATCAATGGCAGGTCGAGGGCATCGAGCCGTTCGCCCTCCATCGCCAGACAGATCAGTCCACGGGCCTCGGTGGCCATGAAATTGATCTGCTCGGGCGTGGCGAACTGGGCGGCGCAGATCAGGTCGCCTTCGTTTTCCCGGTTTTCGTCATCCACCACCACGATGGATTCGCCGTTGCGGATCGCCGCCAGTGCATCGGCGATCGCGTCGAAGCGGATCACTGGAAACGGGTCATCAGCGAACTGGACCGCATCGTTCGCGACCGTTGCGTCGTTGGGCTGGGTGTCGATCAAGGCCGCAGGATCCAGAGCGCAGGCCTGGCAAGCAATCATCCTTTATAAAGCCAGAAGGTTCCCGTCTGTCCGTGGTTCTCCAGCGCGTCGCGATTATCGGTGCCAGCGGTTACGGCGGCCTGCAGACCCTGAGGCTGCTGGCCGGGCACCCCCGGTTCGAGGTCACCTATCTCGGTGGTGAACGCAGCCGTGGCAAGCGCTGGAGCGACCTCAATCCGTTCTTGCCCCTGCCTGGCGATCCGGTGGTGCAGAGCCCCGATCCCGAGGCGATCGCCGCTGTCGCCGACCTGGCCCTGCTGAGCCTGCCCAATGGACTCGCCGCAGGCCTGGTGCCCGGCCTTCTGGAGCGGGGCGTCAAGGTGGTCGACCTGTCTGCCGATTACCGCTACCGCTCCCTTGCCCAGTGGCAGGAGGTCTATGCCAGCGAAGCGCGCCAGGTGCCCCGCCGTGATGACCGGCTCTGCGCCGAAGCGCTATACGGATTGGTGGAGTGGCAGGCCGAGGCGATCGCGGCTGCCCGCCTGGTGGCCGCGCCGGGGTGTTTCCCGACCGCAAGCCTGTTGGCCCTGTTGCCGTTTCTGCGGCAGGGGCTGATCGACACAACCGGCATCGTCATCGATGCCAAGACCGGCACCTCGGGGGGAGGCCGAGCTGCCAAGGAGCACCTCCTGCTGGCTGAAGCCGCCGAGGCTGTGGCGCCCTATGCCGTGGTGGGCCATCGCCACACCAGTGAGATCGAGCAACTGGCCGGCCAGGTGGCAGGCAACCCGATCACCCTGCAGTTCACCCCTCACCTGATGCCGATGGTGCGGGGTCTGCTGGCCACGGTCTATTGCCGCCTGCGCGACCCTGGGCTCACGGCCGCGGACTGCAGCACGGTGCTGAGCTCGGCCTACCGCCATACCGAGACCGTGGCGGTGCTGCCGGTCGGCACCTATCCGTCAACCAAGTGGGTGCGTCAAACCAACCGGGCGTTGCTATCGGTGCAGGTCGACAGCCGCAGTGGACAGCTAATCGTCATGTCTGCCATCGACAACCTGGTCAAGGGTCAGGCCGGCCAGGGTGTGCAGTGCCTCAATCTGCTGGCGGGACTGCCTGCTGACACCGGCTTGCCACTGTTGCCGTTCTATCCGTGATGGAGGTCGAGGCGCTGGGCCAGCAGCGCCACGGCTGCGGGTAACAGACGGTGCTCCTGCCGTTGGATGCGGGAGCTGAGGCTGGCGTGATCGTCATCGTGCATCACCGGTACCGCCGCCTGCATCAGGATTTCGCCCCCATCGACTGCTTCACAGACCAGATGCACCGTGCAGCCGGCCAAGGTGACCCTGGCGGCCAGCGCCTGCCCGACTGCATCCATCCCCTTGAAACTGGGCAGCAGCGACGGATGAATGTTGAGCAGCCGTCCTTCAAACGCCTGAATCAGCACCGGCGTGACGATGCGCATCCAGCCGGCCATCACAACCACATCCACCGATCGGCTCTGCAGACAGTCCACCAGCGCCTGATCGAGGGCTTCCCGGCTGGCGTGACCCCGGTGATCGAGCAGGCGCCAGGGAACCCCCAGTCGTTCGGCCCGCCGTGTGGCGCCGCAGCCTGGGTTGTTGACGATCAACTGGACCACCCGGGCAGAAAGCTGACCGTCGTTGCAGGCGTTGACCAGTGCTTCGAAATTGCTGCCATGGCCTGAGGCCATGACCCCCAGGCGCAACGGGCGGGCGGGCTGCTGAGACGGTGGCAACGGCCACTGGATTCCCGCCGCATCGCGGTTAGGGTTTGACAAAGCGGGCCTCGGTTGATGTCCCACCTTTCCATCTTGCCAACGGTTTTCAGGGATGCCGACACCCTGAGGCGCTCGTTGCAGTCCCTGGGGCTCCATCCCGTCACAGATGGATCGGTCAACGGCTTTGCCGATGAGCGGCAAGCCGTGGCCGTGCGGGTTGAGCTGGCAGATGGCCAGCAGCTCGGCTGGCAACACCAGGCTGATGGTCATCTGGCTCTGGTTGCCGATCTCCAGCAGGTCTCCCGCTCCAACACGCTGCAGCCGCTGCTGGGCCGCCTCACCCGCGCCTATGCAGCCTTCGATGCCCTGCGCCAGGCTGCGGCCGATCCGGCTCTGGCCTCGGCAGCGGTGTTGCTGCATCACTGAGCTGTGCCGTGATCGCGCTGGAGCTCGATCTGCGCAAGGGTCACATCCATCGGGTCGGTGTCAGTCTGCGGTTCACACCGCAGCACCCCAGGCTGGGTTTGGCGCTGCCCCGCTGGACCCCGGGGTCGTACCTGTTGCGCGAGTACGTGGGCCATCTCGAAGGCCTGGTGGTCAGCCAAGGCGGGGTTCCACTGGCCCCGCGGCGCACCACACCTTTTGCCTGGCAGCTCGAGCTCAGCGAGCTGGCTCCCCTTGAAATCAGCTACGCCATTCAGGCCACCGAGCTCAGCGTGCGCACGGCCCATCTCACGGACGAGCATGCGTTTCTTCCCCTGGCTGCGGTCGTGCTGGCCATCGATGGTGAGCGTTGGACGCCCCACCAGCTGAGGCTTGTTCTGCCCGATCACTGGCAGGGTTTTGTGCCCCTGCCACACCAGGCCGATGGCAGCTGGCTGGCCACCGATTTCGACCAACTGATCGACAGTCCGGTTGAAGCGGGCCCCCACCCCAGCCATGCCTTCAGCGTGGCCGGCGTACCTCACCAGTGGGTGACCTGGGGGGATGATCTGCCAGGCCAGGACCCCCGTTGGCTTGCTGATGTCGAAGCGGTCTGCCTGGCCTGCTGCCGGCTGTTGGCCGAACCCCAGCCCGCGGCGTCGCACTATCTGTTTGTGCTGCACCTTACGGAGCAGGGCTATGGCGGACTGGAGCACGACGCCAGCACCGTGCTGCAGTTCGGTCGCCGCACCCTCTGTCGTCCGGAGGGGCGCCGCAAGCTGTTGCAACTTGTGGCCCACGAGTACCTGCACCAGTGGAATGTGCGGCGTCTGCGACCCGCTGAGCTGGCGCCCATCGAGTACGGCGATGCCGTGGTCGTGCCGACCCTCTGGTTTGCCGAGGGGGTGACCAGCTATCTCGACCAGCTGTTGCCCTATGCCGCCGGTTGCTGCAGCGCCGAGCAGGTGATCGCCGATCTCGGCGACGATCTCAACCGCTACCTACTCAGCCAGGGCCGTCAGGTCCAGAGCCTGCTCAGCAGCAGCGAGGAGGCCTGGGTGAAGCTCTACAGGCCCCACGCCCATGCCGCAAGCCAACAGATCAGCTACTACCTCAAGGGTGCAGTGCTGGCGCTGGTGCTCGATCTGCACCTGCGCCGCCATGGCAGCTGGATCGGTGCCGTGCTGCAGGCCCTCTGGCGCAGCCATGGACGCTGCCGTCGGGGGTACAGCCAGGCCGATCTGCTCGCCATGTTCTCGGCCAGCGCCCCCGATCTGGGCACGCTGTTGCCCCATTGGCTGAGTAGTACCGAGGATCCCCCCCTTGAGCCCCTGCTGGCCGATGTCGGACTGCAGTTGACTCCTGTGATGGGCAAAGGCCCCCATCTGGGTTGCCAGTTTGACGTCAGGTCCTGCGGGGGACTTTGGATCAGTCGTTGCGAGCGCAATGGTCCAGCCCAGCGCAGCGGCCTGCAGGTGGGTGATGAATGCCTTGCCCTCGATGGCGAGCGGATTCGCACCCTCGAAGACCTCCAGGTGTTGCTCGCGGGCACGACTACAGGCCAGCATCCTGCAGGTCAGAACCCCCCGCAGCGCGATGTGTTGATCAGCCGCGACGGTCGCCTGCGCCAGCTCACCCTGCAGCCCGATGCACCTGCGGTGGAACGCTGGTCACTCGCAGCCGTTCCCCAGGCGAGCTCCGAGGTTGTGGCTCGCCGTGAGGCCTGGCTTGCCCTGCGACCGCCATGCGCCTGAAGCCGATAGTTGTCGACACCAGAACGTTGCTGGCCTGCCTGGCCGGGGCACTGGTGCTGCTAGCTGGGCTGTTGATGGCCAGACCCCAGCACAGCGTCAGCCGCCAGGTCGGTGCTGGGCTGGTTGAACCTGGACCGGAGGCAGCACCCCAGCCCCCGCCGCAGCCCCGCTGGCGCTCGCCCCTGCGCCCCAGCTGTGCGGCGGGCGACCCCGCGCTGCGTTCGAGGCTGGAGCAGCGCGCAGCGCTTTTGCGATCCTCGGCGGTACCCCTTGGCATTGATCCCACTAACCACGGCGATCGCCACCGGCGCGATGCCTTTGGTCGTGAGCTGTCGACGACACCCAGTCTGATCGTGCTGCACGAGACGGTTTTTGGCATCGGCTCGGCGATCAACACCTTCATGACTCCCCATCCGAACGATGCCGATCAGGTTAGTTATCACGCCCTGATCGGCCTCGACGGCGCGATTGTGCAGGTGCTGGACCCGTCGCGCCGGGCGTTCGGAGCTGGCAATTCGGCCTTCAACGGGGAGTGGGTGATCACCAACCGGGCCTTCCGCGGTTCGGTGAACAACTTCGCCCTGCACGTGAGTCTTGAGACTCCGCTCGATGGCGAAAACGATGAGCCAGACCATAGCGGCTACAACGCGTCCCAATACGACGCGCTAGCGGTTCTGTTGGCGCAATGGATGCGGCGTTATGGCATTCCACCCGAGCGCATCACCACCCATGCCCATGTCGATCTGGGCGGTGAGCGGGCCGACCCTCGCACCTTCGTCTGGCAGGCCCTGCAACGACGGCTGGCAGCTCTGGGTTTGCTCTGCCGCTGACGCGATCAGATCAGGGCCGAGGTGACATGGCGTCGATGGCCATAGAGCATGGCGTGCAGCTCAGGATCTTGCATGTAGCGCAACACCCGTCGGGGGTAATCCAGCTTGCCGTTGTGCAGGTAGGCCAGCACCGCTAGGGACTTGGCATCCCTGGGGCTCTGGCTGGCCACCAACATGCGATAGCGGGGATAGCCGAGTTCTGCGCTGAGTCTGGCGAATTTTCCGATCAGCAGGGCCACGTTGCGCTGGGGATCGAGCAACTGGTTGCGTGCCTGCTGCAGCTCAGCCTCACTGGCATCATCTCGCAGCAATCCTTGGTGCACCATCTCACCGAGGCCGAGCTGGCCCGGTCCAAGGGTGCTGAACAGGCCCGAATGGGCCACAATCGGATGGCTCTCGCCTGGTTTGGCGTGCTGCATTTCGTCAAAGAGCACGGCCATGACCAACATCGGATTGACGCCGCGCCTCCGCGATTCAGTGATCACGACAGGCCTGAGATCCTCCAGGCGCGACAGGGTTACCGACCGCAGCGGTTGCAGTTGATCGAGGCCTTCGGTGAACAACTGGGCCAACCTGGGCTGCGGGCCATGAACACCGAACCGTCGCTGCAGCTGCTGCAGTTCCTGCGATGAAAATTCCAGTGGATCGGCACCGGTGCTCCCCCTGGGCTCGCTGATGCTGCTGACCAGACCGGGGTCCGACAGCAGCAGGGGGCCGGGGGCGTCGCGCAGGGCCAGAAACAGGAGCCCCGGGATCAGGGCGAGGAACCAAAAACGGCTCCGAGATTTGCGCCAGAACGCTGCTTTGGTCCAGAGGGGACTGCCCAGCAGCTCGGTGAGCGGATTGAAGACCCGCATCGGGACCGATCAGGTGAAAGGGCAGAACATGAAGAAACATAGTGCAATTCAGGAGATCTGTCCCTTGCCTGTTCGTTGGTTGACACGCTGACCCCCCAGGGGCGTGCAGCCGGATACCCATGGGCTGCCAAGCCTTGGAAAGACCGATAGCGTCTGGTGGTTCCCTCCCTGAGCACCATGCCGCTGGCGTCTGATCCGTTTGTCTCGACCCCTGCTCAGCAGTGGGAGCGCTTCTGTGGATTGCTCTGGTATGACCAACCGCTCGGACTCTGGCTCGATGTGAGTCGCATGGCGGTAGGTCAGCAGCAGCTCGATCAGCTGAGGCCCCGATTCAGCCAGGCTTTTGCAGCCATGCAGGCGCTCGAGGCGGGAGCCATTGCCAATGGCGATGAGCAGCGCATGGTGGGTCACTATTGGCTGCGCGACCCCGCCTTGGCGCCCGACGCCGCCATCGGCGATCACATTCGGCAAGAAATTGATCGCATTGAAGCCTTCGGCCGTGATGTGCTGGCCGGCTCTCTGCGAGCACCCAGCGGCCAGCCTTTCAGCGATGTGCTGTGGATCGGCATCGGGGGCTCGGGGCTTGGCCCCCTGCTGATGACCCGCGCGATGCAGGAGGAAGGCCGAGGTCTGCCCTTCCACTTCTTTGACAATGTCGATCCCCAGGGCATGAGCCGCACCCTGGCCGCGTTGCAGTCGCGTCTGGCGACCACCCTGGTGATCGTTGTCAGCAAGTCTGGGGGCACGCCTGAGCCGCGCATCGGCATGGAACAGGCCCGCGCCAGACTCGAATCCAGCGGGCTGCGCTGGAACGCCCAGGCCGTTGCCGTGACCATGGCCGGCAGTCATCTTGACCAGCTGGCCGTCAGCGAGCAATGGATGGACCGCTTCGATCTGCCCGACTGGGTCGGGGGCCGCACCAGCATCATGGGGGCCGTGGGTCTGTTGCCGGCCGCGCTGATCGGAGCCGATCTGCGTGGATTTTTGGGCGGTGCAGCGGCGATGGACGCGTTGACCCGCAGCACCGATGTGGAATGCAATCCCGCCGCCTTGCTGGCGGCCAGTTGGTACCTGGCGGGCGGCGGCAAGGGTCTGCGCGACATGGTCGTGCTGCCCTATCGCGATCGGCTCGAGGTCTTCAGCCGGTACCTGCAGCAGTTGGTCATGGAAAGCCTGGGCAAGAAGCTCGACCGTGACGGACAGGTGGTGCACCAGGGGATCGCGGTCTACGGCAACAAGGGTTCCACCGACCAGCATGCCTATGTGCAGCAGTTGCGCGATGGGGTAGACAATTTTTTTGTGACCTTTATCGAGGCGCTCGATGACCCCAGCGACATTCAGCCCGTCGATGGTGAGAATCCGGCTGACTTTCTTGATGGGTTCCTGCAGGGCACCCGCACGGCCCTGCTCGAAGGTGGTCGTCAGAGCCTGACGATCTCTCTGCAGGTCTTCAACGAACGCAGCCTGGGAGCCTTGATAGCCCTGTTTGAGCGAGCCGTGGGTTTCTACGGCGAACTCGTCAATATCAATGCTTACCACCAGCCAGGTGTGGAGGCTGGCAAGAAGGCGGCAGCCCAGATCCTGGCTCTGCAGCAACAGATCGAGCTGACCCTGGCCGATGGCCAGACGCGCAACCTGGTGCAGCTGCAACAGGATCTGGGAGCGGCTGCCCCGTCGTCGCCGGAGCCCCTCTTCTGGATCCTGCGCCATCTGTGCGGCAACCAGCGGGGGTATCAGGCCGAGGGCGACTGGGGACAGCCGAATGCCCTGCTGTTTCGCCGGCTGGGTTGAACCCGCTGTCGAGGGGTGAGATCCGAACGCTTTGGTGGCGGAGGGCACATCCAAAGCCGTTCACACGGCTTTACACTTGCTTCAAGTTTTTTCACCAACTCACCATGGCTGACTCCAACTCCCGCTTCGGTTTTGTGTCCTTTGCCGAGACCTGGAACGGTCGTCTGGCAATGATGGGCTTTGTGATCGGTCTGGCCACAGAGCTGCTCACCGGTCAGGGCATCCTGAGCCAGATCGGCCTCGGCTGACACGTACTACGGGCATTGACGCCCAATCCACCGACCCCTGCGGAAGCAGGGGTTTTTTGTGGCGTGGCATCGATGACCCTTTGCAACGGCCGCCCAGCGGTGAGCCGCGACATCCAGCAAGCGCGACCGTGATGCGCACCATCAACTCCCCCGGTCTGACCTTGCGCCACTACACGGGCTGGCTGGCACCAGACGCTGCCGATGCTCTGATGGATCACCTGATGAACGCCGTGTCCTGGCGTCAGGAGCAGATTCATCTGTTTGGCCAGACCCATGCCATCCCAAGGCTGACCAGCTGGATGGCCGATCCGGGCCTGCGTTATCGCTACAGCGGGCTTGAACAGCAGTCCCAGCCCTGGTTGGAGGCCCTGTTGCTGTTGCGCCAGCAGCTTGAGCACATCTGCGGACATCCGCTGAATTCCCTGCTGCTCAACCACTACAGAGACGGCCATGACGCCATGGGCTGCCATGCCGATGACGAGCCTGAACTGGTGCCGGCCGCATCGATTGTGTCGCTCAGTCTGGGGGTGTGTCGCAGCCTGCGCTTCAAACCCAAACCACGATCACACCTTGCCGCCGGGCGGCCGAGCCAGCTCGTTGAGCTTGGCCATGGCGATCTTCTGCTGATGGATGCACCCACCCAGCAGCATTGGCTGCACGAGCTGCCACGTCGCCGCCGGCTGACGCAACCGCGTCTCAACCTCACCTACAGGCAGCTCAGGGCACCAGATTGACCAACTTGCCCGGCACCACGATGACCCGACTCGGCGCTTTGCCCTCGAGCCACTTGCTGGCGATGTCGCTCGCCAGGGCGAGCTGCTCGAGGGTCTTTCTGTCGGCATCGGCTGGCACATCAAGACTGCCGCGCACCTTGCCTTTGACCTGAATCACCAGGGGCACGGTGCTGCGCACCAGGGCTGAGCTGTCGACAAACGGCCAGGGTTGCAGGTGCACATCGCCCTGACCCCCAAGCTTTTGCCAGAGCTCGGAGGCCAGATGGGGTGCAAAGGGTGCGAGCAGCACAACCAGTGCAGCTACGGCCTCGATCAACACCGGCTCGCGACAGCCTTCGCTGAGACTGTTGAAGGCATTGCAAAGCTTCATCAGTTCGGCTACCGCAGTATTGAACTGATAGGGATCGTGGAGGTCCTCATCGATGGCGGCGATGGCCGTGTGCACCGACCGTCGCAGCTCCATCTCGGGCTCACTCAACGCTGGTGAGGGGTTCTGAACAGCGTCGCTGGCTGCCTGAACAGCAGCAGCGCTGCCGAGATCGCTCAGGCTGAGCCGGCGTCCGATGGCGGCGTCAACCAGACGCCAAAGACGTTGCAGGAAACGGAACTGTCCTTCGACGTCGGCATCGTCCCACTCAAGGTCCTTTTCGGGGGGTGCTTTGAAGAGAATGAACATTCGGGCGGTATCGGCGCCATAACGCTCAATCACCGCAGCTGGATCGACGCCGTTGTACTTCGATTTCGACATCTTTTCGTAGAATGTCTCGAGCAAATCCCCCGAAATGGGATCACGCGGATCGCTTGGATCGGCCACATCGGCGGGTGCGATGTACTTGCCGGTCTGGGGGTTCTTGTA
>Ga0163210_1000201_pt1 | contig 23200 bp, 24 predicted proteins | sample Kivu_220m_FD_113536 | JGI IMG/M metagenome (GOLD analysis project Ga0163210, IMG submission 113536) | Freshwater microbial communities from Lake Kivu, Western Province, Rwanda to study Microbial Dark Matter (Phase II) - Kivu_220m | ecosystem: Environmental > Aquatic > Freshwater > Lake ...
GGCCAGCCATCTAATCTGCTGGCGGGGGTGATGGATGGCGGCTTGCGGCTGACAGCCTGCGGTCATGCCGCGGAAGCGATGTGCTCAAGAGAAGGGTCCTGCCGTGACCAAGCGGCGCGTTGTTGCGGTCCTGCTCTTCGACGGAGTGGAGTTGCTCGACTTCAGCGGCCCGGCCGAGGTCTTCGTCGTCGCTGCCCAAGGCAAGGCGTTTCGGGTAGTCACCGTTGCGGAGCGCCGCAAGCCGGTCCGCACAATGGGCGGTCTGAGAGTCCTTGCTGAATACGACTTCGCGTCCGCACCAAGGGCCGACATTGTGGTGATTCCCGGCGGGGCGACGGAGAACGTCAACGACGAAGGCCTGGCATGGATTCGAAGCGCCGCTGCCGGAGCGGAGGTCGTGATGTCGGTCTGCATGGGTGCGTTCCTGCTCGCCCGCGTCGGGTTGCTGGATGGCGTAACGGCCACTACGCATCATTGGGGAGTCAAGCGGCTCAGGTCCGCTGCCCCGTTGTGTCGGGTGGTACAGGGCGAGCGTTACGTCGATAGCGGCCACGTTGTGACGACCGCCGGCGTTACCGCCGGTATCGACGGAGCCCTGCATGTGGTTGAGCGGCTGCTTGGCCGGGCGGCACGACGCTGGACAGCCAGGTCGTGGCTGGAGCACGAGTGTCAGTTACCCGGCGGGCGGATGCGGCCGCTCGCCGCGCGGTCCGGATGGTCCGATGCCTCCGGTTGACTTCGCGGCGGACCTGCCTAGCATCACGCCATGGACTACCGACTACTCTGCATTATCGCCTTCGTCGCGTGGGGCCTCTGGAGCTTCCTGAGCAAGGTTGCTACCAGGACGGCGTCCGACCACAATGTCGCATTCTGGACTACTTTCTCCGGTTTCCTGCCGATAGTCGCGTACGCACTGACCGCCAGAACCCGGAGCGAGATGAGACCGTCGGTGCTGCCGGTTGTCGCCGGTGTTCTGGCCGGCATCGCAACGGTCGCGTTCTACCTGGCGCTTCGCCGCGGCCCGGCGTCCGTGGTCGTGCCGTTGTCCGGAATGTACATTCTGGTTCCGGCTCTGCTTGGGTTTGTCCTGCTCAAGGAGCCGCTCACGGTGACGCACGTGCTCGGTCTGGGCTTTGCCGGGCTGGCGGTTCTCTTCCTGAGTCTTTAGTTCTGGCCCCGAATCCGAAATAGACGGCCACGAAGACACGAAAACGGAGTCTGTGAAACCGCCGATACACGCCGACAGGTGTCCCGAGTTTGGGGCCATAGTTGCGTCTATCTGCGTTCATCTGCGGTTCCTCGTTGCTTTGTTTCGCGGCTTCGGTATCGGTTCTGGGGCTTGGCGCGGGATTTGACAAGCGGGGAGCCGTGTCTATCATCCTAGCCGTGACTGTGGTCAGGCTGGCGGCGAAGCGCCGGAGGCGCGTGCCATGACTCGGCATTGTTGCCGGGGCCGTGCGCCTCGGAGACCGCGGGCCGGACCGTACTATCCCCATCCCACAATCGAGCCGAAGAGGAAGCCCGGCAGGTGACCGCCCGGCGTTGTGCCGGCAGTCTGCCGGCTGAGTATCCGCTAGCAGCGGCTTCGCTCGGCGCGCCCGTCTTGCGTGCCGGGCTGGTAGGTCCGATCTCATTAGAACAGATTAGGAGAAAACATGCAGAAGCGTTATGACTACACAGGCAAGGATGTTCAGGACGTCTATGACGGGCCGGGCGGCTTGCTGTGGGAGGCAGTGATGTCCGAGCAGATACACTCGGGCAAGGATGAAGTGACCGACAGGATGGCAAAGGCCGTGGGCCTGAAGACGGGCATGCACGTGCTCGACGTCTGCTCGGCCCTGGGCGCGCCGGCGCGGCAGATTGCCAAGAAGTATGGGGTGAAGGTAACCGGGATCGATTTCACGAAGACGATGCTCACTAAGGCGAATGAGCGGACCAAGGCAGCAGGTCTCGACAACCTGATCACTTTCGTCGAGGGCAACGCCATGGACATGCCGTTTAAGAAGGAGACCTTCGACGTAGTCTGGGGTCAGGAGGCTTGGTGCTACGTGACCAACAAGGACCTGCTCATGGCCGAGGCGGCGCGGGTGTTGAAGCCGGGCGGGAAGATCATCTTCACCGACTGGGTCATCACCGGCAAGGTCGAAGAGCCGCTGCTTGCCAAGCTGTACGAGTCGATGTCCTTCCCGTACATGGAGACGCTCGGGGGCTGGGGCGACCTGATGAAGAAGTGCGGGTTCAAGAACATCAAGGTCGAGGACCAGACCGAGGAGTACGCGAAGTGCTTCGATGAGTACAAGAAGATGGTCGAGGTCGACCTGAAGCCGACCATCGTGAAGAACTTCGGCGACGACCTGTTCGGCTTTGCGACCGGGCTCGTGAACCTGTGGCGCGAAGCAGCGCACAACCATCAGGTCGGGCGCGGCTGGTATCAAGCTGAGAAGTGAGGCAGATGCTGCCTCATGACCGAGCAAACACCGGCGGGCGGCAGGCCTCTGCTGCCGCCCGCCGGGTCCGCTGGAGTCTCATGAAGACCAAGGAGCAAGCATGAAGCAAGCGTTGGTGTGTGTCTGTCTGTTGGCCGCTGCGGCCGCTATCGCCCAGCCGGCCACTCTGCCTGTGGTTAGAGTCGGTCACGTGGGGCACGACCACCATTCGGCGTTGTATGTGGCTGCCCTAGCCGGCAAGGAGTTCCAGACGCCCTACGGCATCTGGTTCGAGGAGGTGCGGCCCAAGGAGCTGTACAAGCTGCGCGACGGTGACAAGACCGTCTGCGAGGTAGAGCTCTACAAAGCGGGCGGCGGCTCGGACATGCCCGCCGCAATGAGCCAAGGTACTTTCGACGTCGGGTTCGGCGGCGTCGCTGCGGTTGCGTTCTTCATCGACAAGGGCTCGCCGATGAAGCTCATCTCGCCGCTGCACTCAAAGGGCGACATGTTGGTGATGAAGAAGGACCTGAATCTCGATTCCTGGCCGGCGTTCGTCGCCTGGCTGAAGGCTCAGACCGGGCAGGTCCGCATCGGGTTCAAGAACCCGGTTGCGGTCGCCGAGTTGATATTCAAGCGGGCACTGAAGGAAGAGGGTATTTCGTTCACCAACGACGTCGCCGACACCAAGGCGAAGGTCCTGTTCGTCCTGATGAAGGACGAGGCGAACCTCAATACCGGGCTGCAGACCGACCAGATTGACGGCTACGTGTCGAACAACCCCTGGTGCGCAGTGGCCGAGTCCAAGGGCATCGGCAAGTGCGTCGCGGAGCTGCACGACCTGCCGCCCGGAGTCTTCAGAGACCATCCCTGCTGCTGCATCGCGGCGAACACCGCGGCCATCGGGAAGCTGGGGCCGCAGATTGAGAAGTTCCTCGAGCTGATGGCGGTGTCGACGCAATTCATAGCCCTCGAACGCGAGAAGTCGGCCGGCTACGCCGCCAGGTGGATAGGGACTACGCCGGAAGTAGAGCTGAAGTCAATGGCGACTTCGGGCTACTCGATGGAGCCGAACGCGGCATTCCTCGACGGCATGTGGGTCTGGTACCAGGAGATGGTCAAGGCGGAGAAGATCAAGGACAAGCTCAAGGACAAGACCCGTGAGGATTTCGAGGGGCTCTCCTACGACTTCTCGCTGCTGAAGTCGGCCCTGGCCGGCGCTCTGACGCGCATGCCCAAGAAGTAGGAAGATGAGCGGGAGCCGCACGGTATGAGCCGGTTCGGGCGCGTGGCGCTCGGACTACTGCTGCCGGCGCTGTTTCTTGCCGGCTGGGAGCTGGCCGCCGTGCGCCTGAACAACCCGTGGCTGGTGCCGCGCGTGGAAGTCGTCGCCAACCGGCTGCTGCACCCGCTGGCCGATGTAGTAGAGACCGGGTCTTTGTTGCACAACCTCGCGGTTTCCGGGATCCGGGTGCTGATGGGCTTCCTGCTTGCCGTAGTGGTGGCGGTGCCGCTCGGCCTCGCGATGGGGCGGAGCGCGGTCGTGCGCCGGCTGGTAGGGCCTTTTGTCGAGATGTTCCGGCCGCTCTGCCCGATTGCCTGGATACCATTCGCGATGGCGGTGTTCAAGACCTACACGGTCGTGAACGTCTTCGGCGTGCGTTACTCCGATACCATCTTCGACACGGTGCAGGTCGGGATGCTGTTTATCCTCTTCTATGGGGCGTTCTTCCCGATTCTGCTCAACACCATCGACGGCGTAATTGGTGTCCGCGACGTGTACATCGAGTCGGCCCAGGTGCTCGGGGCCAGCGACGCGCAGCTTTTCCGCAAGGTCGTGTTGCCGGCGGCGCTGCCTGCGGTCTTCACGGGCCTGCGGGTCGGCCTGGGTACGGCCTGGATGGTGATCGTCGCGGCCGAGATGCTGCCCGGCTCGAGCTCGGGCATTGGCTATCTCATCATCTATGCCTACCAGCTTGCCGAGATGGACGTGCTGGTTGCCGGGATGATTCTGATCGGTGCCGTCGGCGCGCTGCTGTCCTGGGGCGTAGCGTTGCTGGGCCGGCCGCTCGTCGGGTGGCAGGCAAAGGCCCGCTGATGGCGGCTGGAGTGAAGGCCGACGGCATCACCCGCGTCTTCGACGGGGCAGGTGCGCCCGTTACCGCTCTGGGTGGCGTGAGTCTGGAAGTCGAGCCGGGTTCATTTGCCTGCATCGTCGGGCCGACCGGTTGCGGCAAGACCACACTACTGCGCATCATCGCCGGCCTGGACCGTCCGACCGCGGGCCGGGTCGCCGTAGCCGGGGCAGAGGTGAACGGGCCGCGACGTGCGACCGGCATGGTCTTCCAGCAGTACTCACTACTGCCCTGGCGCAATGTGCTCGACAACGTCGCGTTCGGGCTTGAGCTGCGGGGCGCGAGCAGGGCCGAACGGCACTGTCGTTCCGCTGAGCTGCTGGAACTGGTCGGACTGAGCCGATTCCGTCGCAGCCGGCCCTATGAGCTGTCGGGCGGGATGCAGCAGCGGGTGGCGATTGCACGGGCGCTGGCGACCGACCCGGACCTGCTGCTCGCGGACGAGCCGTTCGGCGCACTCGACGAGCGGACGCGCCATCGGCTGCAGGACGAGCTGCTGGCGATCTGGCAGCAGACGAGCAAGACCGTGCTGTTCGTGACCCACAATATCGACGAGGCGGTGTACCTCGGTGACCGCGTGGTGGTTATGGCAGATCGGCCCGGGCGGGTCGCGGCCGAGTTCCGGTTCGGCCTGCCCCGGCCGCGCGAACGGATGGACAGCCGTTTCGTCGATGCGCTCCTGCAAGTGCGGGCCGTGCTGGAACGCGTGATGACCGAAGGCCGCGAGGCAGAAGAAGCTGATACGAGAAAGGGAGAGCAACGTGAAGAGAATCCTGACCGTGGCGGCCCTGCTTGTTGCGGCCGCTAGCACCTTGTCGGCGACGCCGCTCATCGGCCGCGGCGCCGGCATCCTGAAGCCGCTGCAGTTCCTGGGTGAGGTTGATTTCGGCTACAGCCAGACCGGCCAGAAGTACAACTGGACGGACAGCAAATGGGCCGACCTCGCCGACACACTGAAGACGTCGACAGTCAGCGCAGCCGTGATTGCCGGGCTCGCGCCGCTGAAAAACTGGGAGGTGCTGCTCCACGCCCCGCTGGCGTCTAAGAGCCAGGGCTCGAAGAGCGCGCTCGGCCTCGGCGATGTCGAGGTGCATACCAGGTACGGCATCATTGCCGGCAAGCTGTCGCCGGTGAAGCTGACCGCGGTCGGCGCCGTGGCCTTCCCGACCGCCGACAAGAGTGCGGCGCCCAAGCTCGGCGACGGCAAGTTCGCGGGCGCACTCGGCGCTATTGCCACCACCAAACCCCTCGGCAAGGCGGTCGCCCACCTGCGTGCGGCCTATTGGCTGAACGGCAACACGAACGACACGACCAAGGCCGGCAACATGCTTGAGTACGTCGCCAAACTCGACTACGACTTCAGCAAGATGTTCCAGCTCTGGGTCTCGCTGGTCGGAACGATGCAGGCCAAGACCGAGGTCAACGGGACGGCGGTGGACAAGACCGAGCAGGACCGCCACATCGGTCAGTTTGGCGCGGTCGTGAAGCCGATTCCGATGCTTTCGATCCGGCCGAAGGCCGGACTGCCGATTGCCGCCCTGTCAAAAGGTGGTTCAATCGCGCCGTTCACGGTCGGACTCGACTTCTGGGTTATCCTGCCGTGAGGAGCTGAGACATGGAACTGAGCGCTTCTGACAAGGCCAATATCGAACGGGCACGCAAGGTCGGCGAAGAACTGGGCTATGTGCTCAACCCTGACGTCGAGCGGACGCTCAAGGTGTCGAACCTGCTGGTGAGGAACTCCGAGGAGTTCGGCAAGTACTACTGCCCGTGCAAGCAGTCGCATCCGCTGGACCCGGCCAAGGACGTGCTTTGTCCTTGTCCGAGTGTCCATGAAGAGGTCGCGAAGGACGGCCACTGCTTCTGCCAGCTATTCTTCAAGCCCGGCGCCGAGGCGGCGTCAGGTGGATGCTACGGGAAGTAGGCAGGCCGGCACGGTTGTCGCAGGCTGAGGCAGGATGCAGTTGTATCTACGAGTTGGTCAATCAGTTTGGTCAGGCAGGCGGTGGGTCATGACTTTGGAGCCGGGGGGAGACTTGCAGTCTCACCTCCAACACCACCTGCCTGGCCTGTGATTCGCGCGGATGAAAGGAGTAGTGGGATTGCTGTTGATGGGCCGGAGGTGGAACTCGTGATTGACTTCCCGGAGGAAGGCAGGCTGTCTCCCGATGTCCAGCCGGAGTCTCCAGTTTCTCCAAACCGCAAGTCGCCCAGCGCGAGAGAACGTGTCGCGCCGCGCCGCATCATGTTCGGGCTGCTGCTTCTGGTCGCGCTGACGGCTTTTGCCGTCGGCTCGATTCAACAGCAATGGCAGAGAATCTACGCATACAGTTCACAGATATGTCTGTCTTGTATGGGTCTGGTCTAGCAAGACATGAGCGGTGAGAGCACGTGTCCGCGGCACAGCCGGCTGCCGCTACTGCTTGTGAATACTGAACGGAGGATAACATGAAGATTCTGCAGGTGACGACTATGATGCTGTTGTTCTCGGCCGGCCTGCTGCTCGGCGCGGAAGGCGACAAGCCGGAGTACGAACTGGCGCCCGACTTCACGCTGTCAAACCTGGCAGGCGACAACGTGCAACTCTCAGAGCTACTTGCGACCGGGCCGGTCTATATGGAGTTCTGGGACCGTTCCTGCGCCAACTGCATGGCCGAACTGGACGCGCTCGTGCCAACCTATGACACGCTGAAGGAGCGAGGTCTGCAGATGGTCGCCTTGTCTGTTGACAAGGCAGCGGATGAGGCGAGGGTGAAGGCGCTCTTCAAAGGCAAGAAGTGGCCGTACGTCTGCCTGCTGGACCAGCAGAACGAAGTGAAGAGAGCGTACGGCATCATCATCAAGCCGGCCTCCTATCTCATCAACCAGCAGGGTGAGATTGTCTACACTCATATCGGCTACAAGAAGGGTGACGAGAATCGCATCAAGGTCGAGATACTGAAGTGGCTACCGCCCGAGAGGAACGGCAGCGTGCCAGACTCGGAGTCACCTGCTGGCGACCGCTAACCGGTGAGTCGAGCCAGCGATGAGTCGTCATTGATATGAGGGCGATTCGACGTCAGAGGCAAGCCGCTTGAAAGGAGGTCACACGAAGCGACGTCTGGCTTTCGCGATACTGCTGACCGTGGCCGTGCTTGCGCTCGCGGTTGGCGTGATCCGCGGAGATCCCGAAACGATCCATCGGTTCGCTTCGCAAATATGACTGTCCTGCATGGGTCTGGTCTAGACCCTCTGTTCGGTCTGGGCGGGCGCCTGGCAAGGGCATCCCGCAATGTCTGTTCAGCGTCAAACAACAACAAGGAGGTCTGCGTGAAATACTTGTCTGCCATTCTCTTGGCCTTGCTGATACCTCTCAGCTTGTGGGCCAGCCAGCGCGTGATGGTGTTTGAGGACGTCACCGCGACTTGGTGCACCTATTGTCCGGGCGCAGCCCGCGGAATCGAGGAACTTGACTTTCGCTCGTACGACTCGGTCGTGGCCATCGCGTACCACGCTTCGGGGAGTGACCCGTTCTACACGTCCAACTCGGCGGCCCGGTTGAGCTACTACGGAATAACCGGCTACCCGACTGTCGTGCTGGACGGTTACAAGATGGTCGGCGGGCTGCACACCGGGACTATGTACCCGGCTTACCTTGACTACTTCAACAGCCGCATGGGCGTCTCCAGTCCGTTGACGATAGCGCTGTCGATAGCCTACGACACGACCGCGCGTACGGGCACGTTGACAATCAAGATCAACAACACCAGCAGCAGCTCGGTGAGTGGGCAACTCCACACAGTGCTCACCGAGAGCCATATCTACTACCCATGGCAGGGTATGGACAGCCTGCAGTATGTGGAGCGAACCATGCTCCCGAGCGCGTCAGGTGAGGCGGTGACGGTCGCGGCCGGCGATTCGCTGACCAAGACGCGGGACTTCACCGTGGATGCGGCCTGGGTTGCCGGCCACTGCGATTTCGTTGTGTTCGTCCAGAACAACTCCTCCAAGGAGATGTACCAGGGCGCGCGCATCGCCATCATCAACATCCCCAAACTGGAATACTACGGCTACCGGTCGGCCAACCCCGAACCGAACAGCGATGCGAACCTAACGGTGGGTCTGCGGAATATGGGCAGCGGCGAGGCGCAGGGGGTGAGCGCCACGCTGTCCACGTCAGACCCATACATCACGGTTACGACCGCCAATGCCAGCTTCGCGAACATCGCGGCTGCCGCAATCGGCTACTCCAGTACTCCGTTCCAGATCCATGTGGATGGAAGCTGCCCGAGTCCGCACCTGGCCACCATGGACCTGCAGGTCACGGCCGCAGGCGCACCGACCGTCAGTCTGAGCTTCCCGCTGAGCATAACAACGACCTACGGGTTCGCCGATAACATGGAGCACGGCATCGGCCAGTGGACGCATGGAGGGATACGAGACAACTGGCACCAGACGGGGTACACCTTTCAGTCGGACACCACAAGCTGGTACTGCGGTGTGGATGCCAGCCACCAGTACACCAATGAGAATGACTCCCGTCTCATGACGCCGTTGTTCACCGTGGGCAGCGACACGATGCTGAGCTTCTGGGTCTACTACGAGACGGGGAACGACATAGGGTATCTCGATATAGGTAACGGCTCGGGGTTCTGGTGGCCGCTGATGAGCTACTTCGGGTCAGGCGGTGACTGGTACGAGGAGATCATCAGCCTGGGTGCATACCGCGGTCAGACCGTGCAGCTCCGCTTCCGCTTCATCAGCAACTACAGCGGCACCGCCGAAGGCTGGTACATCGATGATGTCCAAGCCGGCGCCGCCATCGGCGTCAAGGAGCAGGAAATCCAGGTAGGTTGGCGTGTGGCGCCTTCTGCTACTCTGGTCAGAGGGTCGGTCGACGTGAGCTACCAGGTTCCGGCCCGAGCCAGCGGGAGCCTGTCCGTCTACGACGTGGACGGACGCTTGGTCCGAAGGCTGCGTCGCGGTCTGTCGGGCAGCGGGTGCGTGTCATGGAATCTCACCGATGCTGACGGAAGCACGGTTCGGGCCGGCACGTACTTCATCCGCCTTGTATCAGACGGCGGCATTGCGTCGAGCAAGCTGGTAGTCACTCGATAGGTGCAAACACCTCCCTCGGGCTTCATGTCTTGGGCCGCAGGCTTCGTGCTTGCGGCCTGGGGCCTGGGGCTAGTTGCTGCCGGTTGTTCCGAGGCACCGACCATTGAAATAAGGCCAACCAACCGGGTCGTGCTGGCCGAGTATTTCACGTGGATGCGATGCGCCTACTGCCCGTACGCTTCCCGCGCGCTCGACAGCGTGGCCGCGGATTTCGATGACAGCCTTGTCATCGTAGCGTATCACCGCCGTCTGGCCGGCGACACGCTCAGCCCTGCATATGCCGAGACGCGCCGCCTGTTCTACTACAGCTCCAACGGCGAGCCCGCCACGACGTTCGATGGTGGCGAAGTGGTTTGGACCCCGGGACCGGAGTACAACTACCCGACGTTCCACGGCAAGACGGTCGCCGCACGGAACGTCGTGCCGGGTGCCCAATTGGCAGTTGCGGCGTCGCTTGGCGACAGCGACGGGACGATCACGGTCTCGGCCTCCGGGGTCACTGGGACCCCAACCGACAGCCTGAGGCTGTTTGTCGTCATCACCGAAGACAGCGTCCGCGCGTACCTGCCCGGCGCATACGACTCAATATTCCGGCACGTGATGAGGCAGATGCTGCCGGGTGAAGATGGGGTTCCGGTCAGCCTTTTCGTTGGTGATACGGTCGTTGTAGAGAGGCAGTTCCGGCTCAGGCCGTTCTGGGACCGGTCCATGCTGGGAGCGGTCGCCTTCGTACAAGACATGAGCACGCGCCAAGTCCTGCAGGCAGCATGCCTGAGCAGAATCGAATCACAGAGGAGGTCTCGATGAGATTGAAGCCGGCACGCAGTCGTTGCGCTGTGGGTCTGGCAGTGGCGGTCGTCGCTGTGGCCATCGCGGGTCGCGCCGCCGGGTACGAACTGGAACTCACGCCGCGTGGGGACACGGTCCAGCACGTCAGTCCCAGCGGAACCGGGGAGTTCCACTTCACACTGACCAACACCGGCGTCCAGCCTGACGTGTACGAATTCGACTGCCGTGTGGTTGCGGGCGTTCCGGGGTGGGCGGTCGTGTACTGCGTCCGGGGTCAATGCGTCGAACCCGGGAACCTGGTCTACGACTCTCTTCCGGCCGGACTCGCGGACACCGCAATCAAGGTCACGGTGTACACGAACATAACCGAGGGAGAGGAAGTTGTATCCCTGCGCGCACGCTCGATGGGTGACTCGTCGCTGGCCGAGTCAGTCGCAACGTACACCATCGTCGGCGCGGGTGTCGAGGAAGGCGTCCGTCCGGGTGCGCCGGGACCCTGCTTCAGGGTGACGCCGAATCCGGCGAACCGGCAGACCGGGGCGTCGGTCCTTTTCTCAACGCAGGAGCGAACGTCCTTCAGAATGACGCTGCACGATGCGGTCGGGCGGTTGGTCCAGACCGTCGTGGGCGCTGCAGTAGGTGTAGGACGGCACAGCATTCGCTGGCAGCCAGAACGCTACTTGCCAGCTGGCGTGTACCTGCTGCGTTTGTCGACGGGAGCCGAGTCGGCGGTTGCCAGGGTAATTGTCGAGTAGCTTGGAGCCTGTTTGCACTGATGACTGGTGGGTAGCAGCGGCGGCGCGGGCAAGGGCAGAGGATTTGCAGTAGGTCCGCCTGTTTGCGTCCTACATGTGTCTGTGCTGCATGGGTTTGATGCAGCGCCGTTCCTGACCGCATGGAACCCAGCGTCCGACCGGCAATGTCGGACATGCTATTCGGGGCCCGGTCGTTCCCATAAGCCCGGGCAGGATAGCATGAACCAGGAGGCCTTGAATTGCACACAATGATTGCCTTTGGGCCGGTTCCTTCCCGCCGTTTGGGCCATAGCCTCGGTATCAACAACATTCAGCCTAAGACCTGTTCCTATTCCTGCGTATACTGCCAGGTAGGGCGTACTCTCAGGAAGCAGGTCGAGAGGCGGCCGTTTTTCAGGCCGGAGGGAATGGTCGCCGACGTGAACAGCAAACTGGATAAGATCCGTCCGAGAAACGAACCGGTAGACTACCTGACTTTCGTACCTGATGGCGAGCCGACGCTCGACAGCGAAATCGGCCGCGAGATTGATCTGGTGCGTCTGACGGGTATCAAGGTGGCGGCGATAACCAACGGCTCGTTGATGGGACGCGATGATGTCAGGGCCGAGTTGATGCGGGCAGATTGGGTTTCGGTGAAGGTGGACTCGGTGACGGAGCGGACGTGGCGCAGGGTCAATCGTCCCCACCGATCCCTGCAACTGGAGCGGATGCTGGACGGGATGCAGCGGTTTGCCCGTGACTTCAGTGGAACGCTGGTGACCGAGACGATGCTGGTGAAGGGTTTCAACGATACAGAGGAGAGCGTTGGCGCGGTGGGGGAGTTCCTTGCGCGCCTGCGGCCAGCCGTGACCTACCTGGCGATACCGATCCGGCCGCCGGCCGAGAAGCGCGGCCAGCCGCCCGGTGAGGAGACCGTCAACCGCGCCTACCATTTGCTGCTCGGCAAGGTGGACAGGCTGGAGTACTTGATCGGCTACGAGGGCAATGCGTTTGCGTCCACCGGTGATGCCGAGGATGACCTGCTCAGCATTGCGGCAGTCCACCCGATGCGTCGGGACGCGGTCCAGAGTCTCTTAGCGAAGTCTGGGGCGGGATGGCAGATAGTTGACGGCCTGATTTCCCGGGGCGAGATCGTAGAGGTCGAGCACGGGGGAAGCAGGTTCTACCTGCGGAGGTTCCTCGGCAGCGGTCCGACCCGGGGGAACCATCCGACGGCGCCCGGCCGCAGGCGCTGTTCCGGAAACGGGGACTAGTGGGCAGCAGCGTCTGGGTCGCATTGGCGCTGTCGGCCCTTGCCGGGCTGGCGACCACGATCGGCAGCGTCCTGGGTTTAATCGTCCGGAAGCCGGGTCCGCGGTTCATGGCGCTGAGCCTTGGGTTTTCCGCTGGCGTGATGGTGCTGGTATCGTTCGTCGAGCTGCTGCCGCGCGGCATTGGGGCCGCGGGTTTCCCGGCCGGCATGGCGGCTTTTTTCGGAGGGATGGTGCTGATGCTGCTGCTCGATTTCCTGATACCGCACCAGTACGAGGGTGAGAAGAGTGACGGGTTGAGAAAGTCCGGCTCGCCGGTACTGATGCGAACCGGGCTGCTGGTCGCCCTCGGCATAGGGATTCACAATTTGCCCGAAGGGATGGCCGCTTTTGCAGGCGCTCTGCAGGACGTGCGTCTGGGCGTCTCGATTGCCGTGGCAATCGGCATCCACAATATCCCCGAAGGTCTGGCGGTGTCGGTCCCGGTGTACGCCGCGACCGGGTCCCGCAAGAAGGCCTTCACTTGGTCGTTTCTGTCCGGGGTCACGGAGCCGCTCGGGGCGGGTTTGGGCGCGTTTCTGCTCATGCCGGTCTTGACGCCAGTGGTGTTAGGGTCTGTCTTGGCCGGGGTGGCAGGCGTAATGGTCTTCATATCGTTTGACGAGCTAGTGCCCGTTGCCAACTCCTACGGACACGAACACGTGGCCATTGTCGGAGCGATTGCCGGGATGATGGTTATGGTCCTGAGTCTCTGGTTGCTGTGATGAAACTACGAGTGAAGGACGTATGATGGGACGAAGACTGACCCAATACTCCAAGGCTTCGGGTTGCGCAGCAAAGGTCTGCCAGGAGGATTTGCTGCGGGTCCTGCAGCAGCTTCCTGCCTTCGAGCATCCCAACCTGCTGGTCGGTGGCGAGACGGCGGATGACGCCGGAGTGTACCGCCTCGACGACGAGCGGGCGGTGGTGCTGACCGTTGACGTACTTACACCGATTGCCGATGACCCGTACGTCTTCGGCCAGATTGCCGCAGCCAACTCGCTTTCCGACGTCTACGCGATGGGTGGCGCGCCGTTGGCCGCGCTCTGCATAGTAGCTTTCCCGGTGGGTGAGATCGAGCACGAGACCATCCGGATGGTCCTTGCGGGCGCATGGGATAAAGTGCGCGAGGCCGGCGCGGTCATCGCAGGCGGCCACACGATGAAGGACACGGAAGTGAAGTTCGGGCTTTCAGTTACCGGGGTAGTGCATCCCGACCGCGTTGTGAGGAATGTTGGGGCAAGACCGGGCGACGTCTTGGTTCTTACCAAACCCATTGGTTCCGGCGTCATCACGACGGCGCTGCGCGAGGACCGCGCACCGACGTGTGTGGTGACGGAGGCGAACCGCGTAATGAGCCAGCTGAACCGCGTCGCGTCCGAGATGATGTGTCAGGTCAAGGTGAACGCTGCGACCGACATCACAGGGTTCGGTCTCTTGGGCCATGCTTCGGAGATGGCTCGAGCTGGTAGCGTTGATTTGGTGATTGACGCAGGCCGTGTTCCGTTCATGCCGGGTGCAGAGGAGCTGGCCCGGCAGCATCTCTTTCCGCAAGGTTCACTCAGGAACTACGGTTTCATCGAGTCGAGGGCCCAGTTTGCCGATCCGTTATCGGAGCACACGCGCCGGTTGCTCTGCGATGCCCAGACTTCGGGAGGCCTGCTGATATCCGTACCTGTTTCATCGGCGGAAGAGCTGGTCAACCGACTTCGCGCCGCCGGAGTCGCAGACGCGACGGCAGTCGGCTCTGTGTGTACTGGTACCGGCCGAGTACGTGTCGTCGCCGAGCGGTATTTGCCCCAAATGCTAAGCGTAGTATCATAGAGCCGTGAATCTCCCCGAGGAGTTGTTTACTCAGTTGGCCGAAGCAGTCACCGCGATGAAGCCGAAGCGCGTGACCGAGCTGGCCCGGCAGGTGCTTGAGCAGGGCCTGTCTGCTCAGGATGCCATCACGCAAGGGCTTGCTGTGGGCATGCGCCGGATGGGGGAGAAGTTCGCGGCCAAGGAGTGCTTCGTGCCGGAGGTGCTGCTCGCATCGAAGGCGATGTATGCCGGGTTCGAGATATTGAAGGCGGGAGTAGAGAGTGGGGAGTCGGGAGTCGGAAGCAGAGGGAAGGTGGCGCTGGGCGTGGTGCAGGGCGACATCCACGATATCGGCAAGAACATAGTGAAGGTGATGGTGCAGGCGGCCGGGTTTGAGGTGGTTGACCTCGGCCGGAATGTACCGCTGCCGGAGTTCGTGAAGGCGGCCGAGAGCGGCGTTGCCATTCTGGGCGTCTCGACACTGATGACTACGACCATGTCGAGGATGGGCAAGGTAGTTGAGGCGCTGGACAAGGCCGGACTGCGGCCGGGCGTGAAGGTGATTGTTGGAGGCGCGCCGGTCACTGAGCAGTTCGCCAGGAACATCGGGGCCGATGGCTACGCAGCCGACGCCCACGCGGCGGTGCTGGAAATAGAGAAGCTTACGAGCGGACAAGGGGCTAGGGGCTAGGGTCTGGGGACCGAGTCGGACCGGAGCAGGCGGTTTGCCGCGCTGTTGCGCGGGGAGAAGCCGGAACGTCCGGTGGTGTTCCCAATGGTCGTGGCGAACCACGCCGCCCGGCTTGAGGGTTTTTCCATCTCCGAGGCCGTGACGCAGCCGGACACGCTTGCGCGTGTGCTCTACTCCGCGTACCGGTTCTACGGTTATGATCTGGTCATGGTTTTCTCCGACACAATGGTCGAGGCTGAGGCGATGGGAGCGCAGGTCCTGATACCTGAGGATGACGATCCCTTTCTTCTGGAGCCACCTCGCGTGTCCAAGCTGGAGCCGGCAAATCCGAAGAAGGACGGTCGGATGCCGGTCGTGCTTGAGGCTGCGCGTCGGTTGAAGGATTTGCTCGAAGACGAAGCACCGATTCTCACATCGCTCAAGGGGCCTTTTTCTCTGGCGTCGTTCCTGCACGGCATGGACAAACTCCTGGAGGACCTACTGACGGACCCGGGGCGGGCGCACGAGTTCCTGAGGCTTGCGACCAGGAACCAGCTTGCCTACGCGGAGGCGATCATCAAGGCGGGCGGGATTCCTTTCATAGGCGACCCGGTGGCATCCGGCAGCCTGATCAGTCCGGAGATGTTCCGCGAGTTTGCACGTCCGTATCTGGAGCAGGTCATCCGCGCCGTACACGAGTCAGGCGCGAAGGTCGGTTTGCACATCTGCGGCGAGACGAAGTCCCTGCTTGCCGATATGGTCGCCACCCGCGCCGACTTCCTGAGTGTCGATGAAATGGACATGGCGCTTGCTCGCCAAGGAGTTGGAGATACGGTCCTGATGGGCAATGTATCCACCAGGCTCATGCTCGAAGGGACTGCCGACCAGGTGGCGGCTGCTGCCCGGGAGTGCCTTGGTCGTGGGGGGCAGAACTTGGTTCTATCCACGAGCTGCGATGTTCCGACTGAAGCCCCGAAAGAAAATGTCCAGGCAATCGTGGCAGCGGCCAGGGAGTGGCGAACAGCTTGAGAGTGACGATCTCGCCGCGCGGCGAGCTGAGTGTTCGCGAGCTTCTCCTCGATGCCGGTCTGCGGCTTCCCTCGGACTGCGGCGGTGCGGGCACGTGCGGCAAGTGCCGGGTCCGGGTGCTCGACGCCGAAGGCGAGAGGCGCGTTCTGGCCTGCCAGTACGTGCCGGTGGCACCCGTCTCGGTCAAGGTGGAGAATATCGGACCAGTCGGACGGGTCAGGCGAGTCAGAGGCACCGTGAAGTCCGCAAGCCTGCGTCTTGCCGTGGACATTGGCACCACGACGATCTCGCTTGCCGCAGTTGACGTCGAGCGGCGACGGATTGTGGCCCGGCGCGAGGCGTTGAACCCGCAGATGGTCTTCGGTGCCGACGTGATGACCCGAATCGCCGCAGAGAAGAGGATACGCCGAGCCGACGTGGAGCCGGAGTTGCTTCGCTTCATGGACGAGGTCGGCATACGACGCAGGAGCCCGGTCGTGGCGGTGGGCAACACGGTCATGGCCCATTTCCTGATGGGACGCAGCCCTGCATCCCTCGGCGAGTTCCCGTACAAGTCCCGGCTGCCGTTTCGCAGGCGTATCTCCCACACGCGCGACGGGCTTTCGTACAAGATGCTTCCGCTGCTCGGCGCCTTCGTCGGCAGCGACTGCACTGCGGCGATTCTCGCCGCGGGGATGTACCGCTCGTCGCGGCTATCCCTGCTCGTGGATGCCGGTACCAACGGCGAGGTTGTCCTTGGCAACCGCGAGCGGGTGCTCGTGACCTCTACCGCCGCTGGACCGGCTTTCGAGGGCGCAACGCTCGAATGCGGCAGCCTGGCGCAGGCCGGCGCAATCAAGGCCGTGCGTTCTAGCAGAGGTCGGTTCGTTCCCGAGGTCGTGGGCCGCAGGGAAGCAAAGAGCATCTGCGGTTCCGGAGTGCTCGATGCCGTGGCAGAGGCGGTTCGCGCAGGCAGGGCCGATGCTTCCGGCAGGGTATGCGTGGGCACGCGTCTCGAACTCAGCAACGGGCCGAAAGCGGTTTTCCTGTCTCAGGCGGACATCCGCGAGGTGCAATTGGCGAAGGGTGCGATTGCCGCAGCCATACGCGTGTTGCTGGACGAGTGGGACGCGCCTGCGTCTGCAATCGAGCGCGTGTATGTGACGGGCAAGTTCGGGGCGGCGATGCACCCCGGTGCGGCGGTGAGAATCGGATTGCTGCCGCAGATACCGCTCAAGCGCATTCGCCAGCACGGCAGCCTGGCACTGCTGGGCGCTGTCAGGGCGACCTTGGACACGGGGCTGTTCGAGGTAGCGGAGCGGTTTGCCGCGAAGTGCAGCGAGGTGGTGCTGAGCAGCCATCCGCAGTTCGAGCAGACCTTTGTCGAGTCGATGGGGCTTGAGTCATGGAACTGATACCGCGGGCGACGTTCGAGCAGATACGGCGGGAGCGAGTGGAGGAGCTGGCCGCCGAACGTCAGAAGGGTAAGAGCGTCGTCGGCTACTTCTGTATATATGCGCCGGTTGAGATGGTCCAGGCAGCGGCCGCGGTCCCGGTCCGGCTGGTTCGGGGCGGTCACGCAGCCGAGGAGGCGGGCGAGCGATACCTGCGTGCCGACGCCTGCTCGTTCTGCAGCGCGTGCATGGGCAACTTCGGACTCGATCCCCTGTTCAAGCAGGTCGACGCCGTGCTGGCGGTGAATAACTGCGACATGATGCGGCGGCTCCCCGAGTCTATTGAGAGGCAATTCGGCATTCCCGTGTTCCAGGTCTACATGCCGCGTACGTCCGAACCGCTGCCCCACCGCGTGGCCGAGTTCAGACGGCAACTGGACCTTCTGGCTGCGGGTCTGAGCAAGCTGACAGGCGTCTCAGTTTCAGACGAGCGACTCGAATCAGAGATCGCTGCGTTCAACCGTCTGAGGGCAATGCTCCTGCAGGCAAGTAACACGCGTCATGCAAACTCGCCGCTACTTTCCGGCCGTACGATGCTTGACCTGGCAGCCACTGCCTGGCTGCTGGGACCGGTGAAGGCCATCTCGCTGGTCGAGGAGGTGCTCCGCATCATCGCTGCGCGTCCCCGTTCAGATGTGCACCGGCCAAGGCTTATGCTCGGCGGCAGCATGCTGGCCGAAGACGACCGTTGGCTGCTGGACATGGTTGAGGAGAAGGCCGACATCGTGACTGATATCCTGTGCACGGGCGCGCGCTGGTTCGCGGAGGACGTGCCGGCGGTGGGCGCGCCGCTGGACCGGCTGGCGCAATTCTACGTCAGCCGCACCTGCATGCATCGTAGGCCCAACACTGACCTGTACAGCCATGCACAGCGAATGGCCCGCGAGTTCCGCGTCGAGGGACTTGTCTACAAGACGCTACTCTATTGCGACCCCTACGCGTTTGAGGTGAAGCGGCTGCAGCGGGCGCTCGGTATTCCTGTGCTGCACCTGGACACTGACTACTCGACCGAGAACCGTGAGCAGATACGGACACGCGTCGAGGCATTTGTGGAGACCCTGTGAAAACGGAAAGGGATCAAGGGATAGAGAGACCAAGAGACCACGTGCGCGGATGGACGGATCCGGCTTCGGGAAGGGTGTCGTTTGACGAGTGGTTGGAGCTGTTCGACCATGTGCCGGATGAGCTGATTGAGCGCTACCACTACTACGGGAACAGCGAGGCATGGTCGAAGTACCTGTTCCCTCCGCAGATGTTTGCCATCTACGGCATGCGCCACCTGCGGCGCCTCAAGTTCGACAACTCGCTTGCCGCTCTGCGGATGTGGGGTTTCGTGCAGAACGAGACGGAGCGGCTGTTCCGCGCGCGGCAGACCGGGCGCCGGGTCATTGCCACGATGGGCGACCTCGGCGCTGTGCCGGTCATAGTCAACTCCTTCCCGGACTGCGTGGCATTCTACCCGGACTGCATCTGGTGGACGCCCTTTGCCATGGAAAGCCGCGTGCTCTTCGACGCTGCGGCCGAACTTGGTATCGGCGACGCGACCTGCTTCTCCCGCGCCGCCTTGGGAGCGTTCGCCAAACACTCGTATTTTCCGGACCCGGACCTGGTGATTGCATCAACCGGCGCGTCCTGCGATGACTACTCCGGGGTGGAGCAACTGGTCGAGTCGTTCGCGCCCGACATGCTCTGGGTCGAGGAGCCGATGCGCTGCGACCTGAGGCCATCGGGACCGCTGGAACAGCTGCTGGTCAAGGAGTACGAACGCGTCGTCGAGCGGATGGAGAAACTCACGGGTCACTCCGTCACTGAGGAAGAACTGCGAGAAGGCGTGCGTCGGGCGAACCGGGTGAGAAAGCTGGTGGCGCGGCTGCGCGAGCTGGCATTCCGTGACGCGGCGCTGGCTGCTCTTGAGATGATGGTTGTCGAGTTTGGGAACCTGCACTACTATTCGGACATGGACGAGTGGACTGCTGTGATCGAGCATCTGCTGGCGACAGCCGAGCAGCGGGCAGCCGGGGGCGAGCGAGTCGTTGATGCGGATGCCCTCCGCGTCGTCTGGGTGACTCCGCCGGCAGACCCGCTACTGCTGACCTACGTGGAAGACGCGGGCGCGCGCATGGTCGGTACCGAGTACGTCATTAACCAGGCACTTGAAATAATGGACGCGTCGAAGCCCCCTCTGGAGGCGATCGCCAAGTCCTTCATGGCTGCGTCGCTGATCGGTACGTCGAAGGCCCGGGCGCAATCAGTGACCAGCCAAGCTCGCGAGTACGGAGCCGAGGGCGTAATCATCTCCGGCATCTTCGGCGGCTCGCACTGTGCCATGGAGGGGAGGTTGATAGCCGACTACGTGAAGGCCGAGCTGGACCTGCCTGTGCTGGAGTTTGACGTCACATCGCCTTCCCGCGAGATCTCAAGGCAGATCGGGACGAGGATCGATGCTTTTCTTGAGGTGCTCAGGAGTCGACGGTGAAGGAACTACTGACACCGCGCGAACGCTTCGGCCTGCTGGTTATCGACGAGCCGCAGGACCGCGTGCCGGTTTTCCCGCTGGTGACGGCCCACGCGGCACGAGTTGCGGGCATGTCCGTACGCGACTACTACACGGACGGCGTCGCCATGGCACGGAGCCAGCTAGTTGCGCAGGAGGCGTACGGAACCGACTTCATATCCTTTTTCTCCGAAGTCGGGCTGGTGGCGGAAGCACTCGGTTCGCAGTACGATTATCCCGATGATGACCTGCCACTGCTCGCGACGCCGAAGTGGGAGGGACTGCCACGGCTTTCCGCCGAGGAAAACCGTGGCTGTACCCAGCCCGCTGCCGACCCGCTGCGCGATGGCCGGCTGCGCGTCTACGTTGAGGCTATCTCCTATGCCTACGAGGCGAGAGGGGATACAGTACCGATTCTCGCCTACGTTCCGGCGCCGTTTACGACCGCCCAGCAACTGGTCGATCAGGAGATGTTCCTGCTCGGCCTGCTCACCGAACCCGAGCGCGTGAAGGAACTGCTGGACTACACCACCCGTTCTATAACTCGGTTCTGCCGTGCCATCATCGGCGCGGGCGGGCTTCCGATTCTCGTCGACCCGCTGGCGTCGGGCAGCGTGATATCGGCTGAGCACTACCGCGAGTTCGCTCTGCCGTCCGAGGCCGAGGTAGTCCGGTACCTGCACCGATACGATCTTGACGTCGTGCTCCATATCTGCGGTGATACTCGCGCAACCATCGGTATGCTGCCTGAGACTGGGGCTGATTTGCTCAGCATCGACCGCATCGAGATGGACGAGGCGATCGCCGGCGCTGGTCAGGCGTGCCGTATCATCGGCAACTATGACACATCGGCGATCCTGCTGGCGGACCCGCAGACCATCGAACGCGAGGTGGCAGAAATGGTCGTGGCAGGTCGGAAGTGCCCGAAGGGCTTCGTCGCCGCCACCGGCTGCGAGGTGCCGGTCGACACGCCGTCTGAGAATGTCCGTGCCTTCGTAAGCGCGGCAAGAGAAGCAGGACTGAATCCCGACTACGGTCGGCGGAGGAGAGTATGATTGTTGCCGGGATAGACGTGGGCTCGGTGAATACCAAGCTGGTCGTGTTTGACCGTGCCGGCCAGACGATATTCTGCGAGAAGGTTGTGCCGACCGGGCCAAGACCACGCGAGACCGCTCGTCAGGTCATGACCGAGTGCCGGAAGGAGCACAAGGACCTGTCCGGTCATGTTCGGGGCGTAGTCGCGACCGGCTACGCGCGCCACGCCGTGGACCATGTCGAGCGGACGATAACGGAGATAAAGGCTGCTGCCCTTGGTATCCGCTACTGGCACCCGACGTGCCGCACTATCATAGATATCGGGGGGCAGGATTCGAAAGTGCTGAGTCTCGACGAGTCGGGTCGGGTTCGTGACTTCGCGATGAATGACCGCTGCGCGGCCGGAACCGGGCATTTCCTGTCCGTGCTGTCGAAGACGCTATCAGTGCCGCTTGAAGATTTCGGGCGGATGAGCCTCGATTCGCGACGGCCCGTGCCGGTTTCGAGTCTCTGCGTGGTGATGGCCGAGTCCGAGATTCTCTCTCTGCTCGCGGCCGACACGCCGGTCGCCGACGTGATAGCCGGACTGCACGAGGCTCTTGCCAGGCGGGTTGCCAACATGGCGGCGCGGCTTCAGGTGGAGTCCGAGGTTGTATTTACAGGTGGCGTAGCGCAGAATTCTGGAATGCAGGCGGCCTTGGAAAAGGCACTCGGCACTACGGTCACCGTGGCCCGGAAACCGCTGCTCGCCGCCGCGCTGGGCGCGGCCCTGTCCGCCGGGACTAGCGACTAGACTTCTCTATCTCTCGAAGCAGGGAGGCGACGAGTTCTTTTTCGTCGCAGGTCTTCACGACACGGCCGTGAGCGAAGACGATGCCACGGCCCTTCCCGCCGGCAATCCCGAAGTCGGCTTCACGTGCCTCTCCCGGTCCATTCACAACGCAGCCCATCACCGCAACCTTGAGCGGCGCGGGGTGATCGCGAAGCACCCGCTTCACGTCCCGCGTCAAACCGATGACGTTGATGCCGGTTCGGCCGCAGGTGGGGCAGGAGTAGACCAGCGGGCCGCGGCGGCGCAGGCCCAAGGCGCCGAGCAGCTCGTAGCTGGCGACGACCTCCTGCAGCGGGTCACCGGTGAGCGAGATTCGAATCGTGTCGCCGATTCCCTCCAAGAGTAGTGCCGAGAGGGCGGCGGCGGAGCGGATCGCGCCCTCGAAAGGGGGTCCGGCTTCGGTCAGTCCGAGGTGAAGCGGATATCGCCATCTTCTAGACAGCTCCCGGTAGACTGCGATGGTCTCAAGCACGTCGGTCGACTTGGCCGACAGCACGATGTTCCTGAACCGCAGCTTGTCAAACGGCTCGAGGCACGCGGCCATGCTCTCAACCATCGCGGCGACGGAAGGATGGCCGTGTTTGCGCAATAGAGATTTCTCAATCGAACCGGCATTGATTCCGACCCGGATTGCCGCGCCCGAGTCCTTCGCCGCCTTGATGACCTCGTTGATCTTCCAGATGGCACCGATATTGCCGGGGTTGATGCGAACTTTGTTGAAGCCGGCCCTGAGTGCAGCCAGGGCAAGGCGGTAGTCGAAGTGGATGTCCGCCACCAGCGGGAGGGGGATGCGGCGGCGTATTGCGGGCAGCGCGGCCGCCGCGGCCGCGTCCGGCACTGCGATCCGGACCAACTCGCAGCCGGCGCGTTCGAGCCGCCGAATCTGGCGCAAGGTTGCTCTGACGTCATCGGTGCGGGTCTTGGTCATCGACTGGACTGATACCGGCGCGCCGCCGCCGATGGAGAGCGGGCCGGCTTGAGCGCACGAGGTTGTGCGTCTGGTGACGGACGTTTGCCGGGTCAAGTTCTTCAGTCGTCGCACCTAGGGATGCGGGTCACTAGTAGCTGACGCGCTCGATCTTCGCGCCGACCCCGTTGAGTTTCTGTTCAAGTGACTCGTAGCCGCGATCAAGATGGTAGATGCGCTGGATCTCGGTTTCGCCTTTCGCCGCGAGGCCGGCCAGAACCAGCGCTGCTGATGCACGGAGGTCCGACGCCATCACCTGCGCCCCGGACAGGCTGGGGACGCCCTGGACGACCGCGGTCCTGCCATTGATGTCGATTTTCGCTCCCATGCGGTTAAGCTCCAGAGCGTGCAGGAAGCGCGACTCGAAGACGTTCTCGGTGACAACGCTGGTTCCATCGCCGATGGCCAACAGAGCGGTGAACTGCGCCTGCAGGTCAGTCGGGAAC
>Ga0163210_1000203_pt1 | contig 23070 bp, 14 predicted proteins | sample Kivu_220m_FD_113536 | JGI IMG/M metagenome (GOLD analysis project Ga0163210, IMG submission 113536) | Freshwater microbial communities from Lake Kivu, Western Province, Rwanda to study Microbial Dark Matter (Phase II) - Kivu_220m | ecosystem: Environmental > Aquatic > Freshwater > Lake ...
GTCTTCACCTGGCGGGCCCAGTCGATCCAGACAACAAAATGCCGGCTGGAGAAATCCGTACGTTCCACCGGTTGTCCCCCGAAATCCCCATGTATGGAATGAATGTTGATCCTGTGCCGGCCTGGTACCAATACCAGGACCAGTTCCAGGTCGCTCTGCAATTCTTCGAGATTCCGGGCACGGCCGGGATAGTTGCCTGTCACCTGCATGCCACCTGATGCCCCGCCAGCGGTAAACTCAAAGCCCTGGACATCATCAGCCTGCCAACAGGGTATCGACAGGACGACATGGTGCATCCAGTTCAATACCTCAACGGTATTAACCCCCAGTTCCAGATAACGCTCGTGAGCCTGCTGATAGGCCTTTTCTACGAAGAGATCGGATTTCATCGGATGATTTTGATCAAGTCTTAATAATAGGATTCTTCATTCTTTATTCCTCAATCTCTATTCTCTTACTGTCATTTCCTCCCCTTTGAGAGCTTATCCCGGCTTCGATCCAGCCATCATGTCCATCCAGTTTTATCAGGTACCGGAAGGTTTGTGCATCTTTCCCATTGAGCCATAGTTCGGTTTCTTTGCCTGTGCCGGTTTTGAGGACATTACGATAATCCCTCGAAGGATCAACAAGCGGCAGTTTATCATTCAGGGGAATGATTTTCACATTACCGGATGTAGCCAGGGTCAGCTTATCCTTGGCATATTTATCCAGTTTTTTACTGCGGTCGGAAGCGGATGGATAAGTCCTGTCATTCTTAACGGTCACATCGACCCAGTAAAAGCCGTCACCCTGGGCATTAACCCTGATGTCATCAATCTCGACTTTAGGGAACTGACTGACACAATAGAGCACAAAATGGGCATTCTTGTCAGCTTCCTGCTCGATGTAACGCGAAGGAGGAGTGCGTCCGACATGTTTTTTGCCGGATCCTCCGATCCAGATCTCACCCAGGTCGGGATGGTTGACCGGGTGGGGAGTGATCCATCCTTCACCTGTCAGTTCAACATCCAGCCATTGCATATACTCTTCATCAGAAACATCCTGATCGTTGTTGAGGTCAGCATCAGCGACCGGATCTCCCCATAACTCGATAAGGTAAGCATAGGCTCCCAGCATGTTGTAGGAAGCTGCCTGGGCCTGACCGCTAAGGCCGCTGAATGTCGGAGTGTAATCCTTGAGGATATAGGCTCCCATGGACACGATGGCGGTTTGAACTTCCAGGTCATGCCGATACTGGGGAGCCACTTGCCTGTCGAACAGCTGGGCATACTTGTTGGTTTTTCTCATTTCGTCGAGCCGTTGCTGCACCGTTCCGCGCGGTCCGTATCCCGTTCTGGCTTGCTGGGGTTGCTGACCGGCCGGCGGTGTCGCAGCCTGGGGGGCACTGAATAATATCAGCCTTCCCGTATTGTGGTAATGGAAACTGGCAAAGATGTTGGGACGAGCCAGCATGGCATCGAACGCGTTACGCGTGACCGGCTCGGACATCGGGTAAGGATTCCCATCGCGGAGGTTCCACCCATAGGGATAATTCCGGTTCGGATCGGGCCCGCCGATATCGTCCTCATTGATCTGCCCGTCACCGTCATTATCAAATCCTTCGGATCCGATTCTGCGGAAGCGCATTCCGGGATAATCCTTTTCATCCCCTACCGGGATGAACCGTCTCTTATCCGGAGAAAGCTTGAGCTCACCCCTGGGATCAACAAGATACATCGTTGACAATTCTCCATCCCCATCCACGTCTTCAGTCTGGTCTTCATCGAAAAGACCGTCTCCGTCGTCATCTTCAGGCCTGAACGGTTCGCGCGGATTGTTTTCGGTATTCGGAAATTCAACATAGGAAGCGTTCCCGTCCACATTCAGCCCAGGAAGAATGTAAAAGGTATAATTGTCGACCAATTCATGAACGAATTTGTCATAATCATAGCGCGTGAGCAGGTACCACATCAGGTAGAGGGAGCAAGTGACGCCGTTCACTTCATTTCCATGGACGGCACCATCCACCCACATGGCCGTTTTCGATCCAGGTTCACCGGTTTTCCGGTTCGTAACCGTCATCAGGTACTGATCCCGGCCCATCTGGCTCTTGCCGATGCTTTCAACGGAAGCCAGTGCGGGATATTTGGCCGCCATATCTTTCATCATCCCGGTCCACTCGGCATAGCTATAATACCGTTTCCAACTCCAGGGGAAATCCAGTTCCCCATGATAACCCCCGGCCGATTGCTGAAGCTTATCCTGCGCAAAGGCAGGTGCCTGTGGCAGAACCAACAAAGACAGGCAGGCAGTGACGCAAAGTCTATATAATTTATTCATGGTTTTTCCCTCCCGATTACTGAATTTCGACATCCCGTTCCGATGTGCCTCCTTTTTGGGATGAGGCTACCACCTTGAGCGGCTCATCACCCTTAACCTTGACCAGCCACTTGACTTCAGCCGTGGATTTGCCCTGCGGAAATCCGGGAATCCTCAGTTTTCCTGAGAGAACACCCAGTCTCTGAAAGGCCGGTCCCTGCATAAAAATGACCTTGTCGCGGTTACAGACAAGCCAGGCTATATCCTGGCGGTTACCCGGCAGGTCAGCCCCCCGGGCCAGGTGAGTAGGCAGCTGGCCCACATTCCCGATGGTTGCCGTTACTTCTATCAGCCTGAAACCGTCGGATTTTTCCAAAACTTTCCCCTTGGCTTCCTTCACCGTCACTGCAGGCAGCAATCCCGCCCTGAACAGTTCATACTGCCAATGAGTTTCACAAATATGCTCGAGCATTTCACCCGGGAAGGCATTACCTGAGAATTGCGGCAGCCATCCACCTGTCTCACCTTTGCCTAACTCAGGATGATCAAAGGGTTTCCAATCCCGGAACCATTTTCCCCCTGCATGGTCCTCCTGATATTTGATTGCGGCCCGTTGGAATTTGACCCACGCATCCTCACCCGTAAAAGTATGACCCGGCAGGTCTTTACGGTAATTAAACAGCTCAGTTGTCAACGAATACATCCCGAGTTGCTGGTAAGCCCAATCAGACTGCAAACCAAAGCCATATCGCTCATTATCTTTTTCGCGATAGCTGACTCTCCAGGTTTGAGGGAATTCATAACCCCTCCTGATCGCGTACCGGTTGCCGGATGACTTCTGAAGTTCCTTTTTGAATTGATCGATCGAGTCAGTATGCAACCATGCAGGAGGTATATCGTCACCCATGAGCTCCACGTATTTCTTGCCCAGGATGAAATCGTAGACGGCGATGTCTTTGGGATGCATGACAGAGTCCGTTGCCGTTCCCATGGGGCGCTTGACATATCCCCCGGGTGTATGGTAGAATTGAGCCATCAGGATGTTGCGGTGATTGACCATGAATTCGACAACTGCCTGAACCTCGGGTGCGGAAGTCGGGTAATCCCCTGCCCCACCCTGAAATCCCTCCTCATTCCACCAGCCTTCCGGAAAATTCCTGTTCAGGTCAAATCCCTGTTCACCGTCTTCCCCTCTTTTCCCGTCGCCATCATTGTCCTTATCCTCCCGGATCATGCTCCACCGGGGTTTATCGGTTTTCTCTTTGTCACCCAGCCGGATCATGATACGCGGATCGATTTCATCCTGGATATAATTCCCCTTGGGATCCCTATACCGAAACCAGGTTATGCGTCCATCCCCATCGAGATCGTCATATCCGTCTTCATTGATTTTTCCATCCTTGTCATCATCCTTCAGAAGGCTATTTCCCCGCTGGGAAAAATCCTTGTCGACGCTGTTATAGACCCCATCGGGATTCACCATCGGGCAAACATAGAAAACATTCCTCCTGATCAGGTCGCTCACCTCCGTTTCTGTCCCGAAACCGGTAACCAGTTTATTAATGGTGTACAGGCATACCTCTGTTCCCGTAAACTCATTTCCATGGGTCGCTCCACATATCCATACACCGGGCTTGGCCTGGTCATGGGTCATGGGTGGCACGTTGTTGACCTTTTCAGCCCTGGGATTCCTGAGCTCGATCATCCGGTCGAGCAGGACACCGGTTTTCTTATCACTGACGGCCAGTACGTAAACCGGGCGACCCATCTGGCTTTTTCCGATCACCAGCAATTCGGTAATATCGGGATAAGCAGCAGCAACGGACTTGAGATAATTCTCGGTTGCGGCAAAACCGTGAAACCGGTCAAAGGACACAGGCACTTTCTGTGAAAGCGCCAGTCCTTGGTAGAGCAGCAACAACAAAAGAAAGGAAAAGGCGGTTTTTCGCTTTTTTGGTCTTGACATCTGTCTCATATTATTGTCATTTAAGTTTTTTGAATTAGGTCAAACCACGGCCGCCATCAGGCCCTTAAGGTATTTGCCTTCCGGGAAGGCGGCACTGACCGGGTGATCCGGTGACTGGGAGAGCCAACGGAGGATCCTGAGATCACGTCTGGCATCCAGCGCTGCATCTGCGACAATTTTCTGAAATAAAGCTTCTTCCATATGTCCGGAACAGGAAAAGGTAAAAAGGATCCCACCCGGGTTCAGCAGCATGGCCGCTAATCGGTTGATATCCTTGTAAGCTCTTGCACCCTTTTCGAGCTGGCTCTTCGATTCAACGAACTTGGGCGGATCCAGTATGATCAGGTCATAGGTTTTATTCTGGTCTTTGGCTGTCCGTAAAAAGCGGAATACATCGGCTTCGGTGGTATCAAAAACAGAATCGGAAAAACCATTCAGGCGGGTATTTCCGGCCGCACGGGCGAGGGCCGGTGCCGATGAATCCACCAGGGTCACATGGCTGGCCTGGCCTGTAAGGGCCGCGATGGCAAAACCACCTGTATAGCTGAAACAATCGAGAACCGTCCGGCCTGATGCATTTTTTTGAACCAAGGAGTGATTTTCCCGCTGATCCAGGTAATGTCCCGTCTTATGTCCCTCCCTCAGGTTAACTTCGAAAATCCGTCCTTCTTCCGATATGCGGATCGTTTCAGGAGGAACTTCTCCCCAGAGTATGCCGGTGCTCTCAGACATTCCCTCCTTGTGCCTGATGTCAAGGTCCGAACGCTCAAATATTCCCTTGCATGGCAGGATCTCACTCAGCGCAAGAACCAGTTCCTTTTTCCAGGAATCCGCCCCGGCCGAGGAAAACTGGCAGACCAGGTAATCCCCATAACGGTCTGTCACCAATCCGGGCAATCCATCAGACTCGGAAAAGATCATGCGGCAGGCGTCAATCGGGCCGGTCATTCCGATAGACTCGCGGAACCTGACGGCGGTTACTACTTTCTTTCTGAAAAAATCCAGTCCGATCACTTCTTCCGGATTCCACGTCCAGATTCTGACAACAATTTGAGATTCAGGAGAATAAGATCCAAGAGCGAGAGGTTTTCGGTCGTCAGCGGTAACCAGGACCGTCTCGCCTGCGGACGGTTTTCCTTCCACCTGCGCGACAGCGCCGCTGAATATCCAGGGATGCTTCCTAAGAACTGACTTTTCCCTTCCAGGCTTAAGGATGACTGATTTCATACAAGGCAAATAAAACAAGCCGTTTCCTGTCCTTCCGGAAACGGCTTGTCAGCAAATATTTCTGATAATCAGGCTTGGTATCAGTTGACAACCACTTCGGGCTGCCCTTCAGCGTTTTTGACCAGCTGAACTTTCCGGCAACTCCGGTTCAATCGGAATGAACGTTCCTGCCATGTGACCTGTCCATCCGTAGATTGTCCCCGCAAGGTAACCTTGATCCCTCCATCCAGGGTACTGTAAACCACACAACCGGCAGCACCGCAGTCCGGTTCCTGGTTGTAGGCTTCGGTAACCGTTCCCACGCGCTCATCATTGATATAAACATCGATGTCCGAATCCGTACTGGTCCATATCGTCACTTCGTAAGTCCGTGTGGACGCACCATAGATATCATAGTACTGAGAGTAATTACCGCCACACCCGGTAAGGAGTCCGATCAGGATCAGCAACGGCCAAGTTTTAGTTACTTTTGTTTTCATAGGTTACAGTCATTAGTAAGTGCGAATATATAAAATAGCCGATACATTCGCAATCCAAAACCGGCAGATTGGTCTTTTTTTTCTGCTGGGATTTATCCTTCTGGCCATATTGATCCGTGCCCGTCTCGATTTCAGCCAGGAGTTGATTCCCGGGGTCAACGGGGGCTACTATCCGTTGTTGGCCAGAAACCTGCTTGATTTTAATTCGGTCCGGTATCCGGATGCCCCACTGGTCCATTGGCTGATTGCCGGAATATCCTGGCTTATAGGGTTCCTGACCGGCTGGACCCGGGATCAGTCTGTAATTGCCGCTGCCAAGTTGTTTGATTCGGCAATACCTCCTCTGACAGCCATTCCCGTCTACCTGGCGTCAAAAGAAATACTGGGGAGTGACAAAAGACAATTATCTGCCACGATCATCCTTCCCGGGTTCAGCATTCTGTACCTGGCACCCCTGCTGTTCTTTTGTTCCGATATGGTCAAGAACTCATTGGGAATGATCTGGTTCGCCTCTTTTCTTTTCTTCCTGATCAGGTACCAGGATTATCATCACAGACGGGACCTCCTGATAACAGGCGGAGCATTTGTGGCTACCGGGCTGACGCATATCGGGACTTTTGCCGTGGAAATGGTCTTTGCCCTGATCTGCGGGATCATTTACCTGATCCGGGCTTTGCGTACCGCCAGGATCCGTCGCCTGATCCTGGCAGCCCTTATCGTTTCAGGGATTGTATTGGTCAGTCTTCTCCTGCTCAGGGGAGATCCGGAAAGGCAGTCACGGCTAAGTTCATTCTACCGCAATCCTCTCCGGATTTTTGAATTTCCTTACCTGTTCCTGCTGGTGGACGGACAAAATCCCTACAGCGGTATCCTTTGGTTCAACTTTCTGCTAATCAACATCCTGTCAATTGCAGGCTTCATTTTATTAATGACAGGATTCAAAGATCTTGATCCCGGGGAAAGGCTGTGTTCCCTGAGTCTTTCCGCATTATGCCTTTTTGTCTCCTCTCCGCTCATAGGGATTGAATGGGCGCTTCGCTACCATTTGATGGCTTACCTGCCATTGGTCTTCCTGTATCTCTATCTGTTCAAACTGGTCAGGAAAAGGATTATCAGGATCATTATGATTTCGGTCTTTGGATTGGCGGCAGTTTTTTCAGTTTGGACCGGCCTGGCCTCCACCCGTCAGCCTGCCATCACCTTACAATCATACGAAGACCTGAAAAGGATCGGTGAAACAGTGAAAATCCGGTCGGGAGACCTGATTGCCGCCCGCCATGGACTCGAATGGTGGACCGGGTGGGTTCTCGGTTGCCGGACCGGCAAGGAATACTGCCTCTCTCCGAAGGATTGGGACCGGTATGATGGAATATACCTGCTCAGGCAGAAGAAAGGGAACAACTATCCCGGCCACCGGGGAACCGGACAATTTGCCGAATTCAGGATACCTGAGTCATCCGTCACCATATATTCGAGTGAATACTTCGACCTTTTCAAGCTGGCAAAACCTTCTCCCGATGAATTCTACCCTGGAGAACTTCCGTTGTTACAGGGGAGAATTGAATCAATCAGGGATCATTCGATCATTATATTGTCTGACGGCTACCTCCAGGAAGTCGTGCTTTCCGGCGAAACCCTGTTTCCCGGGTTAAGGCCCGGAGAAGCCGGAGAAGGCATGATGGCGGATGCATGGGGGCGGCGAATCCCTTTCAGTTTGAAAATTCTGGCAGATACCCTGTTGATTACCAATTAATCTCAACTTCCACATTATGAAGCCAAGCCGGTTATTATTTTTTCTTTCCCTTTTTCCTTTTCCCTTTTTCCTTTTTCCTTCCGGCCTCCTCCACGGTCAGGATTGGCCGGTTCTGAAGAACTATGATCAGCAGCACCTTTTCCAGGTAGCCTTGCCCATCGGGGGCATTGGCACGGGAACCGTTTCCCTGGGAGGACGGGGAGAACTCCGCGACTGGGAGATCATGAACCGGCCGGGGAAAGGATTCAGCACGCTAACCAAGGGGAATGGCGCTCCTTTTTTTGCCATTTTTATCCAGGAAGGTGACCAGACCTGTTCGAAGGGTTTACTGGGCCCGTTGTACGATGTCGAATATCAGGATAAAGAAGGAAGGCCTGTAAACAACCATGGTTTGCCCCGGTTCGGATCAGCTTCGTTTTCAACGGCTTATCCATTCGGAATTGTGCACTTGTCGGATTCCCGCCTTCCCGTATCCGTGGATATCAAGGGTTTTAATCCGCTGATCCCGGCGAATGCAGATGACAGCGGTATTCCCATGGCTGTTTTGTATTACGAGGTTACCAACAACAGCAGCCAGGAGGTGATTGTTTCCATTGCCGGCACGGTCAGGAATTTCATCGGCCGGGATGGAGGCGAGTCGATCGAGGACTGGAAAGGGGATGATTTGTTTACAGGTGCCCGGGACAATAAAAACCTCTACAGGAGAGACAACAGCTGCCAGGGTATCTTTTTTTATTCTGATGGGGTGGCCAGGGATCACCCTGCCTGGGGAACCATGAGCCTGACGACAACCGAAACGGAAGGAATCTCCTACCGCCTGTCATCGGTGCCGAACGACTGGGAAAACGCCCTCCTTGATTTCTGGGATGATTTCAGCTCCGACGGGGAGCTTACCGATCCGGGAAAGCTCTATGACCAGGATCCGATGGCATCATTGGCCGTGAAAAAAACCATCCTGCCCGGACAAACCATGCGTTTCCCGTTTTATCTCACGTGGCATTTCCCAAATCGGAAATCATGGTCGCAGACGATTGTCGGGAATTACTATACGACCCGTTACGCGGATGCCTGGGATGTCGCCGCCAAAGAGATTCCCAGGATCCCCCGGCTGGAAGAGTTGACCCTCCTTTTTGTACGATCGTTCCTGTCGAGCCATTATCCCGACGTGATCAAGGAAGCAGCCCTGTTCAACCTGAGCACACTCCGGTCCCAGACGGTTTTCAGGCTTCCTTCCGGCCACATGATGGGTTGGGAAGGTGTGATGGACAAGAACGGTTCCTGTTACGGGTCGTGCACCCATGTGTGGAATTACGAGCAGGCAACGGGTTTCCTCTTTGGGGATTTGTCGCGATCCATGAGGGATATCGAATTCGGGATGGCAACGAACGATACAGGCAGGATGAGTTTCAGGGTGGGCCTGCCCCTCAGCGAAAAAGTGGCGGGGCAGGCGGTCGCCGCTGACGGGCAGATGGGTACTATAATGAGGTTCTATCGCGACTGGCAACTCTCGGGAGACCGGTCCTTTCTGGTAAAATACTGGCCCAGGGTCAAAGCCGCCATGTCCTTCGCCTGGAGGCCCGGCAGCTGGGATCCCAACCGTGACGGGGTCATGGAGGGCAGCCAGCATAATACAATGGATGTAAATTACTTCGGGCCCAATCCCCAGATGCAGTTCTGGTATTTCGGTGCGCTAAAGGCTTCTGAACAGATGGCGCTGGCCATGGGTGACCGTTCCTTCGCAAGGGATTGTGCGCGAATCTATTCTTCCGGATCCCGTTGGTACGATGAGCATCTGTTTAACGGGGAGTATTATGAGCATCAGGTCCTGAATCCGGATAACGGACAGCCGGTTGATGACATCCTGTCGCCCGACATGCCTCCCTACCAGCTGGCTGAAGGATGCCTGATCGATCAGCTTGTGGGTCAATACATGGCGCACATTTGCGGCTTGGGCTACCTCGCTCCCCAGGATCACATAAGGATCACCTTGCAGAGCATTCTTAAATACAACAACCGGGCGAGTATGATGGATCATTTCAACAACATGCGATCCTATGCCCTTGCCGAAGAATCCGCCCTGCTGATGGCCGCCTGGCCCAAGGGTCGTCCCAAGGTGCCATTCCCCTATTTTAACGAAGTCATGACGGGATTCGAGTATGCGGCAGCCATTGGCATGCTCTATGAAGGGATGGAGAGGGAGGGACTTCAGGTTGTTCAGCATATCCGCGACCGATACGATGGCGCCAAGCGGAATCCGTTTGATGAGGCGGAATGCGGCCACCACTATGCGCGGGCCATGGCCTCCTGGGGCACGGTGGTTGCCTGGAGCGGATTTCGTTATTCCGGAATTGACCGGATCCTTGAATTCAAGGCCCGGCCGGGCAAATTTTTTTGGTCCAACGGAACGGCATGGGGCCTTGCCGAGATCAACCAGGAACTGACAAACCTGAAAATATCCGTTCTATACGGGCAGCTTGAGATTGAAAGGGCCGGATTAAGCAACTGTAGCTACCAGTCTTTCAGAAAACCGGTGATCATTGATCCGGGACATCCGCTAACCTGCCTGCTGAAGCGAAACTGAAAACAACCCGGTTGAAGGCTTACTTCCAACCCGCGGGAGTATACGGTTTACGGTCTACGATTTATGATTAGCTTTTTAATCGTTAAATTTAGAGTAACAATTTAAGTGATAAAAGGATGAGCAGGATCCGGTCAATGCTGATCCTTTGTCTTTCCATCATTGGTACTGATCCGTCCTTCAGTCAGGCATCATCAGCCGAAGAGGTGGCCTGGCAGTTCTTAACCCGGAAATTGCAGCTTCCGGATTCCCTGGGCACACCCGGTTTCGATAAAATCAATTATCGGGGTAACATCTGGATATTTGAGAAAGTCCATCCGCAGAGTTTCGTTCTGGTCAGAAACTCCGATCCCCCGCATGTGATCGCTTATTCCTTGTCCAATCCGTTCTTTCCCTTTGATTCCGTGAACTCTCCGTTGGGAATGCTCCTTGAGACCTTGTCGTCAGCGCCCCAGACTTCCAAAACCGATAATCTGCATAAAACCACCCATGACCCTGCCGGACCCTTTCTCCAAACCCAGTGGGGACAGGACTGGCCCTTCAATTTTTTTTGCCCGGAGGATGAACAAGGCCAAAACGGGCATGTGTACGTCGGCTGCGCTGCGGTTGCCATGGGTCAGATACTGCGCTATTACGGGAAGTTCAATAATTTTCTTTTTCAGGCCGAGTTTGAAAGCCCTGCCTATGGCCTGCTGATTTCAAGCTTGGGCAATTATGACTGGGTTCGGATGGAAAATATCCCGATAGCCATGGACCTTGAAACAAGCCGACTGCTTTACGGATTAGGGGTCCTGACCCATATGTCATACGGACCGACGGCTTCAACCACATCCAATTACATGGTTTACGAAGGTTTCAAGCAGTTGAAATACTTCGATGCTCAGAGAATGGTGCGGTCAGCCACGGCGCCCGCAGTCTGGATCGAGAACTTCCATCAGAATATTGCAGACTCCAAACCCATTTATGTTTCAGGATCGGGACACTCTTTTGTCTGTGACGGTATTGACAGCGAAGGCATGTTTCACTTTAACCTGGGCTGGTACGGCTATGCTGACGGCTATTATTCGCCTGATCTGGTTTTGGGTTTTTTTATCTCCGAAGCCATATTTAACGTGTCTCCTTATTCGATCTTGTTTGCCCCGGTGGATCTTGTATGTGAAACCGACGGGGATGTCTGCCAATTCAGCTGGTCAGACGATCCTCTGGCACCTGAATCCCCTATAGGATACAGGGTTTACCTGAATGATACCTTGTTTTTCCCGACCCGAAGCAGATCTATCTGCAGCGAGGGCTTTCCACCGGGAAACCATGCGATCAAGGTCTCGGCAGTATATCAGATGGGGGAATCTCCCTGGATCGGTCCCATCCGCATGACGATCAGGGGTTCAACGGTTGAGTTTGAAGATCCGGTCCTTGAAGGAATTATCATCAATGAGTATAACCGGCGCTTTTCGGCCACTGAATCCGGATTGACCACGGACCAGGTCCAGCTGCTGTCTTCTGTGACAGTTGATCGGCCGGTAATCTCATTGGGAGGGCTTGAATCCTGCAGGAACCTGCAGGTTGTGGATTTACAGGGATCCGGGCAGGAGGTGGATTTGGGTCCGGTCAGGCACCTGCAGCGATTGAAATCCCTGACTGTAAAGGGACTCATAGCCTCTAATATTGAATGGGTCGCCAATAACGTGCGATTGAATGAATTGCGTGTGGATAGTTCCTCCATCAGCAGTTTATCCTGGGTGCTGGCATTAAAGGACCTGTTTTCCCTGTACATTAAAGCAACGGATCTAAGTGGCATCGAGACTGACCTTGATTTTGAATTGCTGGAAAACCTGACCCTATCCGGCTGCAAGATCACCCAGACCGATTTTATTCCGTCACTGGCCAATCTCAGGTATCTCAACTTATCAGACAACCAGATATCACGGATACGCTGGAACGACAAAATGAATAAACTCCGGTACTTTGATGTCTCAGAAAATCAACTTTCTGATTTGTATTTCTTTGAAAAAATACCTGACATCAGGGACTTTGATGTCAGTCACAACCAGCTTCCCCGGTTTATCACAGGGATGTTTTTGGATAATCTTCGTTCGCTGAATCTCTCATACAACAGCATTGATACCATTCACTTCACCTATCCCGCTGCCGATCTTGAGTATTTGAATCTGGAATCCAACCGGATCAGGAATGTCAGCGGTTTGAAGAATTTCGGTCCCAACCTTGCTTATGTCAACCTGGCGGAAAACCAGTTGACGGATCTTTGGACCGGATGCCTGCAACATCTGGAATTCCTGGATATATCGGATAACAGGATCGTCCATCTGAATAAAATACCGAACCATCCTTTACTCCTGCATCTTGACTGCCGGGGTAACCGGATCTCGGACCTGTATCCGATGGTGGATCATGATTATTTTCGTCAACTAGATCATCTGGACCTCAGCAGCAATCCAATCTCAAAGGAATCCCTGGAAATGTTCATCCCCCGGATGAACGGGCAGGTGGATACCCTGATGGTTCCCGGGAGCGCTGAACCACTCAGTCCGGGGTATCCGTTCCCGGCAAGAAACCAGACCGTTACCGAACCTGAAATTCTTTTATCCTGGCAAATCAGCGGAGTTCCGGATCCGGTGCATTATGAAGTGAGGATCGGAGATTCTCCGGATGACCTGGCTGCCGCGGAAGGGATTCTTGATCACGCCGGCTATCTCCTGGAAACAGATCCGGGCCGGAATTATTATTGGACTGTCAAAACTATCAGTCGTGATACAAGTTTTATCAGCGGCATATTCTGTTTCCGGACCTTTACACCCGTTTCCCTGCCCTTGTTGGAGAATTTCGAATCCTATGAATTGTTCAGCTACCTGCCTGAGGTAACGGAAGGTTGGATACTACCCTATCAGGACAGTACCGTCACGATGGACGGCAGGATTGTGAGCATCAGGAAATATGAGGGTTACCAATCCATGAGCATCAATACCGTGACCGGCCTTCAACTCCCATTGAAGCATCAGACTCAGGAAGTGCTTAAAATAAGGATGCAGGTTTTGTTTGAAACCGGCAGGATAGGCTGCTTAAAGCTGACGGATATCAACGGGTCGGATCTTGAACTCTATTTTAAATCAAATGGGAAATGCGATCTGCTTTTTAACCAGGATTACCTCTACGAGTTTGACTATCCCAGGAGTCAGTGGTTTCCACTGACAATTACCGGACATGGCGGGAATAACATGATTTATATGAAAATAGGAAGCCAGCAATATCTTTTGCCCTGGTATTTTCCTCTGGGAATTGTTTGCATCGGTGAATTATCTTTTAGCGGTTCACCCGGACCTTACTATCCCTGGGATGGCTTTCCTCAGTTTTATCTGGATAATCTTGAGGTTTTAGCCTCGGGGGCAGTCTCCGTTCAGACAGAAACCGTTACGCAGAACCTCCCGGTTTTTCCCAATCCCGCCGATACCTATACGGATTTCATCCTGCCCCTGCCTGGTATCGTTTCCGAACCGGTCCTTTTCGACTCTTCCGGCAGGAGGATCAGGACAATCTGCAGCCGTCCGGCAGCAGACCGGATCCGGATCCATACAGGATCGCTCACGCCGGGAATTTACTTTATTACCTTTCCGGGGGATCCCGGACTGAAGGCTGTTCGATTGCTCATAATGCATTCAATAGGTATATTCGATCCATGAGCTCGGATAATTACTACAGGGAACAATACATTTCACGGATCAACCGGGTAATGGATTATATCGAGGTTTATATCTCGGATCCCATAACCCTGGAGGAATTGGCTGAGGTGGCTTCCTTCCAGCGGCTATGTCTGTGACGACCGTCTCCCCTTCGACCTCTATTACAACAATGCAAATGAGCATCCGGAACACAAGCATATTGTCGACATTTGCATTCCGGTCAGACCTATGGAAAGAAGACCAGGAGACGGAGAGACCAAGAGAAGGGAATTGATTATCTTCATGCGTTTATTCCTTTCCATGTCCGAGCCCATTCGAATCCAAACCCGCAATCTCACAAAACGATTCGGGGAACAGGTAGCCGTGGATCATATCAACCTTGAGGTCAATCCGGGTGAGATCCTCGGCTTCCTGGGACCGAACGGGGCCGGTAAAACTACGGCGATCCGCATGATCTGCGGTTTGCTCAAGCCCGATGAAGGGGAGGTATTGTTCAATGGTCAGCCGCTTCTTGATCTGTCGCAGGGAAAGGCATTGCTGGGAGTTTGTCCTCAGGACAATGTCCATTGGGACCGCCTGACCTGTCTCGAACAAATGGCTTTTATCGGGGAAATGTATGGCCTGTCGAGGAGGGTGTCACTTGTACGCAGCAAGTCTCTCCTGGATCAAATGGGGTTGCTATCCCAGTCGCATAAACAAGCCCGCCGGCTGTCAGGCGGAATGCAACGACGCCTGAACATAGCCCTGGCCCTGGTTCATGATCCTCCGGTCCTGATCCTGGATGAACCGGAGGCCGGCCTGGATCCGCAAAGCCGCGTTCTGATGAGGGAATTCATCAGGAACCTGTCAGGCAGCCGGACCATCATCCTGACCACCCATAACATGGATGAAGCCGACCGCCTATCGCACCGGGTAGCCATCATTGATGAGGGCAGGATTCTGATGGCCGGTACCCCGGATAACCTAAAACACTCGACTGGAACCGGCAACCAGGTGGAACTCGACTTCGGAAACCCATTACCCGCTCAGGTCATTGACAGCCTCAAAACCGAATTCCGGTCAATCCGTCAACTCACAACCCACAACTCTCAACTCTTCATCCACCTGCCCGATCCGATGAAGGCTCTTCCCGACTTGCTCGCATTCATTAACCATGCCGGCTTCCATCCGGCCGAAATCAAAATGCGTGAGAACACACTCGAGGATGTCTTTATTCAACTGACCGGAAAAAAACTGCAAACATGAAACTGATAGCTATTCTGCGAAAAAGCTTCACAGAGCAGATCCGTCAGTTCTGGATCCTGATCCTGACCATCACCATGGCTCCGGCATTTGTCGGGATCTATTACCTGATTTATGAAAGCACCAAGCTCAATCTTCAGGTTAGTGTAGTTAATCAGGATAAACACTTATTAACAGACTCTTCAACAATTGATTACGGTTCCATCCTGGTCAGTTTTCTCAGTACGGTCAGGAACGATACCATGCCAGTACGATTTAATTACACGGTTGACCGGGCAACCGCTGAAGACCAGGTTCGCACAAAAAAAACCAACGGGATGATCATCATACCTCCCGGATTCTCAGACAGTATCCGGTTACGGCAATCTGGTGTGAACGTACAGGTGCCGTTTGAGATTTCCGGAAACCTTACGGAAACCTACTATTTGCTTTCAGCGGTTCTGTCAATTACTTATGTATCCGGATATATCAACGAAGTCACCGGAACCCGTGAGTCCTACCGGTATACCGAAACGGCAGCGGGGCAATCATCCAATCTTGACGATTACACCCTGGCCATACCCGGCTTGCTGATCCTGGCCACCATCATGCTGATGTTTTCATGTACCATTGCCTTTGTGGCCGAACCGGAGAAAAAGACCATTCTCCGGTTGAAATTGTCGAAGCTTAAAACCGGGACTTTCCTCGCCGGTGTAACGATCATTCAGGTATTGGTAGGTTTGCTCAGTATTCTTTTAACTTTAGGGGTGGCATCGCTTTTGGGATTCAGCTTCTCGGGATCCATTTGGCTCTTTCTGCTGATCTGTATCCTGACCTGCCTTTCGATTATCGGTTTCAGCCTGATTTTGGCCGGCATCACGAAAACCGTGACCGAAGTGCTGGTCGTTGGGAATTTCCCCCTTCTCCTGTTCATGTTCTTCTCGGGAGCGATGTTCCCCGTTCATGGAGCGACCCTTTTTACCCTGGGAGGTTACGATTTTACCGTTCCCGGTCTCATGTCGAGCTATCATGGTATAGATGCCCTTAAGCAGGTCCTGATCTTCAATGCCGGATTTGCTGAGATCTGGCCGCAGGTGGTTTGCCTGTCCGGTTTATCAATCATTTATTTCCTGGTTGGCTATTACGTTTACCGTCGCCGCCACATGAGAATTTTCTAGTAGCCGCCGGTGGTAGTAGCCGCCGGTGGCGAAGCCGACCGGCGGTTATTCAGTAGCCTGCCCAATCCGCGAGTAACAGTAGCCGCCGGTGGCGAAGCCGACCGGCGGATCCACGGTGGCGAAGCCGGCCGGCGGAATTTGCGTTATTAATGAAGAGCCAATTATTTTAAGGCAGATATTGTTCATCATAGCCCACCCCAAATTCATCGAGTATTTTTCGAATTTCGGTCCGATAATCCTCTTTACGATGATGAACCTGCTGGTTCCTAACATAGTTGATGATTTTTGACCGTTCATGCCGGGAATAAGTAAAGACCCCGTATCCTGCACTCCAACCTTTAAAATCAGGAAAAAGGCCCGAATCCTTCATCCACTTTGAGCTTAACATTTTCAGATCCCTGACGAGATCGGACACTGCAACCGAAGGATGGATCTCGCAAACAATGTGAACATGATCTTCTATACCGTTAATTCTGTACGGGTAGCAATGGCGTTTTTTCATGATCCTCCAGATATATTCATATAAGGCATGACTCGCTTCCTCGGGTAACGTCCTATGTCGTTTATAGGTTGCGATGACGATTTGGTAGGTGAGACTTCTGTAGCTATCCATAGTATCTGACATAGGGTATCCGCCTGTTCCCCGGCTGCACCGGAGGTTACTCAGGGAGTGCCCCTGCAGGGCACACTCACCTATGGATATAGATGCAAGGGGAAGTGGGAAAAGGAGGCAAGAGCCTCACTATTTGGCATTACGCCCGGCAGTGGGATAGTCAAGACCCACAATTGCATTTCCGAGGAAATCGAAAAAGGTGCAATTCTCCCAGGCAGAGCCTGTATTCCAGAGATCCTTCATGTGCGAGGTGATCCAGGCAGGCTCCCATACCATGATACCCATGCCGCCACCTTCCCTGATCGCCCGGGTAAGGTCAACCATGTACTTGAACTGCCCCTCCTGGGTCAGCGGATAACCCGGTTCGGCATCACCGGTTCCAAAAATGTTATTATATTGATCAGCACCCTCGCCTGTCCATGGATAGGCTGTTTCCACCACCATCACGGTTTTGCCGAAGATCTCCTTGAAATCCTCAATATAACCCGATAGCTGGTTCAATGAAACGTCGCTCCATTTGGAATAATAGGAAAAGCCGATGATGTCGAAATCCGTGACCTGACCCAGCGTGGTTGCTCCCCGGAACCAGAATTCCACATTTTCTGGCTGAGCTACATGCAAGATGATCTGTGTTTTAATGTCGGATTCATCCGAAACATCCCTTACCGCCCGGATCCCCGAATTGATCAATCCTCCTAATTGGGCCCAGCCTTGATCCTCATAGCTGCCTATTGGCAACAGCATCCCCGGATTGATCTCGTTCCCTATCTGCACCATCTCCGGCATTAAACCCTCCCGGTCCAGAGATTGTAATATCTTATAAGTATACTGATATACAGAGTCCTTCATCGTTTCATAATCCAGATCCTTCCAGGCAGCAGGAATGACCTGCTGGTGAGGATCAGCCCAGCTGTCGGAATAATGAAAATCGAGGTTGACAGCCATTCCGGCCGACTTGGCCCTGCGGATAGCAATCCTGACGTCCTCCGTGTCATTGTACATCTTCACTCCTGACTCGCCATACACCTCCCGGGTCCAGACCGGATTGTGCCATAGCCGCAGCCGGACCAGGTCGGTACCGTGGTCGGCAAAGATCTGATAGGGATCCTTGAAGTTTCCGCTATCCCGATACACCCCGCCGTGCTCCAGGATCTGGTTCACATACGACAAATCCGCGCCGAACACGAACTTGTTCTTGCCGAGTACTTCTTCTTTCTTGCAGGAGGTACTTACAACAGTGAAGGCCATGAATACGATCAGGCTGATAAATGACGGAGATGTTTTCATAAAATTAAAGATACGAAAAGACTCTTAATCATGAATCACCAGTCACTCGTCACTCGTCACTTTTTAGAGTAATTCTCTACCTTTATCCCATACGAATGTTAATCTCATTATGATGATGTCAAGAATACCGGTCATTCTTATAGCAGGAACCTTGACCTTCTGTCTTTCTTGCGGCAAGCAGGAGCCGAATTACCCGGCCAACCGTGAACCCCTGAAAAAGAATGCTTTCATCCAGCTTCCGCTGGGATCGGTAAAACCGGCAGGATGGTTGAAGGACCAGCTTGAGATCCAGGCGAACGGGCTGCCGGGCCACCTGGATGAGTACTGGCCTGACCTGATCACCTCGGCCTGGCATGGTAGCGAAAAAGAAGCCTGGGAAAGGGGACCCTATTATCTCGATGGGCTGGTACCGCTGGCTTATCTTCTTGATGATAAGAGATTGATTGACAAGATCAAAACCTGGATCAAACCAATACTGGCATCCGGCCAGCCCAATGGCTGGTTCGGACCGGAAAAGAACAAGGACCGGTGGCCGCTTGCGGTCGGTCTGAAGGTTCTCAAAAGCTATTATGAGGGTAGTGGAGATGTCCGGGCCCTGGACATGATCAAGAACTATTTCAATTATCTGGCAGTCACCGATCCCGATTGGCCTGATAAGGAGTGGCGGGGCGTTCGCGCCATGGAGAATGCAGTGGTCGGTTTTTGGTTATTCCGGCAAACCGGTGATACCACGATTCTCAGAACGATCCGGTCGATCGAGGAAAACAGCAGGTCATGGAAAGATCAGTTCACACAATTTCCTTGGGATTCGACGGCAGCCCGCGATGGCAGGATACCCAGGAAATGGGATGCCGTCGGACTGACCGCGCATGTGGTTAACGTGGCCATGGCTGTAAAATATCCCGGAATTTATTCCCAACAGTCCGGTGATCCTGCTGACCTGAAAGCCTCCTACGATGCCATCACCAAGCTGGATCAGCATCATGGCCAGGCAGGCGGCCGTTTTTCCGGCGACGAGCACCTCAGCGGGCGGAGCCCGGTGCAGGGAACCGAAATGTGCGCCGTGGTTGAATACATGTTCTCCCTCGAGAACCTGATTGAAATTACAGGTGATGTATCAATGGCCGACCGGCTGGATAAGCTAGCCTTTAATAGCCTGCCGGGTACGTGCACACCGGACTACTGGGGCCATCAGTATGACCAGCAGGCCAACCAGGTTCTCATTTCGGTCGCCGGGCGCAAGTGGTCGAGCAATAATCCCGAATCCAACGTCTACGGAACCGAACCTTATTTCGGTTGCTGTACGGCCAATGGTCACCAGGGCTGGCCAAAATACACCCAATCTCTCTGGATGGCTTCTCCCGATGGCGGCCTGGCTGCTGTCAGTTATGCACCCTGTACAGTTAAAGCACTGACTGGAAAAAAGGTCCCGGTAAACATTGAGGTTCAGTCGAATTATCCGTTTGAGGACAAAGTAGTTATTCTGATAAATCCGGAGAAACAGACAACCTGTCCGCTATACCTGAGAATCCCCGGCTGGGTATCAACTCCTCTGATCACCGTCAACGGAGAATCCGTTATTGCCCACTTCGGGGAATTCCTGAAGATAGAACGGTCATGGAAACCCGGCGACAGGATCGAATTAACCCTCACATCGGAAATTCAACTGGAAACCCGCTATCACAATGCCGTTTCCGTTACCAAAGGCCCGCTCTATTTCAGCCTGCGCATTCCCAAGACCTATACCCCGGTGATCCTGAAGAAGAGCTATCAGTATCTGGGCTCGACCGACTGGCAGATCGAGCCGGCCGGCAATTGGAATTACGGACTCGTTTTGGATCCTTCCGATCCTGCAAAAAGTTTTGAAATAGTGATAAGCCCGATCGGCAACTATCCGTTTGGCGATTCTGGAGATCCGGTTTACAACGCCCTGACCGGTTCTTTTGAAACGCTGAATGCCAGTCCGCCGATCATCCTGAAAGTAAAAGCAAAGAAAATCCCCGGATGGGAGCTGGTTGATTTCAGTGCAGGACCGACACCTTATTCACCGGTCGAAACGGTTGAAGCCGTTGAAATGATTGAAATGGTGCCGTATGGCGCTGCCAGACTAAGAGTGACCGAGTTTCCGGTGGTGAAACAGTGACGAAAACGTGATGCGTGATGCGTGAACCGTGATGCGAAGAACAATCACAACAAGCATAACCATCACAACAATCACAACAATGCAAACTAGCACAACAATCACAACCAGCAACCTGCAACCTGCAACCTCATGAAAAAATACATTATCCCCTTTCTTCTGATCGGACTGCTGGCAGCCTGCAGCCCGAAGCCCACCGAGTTTAAAACATCCGGATTAACCCTTGGGATTTCCGGTCAGGGACAGGTAGTCAAACTAGCCGATCCGTCAACCGGTAAAAACTATCTGGCGGCTGGGCAGAAGGCGCCGCTGATGCAAATCCGAAAGGAAGGGAAATACCTTGAACCGGTCATGATGACTTTGCATCCGGATGACAAAGGAGTGATCCTTGAATATCCTGGAGGAATTCAGGCAAGCGTTGCCATTACGGAAAAAGAATCACACCTGGTCCTGGCCCTCAGGAATGTCACAGGTGCTGATTCCCTGGACCTGATCGTCTGGGGTCCCTATCCGACCATCATTGGGGAAATGATCGGCGAAACGGTTGGGGTGGTCAGAGATTCAATATATGCACTTGGGATCCAAGCTCTTAACCTGAAGACGCTCGGGGGTTACCCGACCAATGAAAGCGATGTGGAGCCCTCCTTTGACATTTTCGAGACGAACAGCCTGATTGATGTCGCGGATTCGGTCAAGGTTTTTTACCGGGGTGAAGTTGCCAAAAAGGAGAAATTCGGGAGCGTCATACAGGCGTACTGCCGGAACCGTAACAAGGAAAGGATCGTGCCCAACTGGAATCATGACTATTACGTGGCTCCTCCGTTTGATGACGGAGGGATCACCGGTTCCTCCGTTGCCCTTTTCGGATGCAAGGCCGAAGATGCGTTGGAGGCCATTGGAAAGATCGAATTGGCAGAAGGCCTGGCGCATCCGATGCTCGACGGCGAATGGGGCAAAACGGCCAAAGGCGCGACCGCTGCCTACCTGATCATGAATTTTGGTATCAAGGAGTTTGAGGATGCCCTGGCCCTGACCCGGAAGGCTGGTTTGAAATATCTTTACCACGAAGGACCGTTTGAGACCTGGGGGCATTTCAAGCTCAACCCGGTCCAGTTTCCGGAGAACTGGGAAACCCTGCGCCTGATGGTGAACCGGGCGGCCGAAGAGAATATCCGGATAGGGATTCATTTCCTGTCGAATTTTATTACGACCAATGATCCTTATGTTACCCCAATCCCGGATCCGCGCCTGGCAAAAGTCGGGAGCAGTACGCTGATCCAGGGCATCGGCATGAATGACCGCGACATTGAGATCGCTGATCCGAAGTTTTTTAACCAGATGAGAAACAACACCTTGCATGCAGTGGTGGTTGACAGTGAAATCATCAGGTATAAAGAGGTATCCCGATCGGCTCCCTGGTTGTTGACAGATTGCGAGAGGGGAGCATTCGGGACCGAAGCGGCGATTCATGAAGCGGGTGCAGCCATTAGTAAACTGATGGACCATCCCTATCAGACCTTCCTGACGGATAATGAGCTTTCAGAGGAGATGAGCCTGAGGATGGCCGATTTCTTCAACCAGACCGGCTGCCGGCAGATCTCCTTCGACGGGCTGGAAGGCAACTGGTCGACAGGTATGGGCCAATATGGTCAGCAACGCTATACCCAGATATGGTATGACCACCTGAAACCTGGACTTCAGGGGCAGGTGATCACCGATGCCAGCACACCGGGACACTTTTTCTGGCACCTGTTCACCCGTATGAACTGGGGTGAACCCTGGTATGCCGGATTCAGGGAAAGCCAGACACAGTATCGTTTGCTGAACCAGCTTTATTTCAGGCGCAACCTGATACCTGCTATGCTGGGCTGGTTCCGCATGACGCCAGAAACCAGCCTGGAGGATATTGAATGGCTTTTGGCCCGTTCTGCTGGTTTTGATGCCGGATATGCACTCGTGACCTCATTGGCCGCAGTTGAACAGAACGGAATGAGCGACAAGATCCTGCTGGCCATCCGAGAATGGGAGCGGGCCAGAATGGCCCAGGCCTTTCCGGCCGAGGTAAAAACCCGGATGCAGGATATCCATAATGAATTCCATCTTGAATTGGACGGCCCGAACAACTGGAACCTCTATCCTTACACGATCTGGAGGACGGAATACAAACCCGGGACCGGGATCATGCCTATCGAAATCGACAATCGCAATCCCGATCAACCGGTACAGTTCATCCTCTCCTTGGGTCCTGAAAATTCCGTCACCGGGATTAGCTTTGATTTTGACGGAAAGGTCACCGTGGAAATTCCACTCGACCTCCCGGCCAATCATCATATCAAGTATACCGGCGGCAGTTATATTTACCTCTATGACGCCAATTGGCAAAAAGTCCAGACCGGGCAGCTGACGCAGTACGACGTTACCCTGTCACAGGGCAGGCATACAATTAATTTCCAGGCTGTCTTCAACACATCAGGATCCCGGCAGGGTGTCAAGATCGAGATGAAGACGGCGGGATTGGCGTATCCATTAGGGACGAAGAAGTGAATTGAATTAAGTGACGAGTGATTAGTGGCTATGAATACATGAATTTATGACTAATAATCAATGGTTTAGCTTAATCGAGCTTGTGCAGGGA
>Ga0163210_1000206_pt1 | contig 23023 bp, 18 predicted proteins | sample Kivu_220m_FD_113536 | JGI IMG/M metagenome (GOLD analysis project Ga0163210, IMG submission 113536) | Freshwater microbial communities from Lake Kivu, Western Province, Rwanda to study Microbial Dark Matter (Phase II) - Kivu_220m | ecosystem: Environmental > Aquatic > Freshwater > Lake ...
AGGAAAGTCCGAACTCCGCCAGGCAGGGTGCTGGGTAACGCCCAGGAGGGGTGACCCTACGGAAAGTGCAACAGAAACATACCGCTTCCTGAATAAGGAGTAAGGGTGAAATGGTGAGGTAAGAGCTCACCGGCGGCCGGGTGACCGGCCGGCTGTGTAAACCCCACCCGGAGCAAGACCTAATAGGGGGCTAAGGCATGCCTGGGCTGACCCCGGGTTGGTCGCTTGACCGTAGTGGTAACATTACGGCTAGATGGATGGTCATCGCTCCGGTTTAACCGGAGGCACAGAATTCGGCTTATAGGCCTGCTTGGCAATATGTTTTACATAAAAATGTACCAGGCATCGTACGAGAACTCATCGAATTCGATTTTCAAAATAATCTCGATTTAAGTTCTGAGGGAGAAAATACATGTTGCTGAAAACATCAAAAATACTGGGGATTATATTAGCGGTAATTATGCTATCTGCATTAATACCGCTTGCGGGTTGCGAATCAAAATTCTTGCCCAGTGAGTCTGATAACAAGACGCTGGGAGGGTTGCCTCCCGAGTTCTTAATGCTCAGCCAGGCGTGGCAGATACTGCAGAAGGACTATGTAGACAAAAGCAAGCTGAACCCTGTCAAGATGGCGCAGGGTGCTGTAAGAGGCATGATTGATGCGGTGGGAGATCCTTATACAGCATATGTTTCGCCCGATTCTCATAAGCTAGAGATGGGCGGACTCCTGGGTAAATACCAGGGTATAGGTGCTTATATAGGTAAAAAGGACAAGAACATCATCATTACCGCTCCGATAGCTGGTTCTCCCGCCGAGAAGGCCGGGCTTAAAGCGGGCGATGCCATATTGAGGATAAACGGGGAATCGACCGAGCTTTTAAGCACGGCGGAAGCTGCGTTAAAGATCCAGGGTCCAGCCGGTACTCCGGTAAAGCTTACCATTGGGCGTATAGGCACTACCGAACCTTTCGAAAAAGAGATTGTCCGGGGAGAGATAAAGCTTGAGTCTATTAAGTCCGAGATGAGGGGAGATGTAGCCTATATCAAAATACAGCAATTCGTTGACTCCTCTAATGAGGATATAAAGCTGGCGTTGCAGGACGCCTTGAAGAAAGGCGCTAAAGGCCTGATCCTCGATCTGCGCAATAACCCGGGCGGATTGCTGAACCAGGCGGTTGATATAGCCAGCCAATTCCTGCTCAGGGGAATCGTGGTCAAAGTAGTTGACAGTGAAGGCAACGAGCGGCCCTACATGGTCAAGCCAGGAGGCCTTGCCAGGGATTTGCCGGTTATCGTTCTGGTAAATGAGGGCAGTGCCAGCGCGAGCGAAATCTTAGCCGGGGCGCTTCAAGCAAACGACAGGGCTAAACTGGCCGGCCAGAAGACCTTCGGCAAGGGGAGCGTGCAGGTGATACGGCAAATGGATGATGGCTCTGCCATCCATGTTACCATAGCCAAGTTTTATACACCTGCTGGGAAGGTTATTAATGGGGTGGGGCTAACGCCTGACTTTGTCCTGGAGCTCAAAGACGATGAGCTGGTGAAATGGGCCGAGGATTATCTCAACAAACTACTTCAACCCAGTAAGAGCTGATCACCGCTTAACCTATCGTTAACAGTTCAGCGCTTCGCCATATCCGCGAAATAGCGATGGAACCTCAGGTCACCTGTCAATTCCGGGTGAAATGAGGTAGCGAGCAGGTTTTTCTGCCTGGCAGCCACAATGGCCCCCTCCGGCAATTTTGCCAGTACCTGCACACTTTTCCCTGCACTTTCTATATACGGGGCGCGTATGAAAACGCCGGGGAAAGGCCCATCTTTGAAGGCGGATACATTGAGCTTAGTCTCGAAGCTATCCACCTGCCTGCCGAAGGCGTTACGCCTGACTGAAATGTCCATAAGTCCCAGCGTTTCCACGCGCGTTGAATCTGGATTATGCACGTTCTTAGCCAGACATATCATGCCGGCGCAGGTGCCCCATAGGGGGATTCCTTTTGCAGCGAGCTGATTTATCGGGTCAACCATGCCGAAAACCTGCATGAGGTTCATCATGGTCGTGCTTTCCCCACCGGGGATGACGAGGCTATCCACGTTTTCCAGTTCTGCAGGTAACCTGATCTCAACGGCTTCGATCCCGAGCCTATCAAATGCTTTGATATGTTCTATAAATGCGCCCTGTAAGGCAAGTATGCCGAGCTTCATTAGCAACATTCTCTGACAGTGGTTTATTTTTTAATAAATTAAGAATATATATTATCAAACATTTCAATTTTAATTATAGTGCGCCACCTGTACACACAGGTGGCGCATTGATAATAGCCTTCTAACAAGTTCTATATATTTTACAGGACAGGCAGGTATTTTTTAATTTCGTACTCGGTGATCTGGATCCTGTACTGGTCCCATTCGACTTTTTTATTCTTAATAAAAGCATTGAAAAGGTGGTCGCCCAGGGCTTTTTTAACCAGGGAGCTCTTCTCGGTCAATATAATAGCCTCGTAAAGGTCCGGCGGCAGCGTTTTTATACCGCGGCGCTTCCTCTGCACTTCAGTCATCTCGTAGACGTTCTCCTCAACAGGCGCCGGAGGTTCGTAGCCTTTTTCGATGCCTTCCAGTCCGGCGGCGAGCATTACGCTGAATACAAGATAGGGGTTGCATGCCGGATCAGGAGACCGGTACTCGATTCGGGTAGCCGTCTCCCTGCCAGGCTTATATTCAGGAACGCGTATAAGGTCGGCGCGGTTGCGCCTTGCCCAGGAGAGATAAACCGGGGCTTCGTAGCCGGGTACCAGCCGTTTATAAGAGTTTACCCACTGACTGGTGACCGAGGTTATCTCCGGAGCATGCTTGAGTAACCCGGCGATATAGCTCCTGGCCGTTTTAGAAAGATGGAAAGGGTCGTTTTTGTCGAAGAAAGCATTCCTCTCCCCTTTGAAAAGCGACTGATGGACATGCATACCACTGCCATTCTCGCCGAAGATCGGCTTGGGCATGAATGTTGCGTATACTCCATTTTCCATGGCTATCTGCTTGACGACCAATCTGTAGGTCATAACATTGTCTGCCATAGTGAGGGCGTCGGTGTACCTCATGTCTATTTCGTGCTGACTGGAGGCGACCTCGTGATGCGAGTATTCCACGCCTATGCCCATCTCCTCGAGCGATAACACGGTCTGGCGGCGCAGGTCGACGGCCATATCCAGGGGGACCAGGTCGAAATAGCCTCCCGAATCCAGTATTTCTGTGCCTTTATTGTTCTTGAAATAGAAGTACTCGAGCTCCGGGCCGACGTAATATGTATATCCAAATTCGGCAGCCCGTTTCAAGTTCTTTTTCAGTATGTATCTGGGATCTCCATCAAAGGGTTGGCCGCCCGGCATGTAGATATCACAGATCATGCGCGCTACCGATTGCTCCTTCGGTCTCCATGGCAACAACTGGAAGGTGTCGGGGTCGGGTAGCGCGATCATATCGCTCTCATCGATGCGGGCGTAGCCCTCGATGGATGAACCGTCGAAACCCATGCCCTCTTCCAGTGCCATTTCCAGTTCCTCGATCGTGATGGAAAAGCTCTTCAGGAACCCGAGTATATCGGTGAACCACAGGTTCACAAATCTCACATTGTGTTCTTTTGCCATTTTCAGGACGTATTCTACTGCCTCTGACCTATCTTTAATTGCCATTATCCCTCCGTTTTTTGTTTTTGCAGGTAAAAATTTGCAGTACTTGTTTTGTAATCAAAACATAAATCATATGGAAAGTCAAAAAGTAGATGCTTGTTAACGTGCATTTAATTATAAAAGAAATCGTGGCGGCACTGCCTTAGACAGTGCCGTCCTACGTTTAATGAGAAGCAGGTCTAAATATCGAAATACAGGTAGAACTCATGCGGATGCGGCCTGAGCCTTATCTCATCGATCTCCTTGGTCCTCTTGTACTCGATCCATACATCGATGACGTCCTGGGTGAATACCCCGCCTTTCAGCAAAAATTTGTGATCTTTTTCCAGGGCATTGATTGCCTGTTCCAGAGAAGATGGAACGGTCTTCAGTCTTTTAGCGTCCTTCGGGCTGAGTGTATAAGTATCTTTATCGAATGGCTGGCCCGGGTCGATCTTGTTCTCGATACCGTCAAGGCCGGCCATGAGCATGGCTGACAGTGCGATATAACCGTTGCATGTATTGTCTGGTGGCCTGTACTCTATCCGCTTTGCCCTGGGGTTGTCGGTGTACATTGGTATGCGTACCGCAGCGCTACGGTTGCGGGCGGAGTAGACCAGATTGACCGGTGCCTCAAATCCGGGAACTAGCCTCTTATAGGAGTTAGTAGTGGGCGCTACCAGTGCACAGAGCGCATCGGAATGTTTTATCAGACCACCTATATAATACTTTGCGGTCTGGCTTATCAGCGCGTATCCCTTGGGGTCAAAGAAGACGTTTTTCCCATCCTTGAACAGGCTCTGGTGAACATGCATACCGGAGCCGTTATCCTGGAAGATCGGCTTGGGCATGAAAGTAGCGACCTTGTTGTGCTTGCGGACGACGTTTTTCACAATGTACTTATACCACATCATCTGGTCGGCCATCTTGAGCAGTTCCTTGAATTTCATATCGATCTCACACTGGCCAGCGGTGGCAACTTCATGGTGGTGCACCTCGATATCTAAGCCGGTAGCGAAACAGGTCTCCACGATCTCTGACCTCAAGTCTTGCAGGGAATCGTGCGGCGGTACGGGAAAGTAGCCTTCCTTGTACCTGGGTTTATAGCCCAGGTTGGGATTCTCCTCCCTTCCGGTGTTCCAGTCGGCTTCAATAGAGTCGATAAAGTAGTAGCCGGATTTTTGATCCTGATCGAAGCGGATGTCGTCGAATATGAAAAACTCCATCTCAGGGCCCCAGTAACTGATTTCGGCTACTCCCGTGGATTTGAGATAGTGGACTGCTTTTTTTGCAATGTACCTGGGGTCCCTGGTATATGGCTTTCTGGTCATCGGGTCAAAGATGTCGCAGATAATGCTCAATGTGGGATGCTCGCAAATAGGGTCAACAACCGCTGTATCTGGCTCGAGCCTGAGAATCATATCGCTCTCTTGGATTGCCTGGAATCCGCGGATACTGGAACCGTCGAAACCGATGCCTTCTGCCCAGATGCCGCCCTTGGCAGGGTCAGGGTCATCGATCTCAGTTAGTTCACTTGCAGGAATGGTAAAGTGTTGCCATAACCCCGGCAGGTCATTAAATTTCAGATCTATAAACTTAATGCCCTCGTCCTTGACCTTTTTAAGAATTTTTTCCGGGGTCATTTTCTCCTGTGCCATTTTTGCCCTCCTTTATTTTAAAAACCATTAAAGTTAATGATTTTCACTAAATTTATGCTAAAAATGTTACAAACAGATTAAATGTTGTGTATTTTAGGGTTAAAATCTGAAAAAATATTGGGGGAATGACGGAAATTTTGGCATTCCCCACGCATGAATGGTTTAAAGACTTTATGATTTCGACGTAAAGGACGCTTGTTTTAAACTATTCCGAAAAAGGGTTTATAGATTTGAAAGACCTAATAGGGATGTCACCTGGTGTGACCAATAGGCGGCTTAAATACGTCTTTAGTAATTTTAGCAATAAGCTCTTCGCATTCTTCACAGTCGACGTAGGTCAGCTTAATACTCACAACATAGTCTGGATTGTAGTAAATTAGCGGGTTATTAAAAACGTAATAAAAGCCTTTCTTGTGGGTCATTGCACTTTGAATCATGTTTATCATGTGTACGATCCATGCTTTCGCCGACTCATCGAATTTGGATGGCATGGCATAAGTATGATCCTGAGTATCACCATTTGCTAATGTTACACGATATATGGCTTTTGGATTTTTTTGAGTGTTCATTTTAGCCCCCTTGCACAACATTCAAAGATTTTATGGACCGGATGTAATTTTAATAAAGTAATATGCTTGAATTTTGCATTTTGATTAAAGCTACGTGTTATTTTCAACAGCGTCTATTATCCTACGTAATCAAATCCTGTGATCTTCGCGGATGATGACACGGGGGCCGCCGCTCAGGCTACTGCTCCATTTCTTGGGCAAGTCAATCTGATTGAGCCTGTCAAGTTGTCCAATGCCCTTGAGCCGCTGGTATATCAGTTGCCAGGCACACGCACGGTCGGGCCGAACTTCACAACGATCTTCTCGCGAACTGCCACAGGGCCCATTCAGCATGTGCTTGGCGCACCGTGTCACCGGACAAATGCCACCATACTCGTGAAGCACGCATGATCCGCATGCAGCACATTTCTCTGTCCACACCCCCCTTTCTTCAAGAATACCAAGAAACGCGGTATTGAGACCCGCATAAACCGGCTTTTTGAGATATCGCTCGGCAATCGCCTGGACACCTGCACCACAACCCAGGGAAAGCACAGCATCGCTTTTTTCAATTGCCTCAGCAGCCTGTTCAATGAACACGTTGTCACACTGGCGCTCAATAGTAAGCTCCTTGACTTCGAAGCCAAAGCCTTGTGCCCTTGAAGTAATGCGCAAAGCTGAAGAAATAATGCTTACCTCACGTTCTCCCCCGGCAAGACATACAGTAACGCAAGTGCCACACCCCAGCACTAAAATTCTCTTATGACCCAGCAATATGTCAACGAGTTCAGGGATGGTTTTTCTCTCTGCGACTATCATGAAGGTATCTCCTGTTGCATTAGTCTTTTAGCCTGTTTAAGCGGGCTGGGGCCTAGTTTACGGACAGTTTCAATCATCTCATTTACGTAGTCGGTAAACAGGCGCGCATTGGCAGCGCTGACGTTCACCATCCGCAAACGCTCCATTTCCAGGCCGCTCTCCGACAAAAGCTTACGGGTGTAGTTCACCCGGCGTTTGGCTATAAGATTTCCTTCTTTGAAATGGCAACTGCCCTCCTCACAACCGGCTACGATGACACCGTCGGCACCGTTCTCAAACGCTTTCAAGAAATATTCAACCTCTAACCTGCCGGTACATGGCGTCCGGATAATCCTGATATTCGACGGATATTGAAGACGCATCGAACCTGCCAAATCTGCAGCCGCGTACGCACAATAATGGCAGCAGAAGGCTACGACGGTCATTTCTAAGTTATTTGAGCTCATAAATCACTTCTCTACTGCGGCACAGCCACAGGTTTGATATTTTCGTTCTTATTGACCTTAAATAGTTCGTCCAGCATGGTTTCAAACTGTCTCGACTCAAAATGGTTCAGTTGAATGGCGCAAGCCGGGCACTCTGCGGCACAGATGCCGCATCCCATACATTTTGCGCTGATAATCTCCGCTTTCCGATCAATATTCACCGACGGCGCACCGTAAGGGCACACTTTGACACAGGTCATGCACGAGATACATTTGCTCTGGTCAACGTGCGAAACCTGGGCACCAACTTCAAGAGAAGTCTTGGAAAGTACTGTTGCCGCACGCGCGGCGGCGGCCCGCGCCTGCGAAATGTTTTCATCGATAAGCTTGGGCGAATGCGCGAGGCCACACAGGAAAATTCCTTCGGTAGCGAAATCTACCGGACGTAGCTTCAAATGCGCCTCTACAAAGAACCCATCGGCATTCAGCGGCACCTTGAGCATATCAGCCAGGCGCCTGTTACCCACAGCAGCTTCAATGGCAGTACTAAGCACAACGCTATCGGCTTCGATTTCAATTGCTTCCGGGAAATCCGGGCTATTGACCGTGACCGTGAGACCGTTGTCTTCCGATACTACGGGCGGAGCGTTTCGCTCGTAACGGATGAAGACGACACCTGCCTCACGCGCTTGCTTGTAATATTTTTCCCGGAATCCGTAAGTCCTGATATCCCTGTAAAGCACAAATACATTCGCGCTGGGGTCCTGCTTTTTGATCTTGAGCGCGTTCTTGACCGCCATCGAACAGCAGATGCGGCTGCAATACGCTCTCTCGTCATTACGGGAACCAACGCATTGAATCATGACCACATTCTCATTGCTCGTAACGAAAGTACGTTTTTGCAGGCGTTTCTCCAGCTCGGACTGCGTGATGACTTTGTTCGATTTACCATGCAGGAATTCTTTAGTTCTGGCCGCACCTGCGCCGGTGGCAACAATTATGGCTCCGCAGGGAACCTCGGTGTTCTTACCATCGTGGTGAAGTGTAATCTGGAAAGAGCCAATGAAACCGGCGACGCCTGTTACTTCGGTTTCTATATGAAGCTCTATGTTTGCGTGGTTTTTAACATGGTTGATCAGCTCTGAAGCGAAAAGGGAAATGTCCTCATGCTCCAGGGTGTATTTAAGTTCGAGGGCATTGCCTCCCAGCCGGTCGGATTTTTCAACAAGATGAACCCTGAAACCTTGGTCTGCTAAAGCCAGGGCTGCTGTCATCCCGCTGATACCCCCGCCGATAACGAGACCGGTCTGGTTGACGGTAAAAGAGGTCCCCGCCAGGGGGGTAAGAAGCCGTGCCCTGGCAATGGACATTGTCACCAAATCAATAGCCTTTTCCGTGGCCAGTTCCGGCTGCGAGGAGTGCACCCAGGAGCACTGGTCCCGTATATTAGCAAGGTCGAACAGATAGGGGTTTAAACCGGCCTCACGGAGGGTGTCGTGGAATATGGGCTCGTGGGTTCTGGGGGTACACGAAGCAACCACGATCCGGTTGAGCCGATGCTCACGGATCATGTCCCGGATGTTATTAAGGCTGGCATCTGCACAGGTGTACATGGTGTGCGTGGCAAAGACAACGTTCCGCTGCTGAGAAGCGATTTGAGTCACACGCTCAACATCAACCACCGAGCCGATATTCTTGCCGCAATGACATACGAAAACACCGATCCTTGGTTCCTCATCGGTTACATCATGCTCATCAGGGTAGACTCTCTTTGTGATCAGAGAATTTCGCGCTCCGGACAGCAGTTCCATGGACATGGATGCGGCAGCACTGGCCTGTGTCACCGTCTCAGGAATATCTTTCGGCTCCTGGAAGGCTCCCGCAACGAATACACCGGGTCTGGAAGTCAACAACGGCGAGAACCTGTCGGTGGCACAGAATCCATATTCATTAAGATCGATTCCGAGTTGTGCAGCGCTCCCCCTGGCCAATGCTCCCGGCTTCATGCCCACCGATAGTATAACCAGGTCGAAATCATGTTCCTCGACTTGCCTGTCTTTGTTAAAAAACTGTAGCCGCAGATCCTTCGTCCCGGGAACCTGGACAATCCGTGAAGGCATGCTCTTGATATAAGTTATATTCTCCCTGTTCTTGGCCCGCTCGTAGTATTGGTCGAAATCCTTTCCATGGGCCCGGATGTCCATGTAGAAAATCGAGGCTTCCAGCTCGGGCGAATGGTCCGAGGCAACCAGGGCTTGTTTTGTGGAAACCATGCAGCATACGGATGAGCAGTAGTCATTACCGCATTTCGCGTCACGCGATCCCACACACTGAATCCAGGCAATACGTTTGGCTTCAAGGCCATCTGACCGCCGTATAATATGGCCTTCAAACGGTCCGGATGCGGAGAGCATCCTCTCGAATTGCACGCTCGTGATGACATTGGGATAGCGGCCGTAGCCGAACTCGCCCTTCTCCCCCGCATCAAATTCGTCAAACCCGGGGGTAAGGATAACTGAACCGACCTCTAGATGGACGATCCGTTCTCCCATGCAATGGTTTATGGCATTCTGTTCACAGGTTGCCACGCACTCCAGGCACTCCGAACACAATGCGCAGTTGAGGCAGCGTTCGCACTCTGCAAGCGCCGCCGCTTCGCTGATCCCGCCTTCTGTTTCAATGAAATTCCCACGCCTTTGCTCAACCGGTAAATTCCCCGGTACGGCACGCGGCTTTTTCTCTTTATCTGATATTGAAGGCAGGAGTTCTTCCGGTACTGGCTTGACCGTCTCATCGAAACGGTACAGCCGCATATCTTCATTTTTCAGGTAACGGTCGATCGATTCTGCGGCACGTTTCCCGGCGGCCACCGCTTGAATGATGGATGCAGGGCCGGAAACGCTATCACCACCCGCGAAGAGACCCATGATTGATGTTTCAAGAGTCACAGGATCAACCCGGAAGCATCCCCGCGCGGTTTCAACGCCCGCATGCTTGATAAATTGCTTATCAAGCGCCTGTCCGATGGCAATGATTACCTGGTCCGCTTTTAGCGTAGTAAGGTTGTTTACGTCATAGGTGGGATTAAAGCGCCCCTCTTCATCGAAAACGCTCGTGCAGCGTTTGAGTTCTATACCCTCGACTGTGCCATTACCCAGGATACGATGGGGTCCCCAGCCGTTAAGAACCGTAATGCCTTCTTCAATGGTCGCCTCAATCTCCTCAGGGAGAGCAGGCATTTCCTGCCGCTGCTCAAGAGAGACCATCTCCACGCTTTTGGCGCCGAGACGCAGGGCGGTGCGGGCTACATCCACAGCCACATTGCCACCGCCGATGACAATCACCCTGTCCTTCACCTGGGGAGGGTTGTCTTTCATGCCCACCTGCCGCAAAAACTCAACACCGTAATTGATACCATGTTTGTCCTCGCCTTCCACGCCGAGCCTGCGGCTCGTTTGGACTCCCACACCGAGGAATACGGCATCATTATCCTGGCGTATCTTTTCAAAAGGAATATCCTCGCCCACGACGCAGTTTAATATAAAGGTGACTCCCTTGCGTCGGATAAGGTCGATTTCGTGGTCCAGTATCTTTTTGGGCAGTCGGTATTCGGGGATTCCCCAGCGCAGCATTCCACCCGCTGCGGAAGAGGCCTCATAGATCGTAACTGCAAAACCCCGGTCGGCGAGGTCTGCCGCCGCTGTAAGCCCTGCTGGCCCGGCGCCGATTACTACCACCTTCTTTGCGCATGGCGGAGGAGTTTTTTTCTCGGGCAGTGAGATTTGGCCGGACTGGATCATTTCCATCTCTTTGTCGGAGGCAAATCTCTTGAGCAATCTTATGGCGACAGCTTCATCGACGGAACTGCGGATACAGGCTGCCTCACACGGGTGAGTACATGCCCGTCCGCATATGGCGGAGAGAGGATTTCTTTCCCTGATCAGGTTTACTGCCTTTATATACTCTTTCTTCTTTATTAACTGGATATAACCCTGGACATTTATATTTGCCGGGCATGCCACTTTACAGGGCGAGTGGCCATTTTTCAGAATATTGAAAATGTTCGGGGTGGCCTGGGCGTAATGTTTCGCAATTGCCTTACGTGTGCCGAGATTGCGGTCGAAGAGATTGGGAATATTTACCGGGCAGGCATCGGTACACTGGCTGCAGGCCGTACATTTATCTTCATCCACAAACCGGGGATAACGCTTAATAGTGGCTTTAAAATTGCCCGGCTTTCCCTGCAGGTCCGTCAACTCCGAAAGCGTCAGTATCTCGACATTGAGATTGCGTGCACACTCGACCAGCTTGGGTGAAACTATACAGGTGGCACAATCACCGGTCGGAAATGTTTTATCCAGATGGGACATCATGCCACCGATGGCGGCGGAGCGCTCGATGAGGTACACCTTGAAACCGGAGTTAGCAAGGTCAAGGGCAGCCTGGATACCGGCAATGCCACCGCCCTGCACCAGAACTGCTCCTATCTTCGTATCTTTAGTTATATCCATTGTCGGTTACCTTCCAAATATTTAGCGGTCAACTCCCGGCAAGTCTTTAATATGCTAAATCGATTTGATGGCCTGTAAGATGGTTGATGGCTCCACCATCAACCTCTTAAGTCCGAGTTCCTTCTGCGGAATACCAAGACACAGGCCAAGAAGCTGCGTTATGTAGACGATTGGCATATCGTATTGCTTACCGATTTCCATTTTAATATCAATCTGCCGCAGGTCCAGGCTGGACTGGCACATGGGGCATGCCACTGCTATACAATTTGCGCCGGACGCTTCAGCCATATCGATGACTGAGCCGGAAAGCTTAATTACTATATCTGTCCTGGTCAGGTTGAGTCCACCGCCGCAGCATTCGACTTTGTGAGGCCAGTCAAGGCTTTCTCCTCCCATAGCTGTCACCAGGCGGTCAAGGGAGGTGGGGTTCTCAGGGTCATCGAACTGTGTGACCTCATGTGGGCGGACCAGCAGGCACCCGTAATAACATGCTACTTTGAGCCCGTTCAGCGATTGCTTGAAACGTTTGCGAAGCTTGTCAACGCCGACATCTTCAAGCAGCACCTCAACCAGATGGCGCACCGCAACCGAGCCATCGTACTCCTGCCCGATTGCATCAGCCACCCGCGCACGCATGGTGGGTGAAGATGAGACTTCGTGAGTTGTTGTTTTCATCCTGTTATAGCAGGCCGCGCAGTTGACAATAGTATCCATGCCCATTTTTTGTGCCAGGAGCAAATTAGCTGCGGGGAGGGAAGCCGCCAGTACACGGTCGGTCTGGTGGGCGGCAGTAGCTCCACAGCAGGACCAGCCCTTAATCTCTATCAGATCAATATCAAGCACGCGTGCAACGGCCATGGCAGATTCATGCATATCGCGAGCTGTAGAGTGCGCTGAGCATCCGGGATAGTATGCGTATTTCATTTTTTCGTCCCTTTGTTTCGCTGCGACCTGTCGAAAATCCGCTTTACCACCCGCTTCTCCGCTCCCGACGGCGGCAGGATAGCCATTTTCCCTTTTTTCAGCATAACGGGGAATTTATCCATATCATTCATCAAGGAGCCTGTCCCTAGCTTGTAAGCTGCTATCATGGAAAGGTCGTATGAGCGGCCGAAAAACTTAACGCCTCTTAGAAACATGCGGTTGAACAACGGTACATTGCCCTGTGCTATCGATGCTCCCCTTTCCAGTGCCAGGGTGCGCAGCGCATCTATTACTGCGGCGATATTGATCTCCATGGGGCACCGACCATAGCAGATCTCGCATGACAGGCACAGCCAGATAAGGTCACTCTCCAGTAGTTCCCTCCCGGCGCCCAGTTGTAGCCGCCTGACGATTTCCGAAGGTGGAGATTGGATGAGCTTCGCCACAGGGCAACCACTGGTGCACTTCTTACACTGGTAACAGGCGCTCAGGTCGACGCCAGACATCTCTTCCACTGTCTGCATGAGGCCGCTGTCGGCTGCTTGTTTTTTAATCTTCATTATCATCTCTATTTTTTTATGTATAACTATTCACCGGTTGATATGGTCAGTTCTTCAACTTCCGTCGTCGGAGCTTCTGTTTTTTTACCGAGGGCGGTGATTTTAACGGGAGCTACTTTGCGGTAAACTTCCGCTGGCGTAAGCTGTTTGCCATTTACCGTTAACAGTTCATCCACCTTGACTCCGAACAAACGCTCATTTTCCTCAAGGTAAGGCAGTATCAGGTCCCAGTCCTCATCGGTCATCCGGTAGAATCCACAGCCGTTTAACTGTTGCCAGATAACGCTCTGCTGCGGGTCACGGATATAAATCGCACCGCCCGAGGCAAGTGAAAAGAGGTTGCTGCCTGGATATGGTTCCCGCAGAGGGATCATGCGGCCGTCATCATCGAAGGTGACGCCGTTAAGAATAACAAAGCCCCCGCCGTTGAAAACATCGCCCGCCATAAATGACTCGCCGAGAAAGTCCAGGCAAGTGCCGTTTATCACTACTCTCGGTTTTCCTACCGAATTGATAAGTGGCCGGCCCGCTGCATTGCCCATCACATAGACGGAACCGCCTTTGGCCCCGTACATGAACGTCTGCCCGACATCTCCATGAATGGCGAGGTTTCCTCTTTTAATGATCTGTCCCACCTGGTCCTGGGCATTACCGTGTACCGTGATCATCAATCCATCTATTCCGGAGCCCAGGTAATCTCCTGAGCTGTCATACACGTCTATGGTCACCCCGTCTGTTTCCGGTCCCAGGCCACACCCGATAAACCTCTGGCCGATACAGTTAAAGCAAATGAAGTGCCGCCACCCGTTAAGATATCCATCCATTAGGAGGGCTGCGTCACATTTATCGCCTTCCGGAGTGAATCCGTTCGCATTGATCACGAGGGTAGTTTCACCTGCATGAGGCGCCCTTAATAGGCCACGTGTATCAAAATCAATCAGGCGGTATGCGTTGTCCGACGATCCCTCTGAGTCGAATTTAGGAATATTGCGGAATAGCCGGCTCAGGGCGTTGCGCAGTATATAAATGACGTGGTTGCGCTTTTTTGAACCGGTGGAGTATCTCCGGTCATTGAGCAGCGTAAGCGCTTTAATTGCGGTTGTGGTGTTCCTGGGCTCTTTTGCCGGTTCCGTAATTACACCGCATGCCGTACGAATATCATCAAAAGACCACTGCTGAACATTTTTGGAGACGTATTCGAAAATGTCGGCTGCAGTTTTCTTTTCAAAGCATTGCTGGATACTGTTTTTAATATTACCGTTGCCCACTTTTATATTAGCGGAGAAGTCACATGCATCAATCCCTGAAGGCATAGGCACCGCCATTCCGAATTTATCAGAGCATCTCATCTGCATTTTGCCTGAAGCATCCGGCTTCAGGTCGAAGATGAATGCCCCCCCGTCCGTGTGGCTTCCGCCCCTTGCGTTCCAGTAACGTTCGGCAACCGGACATATCCGCTTGTCATCCTTATGCAGGCTTAAAAGGGTGGCATCTATGGCCTGCTTCTCCGACGCGATCAAGCCCACCTGGACCTCGCCGTCGCAGAAAGCGAACACCTGCGGCCGCAGCATGGCGGTATCTGTGATTCCCATAAGCTGAAATGCTTTTTCCTCAGGGATAGACCGGGCAATAATGAAGAACCAGGGGCCATCGGGTGAACCATGGATATGGGCGGCCTGGATCGCCCGATAGAGAAACTGTTTATCTTTGGGAAGGCGGTCGAAGTCAAGCTCCGACGTAGGCGCCAAAGCTTCGATAATGTATTCCAGCGGATAGTGATACGTCCGTTCAAGCAGGTCGAACATCAGTATGGAGACTTCCGTGTCCGTGAGAAATTGCGGGTATATATGGCGCTCTGCCAGGTATTCGCAGACCGAGTGGTAGTTGGCGAAATCTCCATTGTGGACCAGAGCGGTGTTAATGCCCCCGAAGGGATGGGCGCCACCCGGGTGCCAGACACGGCCCTTGGTAGGAAAGCGCTGGTGCGCGATCCATACATGAGCGCAGAGATCTTCAATCTTGTAGTATTTCGTAATCGCCTCTGCATATCCGACTACTTTGAGGATCATAATGTTTTTGCCCTCCGACATGACAAAGGCCTTCTGTTCGCCGAGGGAGGCATAGAATTCCTGGTTCAGCCGGATGCTATTCTGGTTCACAAACTCGGCTTCGGCTTGGCTTTTCGTGAAGCCGGAGAAATTGTTTTTAGCTATAAATGCGTCGAGCACTTCCGGTTTCACACGGACAAAATAGCGGTATACGTCGGGCGGTTTGGCTTCCAGACCGTCGACGGTAGTCCAGTCATCAAGTGTTTCGAGTTTTTGTGAAACCACTACATTGAAATGCGGCGAGATATACTTATTTTGCAATGTCTGCCGGACCCCCAGGTCCAGGAAAGCAATGTGAAGCATATAATTGTCATCCAGAACTTCCCGGCTGACGCCGAGCTGTGCGGGAATAAACCCCAATGCGGCAATACCGCCGCCCTTGCCATTGCCCCGGTTGTGCATCTGCATTGACGGTTCATAGATGTGTTTGGCCGGCACCGGTTCAGTGCAGCAAAAGCCTACGACGCCGCATCCGCCCTCCTCCTCAAGTTTTCTTTCCGTTGTATGCGGCTGGAGCTCTTTTATAAGACGTCTCCTGGAAAGGAGCAGCCGTTCTATCATTTCGCCGTTCATTTCTTGTGCTCCACATCATTGTTGTAGTCGAGATGCATCAGCAGGTCTGTGCGTCCTCTCAATCCACTCACGTTACGCATGCCAAATCTTCTTAGTATGTCAACAAGGTCCTTACGCCATGCGCTGTATAGATTAATAATTCTCTGCGAGCCCCATTCGACACTAATTTGCTCGGCGAGTTCCGCATCCGTTGTAGCAATGCCGCGGGGGCAGCCACGACCACTCTCACAGCGGCTACAGCGAACACACCCCAGCGCTACCAGCTCTGCCGTACCTACCACCACGCCGTCTGCGCCGAGGGCGATGGCCTTGGCTATATCATGGGCGTTCCTCAGTCCGCCGCTGGCTATCAGGGTAACCTTGTCCCGTACACCTTCCCTGGTCAGGAAATCGTGCACCTTGACAATGGCATATTCAATCGGCATGGCAATGTTCTTCTTGGCAATGTCGGGGGCGGCGCCGGTGCCACCGTAACCGCCATCCATGTGCACAATGTGAGCGCCCGCAGAGTAGATTCCTACGGCAACCATATCCACATCTATCGGCGTCGAGACTTTGGCCGATACCAGTGCCCGCCTGTTAATATGCTTGATCCAGTCCATATGTTTTTTATGGTCTTCGATTGAATAGACGCTGTGGAAGGGGAAAGGGGAGAACAGTGATATCCCCATCACAGTCTCGCGCATTTTGGCTACTGCGGAGGTAACCTTGTCGGCCAGCAGGTGCCCACCCAGGCCCGGCTTGGCCCCCTGGGCATACTTAAACTCCACGATGCGTACACGCTGGATCGTTTCCTCACGTACTCCGAACAGTCCGGTAGCGACCTGTGTAATAGTATGGTCATCGTACGGCCTTAATCGTTCCATGTAGCCGCCTTCACCGGTACAGGTGAATGTATTGAATGCCACGGCTGCACGCGCCTTCGACAACTGGGTTACATTGCTTACCGACCCGAACGACATCCCCCCGCCATACCAGGGCACATCGATCCTGATGGGCGGTCGGCCGTCGTTGCGCCGGTTCAACTCGAGGCTCGTATCGATCTCATCTGCACTCAGCTCTACGGGCGGCTTATCCGGGAATTTAAACCTGATGCGGTCAAATCCACCGCCGGAGTTTCCGCATTCATACTCATATCCATATTCTGGCGGGGGAGGTTCCCCTGTCTCAGCCATTTTCCAGGTGGCCAAGATCATATCCGCCGTCCAGCGGTAATCCCCGAGTAGCTTCATCATGGGGTTTTCCACCATGCGCAGCGCTTTCTGTGGGCATAAATCTACACAGTAGTGACCGGTCACCTGGCAAGACGGGCCGATACATACGTGCTGGTGCGGGGCTGCGAAGTACTTGTAACCCTCTTTGAGCACATGAACACCCTGCGGGCAGACTTCGACGCACTTGCCGCAAAGCCTGCAATTATCGCTGCGGCGGATTATATATTTCGCAATTTCATTCCGATAACGCGGCGGTGCCGGCTTCACCACGCGTGGTACCTCGGCCTGCGGCACAAGTGTTTTCAGCGTATTATCCGGCAGGTTTTCTTTAACCATTTTTTCTTGAACCAAAGAGTTTGCCAAAGGTTGCCTCCTCGAGCTCTTCAAAGAATAAGGCCCGGCCTACTTCACCGCGCAGGCGGCGGACCTCTCTAATTCCCATAGCGCCCATGACCTCGATCAACTGATCGTGCCATGCCGCGATCAAGTTCGTCATCCGTCCCACGCCATACTTGGAGTCTATCTCCTCAATCCTGGCGGGACATGAGGGGCCTGGTTTGCAGCTCTCGCACAGGTGGCATTCAAGTGCAATCAGCAGTGGCAGATTAATTGTAACTAGGTCGGCGCCGCAGATAAGTTGCTTCGCCAAGTGCTCGGCTAATGCTATGCCTCCGCCTGCCATCAGCGTTATTTCGTTCCTGATCCCGCTTTCTACGAGGGAATTGTGGACCTGGCGTACCATATCCTTTATAAACCGGGGTTTCTCCACCCCGATCTGGTCGCCATTGATATCGGCTACGAGATGTATTACTTCGACAATTTGCTTGTGAGCCAGTTCGATTGCACGCTCTACACCCCTGGAGTCTAACTCAACTCTTACTGCTACCACCATGTCCGGCTGTATATTCTTCAGCTCTTTAATCCGCTGATCTATATTGTCACCATCGCTGATTTCCACCAGCCTGGTCTTTTGCAGTAGTTCCTTGCGCGGTACTGGCGCATCGGCACCCAGATAAAATGCCAGGTGTGGCAGGTATTGCTCTAATTCATTATCTAACGTGTCCAGGTCTTGCGAATCGATTAGCATTATTAAGCCGGTTTGCACTGCTACAGCTTTGAAAATTGGTATAAGATTGGGCAGGCGGTATGCGGGCGGCATCATATCGATAATCAGTGGCATCGGTATATCCACAAACGGTGATAGACCATCGGTTGGTTTGTCTACATCGAATTGTATAAGAGGAGGTTTCCTGCCGATATCCACTGCTGTGCTGATGTACTCACGTCCATGGATACCATCCCGGGTTGGACGGACGATTTCCGACATGTCAGTCCACATTGAGACGAAACCAGGTCCAGAAAATTTTCCCCGGTATCCCGCACCGGAAACCGGGATTTTGGCAGTCTCAGCCTGGGACCAGGTTGTCTCAATGATCTCGGGGGTCCAGTATCTGTTTCCCAGCCGTTCATATACGGGGTTGGGCGACAACGCCAGAAGACCCTTGGTGCATTGCTGGACGCAGGAAAAACAGCCCATGCACTGGAAGAAAAAGGCATCCATATCCCTTAGACCGCGGATATATTCTGCCTCCTGCCTGTAGCGGTCGAAAACACAGGCCTTTTTGACACAGTTGTGGCACCTGGCGCAATCTTCACGCCAGTCCACTACGCCGCACTTGCCGATACGCGGGTGTTGCGATGGTACAGGTTGCGTTTTGATGCGATATTTATCCGGCATGTGTTCTTTCCTCTATTTATACTGCCATTGCAGCAATAAGCTGAGGTACAACTGTCTCATTTCCTCCCGAAAGTATATGTACCCCTCTCAAACCCGGCATACCCCTGATCTTTTTGATTATTTCGATACAGATGGCCAGGCCTTCCTTTCTTTGGGCCTCCTGATCACCGGCTGCCCCCATACGGGCAAGTACTTCATTCGGGATATTAAAATCAGTATAGGTATCACTTAACCTCTTTGCTTCAAAAGCGCTGACTAAGGGCATCACACCTGCCAGGATAGCAACCTTTTCGGTGATCCTTTCTTTATGAATTGCTTCAAGCCATTGACGGAATGCCTCAAAATCAAACACTGCCTGGGTCTGGATGAAGCTCGCACCGGCGCTTACCTTCTTTTTGAGACGGATAATGTTCAGCTCCAATGGTTTCAGGTATGGATTGGCAACGGCTCCCATCAGCATGGCAAATGGGCCCTCAATTTTGGTTCCATCCAGAAGCGATCCCTCATCATTCATCTTTTTCAAGATAGCAATAAGCTGAATTGAATCGATATCGAAGACATTAGCGGACTCGGGGCATCCAATCAGCGTCTGGTGATAGCCAGACAGGCACAGTACGTTTTTAATTCCCATGAATGCCGCGCCCAGCAAATCGGATTGAAGTGCGATACGGTTCCTGTCCCGCGTGACAATCTGGTATATTGGTTCCACTCCGGATCGACTCAAAGCAACCGAAGCCGCAAGGCTCGACATCGCCACACCATAATGGTTGTCAGCTACATTTACGGCTGTCAGCCCGTTACGCAAAACGTCGGCACAGGCTTCGATCACCAAAGCATCAGTCCCGCTTCGCGGCAAGTACTCTGCTGTGACAATAAAATCCTTACCTTTTATTTTACTTGCAAGTCTGCTGTCAGGTTTCATACTCTCCATTCCTTATGTAATCGATATCGTATACAAGTATTTTTTTATTCCTTCTCAATTTCCGACTCGTCGTCAACATATACCTTCCTGGGCGAAGCCTTTATCCTGATACGGAAATCCTCCACTTCACGCATGACCTGTTCGATTCCACCATCACCCATTTGAATGATTACCATGCGCCCTTTACCCAGTCCGATCTCTTCAAGCAATGCATTGACAGCCTCCACCCGTTTCCTTGCCCGCAGGTTGCCCTCAAGGTATCGGCACTCACCTTGCTTGCAAGTTACAACTGCCACCCCGTCCGCACCGGTTTCGAACGCTTTGGTTAAATAGAGAATATCTACCTTTCCCGAACAGGGCAACGGGATGGCTTTCAGTTCGTCTTCATGTGCGCTGTAACCGCGCACAAGTTCCTCCGGGTCGAAACTGGATGAACAGCAAAAAAGGTGTATTTTTAAAGTATGATTATTCACGATATTATGCCTTTTTAAGCCTTCGTATTAATAAACTGGATTTCCTTCATTCCGAGATATCTTCAAAATTGGCAAGATTTTTGTAATCGACCACTGTGCTCATGGCATGCGACTCTACTTCGATCCCGGACTCCTCAACAGCGGCCAAAGGATTAAGACCTCCGACAAGTACCATGCCAACCTTATTCAGCTCTATGGGGATTTCGCAGACAGGTTCACTGACGTTACCTACGAGCATTATACCGTTAATACTTGCCCTGGCAAGCTTGGTGACGACCTCGTGCACTAGCGGGCGGCAGATAGCCGGGATCTCACGGAAGTTGGCCAGTATTGTGCCATTGCCGGTTTTTACAACCTGGGACACGGATGTCATCCTGGCTTTGATAAAGACTTCCGAGGGATCGAGGGAGCAACCGTCATAATGAATCAACTCGATAAAGCGCAGTGGTTTATGATCTTGGATCTGCAAAAGTCCACCGAATTTGGATTTCATGGGAACACCAGCTTTGAGCAGGGTGCCGTTGATTACGATGCTGCATACGGTTGCCAGTGCCACCCTGTCCTCAGGTATTGTCAAATCCCCGAGTTTTTCACTGCTGATGGCTGTCATGACTAGATTGCTGATACAAAGCCTGGCAGAAAAAACCGGCTTCATGATGCGCAGCGCTTTCTGGAAGTCCCGCTTTTTTATATATGAAACATTGACCGGTACGAGGCCTATGCGCCGATCCAGGTTAAAAGTAGTGCGGAAGGCGAGTAATTCAATCCTGGAAATGGCAAATCCAACCTTATCCTTGACCAATCCCTGTTTGAGTTCTTTAAGGCCATACTCGGCGATCTCTCGCCCATCACGCCTGCCGGCAAGCCGGGTCAGGCCCTGCTCGTCCATAAGCTTAAGGTGATACCTGACCGCTCTATCACCCAAGTCTACTCCGAAGTCCTTGAGCTTGCGGGCGATAACAATGGAGCCCAGCGGCTCGCTGGAGTTGGCCAGCACCTTGAGGATGGAAAAGGTCTTTCTTTCTACGTCCTGCGTTTCAAATGCCATTTATTATGGTTTATGGAAACCTGTTTCCGTATTATAGCAATACAATCGGGTGGCGTCAATAACTATTTTTACCGCATTTGTGCGTTTCAACTTGGTTTGGAATTAATGAGATTTTGCCTGGTATTAATTACGTGATTAGAATCAGGCTTGATACACATGACCTACTCTATGGATAGGCCATGCATAATTAGAGTCTTTCGAAGCACACTATTATTCGGAGCTCTCGATTTAGGTCCGAACCCTGTTTATTTAGATGTTATGCACGCCTCCCCGTTGTCACTGGTCCTGACCCGTAAGGCATCTTCCACCGGCAGTACAAAGATCATACCGTCACCCTCTCTGCCAGTCCTGGCAGATCGGCAGATGATATCAATGGCTGTTGGGAGTTCCACCTGGCCTATCACTATTTCCAGTTTTATCTTGGGCAGGAAATCGACGCGGTATTCGCCGGCACGCCATTGAAGCGCGATGCCTCTCTGTCTGCCGCGTCCACTGACATGTGTCACTGTCATCCCCAGGATGCCTGTTGCTCCAAGCGCGTCTTTCACGGCACTCAATTTCTCCGGCCTGATAATCGCCTCTATTTTTTTCATCATAATACACCTCCGTAAGCTGTTTCCCCGTGCTGTGATATATCAAGGCCCACCACCTCCTCGTCTTCTTTGACTCTCAATCCGAGGATTGCATCGATGACTTTGGCTATTACCCAGGTGATCCCAAAGGAGTAGAGAGCAATTACTGCTACCACCAATAACTGGATGAGCACCTGCATGCCGTTGCCGTCTATAAGTCCTGACTTGCCTCCTATAGCAGACGTAGCCAGAATGCCTGCGGCAATGGTACCGATGGTACCTCCCACTCCATGACAGGCGAATACATCGAGTGACTCATCGATCTTATTGCTTTTACTTCTCCATAGCATGACATAGTAAGATCCTAAGGCGGCCACCATTCAGACGGGGATGGCTGCCATTGGATGGATGAAACCTGTGGCTGGGGTCACGGCTGCCAATCCGACCACTGCACCCGTGGCAACCCCCAGAACTGAAGGTCTGCGGTGGATCCAGCCAAGTACCATCCAGGTCATGGCAGCAGAGGCAGCGGCGAAGTTGGTGGTTGCGAAAGCGCTTGCAGCTAGGCCGCTGGCTCTCAGAGCACTGCCGGCATTGAAACCGAACCAGCCGAACCACAATAGAGCAGTCCCGAGCACTACGTAGGGTATGCTGTTAGGTTCCATTGCCTCTTTCTCATTGAACCCTCTCCTGGGCCCGAGGACCAGAGCAACTGCCAGTGCCGCGAAACCGGCATTAATGTGGACCACCGTGCCTCCGGCGAAATCGAGTACACCGAGGTTGTTCAGCCAGCCTCCATTGCCCCAGACCCAATGTGTGACCGGGCAATAGACTACAGTGAACCAGATGGCTGAAAAAATCAGCAGGGAACTGAAGCGTATTCGCTCTACAACGCCGCCAGTTATAAGTGCAACAGTGATAATGGCGAAGGTGGCCTGGAACATCATGAACAGGAAATGGGGTATCGTTGTCGCATAGATGGACGACGGCTCCATGCCAACATTCATCAGTCCGGCCCATTGTAGGCCGCCGAATATGCCTTTAAAATCCGGGCCGAAGCTCAGACTGTAACCATAAAATGCCCACAGGATGGATATTAAGCCCAGCATCACGAAGCTCATCATCAATGTGGACAAAACGTTCTTACTGCGGACCATTCCACCATAAAAAAAGGCGAGTCCCGGTGTCATGAGCATGACCAGGGCGGTTGACATAAGTAACCAGGCCGTATCACCGGAATTTATTTGCATAGTAACCTCCCAGCTATTATG